>WNFS01004451.1_pt1 | contig 11979 bp, 16 predicted proteins | sample 5400141 | NCBI WGS metagenome assembly WNFS01 (sample SAMN13153358, study PRJNA577476) | soil metagenome | isolation source: 60 cm saprolite under Madrone tree | place: USA:California | collected 2016-06-14 | reverse complement strand
TTGAAGCCGGACGGAAGATATGCATTGCCAACGAACCCTGCGGCTGTCGCACCCACAAAGTTTGAGAAGGCGGGCATCGGACGCCCGGAATCGGATCGATCGACGAAGGTGAACGTCAGCGCGTGCAGGTTTCGCGCAAGTACGTTGTGGCTCGAAGATGGGATATAGCGAGGGTCTTCGTGAGTAATGACTCCCGTAGCGAAACGTGCCGTCTGAAACGTTACACGCTGTGCGAAGGCGTCGCCGTAGTTCCGCCCGAAAGCCTCAGCGCCCTGTCTCCAGTCCGGGGGATATTGAGTCACCCCTTTGCCCGGAGGATTCGCCATGCGAATACCAGCTCGGAACGCCGGAGCCGTAAAGACGCCCGGATTCAGATACGTCTCGTTGACGTAATAACTGAACTTACCTTCGACGCCAGACGATTGGGCGTTGCTGCCGAAAGCCTGGGTTGTGCCCGCTGCATTCTGGGCCCACGAATGGATCGGTAACAGCAAAACAGCAAAACCTAGGATCGAAAACTTAACTTTCATTTGCATTCTCCTTTCCGAAAATTTGAATTCCGACGGAAGCCAACTGCGCACGAGGCGCAATAATTTCCTGGAGTTGACCTACTAGCGAGCCCCTGGTTCCGGGTGGGTCGCGTGGCAATACACGCAGCTGCGATTGGGGACGTTCAGCGGTGGAGCGTTCTTGGAGTTCGCACCGGGCGCATATAGAGCCGCGCGCGCATTGAGGTCTGAGGCGGCTATCGTCTCCAAGACATCGCGATACGGCCAAGTGTCATAATTTCTGGCATACCTTGCGTTCGCGTACATCACTCTGGCGGCATCGACCTGTCCTGCTTTCACCAAACCATTGCCCAGATTCAAAACCAATCCTTCAAAGCCGTATGGGGCGATATCGCCTTCCCACCAGCAAGCCTTTTTTCGGCCAACCGAAGTCACGAGCTGGAGATAAGGCTTCATGTCGGGATTTGTGCGATCGATCTGTGTTCCGATGCACGCATCGATCGACTGCCAGAGTGAGTCCAGCGCTTTGTTGTAGGCCTGGCTGTCCCTCGCATCGTCAAGGTGGGCCGCCCAACGATTGAAATTGTTGAATTCCGGGAATTGATAGGCGGCAAAGTCGAGCACGCCGTCACCTTTGGCGATGAGATTGAGATTTTGAAACTCTTGTCCCGTGTGGACGGTTGTTATTCCCCAATATCCGGGCAGGTGGTCGTCGTTGATGTATCCGATGGGGTGCTGAGTGTAGTAGTCGAGGTCCAGCGCCTTTTGGAATAGGCTGGCTGACTTCCGGGATCGCGTCGTAATCATTGCCGTGATAGACCTTCCAGAATTTCTCGATCGCTGCACGGCTGATCCCTGTATCGTGGTCATCCTGAGATCGGTCGGCTCGTCCGCCGCTGTTGCCAAAGCTGTGGGCCACGCTAATAAAAAGGAATAAAGCTGTAGCCATCAGCGCTACCGCAACCATGGGTCGTGCCTTAACGAATCCGCTTTCTTCGCCGAAACTGCGACCGGGGCTGATTTGCCTTTCTGTATGCATTGCACATCTCCCTTTCGAAAACTTGTGGCCCACTTGTGCGGCACGCGACCGGTAAAAAAGGCCACTGGATGTGGGCACTGCCAACATGCTACACTTACGATGTTGCCCGTGTCAACATGGTTGTATCTTTTTTTTGAGTACGGCTAGGAGCCATTTGGACACGGGCGGCGGAACTCAAAGCTTATGTTGCCGATGTCAACACCCTGGATATAATGCGAAGGAGAAAGATGCGTCGCCCGAAACCTTATCACCACGGAAACTTACGGGAAGCACTGCTGGAGGCGGCGATCCGGTTGATCGCCGAGGTCGGACCGACCGCCTTTACCCTGCGCGAAGTAGCGCGCCGGGCAGGCGTCTCGCATAACGCGCCGTATCGCCATTTTCGCGATCGGGACGATCTGATGGCGGCGGTCGCCGGCCAGGGTTTTCGGGAATTAACGGAAGCGATGGTGGAGGCGGCCGGGCAGCGATCGGACGCTCTTGATCGGCTCAAGCATGCCGGATTAGGCTACGTGACCTTTGCCCTGCGCAGACCCGAACACTTCACGGTCATGTTTGATGCGCCGATATCGAAGCGGAAGCATCCAGATTCCGCCGCCGCGGCGGAACACGCCTTTGGCACTTTAATGAGCTTCGTTAAGGGTGGTCAGGACGCGGGCCGATTGCCGTCAGGGGATTTACGTCGAATGGCGTTGCTCGCCTGGACCATGGTCCACGGTATCGCCAAGCTTGCCATTACCGGCCGGTTGCCCTTTTCCTCAAACGCGGAGGTTCTCAAGTTCGCGGAATTCGTGATCGACCAATCCTTGCCGGTTGGCAAATAGATTCCCGCTGTTATCTAAGGACGAACGCTCCGAGCTCGCTTGGGGCCGCTTCCAATTACAGCTTTCAATAGGCCTGGGAATCTCGATTCGAGATCTTGACGGCGCAGGCTGTTCAGGAGGGCGGTTCCCTCACGGCGAGTCGCAATGACGCCGGATTCCCGCAAGACTCTGAAATGGTGCGAAAGAGACGATTTCGGTTTTTCGATGCGAAAATTTCCGCAGGCCAGGGACTCCGCGGCGAAGAGCTGCCGGATGATATCGAGCCGGATGGGGTCGCTGAGGGCATAGAGCACCGAAGAAATCTCGAGTTCATCCCTTCGCGGTTCTTTTGGCAGATACGTTCGGATGGCGCGCTCCTGTCTCCCTCCCCATCTTGACACAGACTGCTTCTTTATTCCATCATTCGAGTGTAGTCGAACAATGGAACATCCGAAAATGGAGAAAGAACATGAAAGCGTGGGAATTGAGCGGGTTTGGCTTGGAGCATCTGAAACTGGCGGAAAGGGCGGTCCCAAAGCCGGGGCCGAATGAGGCGTTGATCCACGTAAATGCGGTCTCCCTGAACTACCGGGACAAGCTGCTGTACGACGGATTGTATAATCCCGGTTTGCGTTTTCCTGTGATTCCTGTGGCAGATGCTGCCGGAGAAGTTGTTGAGACGGGAAAGAATGTGACGCGATTTCGTGCGGCGGACAGGGTTGTAACGCATTACGCGACGCGGTGGCTTGACGGACCGCCTCAAGCCGATCGATCCGTTCACACGCTGGGGAACACGATTTCCGGGGCGTTGGCGGAATACATCGTGCTTGATGAACAGGCTCTCGTTGCCAAGCCCGATTACCTGAGTGACGACGAGGCCGCGACTCTCCCGGTCGCGGCGCTGACCGCCTGGTACGCGTTAGTCGAGAAGGCACAACTGAAGGAGGGTCAGACGGTATTGATCCAGGGTACGGGCGGCGTTTCCATCTTCGGCCTGCAATTGGCAACGGCGCTCGGCGCGAAGGTAATAGTCACGTCAAGTAGCGAGGAGAAATTGGCTCGCGCGAAAGCTCTCGGCGCAGTACATGGAATTAACTACGCTCGCGTGCCGAACTGGGAAGAGGCCGTGCTCGACCTAACTTCGCAAAAGGGAGTCGATCATGTTCTTGAGGTGGTTGGTGGCGACAGTCTCGCACGATCCATAAAGGCCGTAAAGGTAACCGGACAAATCTCGGTTATCGGACTCCTTGAACGGCCCACATCGGCCATTGAGATTCTTCCCATGCTTCACAAGGAAATCGTCATTCGCGGCATCGGGGGCGCTGGCCCTCGTCGCGCTTTTGAAGAGATGAACAACGCCTTCACCAAATTTCAGCTGCGGCCGGTCATCGATCGCGTCTACGCTTTCAGCGAAGCACTCTCCGCATTCCGCCACCTGGAGCGCGGCGCTTTCGGCAAAGTGGTCATTGCTGTCGCTTCATAACAGTTGAAGCAACGGGGTCCTGCTACTCTCGGGGTCGCACCGAGTGGATGGAAACCGAAACCGTGCCAACACGCCGTGGCATCCGAGCGTGGCAATTTCGGCCAATATTTCTGTCTGCGGCTTCCTCCCGAGGAAACTGACCTTAATTCTGTCAATGAGTTGAATGGTCTCAGAGCATTCAGTTCTCTGCCTCAGGATCGCCGAGTTCCACCGGTCCGTTCGCATCACGCGGTCGCCGCGCGCGCCGATTCGTCCAGCGCTTTCATCGCGATGAGGTAAGGGCCGGGCCCGTGGCTCACCCTTGCGACGCCGTGCCCTGCTAGTGCGCTCAGCGGAGGAGTGGCATCGCCGACCATAATATTGAGCGGAAGCGGCGACGCTTCGGCGAGGCGTGCGATCAGGGTAATATCCAGTAGACCGGGCGCGAAGAGCCCATCCGCGCCGGCCTCCGCATATGCGCGTGCTCTTTCGACCGCCTCAGCGACCATGGCGTCGTCATGCTGAGCGGGCGGTCCCTGGAAAAACACGTCTGTCCGAGCATTGATGAAGAATCGGATGTCCGATGCGTCGGCCTTCTGTCGAGCGCGCCGGAGACGATCGGCCTGATCGATTGTCTTGCGGAGTTTTCCATTCGCCGGAAAACTGTCTTCCAGGTTGCAGCCAATTGCTCCCGCGTCGATTGCCAAGCCGATGGTCTCGCCGACCACCTCCGACGCGTCGCCATAGCCGGTTTCCAAATCGATCGTCACGGGCAGGTCTGTCGCGCCGACGATTCGCCGCAGATTTTCGATTGCCAAAGACAACGGGATCCGCTCGCCATCGGCGAAGCCGTTGGCATTAGCGACCGACCAACTGCTAGTCGCAACGGCTTTCGCGCCACTCGCGGCGACAACCTTGGCGCCGCCTGGATCCCAGATGTTGAAGAGTACGAGCGGCTTTCCCGGAATATGTAGTGCCCGGAATTGGTCAGCCTTCCGCGTTTGATCGGCGTTTCTCATTGCGCCGCCTGTCGTGCCGGCTGCCAGTGTGCGCGTAGTTCTCTGTCGAACTCCTCCCAACGTTCCTCGGGGAAGAAGATTCTGGCGCCCTTGAACTCGACGCGGCGTCGCGTTCCGGGAATGTTCTCGGCCAGCCAATGTGACCATTTCACGTCGAAATACACATCATCCGTTCCCCACACGATCAGCGTCGGAGCTTTCAGCGTTTTCAGCCGTGCTTCGATGGCCAGTGTGTGTTTGTTGTCGAAGGCTGCGAGGAAGCGTTGCAGGTCGCGCGTGCGCTGTTCGCTCCTGACCAGCGGACGCAAATACTTTTCGATGCTGTCGTCACTCAGCTGTTCCGGGTGCTCATAGGCCGGTCCCAGAGCTTGCGGCGACCGATAGACGCTTTTGTCCGACAACATGGCGTCAAGCGTTCCGCGCAAACCACCAGCGGCCGCCATTGCCAGGAAGGGTTTGAAAGCCTCGGGCGGCCAGTTGTCGTGGGTGTCGCAGTCGGTGAGCGTGAGACTGCGCACGCGCTCCGGATACAATGCCGCGAAAATCTGTGCAATGCCGCCGCCGCTGTCATTGCCGACGAGGTCCACTTGGTCGATGTTCAAGGCATCGAGAAATTCTTTGAGCATCTTCGCATTGGCCGTCACGGATACGTCCTGATCAGGGGTAATTTCGGTGTCGCCATGCGCAAGCAGGTCCACAGCTATGCAGCGCCGGATGTCAGACAAATCCGCCAACTGATGACGCCAGAGATAGCCATTCAGCAAAACGCCATGCACGAACAACGCGACCGGTCCCGTGCCCTGCTCCGTATAGCTGATACGGCCCGAAGCGGTCTGCACGCTACGCTGAATTGGCGATGATTTCTTTTCGTTCATAGCTGATCCCCCCGATATTTTTCTTGAACCCATTAGAGGCGCGTCCGAGTTTGAGCGGGCCGGAACCGAACCGCCCAGATAAGGCCCGATGATCAGCGCTCCGACCATCAAAATCGCGACGGGTCGCGCACTCGGCTGCTGCTTGTCCGGAACGTCCACAGCTACTTTGCTTCCCCTCATGATTACCTCTTCCTTGACACTGCCTTGGAAACGTGCGCTTCCTTCAGGTTCTGTGCGCACTCGCCACAGCACACCTCAACCGTCTTGCCGCCGATTTTCACCTTGATGCGATTCACATCCAGCTTGCAGTCGCAAGCAGCACAAGTCGTTTCAACCATGACATCGTTCTCCAATACCCGAAGTGCGGGTGCGGGAGCAGTAAGCCACGCAGGAAGAGAACGTCGCTGTCAGAATCTTTAGCGATTTGCTGGAAAGGGTCTAACGACGCAGCGCCGACTGCCTGAACTCCGAGGGTGAGCGGCCGTAAGCCGCGCGGAAGGTAGCGCTGAAATGACTATGGCTAGAGAATCCGAGGTCTAGGCTCAGGGTGGTCAGGTCGTCATACTGCGCCAGAAGATCCAGCGCCCGCGCCAATCGTAGCCGCAACTGGTAGCGATACAAGGGCAGGCCTTCCACTTGTTGGAAAACTTGGGTGAGATAAACAGGGGAGCAGCGCACTTCGGCCGCGATTTCGGCCAACGTCCAGCGCCGCGCCAGATCGCTCGTCAGCACGAGCTTTGCCCGATCCACTAGCAGCTGCCGTCCGACACTAGCGCCCGCTGCGTGCGTAGTGCGCAGCCCGAGCGCCCTCTGCACCAGGGTCAAGGCCAGGCTCTCTGCTTCCAAAGTTTCCGCAATGTTCTGACGCAGGCTATGCCGCACGAGCGCCACGAGCGCTTGAGCCCGCGCATCAATCCGCAGGCGCTGCTGCCGAAATGCCAGCGTCGCGCCGTTACGCAAAAAAGTACGCGGCGCTAGTTCACGAAGCTGCGGTTCACTAATGGCCAAAGACAGACTGGCATCGCCACCCGGCACGGGATGGCTGACCCGGTACCCTTCGGCGACATTGAAAAAAAGCACCTGGTTCGCCTCGGCTACGGCCTGGCATTGCACAAGATGGCGCACATAGACGCCGCGATACGGAAAGACCATTTCTGTCGCGGTCGCGAATTCTTCCGCGCTCTGCTGCCGACAGCTTCCCCGGCAAGATACGTCGCGAATCGCAACGGTCGGAGTTTTCAGCAGAGATTGAACGGCAAATTCAGACATCGGTCTTTTTCTCGTTCTTCAGAGCCTGAACAAGAGTGTAGCACTCATCTCTCAGAGGCGGCGCTGGGGGAGTGGCATCTCTTGTCATCGTTCGGCCTGACTATCGTTGTCGCCCTCGCAGCTCAATCTATCTCTCACTTCAGCATCACCGTCAGAGGTTCCTGAGCGAGAGCCAGATATTCGAATAGAACCCAATGGCAACTAGAGTGTCGCCGGCTATCACGACGGGGAAAGGCACCATCGACCACCTGAAACGACGATCAAGCGCTGGGACAATAAGAAGTCCGATGAATCCGATAGATGCAAAGGACATGATGACCTTTTGGGCAGATTCCCTTTCTTCAGTCGGTCCACCGCTCATACGACGCTTGAGAAGCGCAGGATCTTTCTTCATGAGATAAAGAGTGGTAAGAAGCGATGCGCCAGTAAAGATCCCCAGGTATACCCATGCCTGCCAATACTTTGTGGTCCCCGTCGGCACAAAGAGTAACAGTCCCATAGCGACAGAGAGTACGACAAGACTGAGCAATGCTTTCGTGTAAAGGCTTTTCATATAACTCCTAATCTATGATCCGGACGCTCGTGGGAAAGCGGAAAGCGCATTACGAGGGAGCGGTCCCCAAGGTCAAAAACTAGGTCTGTTCAGCAGGAACTACTTGCTATCGTGAGCCGACGCCGTTATGCACGGCGAACAGTCCCGCAGGATCGTATTTCTTCTTTATCGCGACAAGGCGTGTGTAATTGCTCCCCCAGTAGGAGTGCTGGTAATCGTTTTCGAAATAACTGCTCTCGGATACGTATGATCCCCCATTCGGTGCGACCGCGCGCAGTTCGTTCATACACCGATGCACCCGATTCGCGCCACGTCGGCCGGCTGCAACGTCTGGCTCATGGCCGGAAACGCCGGGATAGGCCGGCCCCTGACCGTCTGCGCTGATGGCCAGTGCAAATGCGGTCAGCACGGCCGGATTCATTGCCGTGTCGCTCGCTGTTTCGATGACGTCGTGTGGAGCTCCGGCAAGGCCTTTGTTGAAATGCAGCTCGACTCCATGATGACGGGACGCAACGAAAAGGGCATTAGCAAGGATCTCTTGGGAATCATCCGCAAGAAGCGAGGCTGGCAACCAAAGAGATTCGAAACCATAAATGAACCAGCCTACCTGCCCCGCGTCTCCGGTCCACCAGACGTTATTCGGACTCTTATTCGGACGTGAATCCGCAACGAAAACATCTTGGTGATGCTCTTTCCGCCAAGCCACGTCCCACCAACCTCGTGCCGGCAAGCTACCGATAATTGTCGGTCCCGGAATGCTGTAGGCACCTTTGGAGCTTTTCAGCCAGTCAAGGAACGGCTGCCAGATTGTGATGGCTTGGTCGGTGTCCAGTCCATGAGAAACCATGCTGACAGCGAGCGAGTTGTCAGGTTGTACGCGCACCTGCTCGCCCCAGTGATCGTTGAAAAGCTGTTCGTGGTAGAAACTTACAAAGCGCCGAATCAGATTGCGAAAGGCATTGTCGGATGTGGCTTTGACGGTGAAGATAGCTCCGCCGCAAAACTCCGGCAGTTCGCGCACTCGCAGAGTTAATTTGCTCACCACCCCAAAGCTGCCTCCTCCGCCACCTTTGAGCGCCCAAAATAGATCTGGATTCGTGCACGCGTTCGCGATGCGTATCTCGCCATCGGCGGTGACTACCTCAGCTTCCAGCAGTCCCGCGGCCGCGAGGCCATAGTGCTTCGAGAAACTTCCGAAGCCGCCGCTTTGAATGAGGCCTGCTACGCCGACGGTGGTGCAGCCACCTCCTTGAACATAGGCGCCGCCCCTGGTTGTAACTGCTTCGTAGGCCTGCATCCAAATCGCCCCAGCGCCGAGCGTGACCGCACGCTGGCGTGGATGAGCGCCTTCACAGCCCTGGGGAACAAAGGCATCCTGAATTGCAATGTCATTCATGTGACGAGTCCAAATCAAAAGCGAATCGGCTGCGTTCGACGTGCCCTGGTAGCTATGACCGCCGCCTTTGATCGCAAGGCGCAGATGGTTCTCGCGGGCAAAGTTCACGGCTGCCGCAATGTCATTCGCGTTTCTGGCCGCGACAGCGTAAGCACTCGGCTGGCTCGTCCAGGCGTCGACCCAACCCAATGTTTGCGTGAGTCCGGGATGGTCGCCCACGTGATACGGATTCTTGATGTTTTCAAAAAGGTTCGTACACGCGGCGCTGCCCGAAGCCTGCCCGCATGCGGCGAACGGTGGATCTATGGACATCAAGTTTCCACCGACGGCCTCGTTTAGCTGCTTCCATGCTGCTTCTGAGGGCCAGGCTGCGTGAGCTGACCGTTGCAGGTCCGAAGCGCTACCCGCGAAGATCGCACGGGGCCACAAAGGCTGAAGCGCGGTTAAGCTACAACTCTTTAAGAAGGTCCTGCGGTGCATGTCGTTAGATTTCTCCTCCTGAGGCGGTTACGCTCGAATGGTTACCAAGGCAACGAACTGAGCGAACATGGATACGACCAGCAGCGGAAAGCGAATCATCAGGGAGCGGTCCCAAGATGCCTGCAACCCACGACCGTTGTCCAGTCTTCCTCCGGTCTTGGCGGCTTCTGTTTGAAGGCGATTGATTGGCTTTGATAAACGGTCATAGATAACCACGAAGAGGATCAGCACCGACAGCGACAACAGGTAGAACGCCCGATGGCCACTCCTTCCGAACAGGACCAGGAGAAAATTTGACAAGATCGCCAAGCTGCCCCAGATGGGCATCCGCCTGTCCCCGAAGGCATGGATATAGCCCATAACCTCCGTGGCAGCAGGTTCCGCAGCTGACCGGAGGGCGGGGCGGCCGATCGTTAAGAAGAACGCATCCGTGCCAAAAATCACGGCCGTGCTCATAAGGCCGGCTAGAGATGCCAACCAGATTATCTGGCTCATTGCTCATCCGCCTTTCTTATCGTCGCCGCCCCTATCTGCTGGAACACTTCGAGCAGATTGAGCTCGTCCCAGTGTTCTGCGAACTTCGCATCCTTAACTCGCCAGATGTCGATGCTTCGCAGCTGGATTGGGGCACCGTTGGGGCGATAACCCATGAATGGTTTCGTAAAGGTTCCGTCGTACGTGAAACGAGCGCTGATGCGGTCGCCCTCTTCGATTACGTCCTCAATCGCAACCTTGGTATCGGGAAATGCGTCGAGGTAATGCCGAAAGAACGCCTTAACGCCGCCCGGCCCAGGCTGCACCTGAGGGTTGTGATTGTTGTACTCAGGGTGAATGAACTCATCGAAGAGTTCGACGCGTTTCTCATTCAGCGCTTGCGCGAACAGCCGTGGGAGATGTTTGTAGCTCATGAAATCCTCCATGACTCCGAGTTTGTGGTGTTATACTGTCATATGTCAAGGTACTGTCATATTTGTCAGTGCAGGAGAAAAATGGCGGTTTCGAAAAAGGAAGTTGGCAAGTGCCCGGTGGACGCGATGATGCGCGTCATGGATGGGCGTTGGAAGGGCACGATTCTGTGGCGTCTACAGGACGGACCGAGGCGTACCAGCGAACTCAAGCGTTCGATTCCTGGAATTACGGAGCGCATGCTGATCCGGCATCTTCAGGAACTTGTTGCCGACGGCATCGTCAAAAGAGATGATAAGAAAACGATTCCGCCCTGCGTTTACTATTCGCTGTCACCATATGGAAGGACACTCGGCCCTGTGGTCCAGATGATGTGCAACTGGGGACGTTCCCACTTGAAACGTTCGTCACCAAGACGGTGATTAGCGCTGAGATCTGGACCAGGTAAAGCGACCAGCTTATAAGGGGCATCTATGACGCGAGAAGCCAGACTGATGTCCGGGATCATCCTCATTACAATACCGACGATTCAATACGGCGGGTATTTTCTGTTGACTTCGCTCATGAGCAAAAGCAGCGGGTACATTGAGAATCCCCTGCGTCAGAATTTCTTCCGGGCGGGGCACGCTCATGCGGGTGTTATCGTGATTCTTTCACTCGTTTGTCAGATACTCGCGGACTCAGCTGTTCTACCTTCCCCGCTTGTCTGGGTTGTGCGCATCGGGGTGCCTCTCTCGGCGATCCTCATATCCGCAGGGTTCTTTTTCTCGATGCTACCGCCTGCGGCTACCAAGCCTAGCGGAGCAGTGGGACTAATCTACGTGGGCGCGGTCATTCTCGCGATTGCGGTGATCGCGCTAGGTATAGGCTTAATCAGGAATTCGCCTTCCGCGTAGGAATGCCCCCACAAGCAATCTCGCGGACCAACACCACCCTGGCCGCGCATCGAGCGATCGCAGCGATAGCTTCAGCCAACATTCCCGCAACTGCTTCTTCCCTCTGAATAACTGACGTCCGGCCACAAACATCAAATGAGATGGTTGGGAGAAGGGCGAATGGCCATTTCTAGAGCGAAGGAAAAAATCCATGCTGCCTTGCAGGACTGGCCGGGGATCACATCGCGACCGCATCGCTTTGGAGGTACAGAATATTGTCTTGGAAGACGGGAAATCGGTCACATACATGGCGACAGTTTGGTGGACATCCCTTTTCCGATGGAAGTCCGCAATGACTTGGTCACGGCTGGTCGCGCCGAACCCCACCACGTCCTTCCTGAGAGTGGCTGGGTCAGTGTTTATCTGAAGCAGGCGACTGACGTAGATCGCGCCATCGAACTTCTCCGGCTTTCTTTCGAGATTGCCGAGCAAGAGTCAGGAACTAGGGGAATATTTTTGCTGTTGCGAGATCAGTCGAAACGCTTTGCAGGATTCCGGAATAGCCTACTCGCTTCACCGGTGTCGAACTGGAGTTAGTTTTGCCGGACTCAACAGGGAATGCACGAGAGTATCGTCCAGCCATTCCTGGTATTGCTGAGGAGACCACCCACGCTCCCGCACCAGCATCCGGTACACATCCCTCCCGGTAAGCATCCAGAAGATATCCCTGGCGGTCTGATGATTAAGTCCCAGTCGAAGCCTTTTTGCGTCGCGTAGAGAAATGATCATTCTC
>WNFS01004198.1_pt1 | contig 11981 bp, 11 predicted proteins | sample 5400141 | NCBI WGS metagenome assembly WNFS01 (sample SAMN13153358, study PRJNA577476) | soil metagenome | isolation source: 60 cm saprolite under Madrone tree | place: USA:California | collected 2016-06-14 | reverse complement strand
GTGGATAACGACATCCCGCCCGATATGGGCAGAATGACCGCGAGATGATCGAGGGGCGCATCTCGGTGCTGATGCGCGGGCGCGGCATGAAGCGTTGCCGTGCCCAAGGCGCCGAGCGCTTCGCGCTGTTCGTCGGCGCAGCGGTGCTCGCCAACAACCTCATGATCGTTGCCGCGCTGCTGACCAAACGCTCCTCGCGCCGATCAAAAGCCGCCCGATAAACCAGCGCCGATCATCGGCACAGGTGGAACAAAACCGCCGCGCCTCACCACGTCGCCAATCGCAACTCTACCTGGCGACAGCGGTTCAATGCTGAAAACCGCGCGTACAGCGCTCGCAAATTTACGCAAACCATGGTTAGCTCAGGCCCAGTTCATCGGCATAACTGAACCATCCTCGCTAGAATCCACGCATTTCGCGACAGAAACTAGCCTAGAACGGCGGCGCGTCCTCGGCGGCGGCGGCCGACATCGACGCAATGACCTTCCTCGGCAAGGCTGGTAAGTATTCGTTCGCACAGTTGCCGCGGCCAGGCAGGACGGCAATCAAGCCGAGCCCGACCAGATGCTTGACCGCGAAGCTCACGTACTGGGTTTCAGTCCGATTGGCCTCAGCGAGCCGTAGCAGCGACAATGAGCCAGCATTCCCCTTCTCCTGAAGCCGCCGGTGGTACTCAGCGATCGCGGACAACAGTGCGAGCTCGAGGCCGCTCAAGCCGGGCGTGAGGATAGCTCGATCGTACCAGGCCTGGAATTGCCCGACCGGCACAAGCTCGGCTTTGGTCCGGTTGAGCTTCATCGGGCGCGGCGGCTTGGGGGTGGAGCTCATGGCAATCGCTCATGTGGCTGGCGGCGCCGAGTCGGGCAAGCCGGCGCGCGCAACCGCCTCAATGTGATCGCGCCATTCGCTATCCGGCTCGGTTTCGAACAATTCACGTATGCCGTCCACGAGCGCGCCCACGTCCGGCTTCTCGATCGCCGCAATGGCGGTGGCGACTTGATCATCGAGGCCAGCCTCGCGCAGGATGCGAGCGGTAATGGCGGCGCGGACCTTGGCTTCGATGCTTTTGTTCAGTTCCGCCTCAATCACATCTGCCGGCGGGATGAGCTTGCCATATGCGGTCATCTTCTCGTCGAGCCACGCGATGAATTCGGGCGTCGACATGGCGTTCAATTCGACGCGGTTGGTCTGAAGCCACTCCGCCCAGTCCCCCTCCTCCTCAGCGATATAGTCCGCGACAGGCTTGCGCCGCTCCCCCGTCTTGACGGTCTCGATCTCCAGACCCATGACTATCGCTTCCCACGGCTCCAGGCCTAGGTTTATGATCTTGATCTTGCGGGCGCCGCGCGCCTTCGTCTCCTCCTGGAAGGTTTGATAGATCATGGTGCCGAAAGCATCGGCGTCGTGGGCACAGAAGATCGTGACCGGCTCGTCGTGCTCTGCGAGCAGGTCGACCAGGTCGCGCGCCGCGCGCGTCGTGAACCCCTTCGATGACAAGAGCGCGCAATCGTGGCGCTCAGCCCAGCGTTCCGCCTTGAGCGCTTCCGAGAAACCTTCTTTCTCGATGTAGACCAACTTGTTGAACGTCCACAGCGGGCGCTCGTAGTCCTCCACCATCAGCGTACCGAGGGTGATCGTCTCTTCACGGTGAGGGTGATAGATCGTGCCGCGCGGCTCGCGGTACATGCCGGGGATTTCGCCGTGCTCGGCCTCGTAGTCGGTGATGATGGCCGCAAAGTTTGTCGTCGTCAGATCGTCCCCGAGCTCATCCCGGACGATGGGGCGAAGCCTGTACAAAAGCTGGCCCTGGTTGAACCGGTACCTCCCGTCGCCGCTGACCTCAGCAATAACGGCATCGAGATTGTCGAGCACGACGTCCTTTTGGGAAACTCGGGCCGCCCGGGCTTCTGGACGGTGCGTCTTGCGAACCGCCTTGCTCACGGCGGCTTGGATTTCCTTAAAAAAGGGGTACAGATCTGGCGCCTTACCGTCTGAGGTGATCGGCATGTACGGCGTCGTGACGTTGATCGAGATGCCGAACTCTACCCCGCTCGGCGCTTTAGTGATGTAGTGCCGCAGCCCGCAGCCGAAGGCGAAGAGATCGCGCTTGTCGCGAGCGGCGGAGAGTTCTCCGGTTGCCGGCGTGCGATTAATACATGCAAGCAGTTCAGTCTTACCCCCTACCCTCTTTTCTGCCCAGGCTTCCACGACGAACGGAATTTCAGCCTGCGGCAGCGTGGAACCGAAACTCACCACGCCATGGCTGATGGCGTATCCGCATAAGGGGAACGCCAGCGGTCCCACGGCACCCAAGCGCTTGGGATTCACCTGTCGTGCATTCGCGCGCGCCATATCCAATAGCTTCACGGCTTGGGGAAAGGCGACGTCCCGGCAGACTGCGCGTTCGAGCGCGGCGCAGGCGATAATCTCGCCAGCCTTCCCGCCAGAACAGCCATCGAGGCGAGCGATCAATTCGCGCACCGGCGTGTTGCCGCTCGCATACAGCAGTTCGTGGAATTGCGCGGCGTCGTACCACCATGGAGAGGACTTGCCGAGGTACTGCGTCCCCAACTGCGACAGGCGGCAGGCCACCCCTGCCCAGTACACAGTAGCCGGTTCGCACGGCAGAGCGGGACCGAAGCGGACCTCGATGCGGGTGCCAACCGGGAATTCTGTCTCCTCCACGCTGACCACCCTGGTGGTGCCGTCGCGTTCGGGACGGAGCTCAATCCGCCGATTGCGGGTGGTGACGACAAGGGATCCGCCGGAGGCAAGGACGGCACCGGTGACTACGCGCAGGCCATTGCCGAGCGCGCCGCGCGTCGGCAGCCGCAAGAGCTTCGAAGAGACCATCGGCCGGCTGATACTGAACAGACGCGCGATATCTTCCGGCGCGCCGTCGATGCCGGTACCGTCGTCCTCGACGACATACCCGCCCGTGTCCGGGAGCGATTGGACGGTAACCTCGGCACCGTTGTCGAGCCCGTTGTCGCAGATCTCTTTGATAACGAGGCGCGGCAATAGCCGCTTTGGCACCCCGGCGCGCTGCTGCAGGCCCTCGATCGTCCGGAATAGTGACCAGTCCTCACGTTCAAATTTTTGAGCCTCTTGGCTTTGTCAAAACAGCATTCGATTTTTGAAAATTCGTCATAGTAAAGTTCAACCCCCATGATCTCACTGCTGGCCGCCGGCGCCCGACCTGGCCAACTGATCGAGCCTGCGCCATAGCTGCATCCGGCGGGCGAGCCACTCTTCGATCGCAATCACTTCCGCCGCGTTGCCCGGGCGGTACGCGGCGAGCTCGCGGCTGATTTCCTCGATGGTCATCGTTTCCGGGTTAGTGCCGGCGTCCGGCTGGGCGGGCTCGGTGCTCATCATGTCGTTCTCGTCGCCGATGGTGAGACTCACATCATCTCTATGTCTTTGCGCGTTCATGTGCCCGTCCGCGTCTCGATCAGGAGGGCGATACGGCGCAGATCGCCAATAACGGCAATGATTCCGCAGGGGTGAATGTCTTGCCGTGGGTGCCGAAACATGTAGGCGGGCAAATGCGGTGCCACTGTCCCGTCGGGAAGAAAATGCTGTGCTCAGTCCAGGCGTCTATTAACTCGGTGGGGGTGAGCTTCTCTTAACCAGGGCGGGGGGTGAAGCTTCGGGCCGCCACGGCTGCCACTCACCGCTCGTCTTCCAGAGCCGCCAGAACTCACCGAACGTGCGTCCCGTCATGAAGGGGGGGATTAATCTCATCCCTAGACCCCTTGTCGCACCGATGTTCCTTCGATCGCGCAATCAGCCGCGCCTTCCACCTACGCGGCTGTGGCCAGCCAACACCCCACTCTGCCAACTGAGAGCGCGTCCATCCTCCCGCTGTGGTCCTCTTGCTCATGATCTCGGCTTCTGTCGGCATGTTGGGGGTGTTCCTGTCGATTGGTGGATGGGAGGCGGGGGTAGTCCTCACCCCCAATGGGGGTGAGGAGCTTGCACCCTGTCGACTGGAGCCATGTCGCGCAGAGTAGTCCCCATCTGCACGTAGCCCACCTCGGTGAGCGGCCAGCGGTCATCCGGTCCTGGCCATAAATGCATCCTCTAATGGCGGCGGCCGTCCATGACTGATGGGGCAATCATTGGCGGCGTGTCAGGATGATTTCATGGCCTTCAAGCCATGCCTGACTTCCTGTGAGGCGGGCAAATCCGGTACCCGCTCCGGTAATGGGGTGATTTCTTATTGAGGAGATATTGGCTGCTGGATCTCCTAGCAGGTCTCAAGGCGGCATCGCCAATGCCAATTGCCACGCCCGTCTGGTGGTCCGGGATCGATCGGGCCCGGGCTGCATTGCTGCAGGGCGGGCCTGGCGTATTTTCCGCTCTCATGAAGGCAGAGCGTGGCGGGTTCTCCGGCATCGCCCCTACAGCGTCATGCGCGATTTGCGCGATCGGCTCTGCTTGGCGGGCTTGACTTCGGGCAACTTGAGAGTATTTAGACTCTCAGTCGCGAGTTTCGCCGCCACAGCAAAACTCCTCGCGATAACGCCCGGCTGAGGAACACCTCGCCGGGCGTTGCCTTATGTGGGTGCCGTTTTGGGTTCGGCAATCAGTTATCCAAACTTTTTTGATGATTTGTTTTGTTGTAGTTTAACCCTCGTACAACCACAGTTGATCGTGGGTTTACTCAGTAATTTGGAGCGGTGATATCCACCAATTACGCAGAGATGGATTGGTTGGCGGCGTGCCATTCTGGCAAACCTAGCTCAGTCATCGGATCGCCCTCTCAGATCGTGATGCGGTGCGCGTCGCCCGTCGTCGGCCGAACACCAATCCACACCCCAGAGAGATGATGTAGCCCGCGGCCAAGCACATCAGCACCATCGTCCCCGCCCTCGCGGCCCGCATCTGCGCAGGGGTCATCCCGAATGCTTCGGCCTGGGGATCAGCGCCGGCCCGGACTTCCGCCTTGGCCTCGTCAAGCTTGTGCTGGCGATCGGTGACCACGTCTTCCCGTTGTCGGCAGACTGGCCCGACCTTCACGCACTCCCGATCCCTCGCCATCTTGGCGTCGGCCAGGGCGCGCTCGGCTATCGCGATGGTGGGCGTGGTCCGTTCTGCCCGAATCGCAGTGGCGCCACTGAGGTTGGTCAGGACAAAGCCAGATGCGGCGAAGAACACGACCAGCAGCGCCACCGCCATGACCGCGGTGCCCTTCATGGCCGCTCGCCAGTTGCCGTCATCCCAATAGAACTGGTTGGCGGTCGGCAGCAGGCAGGCGACGCCCTCTGCCAGGACCGACAGCCGCGAAAAGATGTCGCCGGCGGACTCGTCGACGGTCATCGCGTGACCCTGCCAGGCGTTCGCCTCCATGCTGGTGATGACGATCGCAACGCCGGCGCCGATCAGCATGATGCCGACAATCCCGCGGCCTACTGCATTCCACCACCCGCCCAGTGAAGCCGTGATCGCCTCCGATGTCACATCGTAACTACCGTGACTCCAGGCAGGCCGCTCGACCGGAAAATCCCGCTTCCCGGAACGACTTGCGTCGAGAGTCACGCTGTTGTCGACCACCATCGGTAAGTTGGGCGTGACCGTGGGTGTGACCACAGGCGTGACGTCGGGCGTGACCGGCACTTCGGGGGGCGGGACATCGGCAGGGGGCGTGACCACAGCCTCCGCCTCAGCCTTCTTGGCGCGGCGGCGCCGTTGACGTTCCGCCGCCGTCTTGTCCTTGGGCTTCCCACGACGACCCCTCGCGAACTCAGCCGACATCGCCCTCGATCCTGATGGTGACGGCCTCACCGTGCATCGGCGCCACGGCGTGGCTAGCCTCCGCGGCGGCGCGCTCCCGCAGCATCCGTATCGCCTCCGCGAACGCACCCATTCGGCCAGGTGCCGAACGGCGGGCGAACTCGCCGGTCACACTGCTGGACAGGATGACCACGAACCGGCCATGCCCGGATGCCGGCGCCAGCAATTTGTGCTCGATACGACCGAGAGCGGCGACGGTATCGGTCGTTGTCATGGTGTCGTCCTTTCGTGGTGATGCTCAGTGCTTGGTGGCAGGCGCGGGCTGTCTGCACCATCGAGTCGCATCCGCCGGCATCACGCCGCGGACGCCGCTTCGGTTCGAACCGGCGCGTTGGCCAAGATCCAATCGCACAGGCTGATCACTTCTGGATCTCGGGTCCGCCGGCGCACTGAAATCGCGAGCGCCACTATTCCCGCGTGGGGCTCTGTGCCTGCGGGCTTCGGCTTGGGTGGGGTCCGGCGCTGACCCTCGCCCTTTTTGCCGCTTTTGGACTTGCGGTTGGTTGGGGTGATAGATTTTATCACCCCCTCGTCCTGAAGCTTTTTCCGCTTACCGCCTACGGTTGGCTGACTCGCGCCGACTTCCTCCGCTATCGCGCGGTCGCTCCGTTCCGGATCGGCCTTGAGCGCCGCCTCAATGCGTGCCTCCTTCTCGGCCGTCGTCAGGGGCTTGGTGTTCGCCCGGCGGTGTTCGTTGAGGGCGCGCACATGGGCCCGCATTTCTTCTTCAGTTGGACATAGATCCGTAATGTCGCGGTAGCGCCGCGGGATGCCTTCCTCTTTGCACGCCTTTGTGCGGTGTTTCCCGTCGACGGTCTGCTCCCGCCAGATAACGATGGCAACGAGCAGACGGCCGTGTTCGCGCAGGCTCTGGCGCAGCGCTGCGAACTCGGGCTCGGTGAACTCGTCATATTCATCTGTGATCGGGTGGAGCGGGTAGTCCACCGGTCCCTTCCGGCGGCGACTGCGGCGCTGTGATTTCTCGGTCTCGAGCCAGGCCTCAAATTCTGCATCCGACATCCGGGCAAGTTTCTGCCAGTCTTGGGATTGGCGGCGATCCACACCGAGGTCCGTAAGCGTCGGAAGGCCTGATGGTGCGCTGGATTTCCTTCCCGTCTCTCCTTTTTTTGGGTGACCGGGATCTCTCAAACCGGCCCGCTCCATTGCGATCAGGAATTGCGCAATCCTGCGCTCGGCGCGACTGCGGGTTTCGTAAGCTTTGAGCTTGACTTCTGGATCCTTGAAATAAATCCCCGATCTCATTGCGTCGGCGCGGAGATCCAGGACCTCACGAATTGCGCGTTTGAACAGGTCGAGCCGATTTTCGGCATCCTGATTCATCGCATCGCGTCCGGCTTCCGCAATGGCGGTACGCATCGCCTCGAAGTCGAGCGGCGCGATCGCGCCTTTGATGGCGCCGATCTCGTTCATGGCGCGGCCCTCCTAGAGGACCGCGTCGATGTCTGAAACCGGCAGCGGTTCGGCAATCGGCGGAGGCTTGGCCGGCGAGTCGGCGATCGGCGGCGGCGAGGGGGCGCCGTTCATCAACAGACGCAGCGTGGTTTCCCAAATACGGCCTCGCTTACGCGCGGGGATGTGGCCGTTCTCTAATCCGCGGAAGACCTGTTGAAGCGATTCGCGGTTACCCCTCGCAGCGCGGATGTCCTTGGCCCCTTTGATCGGCTGGTCGAGGTTGTCGAGAACCAGAACTGATTGGGCGATTACTGTCGTCATACGGCACCTGCTTTCGTTAATTCGCAGGCACGTACATCGATAGTCACTCACGTCAGCGAAAGATTAGGCAAAAGTTCAGCTACGATTTTTCTTGCCTAATAACCGGAGATGTTGGCTAGCGTCCATTCTCTACCCCGGGCTGTGGCTGTTTAGCTGCGCGGGAAAAAGAGGTCTTGATGGAGTTCCGCTTATAGGCCTCGCCCTTATCCGTGATCTTGGATGCTTTCAGCACCGCCTCGGCAAAACGGGCACATGCACCGTTTGAGTAGAATGTTGGCTTCACCCCGAAGTACCTTTCAAAAATTCGCGGCAAAAGCACGCCAACCAGCAAATCGAATGCACTTTGCCGACGATAGTCCGCCTCAAGTTCCGGGCCTGGTCTCGACAATTTAACTTCCCACTCCAGGTCCTCGAGCTCCGATTCCTTCCTACGGATCTGGCCTTCCAGTTGCTCGCGCCAATCCGACTCGTCTTCCTGCCTCAATAGATTTGCGAGTTGCTGGGCGCTCTCACAGATCTGCCTCAATCGATTAATCTGGTCCGTTCGCTCGTCTTTGTTTGGTCGGGCCTTAAGTGCCCTAGAATAGCACTCGACACATTCCTCAATTCCTCGTTCCAGTAGATCGAAATCGAGATTCGGTGGTGCTGGAAGGCGGACCGCTTCCAATATCTGCAACATCTTAGGCGACGGTGGCAGCAACTCCACTTCTTCGACGTGCATTACGTACTCCAGGCCGGGCGGGATCGGCTTGAACTGCACCTTGGCATATGCGTCGGCAAGGTCATACATAGCCTGATGGAAGTCTGGATGGTCTTTGATGACTTCGAATACGATGTCGGCATCGACATCCTTGCCGGCTTTGACGGCCGCCTTAGCGAATAGATCAGGATCGATGTTCTTGCCGATCTTGTGAACGGTAGCGGCCACCTCGGCATGTGCATCGGCGATGATCTGCTTGGCCATGATGTCGGGATAGACCGCCTCGGCGGCGTTCACGAGATTTCGGTTCCTGGCAGGTTCGAAGGTCTTGGACGACGTCGGCAATTCTGGCAGCCTATACTCGGGCGGCATCATCTCCTCGACCGTTCCGTACTCCGGCGGCATCTCCTCCCTCGGCAGCGGCAGATCAAGGTCGACGATATTGTCGATCGTAGGGGTGCCTCGATGGCTTTCACAGGATCTCGGTTCTGATCAGGAAGTAGTTTCATGCTGCGTCCTTTGCTGCGTCGAGTGGCCGAAAGTGTTCGAGAACCGTTGAAAGTCAATAAAAATTGTCGCGACATGGCGCGACATGGGAAAGGCGGCGCCTGACGGCTACCGCCATGATTCCACGACACTTTCGAAATCTTCCTCAGCGAGATTGGGCAAAACGGCTTTTTTATGCGAGGCATTGATATTGCAGGTAAATCTGGCGCCATGTCGCAAACATGTTGCTCACGCACCCAGGAAGGCCCGTTCGGCTGCCGCCATCTCGTCGCGGTCGTCGCCCCGCGGAAACAGGTGGCCATACACGTCGAGCGTCATCGCGATCTTTGAGTGCCCGAGGCGTTCCTGAACCACCTTCGCCGGCAGCTCCAGCCCGCCGTCCGCCTTCCGATTGATGCACCACGACGCGTAGAAGTGCCGGAGCGCGTGCATACCCGTATATTTGGCCTGCACCACCGGCTTGCCCTCGCCGTCCATCGTGGTGACCGCGACGCCCGCGGCGACCTGCGCCGGCAACAGGCCGTTGAGGACGATGTTGTTATAGGATTCGACGTTGCCCTTTGGGTTTGGGAATACGAGGTCCATCTCGCCCCTCGGGCACGCCAATTTCCACTCCTTGAGCGCATTCGCCACCAACGGCAGCATCGGCACGGTGCGCTCCCCTGATTCCGACTTCGGCGGGCCGATCGCTTTGTAGCGGTCGGCGCGCTGCCGCACGTGCAGATCGCGCCGATCGATGTCAACGTCGACCCAACGCAGCCCGCGCAGCTCTGATGCCCGCAGGCCACAGAATATCGCGGTGAGCAACAACGGGCGCCAGCGCCCCTTAAGCTGGCCCATGATCGCACGGATCTCGTCGGGCGCCGGGATATCTATTCCAATCTTAAGCTTGCCCCTGTGCCGCCGCTCCGCGTGGCGCTCCTTGCCGCGAGTCCTGCTGGAGGTAAGCCCACGGGCGACGTTGCGGGTCGCAAGCCCGCGCTCCATCGCATCGGACAGCAGCATGGACAACATGCTCCGGACGCGCCTGACCATCGCGGGCTGTCGGCCGGCCTCCCGCAATTGATCCTCGAACGCGCGCACCATCGGCACGGTGAGATCCGATAACTTTGTTGAGCCGATGAACGGTTCGATGTGCATACGCAGAATGCGCCGGTAGTCCATGACGCTCGCGCGCTCGAGGTTGCTCCCCTCGGCCGTCTTGATCCACTCCCTACCCGCCTGGAACACGGTGACCGACTTCGAGCGGGCGATGTGGATGCCGTCCCGGACCTCGGCCTTCATATCGACCACGAACGCCTCGGCCTCCTTCTTGAGGTGGAACGTGCGCTGCACTCGGGCGCCTCTCTTAGCCTTATCGCGGTAGACGACGAGCCACGCTTCCTTCATCTCGCCTTTTCCTCAATCGATTTGTCGGGCTCAACGCATATAACGTCGGCGCCCCATGATTTCGCCGACCAGCGTCTGTAGTGATGCGCGACCCTTCAGAAACACGTTGCGGGCGTAGTCCCGTTCGGTAACGATCCCGACAATCTTGTTAGCGTCGAGCACCACCAACGCACCGCCGTCCTTGTCGGCCATCATCTTGATCGCGTCGTACACCGTGTCGTCAGGATGGACGAACCATACCTGATGACCCTTCCGATCGAGGATGCGACGAACTGTTGTCATGACGGCACGGGGCAGCGAGGCGGGGCCAGCCGAGGCTTTCGCTAACCTCACGCCAGAATCCAACGCCGCCCGCTATAGTGCGTTCCTCGGCGCCGTCACCATCCGGTGACATCCCGCTCACCCCGCCAGAAATCCTTGAACCGGTTCGGCGCCGCCGAGGAGCTGCGCCACGTAGATGATCGGCGCCGCCTCGACCTCGACTGCATGCCGCCGCTGAGTGGCGCCCCGCAGCGGGTCGGGCAGCTTATCCCCTGATAGCTGCTGTGCCGGGCGGATGGCGAAGACGGCAGAGTTGGCCGAGTAGGCCCGGGGAGTTTCACCCCGAGCCCCTCACAGATCCGGACTTGAACCTCTCGATTCATCCGGCTCGTGTCACCGCGCGAAGGCTGCCGCCTTCCGCTGAACCGTCGGGCTCCTCCCGGTTTGACCCGGTTGGCCCGCGCTCAACGACGATGACCCACCCCCTTCGCTCCATGTTCGCTCCATGGGCATTGCCCCACTTCGTCGCTACTACGAGGCAGTCCGCCCCTCTCCGGCGCATCGGTACTTTCAGCCTCACGGTTGGAGCCGCTTGTGCTTTTTCCCTTGGCATCGCCGGCCAGGTTCTCACGTTCCATACAAGTTGCCCACCGGCATTGCCGACCCGCAGCGAATGAAACGGTGTTAGACTTGCGGCGCGCCGTCGGCACCGAGGTCGTACATAGGCTTGGTGCGAATAAGCCCGCATACAAGTTGGACCCGGGGTTCCCTGAGCACCCCAGACTGTCGCCAAGGGTCGTCAACGGCCCCGGAGCACGCTTCCTAGAATTCTTATTTACGGGGCCCCACGCCGACGACGCAACCCAGGAGAAAGTGATGGAACTGTTGCATCGACGATGTTGCGGCCTCGACGTTCACAAAGAGACGGTGGTGGCGTGCCTGCGCCTTGTATCGGATGGCAAGGTCACGACCGAAGTTCGTACCTTCCAGACGACCACGGCGGACCTTCTGCGCTTGTCGGAGTGGTTGGCGGCCAACGGGTGCACGCATGTGGCGATGGAGGCGACCGGCGTCTATTGGAAGCCAGTGTGGCACATCTTGGATGATGGGGAGTTCGAGTTGGTGTTGGCAAACGCCGCGCATGTGAAGAACGTGCCGGGCCGCAAGACTGACGTCAACGATGCGATGTGGCTGGCCGAATTGTTGGCGCACGGTCTGATCCGGGCGAGCTTCGTGCCGGACACGCAGACCCAGGAGATGCGCAACCTGCTGCGCACGCGTAAGCAATTGGTTCGTGAGCAGTCGAGCCACGTGCTGCGGGTACAGAAGACACTCGAAGACGCCAACATCAAATTGGACTCAGTGCTCTCCGATTTGATGGGCAAGAGCGGCCGCGCAATGATCGAGGCACTGATTGCCGGCGAAACCAATCCCGTCAAACTGGCCGGCCTAGCCGATCGGCGGGTGAAGGCGTCACCGGAGGAACTCCGCGAAGCCCTTCGCGGCCGCGTGACGAAGCACCATCGCTTCCTGCTGCGCCTTCATCTCAATCAGATCGACGCTCTCGATGCCGCTATGGCCACCGTCGACG
>WNFS01003457.1_pt1 | contig 11982 bp, 10 predicted proteins | sample 5400141 | NCBI WGS metagenome assembly WNFS01 (sample SAMN13153358, study PRJNA577476) | soil metagenome | isolation source: 60 cm saprolite under Madrone tree | place: USA:California | collected 2016-06-14 | reverse complement strand
ATGCCGCTTCGTAGGGTCGTGGGTCAATCTTGAACAGCACCCGACCGCGCGGGACTTCATCGCCTTCCTTGAAGCCGACCTCCACGATCTGTCCGTCGACGCGCGCCTTGACCGACACGGTGGCATAGGCCTCGACGTTGCCGATCGCCAGGAGCCGGAAAGGCACGACTTCCTGCGTGACCGGCGCGACCGAGACCGGTATCGCAGAAGGCCCTTTGGGCGCCTTGCGCTCGTTTGCGCGGATTTCGGTGCCGATATAGGCGAACAGCACGACCGCGACGACGAGCAGGCCGACGCCTCCGAAAACGAACAGGCGCTTGGACGTAGGCGCTGCAACGTGCGACCGCAATGAAGAATCCATGGACTCGCTAACTACGTGAAAAGACCGCGTACTCCATCCGTGGACCCCGGCCCCCTCCCGTTGTCCCCGATTCCTGCCGGCAAACGCTTAAATTTACGGCAAAAGACGTTCCGATGCAAAAAGGCTTTCGGCGCTTTCCCGATCCCGAACAAGGTGCGCCGTTTTACCATCGACCATCACCTCGGCGGAACGCGGCCGGGAATTGTAATTCGAGCTCATCGTCATGCCGTAGGCGCCGGCCGACATGATCGCGAGGAGGTCCCCGGCAGCGACCGCGAGGGTGCGCTCCCGCGCCAGAAAATCCGCCGATTCACAGACCGGCCCCACGATGTCGTAACGCTGCGCCGGCCCGTTACGCGGCGTAACCGGCAGGACCTCGTGCCAGGCATCGTAGAGCGCCGGGCGCAACAGATCGTTCATCGCCGCGTCGGCCACCACAAAATTCTTTGCGCCGTCATGCTTGAGATATTCGACGCGCGTGAGCAAGAGCCCGGTGTTGCCGACGAGCGAACGGCCGGGCTCGAACAGGATTCGCAGCTCGCGCCTGCCAAGTCGCTGGAACAGGCGTTCCAGGTAATCTTTCACCGCCGGGGGCGCCTCGCCGCGATAACGTATGCCGAGCCCGCCACCCAGATCGAGATGTTCCAGGTGCAGCCCTGTGGCCTCCAGGACGTCGACAAACTCGAGCACTTTTTCAAGCGCTGCGACGAACGGCTCAACGTCGGTGATCTGCGAGCCGATGTGGACATCGATCCCGACGACTCGAAGTTCCCGCAGCTTCGCCGCTTTGCGGTAAAGCGGGAGCGCTGCGCCGTAGGCGATGCCGAATTTGCTTTCTCGCAGGCCGGTGGCGACGTAGGGGTGCGTGCCGGGATCGACATCGGGGTTGATGCGCAAGGACACGGGCGCGACCTTGCCCATGCTCCGCGCAACGGCGGCGAGCCGGGTCAGCTCTCCTTCGGATTCGACGTTGAAGCACAGAACGCCGGCGTCGAGCGCGCGGCGCATCTCGGCTTCGCTCTTGCCCACACCGGAAAAAACAGTCTTGGCTGCGCTGCCTCCCGCGGCGAGAACCCGCGCCAGCTCGCCGCCCGAGACGATATCGAAGCCCGAGCCCAGCCGCGCGAGGAGGTTCAGCACCGCGAGATTGGAATTGGCCTTGACCGAATAGCAGATGAGGACGTCGTGCCCCGAGCAAGCCTGGCTGAACTCGCGGTACGCGAGCTCCAGCGCGGCGCGCGAATAGACGTAGCTCGGCGTGCCGAAACGCTCCGCGATCTCAACGAGAGGCACGCGCTCCGCGCACAGCGTGCCGTCCTGGTACGAAAAAAAATTCACTGGCGCGGCGCGGGTTTGCTATCCTGCTGCGGATTTCGTTCCGGCGGGGGAAGATAGAGCGCCGCCTTGTTGCCGCAGGCCGAGAGGGCGAGGAAAACGAGAATGAGGCCAACGGCGCGGCGCATGGCGATGCCGACAATAGAGTGGGTGTTTGTGCGAATGAGTTTAGCACGGCGATGACCTCGAGCGAATTCGACAGCCTTGCCGACGCGATGCTGGAGCGGATTGCGCGGGCAGTCGAAGAAAGCGGGGCGGATTGCGACTGCGAGCCCAAGGGCTCCGGCGTGCTCGAGCTCGAATTTGCCGACGGCTCACGCATTGTCGTCAACCGTCACTCTGCAGCAGGTCAGATCTGGGTCGCGGCAAGATCGGGAGGCTACCATTTTCGCTGGAATGGTTCGGACTGGGTCGACACCCGCGAGGGCGGCGAGCTGCTGGCGGCGCTGTCGAAGCTGGTGAGCGAGCAATCGGGCCGTGCCGTCGTGCTGCGCTAGTCACGCCGCGCGGCGCACGCGCGCAGCCGCCTGCCGGTCGACCTAGAACAACTGGTTTCTTACGTCATCGGTAGTGCGCACTCCCGGATCAACCGGGCCCTGCTCCGGCGGCACGTTCTCGCGAAAGAAGAATTCCGGCCTTCCGTCGGGCGACTGAAGCCCGTTTTCGTTGACTTTGACCACAACGACGCCCTCGGGATTGCGTTGGACCATTTCAGGCGTACCTTTTAGCGCCTTGCCCATGTAATTCATCCAGATCGGCAGCGCCGCGACCGACCCGGTCTCTCCGGGGCCGAGCTTTTTCGGCTGATCGAAGCCCACCCAGGCGATGGCGACCAAGGCCGGTTGATAGCCGCTGAACCAGGCGTCGATGTAGTCGTTGGTGGTGCCGCTCTTGCCGGCGAGATCCTGGCGGCCGAGAACCATGGCGCGCGCTCCGGTTCCATAGCGCATGACATCGTGCATCATGCTGTCCATGATGAAGGCATTGCGGGCGTCTATGACCCGCAAGGACTCGTCCCCGGCCCGAGCCGGCTGGGCTTCTGCGATAACGTTGCCGCGGTCATCGACGATCTTCTGAATCACGTACGGCTCGGTGCGATATCCGCCGGTGGCAAATACCGAGAAGGCGCGGGCCATCTGAAGCGGCGTGGCCGAGCCCGCACCGAGCGCCATGGTGAGGTAGGGCGGGTGGCGATCGGCATCGAAGCCGAATCGGGTGATGTAATCCTGCGCGTACTGCGGGCTGATCGCCTGCAGGATGCGAATCGACACCATGTTCTTAGACTTGGCGAGCGCCATGCGCATGCTCATGGGCCCTTCGTACCTGCCGTCGTAGTTCTTCGGCTCCCATACCTGCCCGCCCGTCAGGGCCGCGTCGACCACCACGGGAGCGTCGTTGATCACGGTGGCCGGCGTAAAACCCTTCTCCAGCGCGGACGAATAGATGAAAGGCTTGAAACCCGAGCCGGGCTGGCGCCAGGCCTGGGTCACGTGGTTGTATTGGCTCCGGTTGAAATCGAAGCCGCCGACGAGCGAGCGCACGGCGCCGTTCTGCGGGTTCGCCGAGATAAAGGCGCCCTCGGCCTCCGGGAGCTGGACGATCTGCCAATCGCCACGCTCGTCTTTCTGGATGCGAATCACCGCGCCGCGCCGGATCCTGCGGGTCGGTGGGGTCCGGGAATCGAGCATGCGCTCGGCAAACTTGAGCCCCTCCCCGGATACGGTGACGGTCTCTCCTCCACGCCGATAGGCCGTCACCCGTTTCGGCGTCGCCTCCAGAACGAGGGCCGCGAGGAGGTCGTCGCTGTCGAGATGGTCTTGCAGAGCTTCCTCGTAGTCCTCTTCCTGCGCATCCTTGAGATCGACGAAGCCCTCCGGGCCGCGATAGCCGTGGCGCCGGTCGTACTCGAGCAGACCCAGGCGAAGGGCCGCGTACGCCGCCTCCTGGTCCAAGCGCGTTATCGTGGTGTAGACGCGGAACCCGCGCGAATAGACTTCCTCCGGATAGCGCTCATAGAGCAGCTGGCGGACCATTTCGGCGACGAACTCGGCGTGAATCTCGTATTCGGTGACGGATTCACGCTTGACGCTGATCGGAGTTTTTTGGGCCTCCTCGTATTGCTCGGCGTCGAGCAGGGCGAGCTCGTGCATGCGCCGCAGCACGTACAGCTGGCGTTGCTTGGCGCGTTTGGGATTGATCACCGGGTTGAAAGAGGAGGGCGCCTTGGGTAAACCGGCAAGCATCGCGATCTCGGCCGAGTTGAGCTGGGACAGCGTCTTGCCAAAGTAGACTTGCGCCGCTGCGCCGAACCCGTAGGCCCTCTGGCCGAGATAGATCTGGTTGATGTAGATCTCGAGGATCTGATCTTTGCTCAGGCTGTTTTCGATCTTGAACGCGAGCAGTGCCTCGTACAATTTCCGGGTCAGCGTCTTTTCCCGGGAAAGGAAGAAGTTTCGCGCGACCTGCATCGTGATCGTCGAAGCCCCTTGTGTCTTGCCGCCGGTTACCAGGTTGGAGTAGGCTGCCCGCAGCACTCCGTGGTAGTCGACCCCCGTATGCTGGTAAAAGCGCTCGTCCTCGGCCGCGAGGATGGCCTGTTTCATCAGAGAAGGAACCTCCTCGATGTTGACCACCGAACGGCGCTCTTCGCCGAACTCCCCGATCAGCACGCCGTCGGCGGTGTAGACGCGCAACGGGATCTTCGGCTGGTACTCGGTGAGCGCCTCGATGGAGGGCAGGTTGGGATACGCCAGGAGGATCACGAAACCGAGCAGCGCCAAGCTCAGTACTCCGATCCCGGCCAGCGCCAGCGCCGGGAAGGCGAACCATCGAAGCCACATTCAGGGGATGTCCGGAAAAGGTCGCTCATTATAGAGAGCTGAAAGAGCGGTAGGTTCACCCTAAGCTCCTAATATGTCGCGTGAAAAATTAACTTTACAGGGTGAGGGGTTGTTGCTAGCATTTAACGTAAATTATACTAATCGCGCCTAACCGGCCATACCTGAAGGGGAAATCCAGGTTGCAGCTGAATATGAATTTGGATATTTTCAAGCCGAAAGCGCCGCCGCTGTTCGGGATGGATATCTCTTCGTCCTCGGTGAAGCTGGTAGAGCACGCCGACGCGGGGCGGGGAAGTCCGCGGGTCGAGCGTTACGCCATCGAGGCGTTGCCGAAGGACGCGGTCCTGGACGGCAACATCACCAACCTCGACGCGGTGGTCGATGCCGTGCAGCGTGCCTGGAAGAGAATGGCCACGCGCACGAAAAACGTCGCCTTGGCCCTTCCCACGGCCGCGGTGATCACCAAGAAGATCATCGTACCGGCGGGGCTGCGCGACGAAGAGCTGGAGGTTCAGGTCGAATCCGAGGCCAATCAGTACATCCCGTTTGCGCTCGAGGAGGTCAACCTGGACTTTCAGGTGGTGGGGCCTTCTCCTTCCGGACCGGACGAGGTCGAAGTGCTGATCGCCGCCTCGCGCAAGGAAAAGGTCGAAGACCGCGTCGCGGTGGCCGAAGCCTCGGGTCTCAAAGCCATAGTGATGGACGTCGAGTCCTACGCCATCCAGGCTTCCTTCGAGCTGATTCAGCAGCAATTCCCGGATAACGGCAAAGACCAGAATATCGCGCTGGTCGATCTGGGCGCGAACGTCATGAACGTCACGGTGCTGCGCAACGAACAGTCCGTCTACACGCGCGAGCAGGCGTTCGGCGGCAGTCAGCTCACGCAGGACATCATGCGCGTGTACGGCATGAGCCTGGAGGAAGCCGAAGCGGCCAAGCGCTCCGGGGGGCTGCCGGAGAACTACGAATCCGAAGTGCTGCGCCCCTTCATGGAGAACGCGGCGTTGGAGATCCAGCGTGCAGTGCAGTTCTTCTTCACGTCGACCCAGTACACGTCGGTCGAGCACGTTCTGCTCACCGGAGGCTCGGCGGTGATTCCGGGGCTCGACGAGATGGTGCAGAGCCGCACCCAGATCAACGCTCTGGTTGCCAATCCCTTCGCGAGCATGGCGATTTCGCCGCGTGTCGCGTTGAAGAAACTGGTCGCGGATGCGCCCTCCCTGATGGTCGCCTGCGGACTGGGCATGCGGAGATTCGACCCGTGATTCGCATCAATCTGCTTCCCTGGCGCGAGGCGCGCCGCAAGGGCGCGCGCCAGCACCTTGGCGTGCTGGGAGGCATGGTGGCGGTGCTCGGGCTCCTGATCGTCGGCGCGGTGCACCTGACCATTGCCGGGTACATCGCGGTGCAAAGCGACCGCAACGAATTCCTGAAGAGGGAAAACGTCAGGCTCGACAAGGAAATCGAGGAGATCAAAAAGCTCAAGAGCGAGATCGCAGCGCTCCTTGCGCGAAAGCAGATCATCGAGCGGCTGCAGGCGGACCGCGCCCAGGCCGTTTATTTGCTGCAGGAGCTGGTTCAGCAGGTGCCCGATGGCGTGTACCTCAAGACGATCAGGCAGACCGGCTTGAAGATCAACATGGTGGGCTACGCGCAATCGAACGCCCGCGTCTCGACCCTGATGCGCAATTTCGCGGCATCCCCTTACCTCGAGAACCCCGATCTGGTCGAGATCAGGGCGGTAAACGTAAGCAACAAGCGCGTTTCCGAATTCAACATGAACGTGAGCCTGAAGCGCCAGCAGACCGAAGATGCCGGCAAATCGGGCAAGGCCGCACCCAAGGCCGCTCCGGCCAAGGGCTAGCACCCGATGAAGAAACTGCTCGAACAGTTCAGGAATCTCAATCCGCGCGATCCGGGCGCCTGGCCGCCGTTACCGAAGGCGATGCTGCTCGTCGGAGTGCTGGTCGGCATCATCGCACTGGGATATTTCCTCGATTGGCAGGAACAGATGGACTCGCTCGAGGCCGGGCGCGCGCAGGAAGCGAAGCTCAAGGACGAATATGTCCTGAAGCAGCAACAGGCGATCAATCTCGATCTCTACCGCCAGCAGCTGCGCGAAATCGATAGCTCTTTCGGCGCGCTTCTGAGGCAGCTTCCCAATCGATCGCAAATGGACGCGCTGCTCGTGGACATCAACCAGGCCGGGCTCGGTCGCGGTCTGCAATTCGACCTGTTCAAGCCGGCGCCGGCGGAGACCAGGCGTGAATTCTACGCCGAGCTGCCGGTCACGCTGAAACTCAACGGCAGCTACCACGACATGGGGCAGTTTGCGAGCGATATCGGACAGCTTTCGCGCATCGTCACGCTGAACGACATCGGGCTGACGGCGGCAAAAGACGGCTCGCTCACCATGGACGTCACGGCAAAGACGTTCCGTTATCTGGACGAGGAGGAAGTCGCGGCCCAGAACAGGGCGGCAAAGGGCGTCAAGGCGGGCAAGAAATGAAGGCCCTAGCCGTCATAGCGCTCGGATTGCTGCTCGCGGCGTGTACTGGTGAGGAATTCGGCGACCTCAAAGCCGAATTGAAAGACAAGACCAAGGATCTGCGCGGGAGGATCGACCCGCTGCCGGTGGTGAAGCCCTATGAGCCGGTCCCCTACAAGGCTTTCGATCAGGCCGATCCCTTCAGCAGCGCGAAGATCGAGCTGGTCACGAGATCGGCGGGCACCGGCGGCGGCGGACTCAAGCCGGATCTCAACCGGCCGAAGGAACCGCTGGAAGCCTACCCGCTGGAGTCACTGAAAATGGTCGGCGTGTTGCAGCAGAGGAAGGCGAATTTTGCGCTGGTCAAAGCCGATACGGGCCTGTACCGCGTCAAAATCGGCAATTACATGGGCCAGAATTTCGGACTTATTACAACGATTACCGAAAGCCAAATCCAGCTGCGTGAGCTCATCCAGGATGCGGTGGGCGACTGGACCGAACGCCAGAGCATTTTGCAGTTGCAGGAAGTCGGAGGAGGGAAATAATGAACACTGTCCTCGCGCGAAGATTCATTCAGGCGGCGATTTGCCCTTTCGGGCTGCTTCTGCTCGTGTCGCTCGCCTGGGCGCAGCAAAACACTATCGAGAACTTCGACGTCACCCAGGCCGGTGGCCAGGTACTGGTACGGGTAACACTGAAGAACCCCCTGGCAGCCGCCCCGGGCAGCTTCACGATCGCCAATCCGGCCCGGATCGCGTTCGATTTTCCCGATACGACCAACGGATTGGGGCGCAACAGTCAGGACGTCGGCGAGGCGGTGTTGCGCTCCATGAACGTGGTGCAAGCGGGCGAGCGCACCCGCCTGGTGCTCAATTTGCGCAACATGGTCCCGTACGAGTCCAAGATCGAGGGCAGCAGCCTGCTGATCACCCTGGTAGCCACCGGGGGTGCGCAGCAGGCCGCGACCGGCGGTGGGGCGCGTTTTGCGGAAGGCAGATCGGACGTTCAGCACGCGCTGAAAGACGTCAATTTCCGGCGCGGACGCGGCGGTGAGGGGCGAATCGTCGTCGAGCTTTCGGACACGTCCACCGGCGTGGATATCCGCCAGCAAGGGCAAACGGTCATCGTCGATTTCCTCAAGACGAGCATTTCCGAGGTGTTGCGCAAGCGCTACGACGTGGTCGATTTCGCGACCCCTGTGCAAACCTTCAGCGTTTTCCCCCAGGGCGACAACGTGCGCATGGTGATCGAGCCGCGCGGTCTGTGGGAGCACAACGCCTACCAGACCGACACTCAGTTCGTGCTCGAGGTGAAACCGATCCAGTACGATCCCAACAAACTGGTGCAAGGCACGCGCAGCGGCTATACCGGCGAGAAGCTGTCTCTCAACTTCCAGAACGTGGAGGTGAGGAGCGTGCTGAACGTGATAGCGGACTTCACCGACCTGAACATCATCACCAGCGACACGGTGGGCGGGAACCTCACGCTGCGCCTGAAGGACGTGCCCTGGGATCAGGCGCTCGATATCATTCTTCAGACCCGCGGTCTGGACATGCGCAAGAACGGCAACGTGATCTGGATCGCGCCGCGCGACGAGCTCGCGACCAAGGAGAAGCTCGCCCTGGAGTCCAGCGCGCAGATCACCGAACTGGAGCCGCTGCGCACCGAGACCTTCCAGCTCAACTACGCTAAGGCCGACGCCTTCGCGAAGCTCCTCGCCGATCCCGTGCAGCGCATCTTGTCCAAGCGTGGCGCCGCCTCGGTCGATCTTCGCACCAACCAGGTGTTCGTTCAGGACGTCGGAGTCCGGCTCGAGGAGGTGCGCAAGCTCCTCGCTCAGGTCGATGTCCCGGTGCAGCAGGTGCTGATCGAGGCGCGGATCGTCGAAGCCAACGACACTTTTTCGAAAAACCTCGGGGTGCGCCTGGGCAATGTCGCTCGCCCGCTCACCCAGAACAACAGCAGCTCGGGTCCGAGCCCGGTCGGCATCAATGAGTCGGGCGTTGCCGTGACGCAGACTGGAACGCTCAACGATCTCACCAATCTGTTCCCTCCGGGCGGCGGCACCATAACGACGAAGACCCCGGACAATTTGAGCGTCAATTTGCCGGCGGCACCGGTAGGCAATGCGGCGGCCGCAGGTTCCATCGCCCTGTTGATCACCAATCGACTGACCGGTGCGCTTGCTCTCGAGCTATCGGCCCTGGAAGCCGACGGCAAGGGCAAGATCATCTCGAGTCCGCGGGTGATGACCGCCAACAACGTCGAGGCGCTCATCGAACAGGGCACCGAGCTGCCCTATCAGCAGGCCACCTCGAGCGGCGCGACCTCGGTTGCGTTCCGCAAGGCGAACCTCGCGCTCAAGGTCAAGCCGCAGGTCACTCCCGACGGCAACATCATCATGACCCTGGACATCAACAAGGACTCGGTGGGCCAGAGCACCAACGCCGGTTTCGCCATCGATACCAAGCACGTCCAGACCCAGGTGCTGGTGGAGAACGGCGGCACGGTGGTGATCGGGGGCATTTACACCCAGACCTTGCAGACCACGATCACCAAGGTGCCGTTCTTCGGGGACCTGCCGTTTCTCGGGGTCCTTTTCCGCAACAACTCCCGCTCGGACAACAAGACCGAGCTCTTGGTGTTCATCACCCCGCGCATCGTAGAACAGCGCATCATAAGCCAGCGCTGACGCTGCGGAACGGCCGTATCGGCAAAGGGCCGGCAGTGCCGGCCCTTTGCTTTCGGGCCCGATACGGGTGGGTTGCTACAATACCCTCGTGAAGACCAAGCACAAGCTTTTCCTGGTGGGCATGATGGGTGCCGGAAAGACCACCGTCGGCCGCCAGCTCGCCAAGCGCCTCGGCAAGGCGTTCTACGATGCCGACCGCGAGATCGAGGCGCGAACAGGCGTGCGCGTTGCCGTCATCTTCGACATAGAAAGCGAGGCCGGTTTTCGAAAGCGCGAGGCCGAGGTGATCGAGCAGTTGACTGCAATGAGCGACATCGTCCTCGCTACCGGGGGCGGCGCGGTGCTCGATCCCCGCAACCGCGAGCATCTCAGGACGCGCGGCTTCGTCATCTACCTCCACGCGCTTCCGCAGGCGCTGTGGCAACGCACCCGCGCAGACAAATCCAGACCGCTGCTGCAGGGCGGCGACCCGCGCGAGCGGCTCGAGGCGATTTACGCCGAGCGCGATCCGCTGTACCGGGAGGTCGCCGACTTGGTGATCGAGACCGGCCGCCAAGGCATCGGCCCTCTGCTTGCGCAGGTGCTTGCCCGATTCGACGAAGCATGCAAACTCTCCGCGTAGCGCTCGGGGAGCGCTCCTATCCCATTCATGTCGGTACCGGGCTTCTGGATCGGGTCGATCTCGTGGCTCCCTTCCTTGCGCAAGGGAAAGTGGCCGTCGTCACCAATACCACCGTGGCGCCGCTCTATCTCGAGCGCGTCGCCCGGCTGCTCGCCCGCGAAGACGTGGTTCGCATCGTCGTTGCCGACGGCGAGGAGCACAAGGACTGGAGCGCCCTGAACGGCATCTTTGATGCACTGCTCGAGCAACGATGCGGGCGCGATACCGTGCTTATCGCCCTGGGGGGCGGGGTAATCGGGGATCTGGCGGGATTCGCGGCCGCCACTTATCTGCGCGGCGTGCCCTTCGTCCAGATTCCTACGACGTTGCTCGCACAAGTGGATTCGTCGGTCGGCGGCAAGACCGCGATCAACCACCCGCTCGGGAAAAACATGATCGGCGCGTTTCATCAGCCTGAGCTGGTCGTCGCCGACATGAGAACGCTGGAGACCCTGCCCGAGCGCGAGCTGCGCTCGGGGCTCGCCGAGGTCATCAAGCACGGCTTGATCCGCGACGCGGCGTTCTTCGACTGGATCGAGGCGAATATCGATCGCCTGCTGGCGCGTGATCCGGACGCGCTCGAGCATGCCGTGGTGCGCTCGATCGCGATCAAAGCCGAAATCGTGGGCGAGGACGAGCGCGAGAGGGGCGTGCGCGCACTTCTGAATTTCGGACATACTTTCGGCCACGCCATCGAAACCGGGCTGGGATACGGCGCGTGGTTGCATGGCGAGGCCGTCGCGGCGGGGATGGTCATGGCGGCCGATCTGTCGCGACAGCTCGGGCTTCTTTCGGAGGCGGACACCGCCCGCATCCGTTCGCTGCTGGAGCGCGCGGGTCTCCCGACAACGGCAAAAGGGATCACTCCCGCGCGCATGCAGCAACTGATGCGTGTCGACAAGAAAGCGAAGGGCGGCCGCATCCATTTCGTTCTGCTGGAGCGGCTGGGGGCGGCACTGCAGCGCGCCGACATACCCGCCGGGGCAATCGATCAAACCCTTTCGCGGCTTGCCGCCTAAGTAAGTGCTGGCAGTACAAGGGATTGCTGCTCCGCAGCGCTTACTCTAAGCACTTGAGACAGCACGGAAACGCAGGTATAGTCAAAGACCCGGCCTCGAGAAGTGCGGAGTAGGCGTACTCCGCCGCCGGCAAACCCCATTCGTGCGAACCCAACGTGATTCTGAACGAACCCCAGGGTCTGTACCACCCCGCAAATGAACATGACGCTTGCGGAGTGGGTTTCGTCGCCCATATAAAGGGCAAGAAATCGCACTCCATCGTCGAGCAAGGCCTCACCGTGCTGCGCAATCTCACCCACCGGGGCGCCGTGGGCTGGGATCCGAAGCTCTCCGACGGGGCAGGTTGCCTGATCCAGATTCCCGATAGATTCTTTCGGGAGGTGATGGCGAAGCAGGGCGTGAAACTTCCTCCAGCAGGGCAATACGGTGTCGGCATGGTATTCCTGCCACGCGATCCGGCGTCGCGCTTTGCCTGCGAGTACGAAATCGAGCGCGCGATCAAGGACGAGGGTCAGGTCCTGCTCGGCTGGCGGGACGTTCCCGTGGACAACAGCGACCTCGCGGAACCGGCGAAACGGATCGAGCC
>WNFS01012155.1_pt1 | contig 11983 bp, 13 predicted proteins | sample 5400141 | NCBI WGS metagenome assembly WNFS01 (sample SAMN13153358, study PRJNA577476) | soil metagenome | isolation source: 60 cm saprolite under Madrone tree | place: USA:California | collected 2016-06-14 | reverse complement strand
ATCTCGCCGCAAGCTCCGTGGACATTCGCGCCGGACGCCTGCCGAAGAACCCGATGGTCGGCATCATCAACGAGGCCGTCGTCGATCCGAGCCGCGCTCCCGCCGGCAAGGGCCTGATGAAGTTCATCGTTCACTTCGTCCCCTACCGCGTCACCGGCGACGCCGCGGGAACAATCACCGGGACGGACTGGAGCCAGATCAAGGAGCGCTACGCCGACAGCATCCTCGAGTGGATCGACGACGCGTTCCTGCCCGGGATCCGCAAGCGCATCGTCGCTCGCAGCGTGCAGTCGCCGGTCGACTACGAGCGCCGTATGCGCAGCGCGGTCCAGGGCACGCACCAGCACGGCGCCTTCCTGCCGTATCAGGTCGGCGGCTTCCGCCCGATCCCCGAATTCGCGGACTACCGATCGCCGGTCGCGAACGTCTACCTGTGCGGCGCCGGCAGCCACCCCGGCTCGGGAATCACGATGGGCCCGGGCCGCAATGCCGCGGAGGCGATCTGCGGCGATCTCAAGCTCACCTTCCCGGGTAAGACGTTCGTGAAGGTGTGAGGAGGCATCGAGCCATGACCGAGCTGACCCAGAGCGAGATCGACCAGCGTGTCTTCGATCTTTACGACGAGTACTGCCACGGGCGCATCGACCGGCGCGAGTTCCTGCAGCGGGCCGGCGTGTTGACCCGCTACGCGCTCGCCCAGACGATCTCCTTCACCGACCAGCGCATCAAGGCCAAGTACGTGACCTACCCGTCTCCGGGCGGTACCTCCGGCACGATGCGTGGATATCTGGTGCAGCCGAATGCGCAGGGGCCCTTCGCCACCGTCCTGGTGATCCACGAGAACCGCGGGCTCAATCCGTACATCGAAGACGTGGCTCGTCGCGTCGCGACCGAAGGGTTTCTGGCCCTGGCTCCCGACGGTCTCTCGCCGGTCGGCGGCTACCCGGGCAACGACGACGACGGCCGCACGCTCCAGGCCGGCCTCGACCAGGCCAAGCTGCGCACGGACATGGTGAACAGCGCACGTTTCTTGAAATCGCAGGCGCTCTCCACCGGCAAGCTCGGGGTCACGGGGTTCTGCTGGGGCGGCGGCACGACCAACTTCCTGGCGGTCACGCTCGGCGGCGATCTGAACGCGGCCGTCCCCTTCTACGGCGCCGCCGCCGAGACGGCGCGCGTGCCGGACATCAAGGCAGCGCTCATGATCCAGTACGCCGAGACCGACGAGCGCATCAACGCCATGTGGCCGGCCTACGAGACCGCGCTCAAAGCCAGCAGCGTCCAGTACGAGATGCACATGTATCCGGGCACCCAGCACGGCTTCCACAACAACTCGACGCCGCGCTATCACGAACCGTCGGCCAAGCTGGCCTGGGAGCGCACGATCGCGTTCTTCAAGAAGCATCTCGCCTGAGACTCCCAAGCACCGGAGGAGGACACCCATGGACGTTGCGAACATCTCTCGTCGACGCTTCCTCGGTGCCGCGAGCGCGCTCGCCGGCGCCACGGCGCTCGCGCCAGTCATCGCGCGAGCCCAGACGCCATCTGGGCTCGGCGAGCCGCGCAGCGTGATCACGAATCCGCCGCGCGACTACAGTCCCGGCGCGCCGCCCGTCACCTACGTCGATCCCGACGTCATCACCGTCGACCCGGCGTTCAACGGTCTTCGCCAGGGCAACACGCCTATCTTAAGATTGTGGACCGGCTCGCTGTGGGCGGAGGGCCCGGCGTGGAGCTCGCAGGGCCGGTACCTCGTGTGGAGCGACATCCCGAACAACCGGCAGCTCCGCTGGCTCGACGACGATGGCCGCGTCACCGTGTTCCGCGCTCCGTCGAACAACAGCAACGGCAACACCTTCGACTTCCAGGGCCGCCAGCTCTCGTGCGAGCACCTCACCCGCCGCGTCGTGCGCTACGAGCACGACGGCTCCGTGACGATCATCGCGGACAAGTACAACGGCAAGGCGCTCAACTCCCCGAACGACGTCGTCGCGCATCCGGACGGCAGCTACTGGTTCACGGATCCGCCGTACGGGGGACAGTTCTACGAGGGCACCGTCGACGCGCCCGGCGGGCTCTCGAACCCTCGGGGAATCTTCAAGCAGCGCCTCGGGCAGCCGCCGGACATCGGCACGGCCAAGCGTGAGCTGCCGAACAGCGTGTATCGCGCGGATCCGAGCGGCCGGATCGATCTCGTGGTCAGCGAGACCCAGGTTCCGAATCCGAACGGGCTCTGCTTCTCACCCGACTACAAGAAGCTCTACGTCATCAGCACGGGCCGCGGCCCCGGCGATGCGCACGCGGGCGGCAATCGCGACATGCACGTCTTCGACGTTGGCGCCGACCACAAGGTGTCGAACCAGAAGCTCTTCAGCGACTTCATGGTGGACGGCGTCAAGTGCGGCCCCGACGGCGTGCGCGCCGACGTCAGCGGGAACCTCTGGGTCTCGAGCAACGGCAATCCCGGCGGACGCGGGCTCGGCTACAGCGGCGTCACCGTGTGGAATCCGGACGGCAAGCTGCTGGGCCGGATCCGCCTGCCCGAGGTGTGCGCCAACATCGCGTTCGGAGGGCCGAAGCGCAATCGGCTCTTCATGGCCGCGAGCCAGTCGCTCTACGCGGTGTACGTCGCGACGCAGGGCGCCGCGCCCGCGTGATTCACACCTTGGCGATGCCGTAGAGGCGCGCGCAGTTGTCCCAGAGGATCTTGCGGCGCACCTCGTCGCGGAGCGGCAGCGTGAAGAACTGCTCCATCGCCTCAGGAAACGCGCCGTCGGAGTGCGGATAGTCCGTCGAGACCACGAAGTAGTCGGCGCCCATCTTCTCGACGACGTCGACCGCCGGCTCCTCGTCCACGTCGAGCGCGATGTAGCACTGGCGCTTGAAGTACTCGCTCGGCAGCATCGAGAGCTGGTGCTCGCAGCCGGGGCCGAACTTCTCCCACTGGTCGTCGAGGCGCCACAGCCACCAGTAGAGCCAGCCGGCGGTGCCTTCGAGAAACGCGCAGCGCAGCCGCGGGTGGCGCTCCAGGATGCCGCCCGTCGTCATGCTGGCGATGGCCCCCATCAGCTCGACCGGATTGCGGATGGCGTGGGCGATCGGCTGGAAGTTGGCGTGGCCGACGTAGCGCCGCCCGGCGTCGTCCTTCAGCGAGGTGTTGCCGGTCGGGTGAAAGCCGATCGGCACGTTCAGCTCTTCCAGCGCGCTCCAGAGCGGATCGCACGCCTCGTCGTGAAGGTGCTGGCCGTTGACCGGGTTCGGCGTGCCGATGATCGCGACGGCGCCCAGCTCGCGAACGCACCGGCGCGCCTCGTCGATCGCCGCCGGGATGCTGTGCATCGCCACCTGCGCGGCGAACTTCAGCCGGTCCGGCCGCTTCCGGCAGTAATCCGACGCCCAGTTGTTGTAGGCGCGCGCGAGCGCCGCCGCGTACTCCGGCGCGAGATCGTCGTGCATCAGGATCTGCCTGCCGCGCGTGCCGTACATGACGGCGACGTCCACGCCCTCGATGTCCATCGCGGTCAGCGTCGACTCCGGGTCGAAGCCGCTTCCGCGCGCGACCTGGAAGTGCGGATGCCGCGCGCGGCTCCGCCGACGCAGCTCGCGGCTGGACGCGGTGGCGCCCGCCGCCTTGCCGTGCGCGGGAATCGCCAGCCCCGCGACCTCCATCCCCATGATGGTGTCCGCGTTGCCCTTGTCCTCCGAGTTGACGGTGAGCGTTCGCTGCTGACCCCCGAAGAACTTCGGCAGGTTCGCTCGATGCGGCCCCTCCAGGTAGCGCGCCCACAGATCGTCGGGCTCCATCATGTGAAGGTCGCTGTCGAGGATCAGGTAGCCGTTGCGCGCCATGTCACACCTCCGCGACCGGTGATACACCTTGCGCGGAAGCTCCGCAATCCTCGCTTCGGGCTACTGAATCACCTGATCCGCCCGCAGGAGCAGCGATTGCGGAATCGCGAGCCCGAGCGCCCTGGCGGTCTTGAGGTTGATGACCAGCTGGATCTTGGTCGGCTGCTCGACCGGAAGGTCCGCGGGCTTGGCGCCTTTGAGGATCTTGTCCACGTAGACGGCCGCGCGCCGGTAGATGTCGGGGATATTGGGTCCGTAGGCCATGAGGCCGCCGGCCTCGGCGAGCTCGGCGTACTGAGAGATCACGGGCAGCCGGACTTTCGCAGCCCAACTCAGGATGTGTGTCTTGTGAGTCGCCATCAACACGTCGTCGAAGACGAACAGCGCGTTGGCGTGCTCCCGTGTGATGCCGTCGAACGCGGCTGGGAAATCGAACGGGCTGCTCACTCCATGGAGGTGAAGCTCGACGCCGAACCGCCTGGCGGCCATCTCCATCTCTCTCACCGAGAGCTCGATGCCGGGATTCCCGATGTTCCAGAGCACCGCCAGTCGCGAGACCGTCGGCATGATTTCTTTCATCACCGCCAGCCGCTTGCCACTCAGCTCGTCTGAAAAATTGCTCAAGCCGGTGATGTTCCCTCCGGGATGGGCGAAGCTGCCAACCAATCCGGTCTTGACCGGATCGGACACCCGCGCGATCACGATGGGCGTCGTCGAGGTGGCCCGTTTCGCAGCGAGGGAAGCCTGGGTATTGATGGCGACGATCACGTCGACCTTGAGGCGCACCAGCTCCTCCGCGAGGTCGCGGAGGGGCTCATTGCTGGCTCCGGCGAATCGCCATTCGATCGAAATGTTGCGTCCGTCCTCGTACCCGAGGTCGCGAAGCCCTTGTCGGAGCGCGTCGAGAGGTCCTGGTGGAGCCGTCCCAGGGGAGAGCACGCCGACGCGGAACACTCGCGGTGGCGGCTGTGCTGCGACGTCGAGCGGCCAGGCGGCCAGCACGCTCCCGAGGGAAAGCACGAACTCTCTCCGGCTTCCATTCATAGTGTCACGCCCTCGCGGTCAGCATGATCTTGTGAGTGAACGAGCGGGCCGCCGCTGTACCGAGCCGACGGGTGGAACGCTGCGACTCTAGAGCCTCGAGCCCGTGAGCGTCAAGTTTGTCGTGCTCGTCGCCTGTGCGCGAGCCCTTGACATGGCTGTCGAGGGCCAACATCCTGCCACGATGAGCGACTGGAGCAAGGTGACCCGGCCGATTCCCGTCCCCAACGACTGGACGAAGCCGTTCTGGGACGCGGCCAAACGTGGCGTGCTGGCGCTCCAGCGCTGCCAAGCGTGCCGGCGCTTCCAGCATCCGCCCTACGCGATCTCGCGTTCGAGCCGGTCAGCGGCACGGGCGCGATCTACTCGTACACGATCATGTACCACGCGGGCGACAAGCGCTTCGCCCCGGCCGTGCCCTACGCGAGCATCATCGTCGAGCTCGACGACGCCCCCGGCGCGCTGCTGGCGGCCAACCTGCTCGAAGCGCCCTACACCGAGGCGAAGGTGGGCCGTCGCGTGGAAGTGGTCTTCGAGCCGCTGAACGCCGACATCACGCTGCCTCAGTTCCGGCTGGCGCACACTTAAGGAGACGGGTTGAATGTGGGAGCACCGGTGCAAGGTCGCGGTGAGCGGCGTGGGCTTCTCCCGCGTGACGCGCTCCGCGGAGATCCCGCTGGCCGCGCATGCGCTCGAGGCGGTCAAGGGCGCCGTCGAAGACTCCGGGCTCGCCCTGGCCGACATCGACGGCCTGGCCACGTATCCGGAGCTGCCGGCGACGGGACACGCGGTCATCGACGGCGTCACCATCGTCTCCGTCAACTGCATGATGACGATGCTGAAGCTGCCGAACCTCGCCTGGCACGTCCAGGTGGAGACGGTGAACATCGGCGGCGCCGTCCAGCAGGCGGTCAACGCGCTGCTCGCCGGCGTGTGCAAGTACGCGGTGGTCTGGCGCGCGATGCACAACCCCAAGGGCACCTACCAGAACCTGCCGGGCACGCATGCCCAGGGCGCGACGCAATTCACCGCGCCGTACGGGTTCGGCGGGCCGGGGCAGCACATGGCGGTCGCGTACACGCGCTGGCTGGAGCGGCACGGCCAGAGCCGGGAAAAGATGGCGACGCTCGCCGTGACCCAGCGCCGGCACTCGCACAGGAACCCGCACGCCTACTTCCACAAGGTCGAGCTCACGCGCGAGGATTACCTGAGCTCGCGGATGGTCGCGTACCCGTTTTGCCTCTACGACTGCGACATCCCGGTGCAGGGCGCCGTCGCCATCGTCCTCACCACCGCCGACCGCGCGCGTGATCTGCGGCCGCGTCCCGCCTACATCGCGGGCTACGGCCAGCGGCTCGCGTTCGAGGTGGCGGGACGCATCGGCAGCCTGTCGAGTTACATGGACGGCGGCCGGAGCTCGTCGCGTCTCACCTGGGAGCGCTCGGGCTTCACCCCGCGCGACGTCGACGTCGCGCAGATCTACGACGGCTTCTCCGCCTCGGTGATCTACGGCCTCGAGTCCTACGGGTTCTGCAAGGAGGGCGAGGCGCTCGATTTCATCCAGGACGGGCGCATCGAGCTGGACGGCGAGCTTCCGCTGAACACGTTCGGCGGGAGCCTGAGCACCGGACGCATCCACGGTCTCTGGCACATCATCGAGGGCGCGCTGCAAGCGTCGGGACGCGCGGGCGAGCGCCAGGTCGAGGACGTCAACGTCTCGTTCGTCGGTGCCAGCGCCCCGATCGTGCAGGGCACGACGTTCATCTTCGTCAGGGAACCCTACTGACCACCTCCTGGACCTGCGCCTACAGAATCGGTAGGAGGTTCAGCGGATGACGATGGCGCCGGGAAGCCCCTCGAAGTCTGCATCGCGGGTCACGAGCCGCGCCCCAAACCGCCGGGCGGTGGCGTAGACGAGTGAATCCGCCATGGCGAGGCCGTGCGCCAGTGACACGTCGGCGGCTTCGAGCGCGAGCGGTTCGTCGACCGGCGCGATAGTCGCGCGGCGAAGGGCCGAGACCGCCTCGACCGCCCGCTCCTCGCTGACGTCCCGGCGGATCACCTTGTAGACTTCGTAGACCTCGATCGCACAGACCAGCAACGGCTCTCGGCCTTCGATGTACGAGGCGAAGCGGTCGGCGTTCGGGCGGCCAGCCAGGTACTCGATCCAGCCGCTCGAATCGACCAGGATCAGTGGCGGTCCTTCTTCTCGCGGAGCCCCTTGGGCTTGACGCCACGGGCGATGCCGCGGTACGCGCGCAGAGCGCGTTCAGGGACCAGGAAAATAACCCCGCCCTTGTCGAGGACCGTGATGCGCATCCCGGGTCGAAGGCGCAGGCGCTCGCGAGCGCCACGCGGCAGGACGAGCTGATACTTGCTGGATAGCGTGACCGTCTCCATCGTCTTACCAGGATGCTATCGATCGGGCTCCAGTAAGTCAAGGCGCCGTTCGCTTCTCGTCGAGCAGCGCGCGCAGCTCCGGCACCACCCACAGCGGCGCCTGGCCCGTGTGGATGCGCTGGATGTTGTCGAAGCCGTTGCGGTACGCCTTCGCCCAGTTGTCCCAGGTCGGTCCCGCGCTGTGGGGCGTCAGCGTGACGTTCGGGAGCGAGAACAGCGGATGGTTCTTCTTCGGCGGCTCCTCCACCATCACGTCGAGGCCGGCGCCGGCGATCGTGCCGGAGGTGAGCGCGTGATGGAGCGCGTTCTCGTCGACGACCGGGCCACGGCAGGTGTTGATGAGGATCGCGCTCTTCTTCATCATCGCGAGCTCGCGCGTCGAGATCATCCCGCGGGTGACGTCGGTGAGCGGCACGTGCAGGGTCACGACGTCCGACGTGCGGAGGAGCTCGGTGAAGAGCGCGAAGCGGACGCCGAGCGCGTCCTCCTGGTCCTCGCTGAGCCGGACGATGTCGAAGTACCGGACGTCCATGTCGAAGCCCCGGACGCGCCGCGCGACCTTCTTGCCGATGTTGCCGAGGCCGACGATGCCGAGCGTCTTGCCCTCGAGCTCGTACGTGCGATTCGCGGCGAAGTCGGACGTCCGCCACGTGCCGGCCACGACGTTCAGGTGATGCCACACCAGCTTCTTGTGCACCGCCAGCATGAGCATGACGGCGTGCTCGGAGACGGCGACCGAGTTGGCGCCGCCGTTGTTGGCGACGGGCACGCGGGCCTTGCGCGCCGCCTCGAGATCGACGCGGTCGTAGCCCGCGCTGGTGAGCTGCACGAGCTTCAGCTTGGGCGCCGAGCGGAAGAACTCGTTGCCGATCCCGAAGCGCGGCGACCCGAGATAGTACTCGGCGTCCGCCGCCGCATCGTAGAACCCGGGCGCGGTGGGGTCGGCGACGACCAGCTGCATGCCGGGCGGGAGCAATTCGCGGGCGATCTCCATGACGGGAGCCGGCTGCTGGGGCGTGAGGATCTTGATCACGACTCTCCTCCTGAGGGTCAGCGGTGACGTGGCCGCCGCGTAGTGTAGCCGCTCCGGTCGAGCGTGAGAATCCCCTGTCTCGGCGACCTCACCTCACCGGCCGGCGGCGGCCGCCGCCTGGCGGACCGTCTTCAGATACGCCTCGCTGCTCTGCTGGAGCAGTCGATTCACGCCGCTGTGGAAGTACTGGACGCCGAGGCCGAGGAACTTGGGAATCAGATTGTCGGGGCAGCTACACCCGGCGATGCGCCCGGCGCCGGTGATGATCTTGATGCCGCGCTCCATCACGTCCTGCACGTCGGGGTGAGCCTGCTGTCCGGTGAGGCCCATCGACTGAGAGAGATCACCGGACCCGATGAAGTACACGTCGACGCCCGGCACCGTGACCAGGTCCGGCAGGTTCTCGATGGCCACCACCTCTTCCAGCATCAGACACACCAGCGTCTGGCGATTGGCGTCCCGGGCGTAGTCCGCAGTGGCGCCCTTGAATCCGTACCCGGCGGGTCGGCCGCCGCTGAAAATTCCTCGGTGGCCGTCGGGGCCGTACTTCACCGCATCCACGGCCGCCCTGGCTTCGTCCGCCGTGTTGACGTGAGGCACCTGAACGCCCCACGCACCCCGGTCCAGGAACGGCGCGATGATCTCGGGCCGGTTTCCGACCGGGCGCACGATCGGCGCCATGCCGGTCAGCTCGGCGGCAGCGATGCAGGCTTCGGCCGTGTCGACCGTGATGGAGCCGTGCTCGTTGTCGAGCAGGATCCAGTCGAAGCCGAGGTGGCCCAGCATCTCGACCACCGGGGGCGACGGGAACGTGCACATGACACCGAACGCGGCCTTCCCGCCGTAGAGCCGTTGCTTGAGCGTGTTCTCACGCATGATGTCGAACGCTCCTCACATGGCGGTGTGGCCGCCGTCGACGAACAGGAGAGTGCCCGTCACGAACGACGCGTCGTCTGAGGCGAGGAACAGGATGCCGGCGGCGACTTCCGCGGGCGTCCCCGGACGCTTGAGGATCGTGGTCTTCGCGGCGTCCTCCCGGTACTGCTCGAGGGTCCTGCCCATCGCCAGGGTGCGGCGCTCGTGGTACGGCGTGAAGATGGGACCCGGACAGACGGCGTTCACCCTGATCCGGTCGGCCGCGTGATCCATCGCCATGCCGCGCGTCAGCCCGGCCACCGCGGCCTTGGTGGTGTCGTACTGCGTCGTCTTGCCCGCGCTCACCACCGACCGGACCGAGGCGACGTTGACGATGCTTCCCCCGCCCGCCTCGCGGATGATCGGGATCGCCGCCTTCGCGCAGAACACGTAGCCCTTCAGGTTGACGCCGAGGATCTCGTCCCAGCTCTCGGCGCTGGCCTCGACGACCGTCTGGTACATCCGGATCCCCGCGTTGTTGACCAGCACGTCGAGGCGTCCGAAGTGATTCGCCGCCTGCCGGATGAACCCCGCGGCTTCGGTCTCCCGCTCCACGTGCGCTTCCACGAAGAGCGCCTGGCCGCCGGTCGCTTCGATCTCCGCGGCGACCCGCTTGCCCCGGTCGACGTCGCGATCGGCAAAGGCGACCTTCGCGCCCTCCGCGACAAACCGCCGCACGGTGGCCTCACCGATGCCGGACGCCCCGCCCGTGACGGCGGCAATCTTCCCGCTCAGTCGTTCCATGTCCACTATCTCCCTCCGGTGCGTCGCGCTCCCTCCGGTGCGTCGCGCGCCGGAGCACAACGATACCCCGGCCTTGCCGGCGCGGTCATCGGCTGGTACGGTCGCGGCCGTGGAGCGAGAGCACACTCCCGAGAGGAGCCAGCCCCATGAAAGCGATCCGCGTATCCGCGTACGGCGGTCCCGAGGTCCTGAAGCTCGAAGAGATCCCCGCGCCAAAGCCCGACGCCGGGCAGGTGCTCGTCCGCAATCACGCCGTCGGCGTCAATCCGGTCGACACCTACCTGCGCTCGAACACCGACAACCGTGGCCCGAAGCTCCCGTACACGCCGGGCTCGGACACGGCCGGCGTGGTCGAAGCGGTCGGCAACGGCGTGACGAGCGTGAAGCCGGGCGACCGCGTGTACGTGGGCGGCACGGCCAGCGGCGCATACGCCGAGCTGTCGCTCTGCGGCGAGGCCCAGGTGCACCCGCTGCCCGCCCGCGTCTCGTACGCGCAAGGCGCGGCGATGAACGTGCCGTATGCGACGGCGTACCACGCGCTGTTCCAGCGCGGCCACGGCGACGCCGGCGAGACGGTGCTGGTGCACGGGGCCAGCGGAGGCGTCGGCATCGGCGCCGTGCAGCTCGCGCGGGCGCGCGGCATGACGGTGTTCGGCACCGCGGGGACGGCCGAAGGCCGGCGCCTGGTGCTCGAGCAAGGCGCGCATCACGCGCTCGATCACACCGCGCCGGATTATCTCGACGAGCTGCTGGCGCTGACCGGCGGCAAGGGCGTCAACATCGTGCTGGAGATGCTGGCCAACGTGAACCTCGCCAAGGACCTGGACATCGTCGCCATGCACGGCCGCATCGTGGTCATCGGCAACCGCGGCACGATCGCGATCAATCCCCGCGGCGCCATGAACAAGAACGCCGCGATCATCGGCGTGGCCCTCTTCCACGCCTCGCCGGCGCAGCTCGCGGGCATCCACGCCGCGCTCGTCGAGGGCCTCGGCAACGGCACGCTGCGCCCGGTCATCGCCCAGGAGATTCCGCTGGCCCAGGCGCCGCGCGCTCACGAAGCGGTGATGGCCGCGGGTCATCGCGGTAAGATCGTGCTCGTCCCATGACCCGCCATTTCGGCGTCCTCATTCCTTCCACGAACACGACGGTCGAGATCGAGTGCCGGCTCTTGCCGGCGACCTACCAGGCCCACGTCGGGCGGCTCATGTCGAGTGGCGGCGGGAGCTTTTCGCCGAGCCGCGACGAGGACATCGACTATCAATCGCGCTTGTTGGGGACGGCCAAGGTCGAGCTCGTGATCCTGGCCCAGACGTCGGCCAGTCTCTTTGCCGAGGACTACGACGACGTCGTCACGAAGCGGATGAGCTCCGGCGCCGGCGTTCCGGCCATCACATCGGCGCAGGCGGTGGGCCGCGCCGTGCGCGCGCTCGGCGCGCGCCGCGTCGCCATCGTGTCTCCCTATTCGGATGCGGTCAACGAGCGCGCCGCCCGCTACTTCAAGGCGAAGCACGGGCTCGACACGGTCGCGCTCGAAGGGTTCGGCGCGACCGACGCGTATGCGATCGGGAAGCTCGGCCCTCAGAACGCGCGCGATGCGTTTGCCAGGGTCGATCGGCCGGAGATCGAGGCCTTCGTGGTCCCCGGCGGCAATTTCCCGACCATGTCATCGGTCGCCGCCTGGGAGCGCGAGTTCAAGAAGCCGGTGGTGACCACGAACCAGGCGTCGTTCTGGGCGATGCTGCGCGCGTTCAAGAGCTCCGACCGGCTGCCGGGCTTCGGCCGTCTGCTCGCCGAGGTGCCGGCCGAGGCCGCGTAGCGACCGGGCGCCAGCGTGAAAATCACGCAGGTCGCCGTGAATGTGTTGCGCGTTCCCGTCGCTCACCCCTACGTGGCGGCCGGGCGAACGGTCGATGCGAACTGGCACGTCCTCGCGCGAGTCACGACCTCCGATGGCGTCGAAGGCTTCGGCTACATCGTCTATCCGCGCCCCGATCTCAT
>WNFS01016081.1_pt1 | contig 11987 bp, 9 predicted proteins | sample 5400141 | NCBI WGS metagenome assembly WNFS01 (sample SAMN13153358, study PRJNA577476) | soil metagenome | isolation source: 60 cm saprolite under Madrone tree | place: USA:California | collected 2016-06-14 | reverse complement strand
CCATCCGGCCACTTCTCCATCAATTCGTCGGGCGTCGCGCCCGGCAATGCATCGAGCATTTCACGTCGCAGATTGTAGTCGACGGGGCGCCGATTGTCGGGATCGACCAAGCTATAGTCCCAGATCTCGGTACCCTGATAAATGTCGGGTACGCCGGGCGAAGTCAGCTTAAGTAACGTTTGAGTGAGCGAATTGACGGCACCAAGGCGCGCAATCTCCTGCGCAACTGGCAGGAAAATTGGCAGAAATTTATTTCGCGGCGATGCATCCAAAATGTTCACGACGAAATCCCGCATCGCTACGTCCCATTCGTCATTCGGCTGGATCCAGCTCGTATTGATCTTTGCTTCGTGCAGCGCTTTCGCCATGTAAGCTTGAATCCGATCGATGTATTCATCCGACGGCTCGGGTTCCGGTTCACCGGTTGCCTGCATGGGCCATGTGCCTAGCAGAGTCTGATACAGCAAATATTCTTCGTTCGTGTCCGGCGCCTCCAAGTCATTGATGCTCCGTTTCCAGCGGCGATTAGCTGAATGCCAGCGCTGCAACGAACGTCGCCAAAGATCCGGGACTTCGGAAATCGCCACGATTCGCGCGCGCACATCTTCGCTGCGTTTTGTGTCATGCGTGGAAGTGGCCAGCAAAGTCGTGGGCCAATTGCGTTGTCGATCCAGATTGCGCTCGTGAAATGCCTCAATGCTCAGTCCAAACTGTTGCGGTTGGCCGCCTACCTCGTTGAGGGCTGTCAACCGGTTATAAATATAAAACACCGTATCCTCCAGTCCCTTCGCCATGATTGGCCCCGTCGTTTGTTGAAACTTCAGAACGAAGTGCGTGTGCGCAGCGCGTCCTGCGGCGTCGAGATTTGCTGGAAAACGAAAGAGCAACACGTCGCGCAGAAAATTGAAGATCGATTCGTCCATCGCAGGGTTTCGGCGTTTGGCTCCGCTGATGGCGCGTTCGACGATTTCGCGATCTTCTTCGCTGACGGGCTGACCCGGAGCGAGATAGGTTCGGTAAACAGGGAAACAGGCGATGGTCTCGCGCACAGTACGCGAGAGCGCCTCGAGCGTGAAATCACGGTACCAACGGCTCCGCTCCGAAAGCCGATCGAGCATGTTGCCGAGCACATCGACGTCGTTCGCCAACGCGAGCTTCATCACCTGGAGCTTTTTCGCATACAGCAGATGACCAAAAGGCACCGAGTGACCGATGAAACGATGAAACGTTTTTGTGATCGCTTCCTCGGCCGAGGAATCGACGAGCAATTGTGTCACTTGATTGGCAAAATCGTAGCCAGTGGTGCCGTGCAAGCGCCAATCGTTACGCAATCCCTCGGAACCCGTGAGGATTTTCTCGGCGACCATGTAAATAGCGCGCCCATCTTTGGGTAGCGCGATTCCGAGCGCTTTCGCGCAGCGCTGCTGGAGCTTTTCGAAATACTCGCCCGGCAAGTAAAGGCCATCCGGATGATCGATGCGAAGGCCTGTGACCGCGCCGGCACTCACCAAATCCAGAAGAAACCGATGAACAGCGTCAAACACCTTTGGCAATTCGATCCGAATCGCTGCCAAATCATTTACGTCGAAAAAACGGCGGTAATTGATCTCTTCGGCTGCGACACGCCAAAACGCCAGTCGATAGGATTGCGCGTTGAGCAATTCATCGAGCGTGTCAAAACTGCGGGCGTCACCAGCTTTCCCGTTAATCTGTGCCAACGCCTTTTCGATCGCCTGTTGCACCTGCGGCGCTTCGGCACAAAGCCGTTCCAGCCGCCGCTTGATGATCTCCCTTTCTCGAATGCGCTCGGTGATCCGTTTGGGATCGGTCTCGGTGCGCTTGGGCAGATATTCGAGCGCAGTCAGAATGCTTTGCAGTTCCGCGTAAAAATCCTCTCCGCCGTGTTCAGCAAGATTTTGTAACGCAATTCCAAGAACGTAGCGATACGTTCCCGGCGCGATCGGCAGTGTTCGCTCGCCGTAGAGCAAATAAAATGTTCCCTCTTCAAACCACAATTGCAATTCACCGCGCTCAAGAACGCGGCCGTATTGGTCGCTCAGAATTGGCAGGAGAACCTTGTCGCGCAGATCAAATTTCCGCGGTTGCCAGTCGATGTCGAAATAGGGCGCGTATCTGGAACTGAGGCCGTTCTCCAGCACCGCCATCCACCAGGCATTGCGCGAGTCGGCGATGCCGACGTGATTCGGGACAAAATCAAGCACCTGTCCTATGGAATGAGCATGCAGTTCCGCGATCCACGCGTCGTAATCCGCGCGCGAGCCTATCGCAGTGTTTAGCTTGTTATGGTCGGTGATGTCGTACCCGTGCAGACTATCGGGGCTCGCCTGAAAATACGGGGATGCATAAACATCACTTACTCCCAGCGCGCCGAGATACGACACGATCTGGCGCGCCTGTGAGAAAGTGAACCAGCGATTGAATTGCAATCGGTAAGTGCACGTGGGGATGCGGGGATGTTGTTGCCTTGTCATGCCGCGCGTGATCGCGACTACATCTTAAATGACGAACGTCGAATGACGAATGACGAAACAAATCCGAACGACGAAATCCAAAACCGTTCATGGCCCATCACAGGCTTCTTGCCATTCGGGTTTTGTCATTCCTTCGTCACTCGACATTGGTGCTTAGTCATTTTGCTATCACATCCTCTCGGGCACTTTGATCCCGAGCAGATCCAACCCGTGCTGCAAAACCCGCGCGGTAAGATCGCACAACGCCAGACGCGAGCTGCGCGCCGGTTCTTCGGATTTCAGGACGGGACACGCTTCGTAAAATGTGTGGAAGCTGTTCGCCAATTCGAAGAGGTAGTTGGCCAAAATATTTGGACGAAACCCGTTCAACACTTGAGGAACAATCTCGGCGAACTGACAAAGTCGTTTGGCAAGATTAATTTCCGCAGCATCGGCGAAGATTAGCTTGCCGATTTTCAGCGGAGGGTTACCGGCTTTGCGAAAAATCGAGCGAATCCGGACGTACGCGTTCTGCAAATACGGCGCGGTATTCCCGAGCAGCGAAAGCATCTTGTCCCACGAAAAAATGTAATCCGTCGTCCGGTACTGAGAGAGATCCGCGTATTTCACTGCGCCGATGCCTATCTTCGCCGCGATGTCGTTCTTCTCCTCTTCGCCCAGGTCCGGATTTTTTTCGTCGATGATTTTCCGGGCGCGCCTACATGCTTCCTCGAGAAGGTCGCGCAAAGGAACATTCTCGCCCGAGCGCGTCTTCATCAGTTTCCTGTCTTCGCCAAGAACATTGCCGAATACTATGTGGCGTAGATCGGCCGTGTAACCTTCACGCCGACCGATCTCGAAAATTTGTTTGAAATGCAAAGTCTGCGGCGCGCCAACTACGTACCAAATCGCGTCGGCTTTCAGATCGTTGACGCGATAATCGATTGTCGCGATATCCGTCGTCGCATAATTAAAGCCGCCGTCCCGTTTCCGGATGATCAGGGGTTTATCAGCAAGTTCGGGAACATCTCGGAAGAAAACGACCACCGCACCTTCGCTGATCTCAGCGATGCCGCCTTTGAGGAGGCGTTCGACCACGCCGGGCAGCCTATCGTGGTAAAAACTTTCGCCGCATTGAATGTCGTAATGGATGTCGAGTAATTTGTAAGTGTGCTCGAAATCCTGCATTGAGAACGCAACGCATTCGTTCCAGATATCAAGGTTCTCCTTGTCGCCGGCCTGGAGCCTTATCAATTCCTGGCGGCACGCTTCGCGAACACCGGGGTCGTTGCTCGCTCGGTGGTTTGTTTCTTTGTAAATGCGCACGATCTCAGCCAGTGGATTGCGCTGCAGCGCCTGCCGATCCAGGAGGTTTTTCCAACCCCAAATGACCATTCCAAATTGCGTGCCCCAGTCGCCAATGTGATTATCGCGGATCACTTCGTGCCCAAGGAACTGCGCGATGCGCGCCAGAGCGTCGCCAAGGAGCGTGCTGCGGATGTGACCGACGTGCATCGGCTTGGCCGCGTTGGGCGAGCCAAAATCAATCACAATACGCCGTGGCGATTCTGTCTCAGTGACACCGAGCCGCTCGTCGCCGAGCACCTCCATTGTTTTTTCACCAACTGCGCCGGGACGCAGAGCGAAGTTGATAAACCCTGGACCCGCCACGCCTGGGGGTTCGCAAAGATCGTCCGCGTCGAAGTGCGCGACGATTTTCTCTGCGACGGCGCGCGGATTTTCGCCACGCTGTTTTGCCAGGACTAGAGCGGCGTTGGTCTGGTAATCGCCGAAACGCGAATCGGTTGCTGGCGTTAATTCGCCAGCGTCGGGCAAATCAGCCGCTTTCAAAGCATCCGAAAGCTTTTTTGCAAGCAGTGACTGAAATGTTTCCATGATTCGTTAGCCACAGATTTCCACAGATGGAACACACATAAAGCTTAGTTTCATTGCACGTTTTTATCGGCGCGATTGGATCATAGATCTCCAGATCTGTATGCCCAACGGAGTTGCACTCCGCTGACACGCGCGAAGCAGCGGGTTGCAAACCCGCTGGGCGCACAGGCTATAAGCCTATGTTCCTTTCACTCTTTTCACGAGCGATCGCGAAAGATCGATCGATGCCAGTTGTGGATCGCCCGAACGCGGCGACGACTTCATCGAGCCGGTCGGACGAACAATGTGGAATCGCGATCCCGAATCCGATTCCTGTGCTCATGGTTTCTTCGCGCTGCCGAAGGGCTGCAAGAATGGGATCTCGATCCTGGGGCTTAATTTTTCCAAGACGAACAAGCAAATCGATCAACTCGACGATGGCCGCCCAGCGCTCCGTTGCTTTCATCTCCGGGATGATCTGCTCGGCAGAAAGTAAATTGGCCAAGGACATGCGGATTCCCAGTGCGGGAGGCCAAGCTTAGCGGCAGCGCCTAGGTTGACAAGCGCGTTTTGACACAACGTACCGCTTAAGGCTCGCGCACCTTGTGGGTCAATCGGCGGGAAAGTAGCCAGCGCACGCCGAACATATCGATTGTCGCCCGCAATGCGCGGTTACCGAGTCCATATTTGCTTTGGCCGAATCGACGCGGCCGATGGTTCACCGGGATTTCCACGAGCCGGTAGCCCGCGCCTTTGACTAACGCTGGAATGAAGCGATGCATTCCCTTGAAGGGCACCAACACGGTCACACATTCGCATCGCATGGCCTTCAGCGTACAACCGGTGTCGCGCACGCCATCTTTAGTAAAACGGCTGCGGACCGCGTTGGCTATCCAGCTTGTCAGCCGTTTGACAACGGTATCTCTGCGCTGCGTGCGATAGCCGCAGACGAGATCGGCGCCGTGTGAAATTTCAGCAAGCAGCTTTGGAATGTCAGCGGGATCATTTTGCAAATCGCCGTCGATAAGAACCACCGTTGCGCCGCGCGCTTCTTTAAGGCCGGCGTAAATCGCCGCGCTTTGACCGGCGTTCTTTTCAAACCGGATCACGCGCAGGTTCTTTCCAGATTCAATGCGTTCAACTGTGTGGTCGGTCGATCCGTCGTCGACGAAAATGATCTCGTAAGTGAAGTTCTTGAGCGCTGCGCACAGCTCTGATTGCAGAATCGGAACGTTCTCTTCTTCGTTGTACAAAGGAACGATAACGGAAACCGCGAGAGAGTGCGTCGCCTGCATTATCGGAATTTAAAGCGCTGTAGAGTCCGCTGTCCTCAGCGGAAATCCACAGAGCACGCTCTTATGGGATGCGCTGAGGACAGCGGACGCTACAGCCAGACGTCTGTCGAAATATTTTCTCATAATGGTAGAGTGCGATAATTACGGCAAAGAAACACCTGCCAAACCCGCAGCCGCTTCCCGTAACGCAAAACTTCGATGGTTCCAACCGGCTCAGTTGATTGAAATGCCGCTCCGATATTGTGCGGCACGTGGTCCTTCTCGCCGCTGCGAACAAAGAGAGCATCACGGCCAACGAAACGGTTAATGCCGTTCTCTTCGGTATAGGTTTCGCCCTCTGGCCGCGGCATGCCGGGTTTTAATTCGACGAATTCATCGTAGCGCGGCCAATTCATCGTAGCGCGGCCAAAACGAGAACTGGTTTACCATGTCCTGCGATTCGGGGATATACGCCGGCGGATGACCCGGTCCTTCGACCTGTTTGTCGCGCAAATAAAAGGAAATCTCTGATGCGCGGTCGCGGGCGTCGGCGATGAGAAAAAGCTTTTCGTCCAATTTCGCTTCCAAATCGCTACGCATTTTTTCAAGCGCATTCGTAGCGCTTTTCCATCCGCGCATCCGATCGCTTGGATCGGTTCGCTCGAACCGATGTCCCGTGACCCGCAGCAAGTCTGTGTCCAGCGCGATCACACTCATGGTGAGCGAAACCAGTATCGCCACAACCGCGCCCAGCCGTAAAATCACGCTAGCTTCGAGTTTTTCCCACCAGAAATGAACCGCCAAAAGACCAAAGCCCAGAAAAGCCAAGCCGTCCCAATTTGGCGCAGCGGCTTTGTTCAATGAAAGAAGCAAGTAAAAGAGAAACACCGGTAACCCAAACCACATCAAGAACAGCACTTTGAATTGCTGATTAACGCGCCGCCAGCTTGCAATGACGCCCCAGGCCAGTGCTAGAAAAAGAAACGGCGAGTACGCCAGAAAATGCTCGCCCAGAAAGGAAAGCACCTCAGCCGGATGAAAACCAAATCCGTGCTCAAGACTTCCGCGCGAGCGCAAATGCGCAAGGGTGATCCAAGCATGCTGCTGGTTCCAGACTATCGGCGGCACCATGCAGAGCGCGAACACGCCAAGCAATGAGTATAGACCAGGGCGTGCAAACTCTTGCCTGAGCCGCGGAGCCAAACAAAGCACCAATACGATCGAGATAAGCGCAAGTGCGTTTGTGTATTTGGAAAGGAACCCGAGCCCAGTCAACAATCCCGTAACAGGCCAATACCACGAAAAACGCGGACTTTTTTCCACAGCCAACCAAAACGTGAACATCGCCGCCAGCCAAAAGAAAACTGACAACGCATCAATGGTCATTAGAAACGCGCCGATGTTAAATATCGGCGTGACGTTCAACGCGATCACCGCCCACAAGCCAGCGGTGCCATTGAATAAACGCCGGGCGAAATAGAACAGCAGCAGACTTGTTCCTGCTGCCAACAACGGACTAAAGAAGCGGACGCCAAACTCGTTCGCCCCAAACAGCGCAGTGCTGGCGCGGATGGCAAAAGCAATGGCTGGTCCCTTGCTAAAGTATGCCGGCGCGAGGCGCTCCGACCACATCCAGTAATGCGCCTCGTCGAATTCCAGATCAGTGGTCGGCAGCATTGACCATCGGATCGCCGTGAGCGCGACGATGAAAATCCAGACCGCGCGCGTGGTGCTCATGCAGGAAATTGCGGCGCGCGTTGGCGAGGGCGGGCGGGCTTTGGCTGGGCGTTATCATTTGAATCGCCAACCAATGTCGGATGGCGCGCAGAAAGCTGCGGCATCCATTTGGGTCCGAAGATCCTCCAGATTAATTCGAACACGGCGAGCAACAACAGCGATTCACCAATTCCGAGGAAAACAGTAGCAATCACATCGCTGGGCCAATGCGAGCCGAGATAAATTCGCGAATAACCGACTGCAGCGGTGACGAACCAGTAGAGCCAGCCGCGCCGCCGATAAAACAGCGTGCAAAAAACGGCAATTATGGTGTTGTTCGTCACGTGCCCCGACGGAAAGGATGGTCCTGATTGGTTCCGATCGGAAGAATCGGAAAAGCGAGTAGTCGGTCTCTTGAAGAGAGTGAGGAATTTAGGGTGCGCCTTTTGCAACTGTACCATCCGAACACTTTGTATCTGTTTCGGTCGACGACGATCGACGGCCGACTTTAATCCGCTGGTCACAAGTGCTCCGATTAACAAGGACAATGCCAGGCAGATCACGAATGCACGCGTTTTAAACCCGTCGACAAAGAGCGCGACAACTCCTACGGCAATAAACAACGGCCTCCAAATCTCGCTGTCGCTCACCGCCGCCATGAACAAGTCCAGAAATGGGCTTGTCCATTGTTGGTTAATCAAAGGAAACAGAGACTGGTCCATGCGAGTCAACTCGATCGGGCTAAGGTTTAATCGCTACCCGTCTATTAAACAAACGCGTGGCAATCACGAAGCACGAATGACGAGTGAAGCTAATGACGAATGCCAAGTGTCGAATATCGAAGGAATGACAAATCCCGAAGCCGTAGCAAGTAGACAAAAACTTCGGATGGTGCGTTCGTCATTTGAGCATTCGAGTTTGTTTCGTCATTCGTCATTCGTCATTCGTCGTTTGGTTCTCGCCATTTGTTTGGCCGTTCCACTATCAACACGTGGCCAGTCTCCCCCCTCTGCGAAGGACATCCTCGCTTCTGTGCGAATGATGGAGTCGCGCCAACAGATCGATCTGCAGGGGCAGCTTCGACAAAATGACGTCGTAATTCCATTTCGGCTTGTGCAAAACGGGCCGCTAATTCGTTACTCATTCTCGAATCCGGATGAGACCTTGCAGTTGCGTCTCGGTGAAAATAGTTCGCGGCTTGATGTTGTGAGCGACGCTGGGACCGAAAAATTCGCGGGCTCGAAACTTAATGAAAGAATCCGCGACACGAGCGTGACGTACGAAGACTTGGCGTTCAAATTCCTCTACTGGCCGGCTGCGCGCGTCCTCGGCGAGGAAAAAGTTCGCACTCGCAATTGCTGGAAGCTGCAACTGCGTGCCCCGTCCCGTGAGTCTCAGTATTCAAATGTGCTGCTGTGGGTCGACAAGGCGAGCGGTGCACTGATGCGCATGGAAGGTTATGACTGGAACGCACAGTTGGCGAAGCGTTTTGAAGTAGTCTCGGCGCAGAAGATCGAAAAACGCTGGTTTCTAAAACAAATGCGGATCGAAGAATTCAAGCCAGGCACGAGCCACGTGGAGGCCCGCACGTATCTGGAGATTAAGAAGTAGGACGACGGCGCGGCAGCTTGCCGCGTCCACGACATCACAAGCCAGAGACATGCGCTATCTTAGCGCGTCTGATGCTGATCAGATTTTGCCCCGCTGACAACGAGTCTGCGACCGAGGAATTCCTTGTCGTGCAATTCCTCCACGGCGCGTTTTGCTTCCTCGATGCTTTGCATCTGCACAAAAGCAAAACCTTTCGAGCGCTGGTTGTGCCGGTAACTTACGACCTCCGCATTCTGCACATGTCCGACGCCGTTGAACAATTCAAAGAGATCGCTCTCAGTTGCGTCGAAGGACAAGTTCCCGACGTAAAGACGGGGCGAAGTCACGTCTATTCGTTCAGGCTTCCGCGCCGCGCGCGCTGGCTGCGCCCCATTGCGCGGCTGTACTACCGTTTTCTTTTTGTCTGCGCTGTTTCCGAAAAATTCGGCAACCCGCTGCCAGAATGTCTTTTTCTGCGTTTTCGCTGTTCCCTGCCGGTCCCGAAAGCGTTCGTTGTTTCCTCTGCGTCGGCCCCCACCGCGCGAGCGGTGTGAGCGTCTTCCGGATGAATAAGAGTTCATGTTGGTCCTCAAGTTTTTTCCAATTGTTAAAATGGCGGAGCGCCCCGAAAAGGTTCGGGACACCGTCCGCGGCGTGCGAATCATCAAGAGCCCAGTCAAACTTTCTCCTCTGCGACGCCAATGGAAACTCCGCCTCGTCGTGTCGGAAACGGACTCGTCTGGAAGCGAAACCCGGTGCACTCAGGCAACGAAACAGTATTGCGGCAATCGTTTGCAGCATTGGTTCAAGAACTCTGAATCGTCGTAGAAACCGGACGCTCGGAAGATCGAAGAAGATTCCCGACATCTCGCGCTGATTATGGCGTGCTTCCGGTGCCAATGCAAGTCCGACGAGTCAGACCGGTCGAACTTCGCGTCTAATCCAATCATCGCGCAGCGAGTAAGCGCGCGACTTGAGATATTCTCGCGGGCGCTCACCGCGGATCGGCTGCATGAAGTATCGCAACTCACGTCGGTTCAGCCTTGGCTCATACCCGAATTCCGGCATGAGTTCCCGGCAATGCCATTCGACCCATCCGATTTCATCTTTGGAAAGTTCACTTTGCCACCGCGTCGCTGGTTCTGAGCTGATCTGCGAAAAGTGAATTCGGGCCGCGGAGTTACCACTCCAGAACTGACCCACTTTCGTCGGCGTTAACACGGTGTCTGGATCGAAATCGATCTCCAAGTAATTGCAAACTTCGCCCATCGTCCTGGCCGGCTCGTACACCAATTTTTCATAGGGCACCACGAATCCGGGAACGTCTCCGTCGCGCACTCGCCTGGCCAGCCGCGCAGCGACCCGCCAATGCGCAATCACATAATAGGTCGAGAATCTTCCTGTTTGCCTCGTTTTCTCCAACGCGATTTGCGCCGCAAGAATGGCGCGCGGATCGCGAATCGTGACCAGGATTTTTGCGTGTGGGAAACGCCTGAGGATCTCCCGAATGTGGTTACGATTGGCCGGAGTCTTTTCCACCCAGCGTCCTACCGTATCCAACGGCCGTTGCAGCGTTGCCGCATATGCCTTGACCATGAGCACAAGCAGATCCTCCTGCGTATTCGCGGGATCAAATGCTGCGTGCTCAAAGGTCTCGAGAAATTTCTGGCTTGGAAACGTCGAGTAATTCCGCTTGCCCCATTTGCATGGGCCACCAAACAGCACGTTCGAAAGCGATTGTTTGGTCAGGTAATCAAACTGCGCCCGGCGACCGCGTGACGCGTATTTGGTCAGGATGGTAGGAAAATAAGCGGTTTCTTCCGGAAGAACGAGCAGCTGGGGATGATTATCGAGTAACGCCACCAAAAGCGTTGTGCCGGATTTCGCCTGACCTGCGATGAAACAGGCGCGTTGACCGAAGGGCAACTCCTGGATCGAACTCTTCATTTGCCACTGCGCAAAAACCAATCGACAAAACGCGGGAGTCCGTCGCTTAATCGCGTGGTTGGATTGTAGCCGAGCAATTTTCTTGCCTTGGAAATGTCTGCGCAAGTCCGAGGCATATCGCCCGGTTGCTCCGGCAGTTCGTTAATTTTTGCCTGTTTACCGAGTGCATTTTCGATCGCTGCGATAAGGTCTTTGAGCTGAATCGTCTCGCTCTCACCGAGGTTGAAGACGTCGAAGAGCAGGCTTTCGTACTCGAATGCGGCCATCGTTCCCTGAATCACGTCGTCGATGTAAGTGTAATCGCGGCGCGTGCTGCCATTTCCAAATTGGTCGATGGGAAGTCCGGCATAAATGCGCCGAGTGAATTGATGAATAGCCAGATCCGGCCGTTGTCGCGGACCGTAGACCGTGAAGTAACGAAGCGCCACTACACGCAAGTTGTAGAGATGCGAGTAAGTCGAGCAAAGAAATTCGCCTGCGACTTTCGTGGCTGCATACGGACTGAATGTCTGACTGAGATTTTCATCTTCAGAAAATGGTATTTTCTTCGCAGCTCCGTACACCGATGAACTCGAGGCAAAGATGAATCGCTCCACGCCAGTTACACGCGCCGCTTCAAGCAAGTGTAACGTGCCAGTGACGTTGGTATCGTAGTAGAGTCGCGGGTATTGAATGGAAGGTCGAACGCCTGCCCGCGCCGCCAGATGCGCGATGGAATCGACCTTCTCGCGATGAAATACATTTCGCACTGATTCGCCGTCACGAAGATCCACGTGGTGAATGGTCACGTCCTTGGCGAAACCGGCAATGTTGGCGTGCTTGATCTTCGGATCATAATAATCATTGAAATCGTCTAGGATGACGACCTCATGGCCGCTCACCAGCAGCTTCTCGACAAGGTGCGAGCCGATAAAGCCTGCGCCGCCTGTCACGAGAACACGCATGTGCCCAGAAGTTCAACCACGAAGCACACAGAGTGCACGAAGAAAATGATGATCGGTATTGTAGGGCGTCTGTGTCAGTCCCGAAAGCATTCGGGATTCGCAAAAAGCCCTACCGTTCAAAAGTTGTGCCAGTGCAGTAGCAAATAAGCCCAGTTTAGCGCAATCGCAGA
>WNFS01004433.1_pt1 | contig 11992 bp, 10 predicted proteins | sample 5400141 | NCBI WGS metagenome assembly WNFS01 (sample SAMN13153358, study PRJNA577476) | soil metagenome | isolation source: 60 cm saprolite under Madrone tree | place: USA:California | collected 2016-06-14 | reverse complement strand
GGGTCGGCGGGACCCGCTGTCGCGGGCGGCGCCTGGGCCGTCGCCGGGCCGGCGGCCGCAAGCAGCGCGAGGGCCGCGCCGCTGCCGACCAGGACCTGACGTCGAGAGAGAGGCTCCATGGTCTTCCCCCTTGTCCGAGTTGAAGTCGCGCCACGACTATACAGGCCGCCGTCTACTCGCGCAGCGCTCCGGTGAGGAGCCCGCGGACCAGGTAGCGCTGCAGCCCCACCACGAGGGCGACGGGCGGCACGCTCGCGAGCATGGAGGCGGCGGCGATGTCACCCCACGGCACCTCGAACACCCCCGGGAAGAGCGCCAGTGCAACGGGCACGGTGCGGCTGGCTTCGGTGGCGGTGAACGTGTACGCGAAGAGGAATTCGTTCCAGGAAAAGAGGAAGGTCAGGAGCGCGGCCGACGCGAGCCCGGGCGCCAGGAGTGGCAAGACGATCCAGCGGAAGGCCAGCAGCCGGCTGGCGCCGTCCACGGAGGCCGCCTCCTCGAGCTGGGCGGGAATTTCCTGGAGAAATCCCGTGAGGAGCCAGATCACCAGCGGGAGGGCGAAGGACGTGTTGGCCAAAATGAGCGACAGCCACGTGTCGCGCAGCTCGAGCGCGCGCATCAGGAGGTAGAGCGGGCTCACCGTCGCGATCTGGGGAAACGCGGTGCCCCCGACGATCACGAGGAGAAGCAAAGCCTTGCCGGGCACCGGGTAGCGCGCGATGCCGTAAGCGCCGAAGAGTCCAAGCGCCAGGGCCAGCGCCGTCGTGATGGCGGCCACACCCAGGCTGTTGATCAACGCTCTCAGCATCACGCTCTGGCCCAGCACGACCTGGTAGTGCTCCCACGTGAGCCGCGTCGGCAGGAGTGGCGGCAGCACCATCAGCTCGGCTTCGGGCTTGAGCGACGTGAGGAGCTGCCAGAAGAACGGCGTCGCGTAGACCAGGAACGCGGCCAGGACGATCCAGTCCCTGAATCTGCCCGTCGCGCGGGGACGCGCCGTCACACCGTCAGCCCCTCGCGCCTGAGCGCCCGCAGGTAGCCCCACGCGACGGCCATTACCAGGGCAAAAACGACGACGCCGACCGCGGACCCGAGCCCGAGCTGCACGGCCTGGAAGAGGCTCCGGTACGCGTAGACGGTCAGCGTCTCTGTCGTGCCGGCGGGCCCGCCGCCGGTGAGGACGAACATCAGGTCGAAGGAGCGGAGGGCGTCGAGTGTCCGGAAGAGAACCGCTATCAGGAGAATCCGTCGGATCAACGGCAGCGTGATCCGCGTGAGCGTCGCCACCAATGCCAGCCGAGGGTCGCCCAGCCAATTGAGGGCGATGCCGCCGAGCGCGAAGTTCACGAGGCCCGCCGCCGGGTTGTACAGCCACTCGAAGAGCTTGGCCGTCACCACCGAGGGCAACGCCCACGCCAGCAGCAGGAACGACAGCGCGACCCGCGATCCCCAGCGCTGGCCGCGGAGCGCCAGCGCCGCGGCCACGCCGCCGGCCACCTCGAGGGCCACCGACGCGAGCGTGAAGAGCACGGTGACTTCGGCGGCCTTCCAGAACCGCGGGTCTCCCGCCAGGAAGATGTAGTTGCCGAGACCTTCGAAGTGATTCACGTCGAAGATCGGAATGCGGCGCTGCAGCGAGAGCCAGAGGACCCAGACGGTGGGATACAGCGTCAGCGCGCCGAGCGTGACGATCGACGGGGCGAGCAGGAGGAGGCCGTGTGCGCGCGCGCGGCGCCGCCTCAGCGTCACTCCCGGGGCCGGCCGGCCGGCCGTCACTCGCGCAGGTCTCGGAGGAGAAACTCGAGGCGGCGCCGCGCGTCGGCCACGCTCTGGGCCGGCGTCTTCACCTTGACGAGCGCCGCGGACAGCTCGGGCTGAAGCGTCGTGGAGATCATCACGTAGTACGGCGTGACCGGACGCGAGCGACCGGCCAGCGTGAGGTCGTGGATGCGCGGGAGGTTCGGAGAGCCCCGCACCAGCTCGGGCTCGGCGTAGAGCGCCATGCGCGTGGGCTTGGTCGCGCCGCTGGCCGTCATCGCGCGCTGGGCGCGCGTGCTGGAGAGAAAGCGCGCCAGTAGGACGGCCTCGGCCGGGTGGCGGGTCTGGCGGGTGATCGCCAGGTGCGCGCCGCCCGTCGAACCGGGAGCGCGCACGCCGGCCTCGTACCTCGGCAGCGGCGCGAGGCCGACCTTGCCGCGGACGGGCGAATCGGGGCGCTCGAAGAGATCCACGGCGTACGGCCAGCTCCTGAGAAATATCGCCTCTCCATTGCCGAAGGGGCGACGCGTGCTTTCCTCGTCGGCCGCCGTCACCCACGCGGGGCTCGCTCCCGAGTCGATGAGCGTCCGGAGAAAGCGCAAGACCTGCTGCGCCCGTTCCGGATCCGGGAAGACGCGACCGTCCTCGCCCACCAGCGTGGTGCCGTCGGCCCAGAGCCCCTCGAGGACATTGACCACCAGCCCCTCGTATTGCTTGCCCTGCCAGAGGAATCCCTCGAGCCTAGGATTTTGTTCGCCGGCGCGGATGATCCGGATCTGCTCGAGCATCTCGGCGTAGGTGGCGGGAGGCTGGAACCCGTAGCGGGCAAGCAGGTCGGAGCGGTAGTAGAGCAGCCCCACGTTCATGAACCACGGCAGCGCCCACGTCCGGCCTCGATAGGTTCCCGCCTCGACCGCCGAGGGGAAATGGGCGGACAGCTCATCGGGCGACACGCCGGGCGTGAGATCGAGGAGCCAGCCGGCGCGCGCGAATTCGGGCACCCAGATGCAGTCGAGCATCATGACGTCGAAACCCGGCCGGCCTCCCTCGAGGTTGATCACGAGGAACTGTCGCTGCTCGTCCGAGGACCACGGCAGCACCTCGGCCTTGATCCTGATGCCGGGATGATCGGCCTCGAACTCGGCGAGGAGACGCGGAATCGGGTCGACGGGTCCGAGGATCTTGGCGTGCTTGAGGACGAGCGTGACTGGACCGCCGCGGCTCTCCGGGGGCTTGCCGCAGCCGGACACCACGAGCAGCCACCCGGCGGCCAGGAGCGCGGCCGCCACGAGGGCGCTCATTCGTCCCGCCGAACGGCTGAGCTTCACGGCCTTCCTCCCTCTCCGTTGACTCCGGGGCCAGTGCAGCTTGCCGCGTGAATCGTCCTAGTCTATCCTGCCGCTGCCGAGGAAGGACATGGAACGCTGCGAGGCCCGGCCTCGGGGAGGATCACGCCATGGCAGCCGTCGAAGCGGAACCCTACGAGTTCGATTTCGATCCCCGGACGACCGCGCTCCTGATGATCGACTTCCAGCGCGACTTCGTGGACCCGGGCGGCTTCGGCGAGGCGCTGGGCAACGACGTCTCGCTCCTGCGCCGCGCCGTGCCGCCGGCCGAGCGCGTCCTCAAGGCGGCCCGCGACAAGGGTCTCCTCGTCATCCACACGCGCGAGGGCCACAGGACCGATCTCACCGACTGCCCGCCGGCCAAGAAGGCGCGCGGCAGGCTCAAGGCCGGCATCGGCGACCCCGGGCCGATGGGCCGCATTCTCGTGCGCGGCGAAGAGGGCCACGACATCGTCAAGGAGCTCTACCCCGGGCCGGGCGAGCCCGTCGTGGACAAGCCGGGCAAGGGCGCGTTCTTCGCGACGGACCTCGACGGCATCCTGAAGCATCGCGGGATCAGCCACCTCGTGGTCTGCGGCGTGACCACGGAGGTCTGCGTCAATACCACCGTGCGCGAGGCGAACGACCGCGGCTACGAATGCCTCGTGCTCGAGGATTGCGTCGCCTCGTATTTCCCCGAGTTCCAGAAGGCCGCTCTGGCGATGATCAAAGCCCAGGGTGGCATCTTCGGCTGGGTGTCGGACTCGAGACGCTTCCTCGACAGCCTGGCTACGGCGCGGTAGACCACGCGACAGGAGGGAGCATGGCGAACGCGGCGACCGAGGAGTATCCCGTCCGCTGGTGGGTGCCCGGCGACTGGAACGCCTTCTTCGGGCTCTTCACCAACGTCGTCTTGAACGTCATCGTCCTCACCGGGCTGACGCTCGGCGTCGTCAAGCTCCCGGGCGATCTCGTCTTCGGGCGCATCCTTCCCGCGCTCGCCATCGCGCTGCCGCTCGGCAACCTGTACTACGCGTGGCTCGCCTACCGGCTCGCGAAGAGCGAGCGGCGCGACACGGTCACGGCGATGCCGTATGGCCCGAGCGTGCCGCACATGTTCATCGTCGTCTTCCTGATCATGCTGCCGGTCGCGCTGAAGACGGGAAATCCCGTCGCCGCGTGGCAGGCCGGGCTCGCCTGGTGCTTCGTGATCGGCGTCATCATCCTGCTGGGGGCCTTCGTCGGGCCGGCCATCCGCAGGTACACGCCCCGCGCGGCCATGCTCGGCACGCTCGCGGGCATCTCCATCACCTTCATCTCGATGCGCCCGGCCTTCCAGAGCTGGGAAGTCCCGTGGATCGCGTTCATTTCGCTCGCCATCATCATGGTCAGCTGGATGGCCAATGTCTCCCTGCCCGGCAACGTGCCGGGCGGTCTTGCCGCCGTCATCATCGGCACCGCGGTGGCCTGGATCGCCGCGATGCTCGGGTGGTCCGGCCTGATGCAGCCGACAGCGGTGGGGCTCGCTCTCGGCCAGTTCGGCGTGCGGCTTCCGATTCCCTCGGGCGACGTGTTCGCGGGGCTCAGCGACATCGGCCCGCTGCTCGTGACAGCCATTCCGCTCGGCATCTACAATTTCACCGAGGGCATGAACAACGTCGAGAGCGCCGAAGCCGCCGGCGACTCCTACAGCCTGCGCAAGATCCTGCTGGCCGACGGCATCGGCGCGGTGGTCGGCTCCGTCCTCGGCAGCCCGTTTCCGCCAGCCGTCTACATCGGGCATCCGGGCTGGAAGGCCGTCGGCGGCCGCATCGGCTACTCCGTCGCCACGGGCGTCTGCGTCGCGCTCGTCTGCTTCCTCGGCCTGATCGCCCTCCTGCTCGCGGTGATTCCGCTCGTCGCGATCCTGCCCATCCTGCTCTACATCGGCGTCGTGATCGGCGCCCAGGCCTTCCAGGCCACGCCGCGCGAGCACGCGCCGGCGGTCATCTTCGCGCTCATTCCCAACATCGCCTCCTGGGGCCACGTGCTGGTGGACGGCGCGCTCAACGCCGCGGGCACGAGCGCCGAAAAGGTGGGCATGGCGGCGCTGGCCGGATCGGGCGTGGTCTACCGCGGAATGGAATTGCTCGGCGGGGGCGCCATTCTCGCCGGCATGATCCTGGGCGCCGTCGCCGCTTTCGTCATCGACCGCGACTTCCACCGGGCGGCCGTGTACGCGCTCGCCGGCGCCGTGCTCTCGTACTTCGGCTTCATCCACGGCGCCAAGCTGGGCATCGGGGAATCCTCGGGCGTCGCGCTGGGCTATGTCCTTTTCGCGCTCATCTGCTGGGCCCTGGCTCGGCGGGCGGGGACTCCCCAGCGCGCGTAAGCCCGAAGTGCGCGGCGATGCGCCGGGCGGCGGCCTCGGCCTCGAGCGTGGAGTTGTCGATCTCGAGGGATTCGCGGAAAGGTATCAAGACGGTCAGGTTCCAGCGCGCGAGTCCTTCCCGCAGGGACTCGACGCTCGTGAGCTTGCCGAACTTCCGCCGCTCGTCCGCCACGACGCGTTTCTCGAGCGTCGCGGTGTCGCAGTACAGCCGCACGAGCGACACGGCGCCTCCGTTCGCTTCGACTCTCTCGATCGTCTTCTCCACGAAGGCGTCGTCGTCGGGCGAGGCATAGACGAACGTAAAGATGAGCCCGGGCACACTCTCGCGAGCCGCGGCCTCGAATGTCGCCAGGCGGACCGCTTCCGCCAGTTCCAAGAACGGCCGCGTCGGGAAATCGAACACGGCCTTCACCAGGTCGAAGCTCAGGTGATTGTGAAAGATCCTGAACCCGGTCAGCGCGGCCAAGGCCTTGGCCGTCGTGAGTTTCCCGACCGCCGGAGCGCCATAGATGATGACGAGTTTCACCGGCCGCCCTCAGGCCATCGGCTGCGAAGGCCTTGCGTGGACCAGCATGGATGTCTCCCCTGGATCGCCCGGCGTGCCCGGCCCCGCCAGAGCCTACATCATTTGACAGCAACCGCAACGCGTGACACAGTCTCGCCACCGAAACGCACGAGGCGCAGGGTTCCCAGGGGAGACTTCGCATGGCGATCGCCACCGGCCGGACTACCCAATCCGAGATGACCGATTCCTACGCGCGGCTCGAAGAGAAGATCCTGGAGCGCGACCAGTTGGGCGCCAGTGAGATCTTCTACGACCTGGTCCGCGCGGGCCGGCCCCTGCCCGAGCTCGTCGGCGAGATCGTCAGAATCCACGCGCCCTACACCCACGTGCCCTATCACCAGCGTCTCGACGACGGCGTTGTCAAGTTCGTGAACAACGACCACTGCTTCCTGAGCTCACGGGCGAGCACCGAATTGATGACGCTGCTCCGCCCCGAGCTGGCGTACCTGCCGCTTGCCCAGACCATCTGGTATCTCCCGACGGGGCTCGATCCCTGGAACCAGCTCCTCGGCAAGATGCCCGGTCACTACGTTCGGCTCTACGAGCTGAAGTTCGAAGGCAAACCGCCGCTACCAGAAGTCCACTGGGCCCAGCAGGAGCCGCTTGCCATCGACGGCACCTTCCCCGAGAAGTTGAACACCTGGCTGACGCTCGTCCAGCGCGGCGAGGTCGTGAACGCCTACCGCGTCTTCCTGGGGCTGTGGGAGGAGGCCGGGCAGGATGCCGCCCTCCGCACCCAGCTCCTCGCCCAGCTCGTCTTCGCCGGGCTCATCGACGTGCAGGATCGCGTGCTGCACAACCGCTCGTACACGACCGGCCACAAGTCCTTCCGGGCCCGCGCCACGGTGCAGCTCGCCCGGCTGGTTGGCTGGGAGAACGCGCGCAGCGTGCTCTACGCCGGCGTGCCGGACATCGCGGTCGGCCCCCGCTGGTACTCGAACTACGAGATGGCCTGCCAGGTCGCGCAGAACCTCATGGACAACCGCGATCGCGATTTCCTCGCCAACGACGGCGCGCTGACCCCTGCCGAGTCCCTGGCCCTCGTGGAGGCGCTGCTGAGCGGCGAGGAGCCGGCGTACATGCTTCTCACGGTGGAGCTGCTCAAGGAGGGCAAGGGCCTGCGGCAGATCCTCGACACGATCCAGCTGGCCTCGGCGCAGCTCATCCTCGAGACGGGCGATGTGAACAACTACTCGATCCCCCAGCACAGCTACGAGTACTGCAACACCCTGCGCTGGTTCTTCGACACCTTTGACCACCCGCATCGGATCAAGCTCTTGTTCGTCGCGGCCGCCTTCGTCTGCCGCGGCGCCCACAACCAGCGGTACATGGGCGGGAACGGCCCGATCAAGATCGAGCCGCCCCGCGGCGCCGACGGCATGCTCCAGCACCAGCTGCTCGAGCGGCTCGACGACGCCCTCATGGGGCTCCGTGCTTTCGAGGCCGTCAACTGGACCGCGGCGTATCTCAAGGCCGGCTTCGACCGCGCCCCGCTTATCGAGACCCTCGCCACCGCGGCCGCGAAGACCGGCAATGATCCGCACAACCAGGAGCTGGGCTCGTGCCTCCTCGAGGACTACACGCACTCGACCGCGCGTGATCGCGACCGGCTGCTTCTCGCCCAGGCCAAGCACACCGGCGGCCACCGGAAGTACGGCGATCATCTCGAGGCGTATCGGAGGTTCTCGGAAGCGTTCGGCCTCGCAGACCGCCGATAAGGGCCCATCTGCTTCGTTGCCGCCCTTGACCGCAGGCTCAACGTAGCAGGGCTACGCCTCGCCTGCGGCCTTCGGGCGGCGCCGCGCATCTGGACCCTTCTCGGCGGCCTGCGGCGTTGGCGGCTTAAAGAGACAGACGGCGGGCAATGACGCTCCCGATAGGGCTCCGCGCCTTCCATCACGCCGACTTCCGCCGATTCTTCTGGTCCCAGCTCGTCGCGCAGACGGGCACGTGGATGCAGACGGTTGCGCAGTCGTGGCTGGTGCTCCAGCTCACGCCGTCGCCCTTCAAGCTCGGGCTCATCGGGTCGCTCCAGTTCGCGCCCATCCTGCTCTTCTCGATCGCCTCGGGCGCTCTCGCGGACCGCGTGCGCAAGCGGCGCCTCCTGATCGGCGCGCAGGCGGCGCTCGGCTGCCAGGCGCTGGGGCTGGCGGCCTTGGTCGCGTCGGGCCGCGTCGAGTACTGGCACGTCGCGGTGCTGGCGTTCTGCTCCGGGCTCGTCAACGTGCTCGACCAGCCCGCCCGCCAGTCGCTCGTGGCAGAGATGGTCGGGCGCGCCGACGTCGCGAGCGCCGTCGCGCTCAACTCGGCGTCGTTCAACGCCGCGCGAATCGTCGGGCCCGGTTTGGGCGGCCTCCTGATCGCGAAGTTCGGCGTGGTGCCGGCCTTCGTGTTGAACGGGCTCGGCTTCGCCGTGGCGGTCATCATGCTGCTCGGGCTGCGGACCGAGGGAGCGCCGCGGGAGCGCTCGGGCGGCGGCGTCCTCGACGACGTGCGCACGGGGCTCCGGTTCGCCTTCGGCACGCCCGAGATCCGCCTGACCATGGGGCTGCTCTTCCTCGTCAGCATCTGCGTCTTCAATTTCACGATCTACGTCCCGCTCGTGGTCCGCACGGTCTTGCACCTGGGCGCCGAGGGCTTCGGCCTCCTCATGGCCTGCCTCGGCGTGGGCGCCGTCACGGGGGCGCTCACCGTCGGCGCGCTGGGCGCCCGCCGTCCGCCGGCGGGCGTGCTCTTCACGTCGGCATCGCTCGCGTGCGGCACACTCGTCGCCCTGTCCGCCGCGCGCGGCTTCTGGCTCGCCGCGGTCCTGCTCTTCCTGACCGGCTTGTTCGGACTGGTCCTGGTGGCGAGCAGCAATACTGCGATGCAGCTCGCCGCGCCGGACGAGCTCCGCGGGCGGGTGATGAGCCTCTACACGCTCATCTGGGGCGGCGTCTTTCCGTTCGGCGCCTTCATCGTGGGCACCATATCGGAGCACTGGGGCGTAGGACGGGCGCTCCTGGTCAACGGTTCGGCGGGGCTCCTCGGCGTGGCGCTGCTGCTCGCCTGGTGGACGCTCCGCGGCGCGCACGCAGGGAGGGGACGCGCCGAGGGGTAGCGTCCCGGGCTTCAGGCGCCGGCGAGCTGCGGCTGCTTCAGCACGTCGTTCCACTGCCCAAACGCATTCTTGCCGTAGAGCGCCGGGGCGAGCGCCGGATAGTGGCGCAGCAGCACGGTCCGCATGGTGTTGTTCTCGACCCAATCGATTCCTTGCCGGGTGTAAATCTCCGGCGTGTAGTCCGTCGTGAAGAACCGATCGCTCTTGAGCCGCCGCGAGGCCATCAGCAGGAACACGCGAAACGCTGTGTCGCTGATGCCGAACCCCTCCGGCTTCTTCTCCGAATACAGGCCGACCATGAGGTCAACCTGATCCACGTTCTTGTAGACCTCCCGAAGCTCGCCCGCCCACTCTGGCTGGGCCACGAGGTCCTCGAAGGTTTTGACGGGCTTGAGGTGGAACAATTCCCGGAAGCGGTTGTAGCGGGGCACGCCCCTCTCGCGGTCCCTGACGATGTCGATCGCGGCGAGATCGATGATCTCGTCGGGCGTGCCATCGCTCTTTCGCCTCTGGAGACGCCGCATCCAGTCCGGGTAGTTGTGGAGGACCAGGGCGCCAGGGTGGGCCCTGCCCAAGGAATAGAAGAGATCCTCCATCCTGACCTTGTTCGCGAGCGCCCGGTCCCTGGCGCCGGGGCTGACGACGTCGACGGACCCGCGACCTGCCTCGGCGTCCAGCGTGAAACTCGTTGCGAGCTTGCTGCCGTCCGAGACGCGATACACGGTCACGCTGTCGGGCATCAAGGCGTGCATCCGGTAGACTGAGACGAACTCCTCCGTCAGGCAGAAGTCCGCCCCGTGGTGATTGGTCTCCGACCCCGGAATGCCGCTGACCAGCTCGCCTTCGCTGATGCGCCGGAGGACCTTCTTGATGCGCTCCGATGCGAAGCCCCACCAGTTGCCCTTCATCCCGACCTGCAGTACCGGGTGGCCGAGGATGCGGGGCGTCCAGTCGAGCGTGTGGATCTTCGCCATCAGCGCGACGTTCACGAGGCGGGCTGTCCGGTAGAGCTGCTCGTCCTCCCAGTCAGGAAACTCCCGGGCGAGATGATCGCAGATCGCGTTGTGCTCCTTGGCGAACAGGTTGTGCATGAGGCTGAGCCCGATCCACCAGTTTGCGGACAGGCCTGTCCGCTCCAATCCGGTATCCTCCATCGGCAGGAGCCCGTGCTCGTCGAGCGCGAGCCTGCCTCCGCTGTGCTTCCGGAGGTCCCGTTCGGCCTCGCGGCTGCTGCCGTAGATCTGCGAGCCGTCCCACCAATGCGATTCGGCGTTCACGTAGGTGACGGGACCGTTGCCGTCGCCTTTCCTCCGGGTGGGATCGGGCCGCGTGCGCCGTATCCGCATGGGGCAGCCCGGGCGATCATCCTTCGGCCCGGGCGGCACGATGATCGGATCCGTCTCGACTGGCGTGCCGTGATTGAACCAATCGTGCACCTGGAACTGGATCCAGGCCGCGGCGAGAAGGTTGAGTTCGGTCGCCGGCTTGAAGCCGCCTCGCGCCCGGGAGAGGAGGAGGTTGCTGATGTCACGGGGATTCGGGTCGAGCAGGCCCCCGTCGCGCTCCGGGTCCACCTCGCTGAGCGGGATATTCCGGCCGAAGCGGGCCCCCGGGCTGCTCAGCGTGAAATCCGACGTGTCCGCCGCGTTTGCCTCGTTCCGGCTCGCGCTGCCCATCGCCGGCTTGCTCAGATCGTTGTACCAGCCGTCGGGCTCTCTCGAATGCAGATATTCGGGGCGGTACGCCACGGGCTCCCGCAGCCCCGCAGGATTCGACACGGGAATGTCGGACGTATTGTGGAGATTCTTGTTTCGAAGGACCTCGCGAAGGCCGTCCAGGTTAAGTATGGCGAACAGGAGAGGCATCCGGTGCCAGACGAGCCTGTCACTCATGACGATCCGGATGCGGTTGATGATGCGAAACAGCGTGACGTATACGAACACGCTGAACGATTTCGGGTCCGGCTGCCTGAAAAGGAGACGGGTCATGTAGGCAGAGAGAACCGCGCCGGCCATCACCATGCCGAGGATATGCGCGCCCCGGCTGGCCTTCGTCGCCGTGAATGCCATGACGAACATGACGAAGGTCACGAGGTGCAAGAGCCCGCGCTGAAGCCGAATGGCCCTGATCTCCCGGCGCACGGCCCAGAGCAGGACGACGTCGAGACCCCACCAGAGCGCCAGGAAAAAGTCGGCTTCCGGTCGATCGACGGTGTGCTCACGGTTCGCGACCAAGCCGGAGTGGCTGTGAATGATCTCGTAGAAGTTGAGATGGAACGTCCTGATGACCGTCCAGTAAAGGTGGAACAGGAAAGCGACGAAGGCGAACGTCCAGAACGCGCGCCAATATTCCTCGACCGCCCCGGGCCTGAAGAGGATGAAGAAGCAGAGCGCAGGGGTGAGAAGGATGGCGGTCGCCCAGATACTGAAGATGACGTGATAGTAGGTAAGCGAGTGAACGGCCGGAGAGCCGCTGCGTCCCACGTACCAGGCCGTTTGCATGGCGACGATGTGCGCGAGGGCAATCACCAGCGCGGAGAGAAGACCCACGTAGAGGAGCCTGCTCTTCATCGGGCATTCGGCGCTTGGGCTCATGTCAGTCGCTCCTTCTCCCCGTGACGGCTTCCCGTGACGGGCGCGGGTCAGGCCGGCAGGGGCGCGCCCCAGTCCGCCGCGAGTCGGCGGGTGCGCTCCACGTAGCGAGGCACGCCGAGGCGCGTGAAGAGCGCCAACGCCACCGAGACGTGAGTGCGGAGGGCCTCGCGATCGCCCCGGGCGTGCGCCAGCTCGGCCAGCGCCAGCTCGGTGCGCGCGACCTCGTGTTGCATGTCCCCGGATACGAAGAGCTCGCGCGCCTCCATCATGAGTCTCCAC
>WNFS01003449.1_pt1 | contig 11992 bp, 12 predicted proteins | sample 5400141 | NCBI WGS metagenome assembly WNFS01 (sample SAMN13153358, study PRJNA577476) | soil metagenome | isolation source: 60 cm saprolite under Madrone tree | place: USA:California | collected 2016-06-14 | reverse complement strand
GGTCCTGTGGTGCGCGACGTGGTCAAAGCTTATTACGACAAGAAGATGAAGAAGACCGACGGCACCGTCACCGCTGAAAATAAAGAAGACAAGCGCAATGGCCTCGGCTCCGCACGTCCTGCGGCAACGATCCAACCGGTGCCCAATCCCAGAGAAGCTGCTGTTGCGGCCCGCGAAGCGCAACCCGAGGACCCGCGATGACTTCGATAATCTTAGCCGTCAAGGCGCAGGAATCATGAAGGAAGCACCGGGAACACGTGATTACGATTGGTGGCTGCTGGCCATCCTTGCCACGATCTGTGCATTGGGCGTGATTGAAATTTATTCCGCCACGCACGGCAGTTCGCTCGCCGGCATGCACATGAAGCAGGTTCGCTGGCTCGCCATAGGCTTCATCGCGATGTTTGCGCTTTCTCGCCTCGACTATCATCTAATACTGGACCAGGCGCCCATCCTCTACCTACTTGGGGTGACCGCCCTGGTTGCCGTTCTCCTGGTCGGCCATACACGGTTTGGAGCCAAACGCTGGATTCCCGTGCTTGGCGAATTTCTCCAGGTGTCAGAACTGGTCAAATTGATTATAATCATTGTGTTGGCGCGCTTCTTTGCCGAGGTGCGCAGTGATCAGCTCTCCTTGCGCGATTTGATCAAGGCTGGGCTCTTAGTAGGGTTGCCACTGGCTCTGATTCTGAAACAGCCTGATTTAGGTACGGCGCTCGTCTTAGTGCCTCTGTTGGTGATTGGCGCATATTTAGGTGGTTTGCAGTGGCAACACGCAGCGATATTTTCATTAGCAGGGCTTCTTTTGATTGGAAGTGTTTTCTACCCGCCGGTCAGCCGGCACATTCTGAAACCGTATCAACGGGAACGAATCACTTCCTTCCTGCACCCGGAAGAAGACGCAAAAGGCTCCGGCTACCAGTTGCTGCAATCGGAAATTGCGGTGGGCTCCGGCGGCTTCTGGGGAAAAGGGTTTGGCAAGGGCAGTCAGAATCAACTGGGCTACATCCCGGTACGTTATTCCGACTTCATCATGTCGGCATGGGCTGAAGAGCAGGGATTCAAAGGCGTGCTACTTGCCTTAGGGCTGTATATGGCACTGCTGCTACGACTAGTGCAGAATGCTCAGCGCGCGAAAGATCGCGCAGGCATGTTTCTGGTCATGGGCGTAGCCGCGGCGCTTGGCTTCCATGTTTTGGTGAATGTGGCCATGGTGATCGGTTATATGCCGGTTACCGGCATCCCGTTGCCGCTGATGAGCTACGGGGGCTCGGCTACATTGTTTGTTTTCCTGGCGATTGGTTTGGTGATGAACGTGCGAATTCGCCGCTTCGTCAACTAGGCGAGCCGCCAGTCCCGAGCGCTTGGCTGCAACATTGAAAGCCGCGCCGGGTCGAATACTTAGGATTGAAAGAGTGAGGACAGCATCGTCCGCCGTTTGCCCGGGAGCTTCCCGGCAGTCGGTTACCCGCGATAGCAGTAGCCTCGAACGCCAGAGGACGTACGTCGTAGTCGGCAATCCCGGCACCGCCGGGACCAGCCCCTCCGCATTCGAACACCGCGCCGCCTCCCTACAGGTGTCGCACACGTGTGTCCCGGTTCTTCCGGGACAGGCGCCGCTGTTACGGACCGACCTCGGACACAAACCCGCGGCCATGCGTCCCAAGGAGTTTTCATGTCGAAAGAATTGGTTATCTCCGCGGCCTCCCACGAACGCCGGGTCGCGATTCTCGAAGAAGGTCAGCTAGTCGAGATTTACATCGAGCGCGAAAAAGAGTTCGCGCTGGTCGGCAGCATCTATAAGGGCCGCGTTACCCGCGTGCTTCCGGGTATGCAGTCCGCGTTCGTGGATATCGGGCTGGACGGCGACGCGTTTCTGTACGTCAGCGATGTCTTCGAAAACCTCGAAGACTACGATCACGACCACGGTCATGGCCACGCGCCGCAAGTCTCGGCGATTCCGCCTGCTGCAGCGCTCGTTGAGGCCTTGCCGGGCGAGTCTCTAGCCAACGCGCACGGCTCCGATGACGCAGCGCCGCTTAGCGCCGACGACGCTCCGCAGCAAACTATTCCGCACGAAGAGCCCATGCATGCGGATTTCACGCACGAGCACGACAGCTCCGCCGCAATAGAAGCTCAGGGCGACGGCCAGGTCGATGAAAATCGCGCAGGACAGAGCGAACCTGAAGAGCGCCAGCCGGAATCGAACGCCTCCGCTCCGCAAAATTTTGGACAGCAGTACAACCCCACGCAGAAATACTCTCGTCCAGGCGGCAGCGACCGCAATGATCGCGGGCAAGATTTCCGCGGAGATCGCGGCGGTGATCGCGGGCGTGGAGGACGCTGGGGCCGACGCGGTGGACGTCGGCGTGGTGGACGCCCACAAGGCGGCCGCAATCTTCCCCCCTCGAAGTATGCATCCCCGCAATCGCCGCAAGGCGATCAGCGACCGCGCGATTCCCGCGGTGCCTACGACTCGCGCGGCCAGCAGCAAGGCCGCGGTTTCGAACCGCGCGACCATCGTCGCCCTGAAGGCTCGCGTTTCAGCCCTCCGGCCGCTCCGCCGAGCTCCAGCGAAGACGATATCGTGCTGCCCGGCGAATCCCTCGCCAAGTACCGAAACAAGCCGGCTGCCGCCGCTCCCGCGCCTGCGCTCATCGAGCCGGAGATTCACGAACCGCAACCCGACCTCGGAGACTCGATATCTTCCCGCAGCAATGTTCAACCGGGCGGGACGCCTTCCGGTGGAAACTTGCCGCGCCGCTCGTCCGGCGGCCTGCCACGCTGGCTGCTTGCTGAAACGGGCAACGAAACCGAGGCATCAACCGAGTCAAATGCCGCCTCTGACGATACGATAACCGCGGAACCTCAGGCGCTATCCAGCACCTCGGGCGCGGTCGAGCAGGAACCTGCGCGCGCCGATGCACCTCTTAGCGAGGAAGATGTTGCGGTAATCTCCTCCAGCCTGATCGAAGCCAAGCACGAAGAAACACAAGCGTACGCCGCAGCCGACGCGCTCGTGGGCGGCGCCACCTTCGAAGAGACGGAAGAGGACGAGGAAGTGGAAGAGGAGGAGGAAGAAGAAGAAACCCAGGCTGAAGAACATGAGGAGATTCATGCTGCCGAGGCAGAAGCCGAGTCTCACGATGTAGGTGCAGAAGAGATCGAGGATATCGAGACACGCGCTCTTGACTCCCATGCCCTCCGCGAAGCGGAAGCAGATGCAGCGCACGAAAGTGCGTTGCATGCGGCTGCCATCGGCGAGCCAGAAATCCACGAAGAGACTGGCCGCGAACCCATCGAGGCCACCGGAACCGAATCCGTGCCCCAGCCGGTAATCGCAGAAGACGATTCCATTCTTCTGCCCGGCGAAACACGCGCACCGCGCTCCGGCGCTTCCGAACCTCGCCAGGATTTCCCTCGCGATTCCGCGCGCATCGGCGGCAATCCGCGGGCTCGTTTCCAGCGGCCTTACCGCAGCGGTGGGCGCGATCGCGACAACCGTGGCCGCGACAATCGCGGTGGTGGTGAAAATCGCGGCGGCGGCCGGCCCGATAATCGCCGTGGTGGCCGTCCCAGCGGCGGTCCTCGGTTCGAACGCCGCGGCCCAGGCGGCCCGCATCGTCATCAGGGTGGCCACTCCGGACCTTCGCGACGTCCTCAGCTAATTTCGGAGATGCTGAAGGCCGGCCAGGACATCGTCATCCAGATCGCCAAGGAGCCCCTCGGCAAGAAAGGCGCGCGCATCACAAGCCACGTCGCGCTACCCGGCCGCTTCCTGGTCTACATGCCAACGATTGACCACATCGGCGTTTCGCGCAAAATCGCTGCCGCCGAAAATCGCTCGCGCTTGCGCCGTTTGGTCGGTGAAGCGCGCGGCGCTTATCCGGGCGGCTTCATCGTTCGAACTGCCGCCGGCGGCGCCTCCGACGAAGAGATTCGCACGGACATTGAGTTCCTCGGCAAGACCTGGAACGAAATCAAGGAGCGCAGCGAGCAGCGCAAGTCTCCCGCGCTTCTGCACCGCGATCTAAATCTCGTCGAACGCATCCTTCGCGATTACGTCAGCGACGATTTCAGCGCCATCTGGATTGACAGCGAAGAGGAATACGGCAAGGTCGTCGAATTCGTCAGCCGCTTCCAGCCCAAGCTCGTCAATCGTGTCAAGCTCTACAGCAAAGAAACGCCGATCTTCGAGGAGTTCGGCATTCAGCATGAGCTGGATAAAGCCTTGCGCGCCAAGGTTTGGCTCAAATCCGGCGGCTACATCGTCATCAATCACACTGAAGCGCTTGTGGCGATCGACGTCAATACCGGGAAATTCGTCGGCAAGGGCTCCACGCGCCTCGAGGACACCATCGTCAAGACCAACCTCGAAGCCGTGAAGGAAATCGTCCGCCAGATTCGTCTCCGCGACCTCGGCGGCATCATCGTGGTCGACTTTATCGACATGGAAGAGCGCCGCAACCGTGAGAAAGTTCTCGTCGCGCTGCAGCAAGCGCTTGAACAGGATAAAGCTCCGTCCAAGGCGCTGTCCTTCAACGAATTCGGCCTCGTCTGCATCACGCGCAAACGTACCAAGCAAGCCCTCGAACGCGTGCTCTGCCAGCCTTGCCCGTATTGCACCGGCTCCGGCATGGTGAAGTCCATCCCGACGCTCTGCTACGAAATCCAGGCAGAGGCGCGCAAAATGGCCACCGCTACAGCCGATAATGAGGCGCCAAACCTGACGTTACGCGTCCATCCGGAAATTGCGAAGGCGCTCAAAACACGCGAGTCCATGCTGATCGACGAACTCGAACAGACCACGCACAAACACGTGATCATCCAGTCCGACGCCACGTTGCACTGGGAGCAGTACGACATCTGCTAAACGCACAAGGGGTCAGGGCGGGTCTTTGACCCGCCCTGACGCCGCACTCTTAGCTCGTCTCGTCTTCGCTCCTGAGGCCGCGGCTCGCCAGTTTCTCTGCGCCGTCCTGTCCGTAGGGCCAGTTTCGAGCTGAGCAATTCCACCTGAATTCGCCGTTGCAGCGCCTCCCTCAACGCGCCTAGATTGAATCCACGCTGCTCCTCCCAACCCGGAGCGGAATCCAATCTCATCCGCTAAGGGAGAAAACTATGTGGACCAAACAGCAGCCGCAAACCGAATCGTCAATTCCGCCAACGCAAGCAGCAAAACCTTCGGTCGTCGCTTTCAGCAACCCGCCCACGCCCGCACCTGGGCTCGGCAGTAGCCCGGCACGCGGCTCCGCGCGCCTCGGTTCCAGCTTGCAAATTAAGGGGCATATTACCGGCACCGAGGATTTGCAGATTGACGGAAAAGTGGATGGACCCATTTCCCTGCGCGGCCATGGACTCACCGTCGGGCCCGCCGCCCAGCTCACTTCAGAGATTCACGCACGCGAAGTGGTTGTTTACGGGAAAGTGGTCGGCAATGTGCACGCTCGCGATCGCGTCGACGTCAAGACCGATGGTTCCGTTATTGGGGACATTTCTACGGCACGGATTAGCATCGAGGACGGTGCGCACTTTAAAGGTCGTATAGAAATCGACCCCACGAAGGCGCAAAACGCAGCCGCCGATTAATAAGAAGGCGTCCCCGCGAACACAATCAACAAGGGCAAATAAAAAGGGCGGGCCGGGAAATCGGCCCGCCCGGTAAGCCTGCTGCCTTCCCTCTAGTAGGTTCCCGCAATTCGCGGCCCCGCGGCTGATTGCTGAGGCTCGATTTTCTGAGCGACCATTTGGCTCTTCCCTCTCGGAGACCAATTGAAGTCCACCAAGAGCTTTTCCTTCTCGAGATACATGGTCTGCGCCAGTGTACCCGTTCTTCCAGGCTCAAGAATCAATTCGCTTGCCTCGCGCGCATGCTCGCTTGGCGACGCCATTGCAAAGATGCTGGCAGTCGGACCGGATTTCTCCGGTCTTATTACCACCAGCACCAGATGACCCGCGCCTTGTTGAATGGAATGAATCGACTGTATGGTGCCGATCGGTTCGATGAAAAACTTGTAGTGACCTGCTGCAAGAACGCTGTTCCCGAACCGCGCGTTTTCGTTAAGTGTAAAGTTCCCGGCGATGCTGTTTTGCGCCAAGGCTGGGCTCGCGCTCGCACAAACCGCAAGCGCACCCCACGCTAGAATCCTCGTTAACACCGTTCGATAAATCGCTCTGCCACCCAGGTTTGCCATTTCCGATTCCTCGCTATCATTGGAGTAGGCGCGCACCTCTTGCGCCTCGCGTTGTGCTGAATCCGTGTCAGACCGGATGGTCCGTCGGCAAACAGCGCTTTTGACCCGGATACCGCGTGCCGAAGACCGGTTCTCTTGGCACGGTGCTGCGAAGAAATCGCGCGCGAACTCTGCATCGCGAATCTCGCATAGCAGTCAATCCGGGTCCAACGCAAAGAATTCGTCGCGTTAATATGCGCAAATGATGAGGTCAAAATATCTGATACTTCCGTGTGTTATTCTTGATTTTTCACTGGCTCAATACGAAAGCGAGCAGCAATGACCGCACGCGTTCTTGACGGAACAAAGATCCGCGACGAAATCTTCGTCGAACTGAAAGGCGAAATCGCCCGCCTGGCCGGCGAAGGCATTCGTCCGGGCCTGGCTGCCGTCCTCGTGGGCGAAAATCCTGCTTCCCAGCTCTACGTAAAATCCAAAATCGCCGCATCCGAGCAACTCGGGATCGCGAGCTGGATGCACACGCCCCCCGCATCCGTAACCACCGACGAGCTGCTTCAGCTAGTCGCCGCCTTGAACAAAGACAACGCAGTGGACGGCATTCTTATCCAACTTCCCCTCCCTTCTCAGGTCGACACCAAGCGCGTCTTGGAAGCCGTCGATCCCGCGAAAGACGTTGACGGTTTTCATCCTGTAAGCCTTGGCCGTCTAGTCAGCGGCCGTTCGGGACTCGTCGCCTGCACGCCCGCGGGCGGCATGGAAATCTTGCGTCGCAACAATATTCCCATCGAGGGCGCGAACGCCGTCGTCCTCGGCCGTAGCGACATCGTCGGCAAACCGATGGCGCTGCTGCTCATGCACGCCAATGCCACCGTCACCATCTGCCATTCCAAAACGCGCGATCTTCCCGGTGTCGTCCGCCGCGCGGATATCGTGGTCGCGGCCATGGGCAAAGCCGGCTACGTGCAAGCAGACTGGATTCGCCCCGGCGCCGCGGTCATCGATGTCGGCACAAACAAAGTTACCGACGCAAAAGAGGCCGAGTCTCTCTTGCGCAACTTTCCCGCGCGTCTGCAAAAGTTCCGAGAGAAGGGTTCTGTCCTCGTTGGCGACGTGCACCCGGACGCGGTCAACACTGCCGGTGCGCTTACTCCGGTTCCCGGCGGCGTCGGTCCCATGACCATCACCATGCTCATGAGCAACACCATAAAGGCCGCGCGCCTCCGCCGCAGCAAATCCTCATCCAAAGCCGAAAACGTGCAGTCCACCGCCGGCGCACGGTGACCGGAAAAATGCTGCGCCTCGGCCTAACCGGAGGCATCGCCACAGGCAAAACAGCCGTCGCCGCTATGCTTCGCGAGTTGCGCTTCGAAGTACTCGACGCCGATTCCCTCGCCCACAAACTCGTCGAGCCCGGCCAGCTCGCTTACGATGAAGTCGTTCGCGAATTCGGTCCTTCGGTCCTCGACAGCGACGCGCGCGTAAATCACTCAACACTCGCCGCCATCGTCTTCGCCGATCCTGCCAAACTCGCTATCCTCAACGCGATCCTTCACCCTCGCGTCGAAGTCGCCATTCACCAAAAATTTGCCGAATGGGCAAACAGCGGCACTCGCGACGCCGCTTTCGTCGAAGCCGCGCTGCTCGTCGAAGCCGGCTACGACAAAAAACTCGACGGCCTCGTCGTCACCTGGTGCCGCCCCGAGCAACAACTCGAGCGCCTTCGCGCCCGCGGCCTCAGCGAGCAAGACGCGCGCCAGCGCATTGCCGCGCAACTCCCCGTGACCGAAAAGCTCACCCACGCCACAGAAAAAATCGACTGCTCCGGCTCACTAGAAGACACACGCAAGCAAGTAGCAGCCTTAGCCGCCAAGCTCCGCAACAAAACCCCCAAATCCCAGCAGTAGCGCAGGCAGCAGTGGCATAGGCTTTAGCCTGTGTCTAACACATAGCGCAGGCACGATTCCGCGACATTTGTAGTGGCCGGGCTTCAGGCCGGCAAGCAAGCAAAGCGAGCGCTCTTAACCCGTGCCGCGCGCGCCCCCCAAAAATTGTCACCCCAAATCCGCTCGCGCATTTTGCGAGCGGTAAGCGACCTGCTTTTCGCTTTCACTCTCCAGGGCGCAATCTGAACCGTGCCGCCCCCCCACCGCAGGCATATAATGTTGGCCGTTCTCAGATGACGGATGCGATAAAAGGAATGAAGGGAGCACCGCGTTGGCCACTACCAGAAGTCCCTTAACAAATCCGCTCCACGTACAAAATTCCGTCTTGGATGCCATCGGCAATACTCCCGCCGTGAAACTGCGAAAGCTCGTCACGCGCGAGATGGCCGATGTAGTCGTCAAGCTCGAATATTACAATCCGACGGGGTCGTACAAAGATCGCATGGCGCTCGCGATGATCGAGGGCGCCGAGGCGCGCGGCAGCCTTCGCCCGGGCATGCGCGTCGTCGAATACACCGGAGGCAGCACGGGAAGCTCCCTCGCTCTTGTGTGCGCGATTAAGGGCTACCCGTTCGTACCGGTGTCGTCCGACGCCTTTGCCCGCGAAAAGCTGCAGACCATGCGCCTCTTCGGGGCGGACCTCCAGATCGTTCCTTCGGAAAACGGAAAGCTTACCCCGGAACTGTTCCGCACGATGATCGATAAGGCAAAGAAGCTCGCCGAGGAGCCCAACACGTACTATACCGATCAGTTCAACAACACCGACGCAATCCAGGGGTACATGGGAATCGGCAAGGAACTGTTCGACCAGGTCGGCCCGGAACTTGCCGTGTTCTGCGGCGGCGTAGGAACGGCGGGAATGCTAATGGGTGTGTCTCGCGCGCTAAGAGCCCGTGGATCGCAGGCCAGAATCGTGGCCCTCGAGCCTGCTTCGTCTCCGTTCCTTACAACCGGTAAAGGCGGACCGCATCGCGTCGAAGGAATAGCGGCCGGATTTCGCCCTCCGCATCTCAAGGACGGCGAGTTCCACGAAGTGCGCGCGATCGACGAGCAGGAGGCTCGCGCGATGGCCCGGCGCTTGGCAAGGGAGGAAGGCATCTTCGCAGGCACGTCGTCCGGGCTGAACGTCGTCGCTGCTCTCCAGTTGGCCCGCGAACTCGGACCCGGTAAGACCGTGGCCACCGTCGCAGTAGATAGCGGACTCAAATACCTCGCCGGCGACCTCTACGCAACCTAACGCTGCAGTAGGATACACACGACGGTCTGCGCGGCTTCGAGATTTGCGATCCTGACGGCTACGTCTTGTTCTTTAGGAGGCGGGGGCTTCAGCCCCCGCGTTCAGCGTCGAAAATCTTGGGCTTCAGCCCCTGAAGAAAGCTCGCGCTTCGTATCGTCCTGCCAGCCGTCCGACGAATTTTGTTGTAGCCCTGGCTCCCACTCGGATCCTCGAACTTTGTAAACGGTTGGGCCATCCTTGCGTCTTTGCTTCATGCAATCTTCGCTTTAGCTCAAAGAATTAAATTCCGGAAAGATGCTCGCACCAATCACAGGTTCTCTTGAATGAACCGAGGGCTGACGTGGATGTCGAATTGCACCAGCGGCAAATCGCCAATCGCCTTGAAGCTGTGAATCTCGCCAGCTTTGATGACAAAGATGTCTCCCGCGCCGCCCTCGAACGTCTTGCCGTTCACCGTCCACACTCCGCGGCCCTCACGGATGAACTGGATCTCGTCATAAGGATGCCGGTGCGGCCCCGGTCCCGAGCCGGGCTTGCCATAAAACAGGAACACCGAAACACCGGTATCGCCCTGCTCAGCTCCGACAAACTCATACGAACTACCAACAAATGGCAGGTTCTCTTGACGAACGTGATGCATGCTCACGACCCTCCTGGCGGGAATCCTTGCGCCTTTGGTCATGCAAGGATGACTCTTTAGTTTAGCTGCGAGGCTTTATTTCTGAAGCGTCGATGGGCAATCGAATCCACGTCCGAGTCTTTCACTGCCTTAAAACGACCGCTTGGGTTGACTTTTCCCAATGTCCGGTAACCCGACTTATCAGGAGTTAGAGACTAATGCTAGTGTTAATCATGGAGCCGTCACTTCAAATTCGTCGCACCGTCGAGAGCGAAATTCAGATGGCATTTCGCGGCGTCACCTTAGGTCGGGGGATTAGCCTCCGGCAAGCACAGGTCGCCGATGGTTTCCAAGCTGCCGCGTCGAGCGCGCATTCCGCCTCGCCTGCGCATGGAGAAATTACCGACGATTGGTCCCGCGTGCCTCTGGATGAATTGGAACGCGACTGCATTGCGCACCTCGATGCACTCGGATTTCGCTACTACATCCCTGCGCTGATGATGAGTGTGCTCAATCACTACGAATCATCATCGATGCGGGTAATCGGAACGCTCACGGGACTCTATCCCAAGAAAGACGATAGCTGGGAATATCACATGCACCGCTATTCGCTTCTCAGCCCTGCGCAGAAGTCCGCCATCGCACGATTTCTTATAGCGCTCCCTAAGTTGTTGGAGCTTGGTTTTGAGCACCAAAAGGTCGTGGCTCGCGCCTTGCGCAACTATTGGGCCGAGCACCTACAAACGAATGCGTCCGAATAGGTCCCGGTTAACGCCGAAACCGGACAAGTGGCTCAATGTCCGGTAACCCGACTAATCGGGCCCTACTACGGCCTTTTCACACGCCATCGGGCAGAGTGGTTGGTATCATGGGCCTGCGAGGTGTTTGGTGCCATTCTTCGGAAAGCTAATCTGCGTGTCCGCATTGTGGCTGCCAATTCTCTCGGCGCAGAGTGTTAGGCCCCCCACCGCGAAGGTGCAGTTGCCTCGGGTGTCGGACTTTGAACAGAAGACTGAAAGTCTAGTCGAGCGATTCAGCACGTCTGGAAGAACGCTCGTTGATTCCGTCATCGAACTTGCTTACAAGTACCAAATACCCATGGCTATTGAACATGCAGACCGGGAAGCTACGACGCGGCCACTAAATTTAGAGTTTCATAATAAATCTTTTCGAGGAATAGTCGAAGCTATCGTTAAAGAGGGTGCTGTCCTAATTTGAATTCCCTCAGATCGAAGTAAAAACGAAAAGGAGAAAACGATGGAAACGAGCAAACAGGCCATAGTTGTACCTGAAAATCGAGTTGTCGCTGACATAACAAAAGCTGTTGACAAGGTACAGTCGCGGTGTTATCGTCGTCGCACAATGTTCCAGAACACAGTCGAAGAAGCGATGCACTCCCGGTTATGGCATGAAGAGGAGCGCATCCGAGAGATCAACGAGCGCCTGAAACAACTGACGAAACAATACAACGAATTTCTGGACTTGCAGAGAGAAGCGGAAACCAGAAAGAAGCGAATCAAGACACTTTTTAGTTTAGTTGGGCAGCAGGATTACAACGCCCCGGCGGGACAAGAAGTTGAACACAAAGTAGCAATGTCCATTCTGAGGGACAGTGTTGAAAACCTACGCCTTACTTTGCCTCTCTGGAAAGCAATGCGGGAATATCTTAGTCACGTTCCTGAAGCTAGGATTGCCGAAATGGAGGCATTCTTTCAGGAACTAAAATTTGCCGACGGCAATAGGCAAGCGATGGAGTCAGCATTGCGGCGGCATCCCAGAGTTTTCAAGATACGTCGAGAGAAACGCGAGAAATACATTTCACTGAAACAGAAATAAAAATGGGCCAAGTCAGCGTCAACTGACTTAGCCCCTGAAAACTTGGAGCACCCGTGAAGATGTCCAGTCTCTATTTCTGTTTATACGCTCGTCCGCCGCCATTCGCAAGGGGCGCGTTGCCCCATGCAATCGGCCAAATACGCGAATGGAGAGCGAGCGAGAT
>WNFS01003447.1_pt1 | contig 11995 bp, 9 predicted proteins | sample 5400141 | NCBI WGS metagenome assembly WNFS01 (sample SAMN13153358, study PRJNA577476) | soil metagenome | isolation source: 60 cm saprolite under Madrone tree | place: USA:California | collected 2016-06-14 | reverse complement strand
ACACGCGATTCTGCCAGTCTGATAATCCGCGAATGAGTACCACTTTGGTAAAGCCCCGGATTGTCCCCGCGAAGAAGAAAGACATCCCGCTGATTCATGAGCTCATTCTCGAGCTCGCCGAATACGAGCGCGCCCTTCCCGGCGAAGCGCCCGTAACCCAGAAGGATCTGGCGAACACCCTGTTCGGCAAGCAACCCGCTGCGGAAGTTCTGATTGCTTTCCTCGGTGACGAGCCTGCCGGGTTCGCCCTTTTCTTCCACAACTATTCGACCTGGCTTGGCAAGCGTGGAATCTATCTGGAGGATCTTTTCGTCCGACCGCCCGCACGGAAGCATGGAGTCGGCTTTGCTTTGTTACGCGAGCTCGCGCGCATCGCAATCCAGCGTGATTGTGGCCGTTTGGACTGGTCTGTGCTTACCTGGAACGAGCTTGCGATAAACTTCTACAAACGGATCGGAGCCAGGCCGATGGACGATTGGAAGACATTCAGGCTTACTGGTGATGCACTCGCCCAGGTAGCCGGCGCGGAGAAATGATCTGATCTACGGTCGTAGACCGCGGCAGCTGATCATCGTCTGGGGCGTGTCCCTACTGTCGATCGCCCTGATCTATTGGCTCGAGCTCAGTGCGCCGGCTCTGCACGAACTCCTGATTCCCTTTTATTGGATCATACTTGCTCTCGCGTTCTATCTCACATGGCGATGGCTGCGATCGCGTTCGCGCAAGGATCGGAGAGGACGGGATCGCAGGCGCGTCGATCGCCGCGATCAAAGCGACACTACTTCGTCCTGAGAATCGATAGGGCGAAACCCGGCGGCACCGGCGCACCACGTGAAGCAATGCGGCCGCCTCCAATTGTATTGGCTGCTACGCCAAAGCGCAGGTAGGCGGCCGAGCCATCCCCAATCCCGACCGAGGTGACGCCGGCCGGATCGATCTGCTGGGTAGCCAGCGCCCACACGCCTTCGTTGACTGCGGAAAAGCTTGCTCCCGACTTCCGTTGTTCCTTGCGCGTTTCCCGACACGAGAACGACGCTCGCTGGAGGTCCAGCTTTCGGGCCGGAGGCATCCCCGCACGCAATCATCTGAGCGATGACCGTGGCACCAAGGAGCGCAATCCATCCTGGAGCAACCCGCGTCTCTGCCGTAACGAACTCTACGCCGAATGTCTGCCTAACCCGGTTCCACCCTATCGGGATAAGCTACCGGTGGGAAACACTCGCCGCCTGCCCGCTCGATGACATCCGCCGCATGGTGGGTAACTCCCACCGTTGGAGACTATCCCGCTCGAGGTTCGTCGCGATCCCCGGATCCTGAAGGACGAGCTTTACGCTCCGATCCCGTGCTGGGCCGACTCTTCGTCTCGTCGCCCACGTCGGAGAGCTCGGAGACTTTCTCGATGAAAATCTGCGTCAGCTCATCGACTCTGTCGCGGACCATTGTGTCGCTTGCGCGCGAGAGGGTGGCCGCGCGATGTGTGACGTCGTCGATCGCTACGCGCACAGTGGTCGCGCCTTCCACCGCGAGCAGCCGCGAAATTGCAACCGACGGGGCGACCGCTCCCGTCAGACATTGCACAAGAATTGCCCGAATCGCCGGCGGTTGCAGGCCTTCTGTAAGACGAGTGATGGCTTCCGCTTCCATTCCGGTCCGACTGCTCATGTCAGTGCGATTTGAGATAGACTGGCAATAGCTCGATCGACGCGTTGATTCTCTGGCACAACACGCGCCAGTCGGTTCGGAGCCGCATGCGAAAAACACCAAATGGAGGACAGTAATGGCTACGCGAAAACCCTCAGGCCGCCGGAAATACGGTAAGGCGGCCTCGAAGCGCGTCGAGAGCGCGATGCGTCGGAGGAAAAAGGGAACGCTCAAATCCGGCAGGAGTGGGAGGACCGTGAAGAGCCGGGAGCAGGCGATTGCAATCGGTCTGTCCGAAGCTCGAAAGAAGGGCGCAAAGGTCCCTCGTAAACCCGCCGGACGAAAGCGATCGAGCCGCTGACCGGCTAATGATTAGGTAAGTAGCTAACTCGGCTGCTGCTTCCCGTGAAATGCGCTTCCCAAATGGGGGGTTCTGATCCGGAGCGCATGGCCTGGCGTGGGAACATCGTGGGTCCAAACGGGAAGCACGACCGAGATCAGAAGCCTTTCAGTATTTGGCCAGGTAGTTATCGAGCTCCCATGACGAGACCTGCGTGATGTATTCCTGCCACTCGAGGCGCTTCGCAGCTAGAAACTGCGTCGCGATGTGCTCGCCAAGGGCTTCGGTGATCACATCGTCCTTTTCCAACTCGTTGCACGCTTCTCCGAGGTTGTGGGGCAGGTCGTCGATCCGGAGGCGACGCTTCTCCCGGTGCGACATCTCCCAGATGTTGGAGTTGACCGGCTCGCGCGCATCGGCCTTGGTCGCGATGCCATCCAATCCAGCCGCCAGTTGCACTGCGAGCGCGAGGTATGGATTCGCGGAGGGATCTGGAATTCGGAGCTCGATCCTGGTCCCTGGGCCACGACGATCGGGAATGCGGATCATCGGCGACCGGTTGCGCATCGACCAGGCTACGTTAATTGGTGCTTCAAAACCCGGGACGAGTCGCTTGTAGGAGTTGACAAGAGGGTTTGTTATCGCGGTAAAGCCGCGCGCGTGTCGAAGCAGTCCGCCGATGTAGTGAAGCGCCGTGGCTGATAGCTCCCACTCCGAGTTTTCGTCCCAGAAGGCGTTATCCTTCCCGCGGAAAAGCGATTGGTGGGTGTGCATGCCGCTGCCATTCTGTCCGAAAATCGGCTTGGGCATGAACGAAGCGGTGAGGCCGAAAGTCCGGGCGATGTACTTCACTACGAACCGGAACGTCGCGATGTTGTCCGCCGTCTTCAGCGCCTCGGCATACCTGAAATCGATCTCGTGCTGACCATGCGCGACTTCGTGGTGTGCCGCTTCCACCTCGAATCCCATCTGCTCGAGGACATCGACGATCGCGCGGCGAGCATCCTCGCCGAGATCAGCCGGCGCGAGATCAAAATACGATCCCACATCGTGCGTGACTGTTGAAGGCTCTTCGTCCGGTCGCGGCCTGAACATAAAGAACTCGGCTTCCATCCCCGCGTTCATCGTGTAGCCAAGCTTGGCGGCGCGTGCGATCATTCTCTTGAGCACGCCGCGCGGATCTCCCGCGAAGGGTTTGCCGTCCGGAGTATTGATGTCGCAGATCAGCCTCGCGACCCGACTCTTCTCATCGCCCCAGGGAAATATCTGAAACGTGCTCAGGTCCGGAGCCAGCAACATGTCCGATTCTTCGATCCGGACGAACCCTTCGATTGAAGACCCATCGAACATGATGTCCCCCGCCAGCGCTTTCTCGAATTGCGACGCCGGTATCTCGACGTTCTTGTTAATGCCGAGGATGTCCGTGAATTGCAGTCTGAGGAAGCGGACGTTATTGGCGGCGGCAAGCTCCAGAATGTCTTTGGCCGTAGTGCCTGAGGTATCAGGAATCTGGGGGCGGGGTCGGGGCATAGGCTCAACGTAGCCTCGTTGCCATTTTTTTGCAAATCATGCACGAAAGTGAGCCAGTTCCTTGCATTTTGAGACTCAGGTAGCGAATTTGGTCGATCGATTGTGCAGGCAGTGCACTTTTTTACATCTCATCAGCGCATACACCCATGACAGCCGTTATCACTCCGCGTAAAGCTCTTCTGAACGAGATTTCCAGCCGCGAGCCCCGTATCGCCCGCGGCTTCAGCAAGGATGGAATACCCGGGCCGACTTCCCAGTACTTCGGCATCAACATTCTTGGTGTCAGGCAGCTGCGCGACAAGCTTCCGAAAGAAGTCTTCGCCAGCCTCGCAGCATCGATTCGGCACGGCAAGAAGCTCGATCGTGCGATCGCGCCAGTCGTAGCACAGGTCATCAAGGAGTGGGCGATCTCGCGCGGAGTGACACACTTCACACACTGGTTCCAGCCACAAACCGGACTCACGGCGGAAAAGCACGATGCGTTTTTCGCGTTCGATGACGACCGGCAGCCGATGGAATCCTTCACCGGTGACCAGCTGATTCAGAGTGAGCCCGACGCATCGAGCTTTCCTTCCGGTGGGCTGCGCGCGACGTGGGAAGCGCGCGGCTACACGGCCTGGAATCCCGCGAGCCCGGTCTTCATCGTCGAATCAACAGGGGCCCGCACGCTTTGCATTCCCTCGGTATTCATCGGCTACAACGGCGAAGCGCTCGATGAAATGACTCCATTGCTCAGAAGCTCGGATGTGCTGTCGCAAAAGTCGATCGAGCTGCTGGAGCTGCTTGGCGACAGAGGAGTACAGCGAGTCTTCACGACGCTTGGACCCGAGCAGGAATATTTCCTCATCGATCGCGCGCACTTCGGGATGCGCCCGGATCTGGTGATGGGCGGCCGCACTCTGATTGGCGCTCCGCCGCCGCGCGGCCAGCAGCTCGAGGACCACTACTTCGGCGGAATCCCGGAACGTATCCAGGGATGTATTTCCGAAGCCGAGTTCGAGCTGTACAAACTGGGAGTGCCGATTACCACGCGTCACAACGAAGTCGCGCCCTGCCAGTTCGAGATGGCGCCCTACTTCGAGGAAACCGATCTCGCCGTCGATCACAACATGCTGGTGATGGCGACGCTCCGACGGGTAGCGCTCAGGCACGGCCTCCAAGCTCTTTTGCACGAGAAACCATTCGCCGGCATTAACGGCTCTGGAAAGCACTGCAACTGGTCGATGTCGGTGATCGCCGATTCGTCGGAGCTGGATGGATTGAATCTCCTCAAGCCTGGAAAGACGCCCCACCAGAACATTCGCTTCCTCGCCTTCCTCGCCGCCGTGCTGAAGGGTGTCCATAAGCACTCGGGCTTGCTCCGCGCCGGCATCGCCACGTCCGGCAACGAGCATCGGCTCGGCGCAAACGAGGCGCCGCCCGCCATCATTTCCGTTTTCATGGGCGACATGCTCACCAAGGTCATCGAGGAGATCGCCGCCGGAAAGAGCTCCGCCTCCGCCGACGAGCAGATGATCAAGCTCGGAGTCGCGAAGCTGCCGGAAGTTCAGCGTGACAACACTGATCGCAATCGCACTTCTCCCTTCGCGTTCACCGGACAGAAGTTCGAGTTCCGCGCCGTCGGATCCTCGGCGTCGATCGCGTTCCCCGTCGCACTGCTCAACACTGCCGTCGCGGACGCCATTGGCGAGATCACGGATTCGCTGCGGGAGACTCTCAAGAAGACCAAATCCGTGGACGACGCGGTGCTCAAAGTCGTCCGAGAGGCCTTCAAGGAATCGACGCCGGTTCGCTTCGAGGGCAACAACTACTCCGAAGAATGGGTGAAGGAAGCCAAGAAGCGCGGCCTTCCAAATCTGCGGCGTACTCCGGAAGCGCTGAAGGAGCTGGTGTCGAAGCAGTCACGCGCGCTCCTCACCAAGCTCGGCGTTCTCACCAAGGAGGAGCTGGAATCCCGCTATCACGTTCGCGTCGAGCGTTACGTGAAGGACATGCTGATCGAGCTGCATACCATGCGCGAGATTGTGGACACCCTCGTGATTCCAGCAGCATACGGGTATCTCAATCTGCTGTCCGAGGCGGCTTCGCAGTCGAAAGCAGCAGGTATCGCGGTAATTCCGCAGGTGACTACGGCTAATCAGGTGGGCGAGCTGGTCCAGGAACTCCAGGAATTTCGCGAAGACCTGAGCGACGTCATCGCTCGCGTGGAGGCAAAGCACGACGATCCCACCGGCCAGGCGGAGATGCTTACCTCCGAGGGAGCCGACACCATGGCGGAAGTGCGCAAGGTGTGCGACGCGCTGGAGCTTTCGGTCGGGGACGATTACTGGCCGCTGCCGAAGTATCGGGAGATGCTCTTCCCGGTTTAAACTGCAACGTACGACTACCGGCCGGGGGCGCTCGGCGAGTCCGCGGTCGGCTCCGGGCAGGCTGTTGATGCGCACGAGCTGGCGCAGTGAGTGTGCGCCGACGTCATCACTGTCTTCAGCCACTGTCCATAATCAGCACGCACGAGCAGCCAGCACGCAGGCAAGAGCCGGCCGGCCGACCGCCCCCGGCCGGTAGTCGTAAGTTGCAGTTGCAATCCCGGACTCACTACGCTGCATCCCGGTCGGCGTCCGACTAATTTCAGCCGCATGACGTCGCCTTCATCCAGTCCCGGCCAAACAACAACCTGTCCGTCCTGCGGCAAGGCAGCCACTGGCCGTTACTGCGCGAACTGTGGCGCCCCACTGGCGGGAGCGACGTGCGCGTCGTGCGCAGGCGATCTAAGCCCGGGAGCCAAATTCTGCCACCGCTGCGGCACTTCAGTTGGAAGCACCGCATCGACCCGTGCGTCGAGGACGAACGCGCTTCCATGGATCGTCGCTGCCCTGGCTTTTCTCGCTCTGTTCGCGATGGCGGCCGGTCGCGGCTTTAATGCCCGTCGCGGGAGCACCGTTGACGGTTCACAAAATGCGTTACCGCAGGCTGGACTCGACGATCGCGGGCCCGCGACGGATGATCAATCCGCCGAAGTTCGCGCCCCCGACATCTCGAGCCTGTCGCCGCAGGAACGCGCCGACCGCCTTTACAACCGTGTAATGCTCCTCGCCAGCCAGGGAAAGATCGACAGCGTCCAGTTCTTCGCGCCCATGGCTTTGACCGCATATCAGATGCTCTCGCCGCTCAACGCGGATCAGCGGTATGACATGGGAAGGATCGGCGAGGTCGTAGGAGCTTTACCACTTGCAAAGGCCCAGGCGGACAGCATTCTGCGCGAGAATCCGAACCACCTGCTCGGGTTGATTCTTGAGGCGCGCCTCGCCACGCTGGCCGGCGACACTACCCAGCTCCATTCCTACGAGCGAAGGCTGATCGCCGCTCAAAAAGCTGAACTCGCAAAGAAACGCGACGAATACGTGCGGCATCGGGACGACATCACGAACGCCCTATCACAGGCAAGAAAGAGCCTTGCAATAAAGTCATGACATCGCCCAGCACGATTCATCTGGCCCATAGTCCCGACTCGGACGATGCGTTCATGTTCTACGCGCTCGCCGACGGACAGATCGATACGCAGGGAATCAGCTATGTCCACGAGCTCCAGGACATCGAGACGCTGAACGGTCGCGCCTTGCGCGGAGAGCTCGATGTGACCGCCGTCTCGATTCACGCCTACGCGTATCTCTCCGAGCTGTATGCTCTGCTCCCCCATGGCGCATCGATGGGCGATGGTTACGGGCCCATGCTGGTCTCGAAGCATCCGATGACACACGAACAAATCGCGGGCAAACGAGTGGCCGTGCCCGGAATGATGACCAGTGCGTACCTCGCGTTGAAGCTTTTCCAGCCGGATTTCGTTCCGGTCGTCGTCCCCTTCGATCAGATCGAGCAGGCGGTGATCCGCGGCGACGTCGACGCGGGATTGCTGATTCACGAAGGTCAGCTTACCTACAAGGACGATGGACTTCACCTGGTCGCTGACATGGGCGCGTGGTGGCTCGAGAAAACGGGTCTGCCACTTCCGCTCGGCGGTAACGTCATTCGGAAGACCATGCCGCGAGACGTCCAGAAGAAAGTGTCGCGACATCTTCGGGCGAGCATCGCGTACGGCCTTGATCATCGCAAGAACGCTCTGGACCACGCGATGCGCTTTGCGCGTGGCCTCGACAGAAGCAAGGCGGATACGTTCGTCGGGATGTACGTGAATGACTGGACACTCGACTATGGCGAGCGCGGCCGGGCAGCGATCCGGCTCTTCCTCGAGGAAGGCGTCAGGTCCGGCGTGATAACGCGTCCGGTGACGGTGGAGTTCATTGACGACTGAGCTCGTCGCCGAGCTCGAGCGCCGCGCCGCAAGATTCGCGGCGGTCGCGACGGTGCAGCAGGCCATCTCGGCTACAATCTCGCTGAATGAGGCGTACCGCGAGATCTACAAGGCGGTTGCTTCGGTGGTGGATGCTCCGTGCTTTGCGCTCATGATCGCCGATTCGGTGAGCGAAAAGTTCAACGCGCATTGCATCATCGTCGATTCCGTGGAGCGCGAGGGAGAAAGCGTGCTCGACTTCCCGAATGGAACCGAGACCATCGCCAAGGTCTTTCAGACGGCGGTACCGATCATTTCCTCGAAGCCGGAGCGATGGTGGAAGGGAACCATCTTCCAGGTCGCCTCGAAACGAGAAGTAAAGAGCGAGATTACGGCGCCCCTTACCTACCACGACCGGACCGTGGGCGTGATGCAGGTCCTCTCGTACAAGACGAACGCCTACGACGCGCACGATCTGGATCTCATCATGCTGATCGCGCGCCAGGCGGCCGTCGCTATCGAAAATGCGCGACTTTTCGATGCGCAGCGCAGTGAGCAGAAGCAGACCGAAGCCGCGGCTGAGATTGCGCGCGTAGCGCTTCGCAAGGTGACAGTCGCGCAGGCGAGTCACGACATTCTCGACATTCTCGACGATGTCGTCCCGTCGAGCGGAAAGGCAATCGGCATCATCTCCGCTGATGGAAATACCGTGACGTGTGTCGCCGCATTCGGCACCTGCGAGCAGATGGAGGGCATCACTGAACCGGTCGAGAGCAGCGCGGTGCGTGCTGCCTGGGCGAAGGAAGAGCCGATCTTTGTCGAAAACCTCCGCGAGAAAGCTCACAATCCGGAGCGGGTTCCTGAGGAGCCGGCCATCACGATCCCACTCATTGCGAGCAGTCGTCGACTAGGTGTTCTGGTCGTGACGTCCGAGACCGCGCAATTACAGACCGGTCCGCATGTCGATGCGTTGCTGCGGCTTGCGCCCGCTGTCGCGCTCGCAATCGATGTACTGCTACTCAGCGAAGACGAGCAACGAACCCACGCACGTGAGCGGACACTCGCCGCGGCGCTGGCGACGATGGATCAGCCCGTGCTGATCCTTGGCGTCGATGCAAAGGTTCAGTATGCCAATGCCGCCGCCATCAAGGAATATCGTTACGAGCCAAGTGAGATCGCCGGTCTCTCCGTCGACGATTTCGTCGTTGCCTCAACGCAGCTTGCTCCCGTTCAGACGATTCCGGCGATCCCGGCGGATCTGCCGCTCTGGACTGGTGAGCACGTTCATCGAAGAAAGGATGGGACCGAGTTCCCGGCGGCCGTGACGCTGAGCCACATCCGCGACGCAACCGACAATATCGTCGGCCTGGTAATCGGGATCCGGAATCTCACCGAGGAAAGAAGAGTTGCTGACCATCTCGGGCGGACCGAAAAACTCGCCGCCATTGGCGAGCTCGTCGCCGGCGTCGCGCACGAGCTGAATAATCCGCTCACCGGCATCTCGACCTTCGCGCAGCTCCTCCTCGAGGACAATCTGCAGGGCGAGCAATTCGAGTCGGTAAGTCTGATCAAGCGCGAAGCCGATCGGGCGATTAGCGTGATTCGCGATCTCCTCCTCTTCGCGCGAAAGACCGATGCTCGCGACGTTCCGGTCGACATCAACACCATCGTCAAGCACACAGTGCGGCTTCGCGCCCTCGCCTCCCGGTCGAGTGGCATCGAGGTCCACATGCGTCTCGATGAGTCGAATCCCCGGACTCGCGGCGATGAACAGAAGCTGCAGCAGGTCCTCCTAAACCTTCTGGTGAACGCCGAAGCTGCGATGGGAGAAGCCCGGCTCCGTCACCTGTCGCTGGTGACCCAGCGCAAACACGGCATGGTGCAGATCGTCATTTCTGACACCGGCCACGGAATGCCGGCGGCCGTGAGCCAGCGCGTGTTCGAGCCTTTCTTCACGACCAAGCCTCCCGGCGAGGGAACCGGACTGGGTCTCAGCGTGAGCTACGGCATCATCCAGGCGCACGAAGGAACGATCTCGGTGGAAAGCACGCCCGAAGTCGGAACGACGTTCACGATTCTTCTTCCGCTCTACAGCGAGGGTAAGAAGTGACCCGGATTCTCATCGTCGATGACGAGGAGACCATCCGCCTCGCACTGCGTAAATTCCTTCGCTCCCGCGGCTACGAGGTGGAGATCGCCGGGTCGGGCGATCACGCGCTCCAGATTCTGGACAAGGAATCCTTCTCTCTAATGCTGTGCGATGTGCGCATGCCCGGAATGACCGGCGTCCAGCTCGTTCCACAGGCGAGAAACCGCGATCAGGACCTGGCGATCATCATGCTGACCGCCGTCAACGATGCCGCCACTGCGACGGAGGTCTTGTCTTCCGGCGCGACCGACTACCTGATGAAGCCCGTCGAGCTAGCGGATCTGCAGCAGGCCGTCGATCGCGCTCTCCACAAGCGTTCGGAGCTGATTGAGCAACGGCGCCTCGACAAGCTCATTCGAGAAGAGGTCGCTCTTCGCACCGCGGAGCTCGAGAGGGAAAAGGAATCCCTGCGGCTAATGTCCATTAGCATCGCCGAGACGCTGATCAACGCCATGGAAGCGAAGGATCTCTACCTGAGGGGACATTCCCAGCGCGTGGCCGAGCTTGCCGGCTTGCTCGCGCAGGAGCTGGGACTCGGGGACAGCGTGTGTGAGGACCTCAGAGTTGCAGGTCGTCTTCATGACGTCGGCAAGATTGGAATCCGCGAGGCCATCCTCAACAAACCCGGACGATTGACACCCGAAGAGTTCGAGCACGTTAAGCACCACGTAAGGATAGGGCTCGACATCCTCGCTCCCCTCTTTCACATCAAGCAGCCGCTCAAGTACGTCGAACACCACCACGAGCGCTGGGACGGGGTCGGCTATCCACTCGGTCTATCGGGCGAGGACATTCCATTGGGCGCCAGAATCCTCTGCGCTGCCGATACATTCGACGCTCTTACCTCCAAGCGCGCCTACCGCGAACCGTTGGAGCCGCTGGCGGCCCTGGAGCATCTCCGAGTCGACTCCGGAAAGCAGTTCGACCCGGGTGTTTACAAAGCGCTGGTCAGCGTGATAACGCGACGAGTGGCCTCTCAATCCACCGAGGCAGGTGAGGCGCGGAAAGCTACTCCTTGACGTCGCGTCATCGGAGTTGTATTCGGTGTCAACATGGTCAACAGGTGAATAAGCTTTCGGCGCACAAGGCACGCGACGTGCAGCGGGCAAAAGTCAGAAAATGCCGCGCTACTCAGTGCGAGTGCTGACATTCTATGGGAGGACTAATGCCGAGCGGTGAATCAGTGGAGCCATTGCGTTTTGCGGACGACGACGACCCGGACGATCTCGGTGGCTTCAGTCGCGGCAAGCGTTCCTACGACGATGATGACGACGAGGACGGTGGCTGGGCGATCAATGAGGATCACAGCGGTCGCCTTTGGGACAGCGCTGAAGACGCGGATGATGATGAAGAAGCCGATTCCGATGCGACGGTCGTAAGCGAAGGCGAAGAGGACGAAGAGGACGAAGAAGAGGATCTCTTCGGCGGAGGCGCTCCAAGAGGAAGAAGGGGCCGGCCCAAAGGATCCGGAAAGAAGCAGGAGTCGACTCTCACCGGCGGTGGGCTCGGGAGTCCTGGCAGCGGTGTCGGCGGAAGCGCGAGCGGCAGCTCGGGCTTTGGTAGCTCGTCCACAGCAGGGGCGAGCACCGGGTTCGGAGCCGGCGGTAGCTCGGCAGGCGTGCCGCGTAGCTCATTTGGCGGCGGCGCAACTTCACCGGCTAGCCGGCCGGCGGTAACGTCCACATCCGGAACCCGCCTGGCGCCCAAAAAGGCGGCCGGTGGTTCGAAAAAAAAGGCCGCCAAGAGCTCGTCCAAGTCTTCAGGCAAAAAGAAACCGGCGAAAAAGAAGGCGGCTGGACGTCGGAAACCCGCTCGGAAAGCCGCCGGACGGAAAGGCGCCGCTCGAAAGGCGAGTAGCCGGAAGCCCTCGAAAGGCGGGTCCAAGGCGCGCGGGAAGAGCGGCGGAAGCCGCAAGCGGAAGCGCTAGGGGCAATAGTTTCTTCTGCCCCCGTGCGCAGTGCCCGAGGCGCGGTTACTCTCAAGTAACCGCGCTTTTTCCTTGACTGACCGATGTGAGGAGCGATGCAGGAGAACGACGAGCGAGAAG
>WNFS01012687.1_pt1 | contig 11997 bp, 12 predicted proteins | sample 5400141 | NCBI WGS metagenome assembly WNFS01 (sample SAMN13153358, study PRJNA577476) | soil metagenome | isolation source: 60 cm saprolite under Madrone tree | place: USA:California | collected 2016-06-14 | reverse complement strand
TTCAAGTCGCTGGATGGTGGAGGCTGCGGGCGGCGCACCGGCGGTGACAATGCGAATTCCTTTGGGCGCCAGGCGGCGGAGGTTTTCCGGAGCATTTGCCAACGCAATCAAAACTGTCGGCGCTGCGCAGAGACTGGTCACTTGCTCAGTCGCCATCAATTCGAACACAGCGCGCGGCTCGACTTTGCGGAGACAGATGTGAGTCGCTCCCGCGGCCGTTACCGTCCAGACGAAAGTCCACCCGTTGGCGTGAAACATAGGTAACGTCCAGAGATAACGATCAGCACAGGTCATGGGTGCATGAAGCAACGTGCCGATAGAATTCATCCAGGCATTGCGATGGGTCATCATCACGCCCTTCGGACGCGAGGTAGTGCCGCTGGTGTAATTGATTGTGAGCAGATCAGTTTCGTGAATTTCCGGACGGACAAATTTCGCCGAACTCGCCTCGACCATTGCTTCATAGTCGAGCCAGACAGAATTCGGCTGAGGACAGTCGACGCTACAACTCAGGGCGACAAAGTGCTTAACCTTGGGAAGTTGTTCGCGAATATTGTCGATTGCGCCAAGATAATCGCGGTCTGCGCAGACCATGCGCGAACCACTATGGTTGATCAGGTAAACGAAATCGTCAGCCGTGAGGCGATAGTTTAACGGCACCAGCACAGCGCCGGTTTGCGGCACCGCATAGAACGATTCGAGCTGCGCGTGAGTATTCGGTGAGAGATAGGCGACCCGGTCACCGGGCTCGATTCCAAGTTTCTGCAAAACCGCCGACCAACGATCACATCGATCGAGAAACTGCGCATAGGTCCAGCGTGAGTCCCCATCGATCACGGCGACACGCTCCCGATAAAGTTTGCGCGCGCGGCGAGCAAATTCGAGAGGCGTCAACGGCGTTTCCATCTGTTTTCACTTCAAGTGGTTGATAGTTGAGCGTCGAGAATAGAGAAAACAGACATGGAAATAAAGCGAGTTGCGGGGAAAATCGGGGTCGCGTCTAAAACATTTGAGATTGGTTGTGCGAAATCTGAAACGCTAAAGGAAACGGTGGTGCGATACTCTTTTGAATGAGCAGGGCGTTCGTCAAAGAAGATGTAGATCTTCCAGAGCGCAGCGGACGGAAGCGATCGGCGTCCGGATTGCCGCCGGGCGCGACTAATTACATCACGGCGCGCGGCGCGAAATGTTTGCGCGATGAGCTGCAAAAACTTCGCGCAGCAAACGCGAGCAGCGAGCGCGCGGCCGAATTGGAGCAAATTCTGGCATCGGTCCAGGTTGTCGATCCTCCGGACCCGCCGTCGAACAGCGTTGGCTTCGGCGCAACGGTGACGGTAAAAGATAAAAAAGGTAGGACCGAAACCTATACGATCGTCGGAGTTGACGAACTCGATCTCGAACCGGATGCCGTCAGTTGGATTTCTCCAATCGGCAAAGCGCTTCTCGCCGCGGACATGGGCGACTGGATTACGCTTGAGGATGGACGCACCGCGAAAATCGTGAAGATCGAAAGAAAAAGTGACGCGTAACGAGTGACGTCCTGGTTGAGAGCTGAGGGAAAATCTGGAGATAAAAAGATCTCGTTCACAACCGTCAGTGGAAGGGCCGGCGGACTGGTTCACCGGCGTGGTTCGCATTGACCCGCTGTTAACTCGGGATCGCCCGATCACTCACCCCTTCCCAAGCGGCCTTGCGGTGTATCCATCGACCTTCCCGGCACGGCGTATTCGAGGCACCTGAACCGTCGCGTGTTCGTAGCGCAAGCGTCACGTTCGAGCTCGCCACGGGACGAGTCCGTCCGACGGCGGACCCGGGGCACGCACCGCCTGGCAACTCACCACTCGGTCAGAGGTTAATCGTCACGTCTGGTCTTGGGTGGGCGCAGAGTTGGGGCGGATCGATTGAGGAAATCCGGCCAGGCGATGTCGCCTGGTTTGCGCCTGACGAGAAGCATTGGCACGGCGCGACGCCGACGACCATGATCACGCGCATCGCCATTCAGGAGGCGCTGAACGGCAAAGTCGTAGAGTGGATGGAACACGTCAGCGACGAACAATACCAACGCTGATCGCGCGGGCAGACAACGCGCAACGCTCAATTCCGATAAATCGCGAGCAGGCGTCCAACATCCAACGTCGAAGTCAGCATGCATCGTAAGCGGCTTATGATGCGAGCGATCTTCTCGATTACTGTGGCGGCGGGTAGAGAGTGCGACTGAGGCGACGACCGAAGATTACGACAAGAAGACCGCCGCCGACGGCGATAGCCGCGTGCATTGCCCAAAACTGCGGCGCCGTCATCTTCTCGTAGAAGCCGCCGATCCAGCCAATCAGGTTGTTCGAAATGAACAGACTCATGAAGGCGAGTCCCATCAAAGTTGCATTCACCTCGGCCGGCGCGGCACGCGAAACCAAGGCGAGAAGCGTGGGCCAGTAGTAAAGGAAGGAGATTCCCAATCCAGCGCTATACAGGAATGGCCAGATCGGATGAACAGGCGCATCGCGCGAAACAAAAATCGCGACGACCAGGATCAGATTGCTTGCGGCCGTGATCCAAGCACCCATGCCGATCTTTACGAGATCGTCCGGCTCGCGACGCTGCGATGCCTGGCGGCGCCAGATCCAGAATACCAGCGGCACGCACAGGACGCTGGAAACCGAGTTGATCGATTGGAACCAGGGCACCGGGATTCGGAAGCCGCCAACGTCGAGCGCGACATGCTGTTGAATCCAGATCGAATTCACGTTGAAGACCTGATAAAACGCCGTCGACTGGAAGATCGTGATAATTATCACGGCGATGAGCGCGTAAACGATGCGCCGCTCGGCGGCGGTGAGTCGCGTGCCTTCGAACTTCCGGCGCTCCACTCGCGCAGGCAGGTAACGATATCCATAAAGATAAGTGGCGAGACCGAGGAGCATGAAGATCGCGGCTATGCCGAAACCGTAGTGCCAGCCATAAACCTGTGCCAACAGACCGCAGAGCAACGGTCCAACGACCGCTCCGATATTGATTCCCGTGCTGAAGATGACAAAACCGCGGGTCCGCCGCACTTCATCCTCGGACGGATAAAGAGCACCCACCTGCGCCGAAATATTGCCCTTCAAAAAACCCGAGCCGATGACGAGTAACAGTAGCGCGAGGAGAAATGACTGATCAAAAGCCATGGCGATATGACCGCCACTCATCGAGAGAGCGCCGATAACGACAGCGTTGCGCTGTCCGATCCAGCGATCGGCAATCATGCCGCCGAGCAGCGGCGTGAAGTAAACGAAACCGGAGTAGAGTCCGAAAATCTGTGAGGCAAGCGCCTGCGTCGAGAGCGTCCCGACAACCGATTCCAGCGCGGCACGGAATCCAGAAAATCCAGCGATGTGCTCGACATGTCCCGGCAGCAACAACTGATTTACCAGGTAAAGGACGAGCAGCGCCGTCATTCCGTAATAGGAAAATCCTTCCCATCCTTCGGTGAAGGCGAGGTAGAAAAGGCCCGTTGGATGGCCAAAGAAGGTCGAGGCGCTGGCGCGCGCCGATGTAGTTTCGGCTGTCATCGTTTCGTGCTTGCCTTGCATTTCCGCGGCACCGTAACAGACGAACCCGCGCTGTTGCTAGCCAAGTTCCCGTGTGAGAGCAGTCGCAGGTTGGAAATCAATCGTCAGAAGTCGGCAAAGACCATTGCTTTCAGTAGGCACGGAACACCGAATTGAGCAGGGGGGAAGTTCTCCGATAGGCGGAGCCTATTCCGCGCAGACGCACAAAGTCTTGCATCTTGCTGAACGGCACCTGTCTAACAAGGTATGAGAAAAATAATTCTTTCATCAATTTGGGTGGTCGTAGCCGCGATGCCAACATTAAACGCGCAGCAGGCCTCGCCCGGTCAGACCACGGCTACGCAACAAACATCGAAAGCCAAGGCGGGCCCGAACCGGGTTTTTCCGCAGCCAAAGGGTCAGCCGACGCAGGCCACAACAGCAAACAATCCTGGGCGTGAGAAAAGGACCGCTAACAATCCCGGGCATGGGAAACCACCCGACAACAATCCTGGGAATGGGAAACCAGCGGATAACAATCCTGGGAATGGGAAAACAACCGATAACAACACTGGGCGTGGGAAAACAACCAACAACGATGGCGACAATTACACCGACGCTATGCACCGCTACCGGCATGAACGGCACGACCACGATTGGTGGAAACAACACTATATCATTATCGTACTAGTCAGAGGCGGATACTATTATCAGGACTCCGGGTATTGGTATCCGGCGTGGGGATACGATCCCAACTATGAGCGCTACGATTATGACGGACCGATTTACACCTATGGCAATCTGTTACCAGATCAGGTCATCGTAAACGTGCAGAACGCGCTCAAACAGCTTGGTTACTATGCTGGAGACATCAACGGTTCGCTGGGAGTTAACACTCGCAACGCCCTAACGGCTTACCAGCAGGACTCCGGATTGGATGCCACGGGTGTCGTGGACGAGGCGACCGTGCGCGCGTTGGGATTGATTTAATAAGGCACGAAGAGAAGTAAGAAGGCAGAATGGAGTGCGTGGGACGCGCGACATAGAAGGTAAAGTGACGAGGGTAGGAGGGAGTGAGCCGGGAGGCGAGCGAGTTTCAACTAAGATTTAAGAAGTTCTAATCGGACCAGAATTGAACAGAAGGAAACAAAGGTAACGGAGGTTTGGCAACGAGTGACGGCTAATCAGTGACAAGAGATCAGAAGTCACCCGTCAGAAATCAGCAATCGATCTCTGTTTACTTCGTTGGCTTCTGTTCCAAGTTGAAATGCTGAAGGGAGATCAAACCATATGCATCCATCTACGTACAACGCGAAAGCCTACTCCGCTGCCAGTGCGACATCGCCACTGGCCTCTGCAATAATCCCGCGACGCGATCCGATGGAGCGCGACATGCAGATCGAAATCTTGTTCTGCGGCATCTGCCACTCTGATCTGCATTCAGTGCGCAACGAATGGAGCGAGTTCATGCCGACTGTGTACCCGATTGTGCCCGGCCATGAAATCGTCGGCCGCGTCACGAAGGTCGGCTCGGCAGTTACCAAATATAAAACCGGCGACCTCGTCGCGGTCGGCTGCCTGGTCGATTCGGACCGTACGTGTCCACAGTGCAAAGCTGGATTCGAACAGTACTGTCCGAACCTGACGCTCACCTTTAACTCGCCGGACAAATACCTTGGTGGTGTCACCTATGGCGGCTACTCTGCCAGCATCGTCGTCGATGAACACTTCGTTCTACGTGTCCCTTCGAACCTAAATGTTGCCGGAGCGGCACCACTCCTCTGCGCCGGGATCACGACATATTCGCCCATGCGACACTGGGGCGTCGGCAAGGGCAAAAAGGTTGGCGTAGTTGGTCTCGGCGGGCTGGGTCACATGGCCGTGAAGTTTGCTCATGCGTTCGGAGCCCACGTCGTCGTCTTCACTACCTCACCTCACAAGAGGGAGGACGCGCTCCGTTTGGGCGCGGACGACGTTGTCGTCTCGCGCAATGCCGACGAAATGCAGAAGCACGCCGGCAGCTTCGATTTCATTCTCGACGCCGTTTCCGCCGATCACGACATCAACGCCTATATCAATCTGCTCGGACGCGACGGAAATCTCACTCTTGTCGGCGCTCCGGCTGAACCATTGGACGTCACTGCGTTCAGCCTGATCATGCGACGACGCAGTCTTTCCGGCTCTGCCATCGGCGGCATCGCCGAGACGCAGGAAATGCTCGATTTTTGCGGCAAACATAACATTACCGCGGACGTCGAAGTCATTCCCATTCAGAAAGTGAATGAAGCGTACGAGAGATTGCTCAAGTCCGATGTGAAGTACCGGTTCTCCATCGACATGGCCTCTTTGAAATCGGAGTGAGCAGAAAAGTTGATAGTTGATGGTTGAGAGAAATCAGGTTGAACAGAAGAAAACAAAGAGAACGAATCTTTGATTTGATCTTAGTTTGCTTCGTTGTCTTCTGTTAAGCGAATCTGAGGTGTAAGCGGCGAGCTTTAGATATGAAGAAACGCAAACTTGGAAAGAGCAACCCCCTGGAAGTCTCAGCGATCGGGCTGGGCTGTATGGGAATGAGCTTTGGCTACGGTCCGGCCAAAGAAAAGCAGGAGATGATTTCGCTGCTTCGGAAGGCCGTCGAACTCGGGGTCACATTTTTCGATACTGCTGAAATGTATGGTCCGTTCACGAATGAAGAACTCGTGGGCGAAGCGCTTGCTTCTTTTCGAGAGCAGGTAGTGATCGCCACCAAATTCGGTCTCAAAATTAGTCCGAAAGGCGAGCAGATCGGCCTCGATAGTCGGCCGGAGCACATCAAGGAAGTCGCCGAAGCTTCGCTCAAGCGACTCAGGATCGACGTGATCGATCTGTTGGAGTGCAAACAATCCGTCGCGCACACGCAGTCCAACCGGTGACGGCGGTCCAGAACGAGTATTCGCTGTGGTGGAGAAAGCCTGAAGAGGAAGTACTGCCGGCGCTTGAGGAACTCGGGATCGGTTTTGTTCCATTTAGCCCTCTGGGAAGAGGTTTTCTCACGGGAAAAGTCGACGAAAACACGACGTTCGACAGTTCGGACTTGCGCAGCACGCTCCCGCGCTTTACGCCGGAGGCGCGCAAAGCGAATCAGGCGTTGGTTGATTTGCTTGGTGAAATCGCAAGAGGGAAGAAGGCGACACCTGCTCAGATCGCGCTCGCCTGGTTGCTTGCCCAGAAGCCGTGGATCGTACCGATTCCAGGTACAACAAAACTAAAGCGCCTCGAAGAAAACATTGGAGCAGCCGCAATTGAACTTACCGCGGATGATCTCCGCGAAATCGAAAGCGCTGCATCAAAGATCAAAGTGCAAGGTGCTCGATACCCCGAGCACTTGGAACAATTGGCCGGGCGGTGACGAAGTCAGAAGTCGGAAGTCGGAAGTTAGGTCGGGCAGGAAATACATCGAGGCCGGCAACGCGATCATGACCAACGCGAGTGGCGTGTAAACGAATGCCATCGCAATGGCCGCGATATAGATGACAATCGCGATAAGATTTTTGCGCGCCATTCTCCTGTTCAACCGGTTAAACTCGAGTTCATGATGATGACGGGCGATCGATGCGCGCAGGAGATAGAAAGAAAACGCACCCGCAGTTGAAACGGCGGCATAAAGGGCAACCGGAAAAGGTAAAGCGTGATTGTCGCCGAGATAAACCGTTACCCAGGGAATAAGCGAGATCCAAAAAAGCATATTCATGTTTGCCCACAGAATCATCGCATCGACGCGGCTAACGAGGTGAATGAGATAATGATGATTGATCCAGTAGATCGCGATGATGACGAAGCTAAGGACATAAGCGAAAAAAGTTGGCCACATGCGCGCCAACGAAGCGGGCGTCGGATCGTGCGGCGGCTTCAACTCCAAGACCATGATGGTAATGAGGATCGCCATCACGCCATCGCTGAACGCTTCGATGCGGTTAGATTTCATGCGAGATCAAAAAGTTGATGGTTGATAGTTGATTGCGGTGGCTAGTCTCCGATTATCTTAACCAGAACTCGCTTGCGCCGTCGCCCGTCGAATTCGCCGTAGAAAATTTGTTCCCAGGGTCCAAAATCCAGTTTGCCCTTCGTAATTGCGACGACGACTTCGCGGCCCATGATCTGGCGTTTCAGATGTGCGTCGGCATTGTCTTCGCCGGTCCGGTTGTGACGATAGCTGGAGGTCGGCGCGTGCGGCGCGAGTTTTTCCAGCCATATTTCATAATCGTGATGGAGTCCCAGCTCATCGTCGTTGATGAACACCGAGGCACGCCGCTCTGGTGGACCAGTTTCTCGATCTTCGGTGTGATGTTGATGAACCCGCGTCGATCCGGTACCTCGAACCAAAGATGTTCAGTGAGCGATTTCAATAACTGGAAAAGATGAGCCCGATTTCGACGAGACCCACAGAAGTATTCACCACAAAGCTAACGAAGATCACAGAGAAAAACTTTCTTCGCACGGATATCCATTTGGCGCAGTTGATTGGTGATCTGTCATTCATGTCTCGTTTGCGCCGAGGCTGCTGTTTGCTACGAGTTTGATCATTGCGAATGGGAAGTTAGAGCGGTTGCGACAACAAAAGATAATGTATGGACATGACGATTCGGGAAGCGACGCCGGCGGATGCGGAGATTTGCGGCAGGATTTGTTACGACGCATTTAAGACGATTTCGGAGGCGCACGGTTTTGCGCCTGATTTTCCGGCGCCGGAAGTGTCGACTGGCTTGTTAACGCGGATGATCGCGGATCCAAAGTTTTATGGCGTCGTGGCGGAGATTGATGGGCGTGTCGTGGGCAGCAATTTTCTCGATGAACGCAACATGATCGCAGGCGTGGGGCCAATCACGGTTGATCAGGCGGTGCAGAATCGCGCTGTCGGCCGGCGTTTGATGGACGCGGTCCATGAGCGCGCGGCGGCGAAAAATTTCGCTGGTGTCCGGCTCATCCAAGCTGGATTTCACACGCGATCGCTCTCGTTGTACGCGAAGCTTGGGTACGACGTACGCGAACACCTGGCGTGCATGCAAGGCGACGCGCTCAACATTACTATCGAAGGTCATGTCGTCAGGCCAGCCGCGGAAGCGGACATTGAGGCCTGCAATCACGTGTGCCGACAAGTGCACGGGCACGACCGCGACGGAGAGTTGCGCGACGCGATCGCGCGAGGCACCGCCACCGTTGTGGAGCATGATGAACGCATCACTGGTTACGCCACAATCGTTGGTTTCTTTGGTCACGCCGTGGGCGAGACGAACGCGGATGTAAAAGCGCTCATCGGCGCGGCACAAGAATTCGCCGGACCAGGTTTTCTTCTGCCGACCCGCAACGGCGAACTATTCCGCTGGTGCCTAACGAACGGTTTGCGAGTTACGCAGCCAATGACTTTAATGAGTCGCGGCCTTTACAACGAACCAGCAGGCGCATTCCTGCCATCCATATTGTACTAATCATCACTACCGCTGATTACTTTGGGGACTTCCTGATTTCGTTAGCGATTTTCTCGATCGTGTTCCAGCTGCGCGTGGTTGCGGCGACGCCAAATTTTTTCTCGATCTTGCCAAGATAGCTGATCGCCTTCATCTGCCGACGATACAGACCGAGAACGAATCGGTCTTGGATCGCAATGATCTTCAGCAACCAGTCCTTATCCGAGGGCAGGCTGAGAGGAAGAGCAGGCCGCGCAGGAAGTCGTTTCGCTAATACGTTCACAAACCGGGTGATGTTGGGGTCAGACGGTTGTCGTGAGAATGGATCCTTCGCCGCAAGTTTAATGATGTCGCGCGCGGGACAAATCATGATCTCGCATTTGAACTGCAGCTTCTTTGCGATCGCGGAGCGCAGCGTCGATTCAGTCACATCTTCGCGCACCACGAACGTGCCGACCGCGCCAATGTTAACGACACCGAACTTGGCCAACTCTTTCGCGATCTGCGCTGGTTGGCACCGATTGGCTCCGCCGACATTCACCGCACGAAGAAATACGACTGAAGGCATAGCGAACTTACGTCTCGCAGCTGTTGGTTAATTGTTAATGGAATTTCCGACTTTCGAATTGCTGAAAGTTTACCGCCGTTTCCGAAGAGTAATAAATTTCTCTGTTATGAAAATGTAACTTTACTTCGCACAACGTTTAGAGAGAGTCGATCAGCGCCAAGTCCGTTAGGCGTCTCCGCAAAAAGAGCTCCACCTGACCCGCTTTCCGCCGGATAAGTCGCAAGCGAAATGGCTCGCTGGCATAACCTGAGGTGTGAGTTATGAAAAGCTCTCGAAACATCGGGAATTATTTTCGGATGGTAGCGAAAGGCCGGCACTTCGCGGCCTGGCAACAACCAGAGCTATTCACGCAAGAGCTGCGGACTGCCTTTAGTCGCTGCGTCAATAAGGGGAGCTACCCATGAACGAGAAACGGGTTTTCCTAACTAAACATTCGCCCGAGTACTGGCGCGTCACGTTTAATCACCCGCCTCTGAATATTTTTGGACCTAAAACGATTCCGCAGCTTAACGAGGTCATCACCGCGATCGAAACCGACGAACAATTGAAAGTTGTCGTGTTCGACAGCGCCATCGACGGATTTTTCATGACCCACTACGACTTCCTCGCGAAAGTCGAAGAGACAACCAGTCTGCCACCGGGACCAACAGGGTTGCAGCCTTTGCCCGATATGTTGGTCCGCCTGAGCCGTGCTCCGGTCGTATCTATTGCCTCCATTCGCGGACGTGCGACCGGTGTCGGAAGTGAACTGGCTCTGGCCTGCGACATGCGTTTCGCGAGCCGCGAAAAAGCGATCTTGTCGCACTTTGAAGTTGGGGCAGGTATTGTACCTGGGGGTGGTCCAATGGCACGGCTACCTCGTCTGATGGGACGAGGACGCGCGCTGGAAGTGCTTCTGGGCGCCGACGACATCCCTGGCGAGCTGGCTGAACGCTATGGCTATGTTAATCGATCATTTCCGGATGCCGACCTCGACACCTTCGTCGATTCGCTGGCAAACCGGATCGCATCGTTCGACAAGCGGGCGATCAGCGAGACGAAGCGCTTCGTCGACGTAGCCAGTTTGCCGCCTGACTACGAAATCGCGCCGGAATGGGATGTGTGCTTTGCCTCGATCATGCGGCCGGCCGCGCAGGAGAGGATTAAAATGTTAATGGAGCGGGGATTTCACCAGGCAGGAGATGTAGAAACCCGGCTCGGTTACCATGTTGGCCAACTAAGCGCTAAGTCTCCGAACAAATAACGTTACCGATGTCACATCATGCTTCAGGTCCTAACTTCGGGTTTCCGCGCGGGGATGCCCGATTGGATATGACCGATCTCTACGTCTTCACCAAGCCGGGAGATCCTTCTAAGTCAATAATCGTCCTTAATGTACATCCGTCTTTCAGGTTGGACTCGCCGGAGCCGACGACTAAAGAGCCGTTCGCGCCAGGAGCGCTGTACGAATTCAAGATTGACACGAACAGCGATGCAGTTGCTGATCTCGCTTACAGCGTGCAGTTCGCACCTTCCGAAGACGGGAAGCAGACTGCGACAGTTCGCCGTCTTCAGGGCGTGAGAGCCGCTGGCGTGGGCGAGCAAGGCGAAGTAATCGTCGAGAACGCACCGGTCTCAGTCGGGCGAGAAGCCGTGGTGACGAAAGCCGGCGACTGCCGTTTTTTCTTCGGTTGGCGCAGCGATCCTTTCTTTTTCGACGTAAACGGCAATTTCAATCACATGCAGTTTACGGGGGACGACTTCTTCGCAGACAAAAATGTTTGCAGCATCGTGATTGAATTGCCCAACTCGGCTCTGGGAGGCGATGAGGTGGGAATTTGGGCTCGCACAGTGGACAAAACTGCAGAAGGCTGGGTCCAGGCAGACAGGGGTGGAAGACCAATGCAGGCAGTTTTCCTCGTTGGAGAAGAGAGGGAGGCATACCTCAGCGGGGAGCCAGCGAATGATGATCGCTTCATTAGCGTTTTCGCGCACGAATTGGAACACACAGGCGGTTATACGCCGGAGGACGCAACAGGCGTCGCGAGAAAGTTGTTACCAGACATTCTTTCCTATAACCCTCGCGGTCCGGCATCCTTTCCGTACAATGGCCGGACACTCACCGACGATGTTGTCGACGTTTTCTTTTCTATTCTCACGAATGGAAAGGTGACAGGAGATAAGGTTGGGCCGCACGGCGACCTGCTAGATGAATTCCCGTACCTGGGACCTCCGCATGGTTTTACGCCGAAGGGCATGAAGGAGAATCTATGAAGACACAGGACTCAGGCACCAAAAGGTGGAAAGTTGTTATTCCCGTAATCATCATCGCCTTGTTCGTCGGCTGGTATTGGTTTCGACCGGAGCGGCTTGTCACCAACCGTCGGGTCCACGAAGGATTTCCCACGATCAACGATTCAACGACACAGATCCTTGAGTCGGGTACTTTTCATAGCGGCACGCACCCAACCGAGGG
>WNFS01010526.1_pt1 | contig 11997 bp, 10 predicted proteins | sample 5400141 | NCBI WGS metagenome assembly WNFS01 (sample SAMN13153358, study PRJNA577476) | soil metagenome | isolation source: 60 cm saprolite under Madrone tree | place: USA:California | collected 2016-06-14 | reverse complement strand
GCGAATGAGCCCCGCCATGTGGCGGCGAAAGCGTGGGCCGCGATTTGCGTAGAACTTGAACAACTCGCTCCGCAGCATGTCCGGCAACAATTCGTCCCACCCGGTGCGTTCGGCAAAATCGATCCAGCGCTGTGCCAGCCACTGGATGCGCCAAGCGTCGTCCGCACCCGATCCCACGTCGGCGAGAACGAGATGCGTGATCCGCTCGGGCCTTGCGGCTGCAAGCGCAAGCGCCGGGCCCCCTCCCATCGAAAAGCCGACAACTGCAACCTTGTCGCACGCGAGCGCATCGAGGATGCCGGCAAGGTCGCGCGCGAGATGCGCAGCGGAATAGCGGCTGGGGTCGTCAGGCGCGTCGCTCTCCCCGTGGCCACGCTGGTCGTAGGTGATGACCGTGTGGCGATCGGATAATTTTCGTCGCTGGTGAAACCACATCCGCTGTCCGCAGGCGAGGCCGTGCACGAGGATCACGGGCTTGCCGCGGCCGGTGATGCGACAGGCAAGCTCGATGTCGCCGACTGGAATGCGGCGCGAGACCTCAGCCATGCCCATCGCCGCAGGTGGTCCTCGCTTCGCTCAAGCGGTCGTGATGCCACAAGACGGGCGGCGACAGCTCTTCCCGCCCAGTCGCGATGCTGACAGTCTAGGTAGGAGGCGGGGACGGCGAAAGGGCGTCGTTCCGCCATAGCCTTTGTCTGCTTATTCGCGGCGGAAGATCTTGGGTCTCGACATGCGGTTTGCGTTGGTGATTTGTCTAGCGATTGCGGGCCTGTCGTCGGCGACGCTCGTCCCGGCGCCCGCGCTGGCCGAGGTGGTCTGCAGCGGACACAGATTGCTGTCGAGCCCGCGACCGGAATCGAGTTGCAGCAGTCTCAAACCCCGGATTTACCCGTCCCCTGACGGCGCACTGCGCGCGCTCGTGCTCCCGGTCGATGTGAGCCTCTATGCTACGCCGGATATGGAAAGTCGCGTCGTGATTCGGACCAGCAACGGCGATACCGTGACCTCGAAGGATTATTCATCGCCGCGCGGCACCAACGGCTACTATGTCGTCAATGCAAAATGGTCGCCCGACTCGCAGTTCTTCCTCTACAGCATGTCATCATCGGGTGGTCATTCACCCTGGTCTTTTCCGATGATGGCGTACAGCCGGGAGAAAAAACGCATCGCTCCATTTAGCGACATGATCGACGGCAAGCCGACGCTTTCGGCAGATTTCCACTTTGACGGCGCGCATCGGCTCGTCGCCGAGACGTGGAAAGCACCCGGGTCGTTGGACCATAAGGTTCCTGTGACGGTCGATCTCGAGGATGCGTTCGGCAAGCTGCCGGCTTCGGATTAGCGGTTGAAGCAAATCGGGGCGAGACGCGAAACTCAACCAGCTTCCTCGCGCCGTTGAGCGTGTATTCCTCGCCACGCGGCCGCAGGCGGCACGGGTAGATCCAGGTTCTCGCGCAAGGTCTTTCCCGTATAGGCCGTGCGGAACAGGCCGCGCCGCTGAAGCTCGGGCACCACGAAGCGAACGAAATCCTCGTAGGCTCCGGGAACATGGGTCGCGGAAACGACGAACCCGTCGCAAGCGCGCTCGACGAACCATTGTTCGAGCTGATCACAGATCTCTTTCGGACCGCCGACAATGGGATCGTGTACGCGGCCGCGGCCGGTATAGTGAATGAACTCTCGCACCGTCGGATTTTTGTTGCCGCTCGCGCGCACGACCCGGTCGCGGATCGCCTGCAGGCCGGAAATTGCCGCCATCTCTTCGTCGGTGAACGCCTCGTCCATGCCTTTGGTCGAGAAGTCGAAGTTGAGCGCTTCCGAGAGAAGCGAGAGCGCATCGATCTCGAGCGGCAGCTTGTTGATGACGCCCCACTTGTCCTCGGCTTCCATCCTGCTCGCGGCGGCCACCGTGTTGATCAGATGCGTGATCTTGACCTCCTCGGGATTGCGGCCGCAGCCGGCAACCTCCGCCTTGAATCCCGCATAGTCGCGCTTGCCGACAGCAATGTTCGGGTAGACGACGAAGATCAACTCGCCCCATTGCGCTCCGAAGCGCTTGCCGCGGCCGCTCTGGCCCGCCTGGATGATGACCGGATGGCCTTGCGGGGAGCGCGGCACGGTGAACGGCCCGCGTGAGCGGAAGAAGCGGCCCTTGTGATCGAGGCGATGGATTTTGTCGGGATGGGCGAACAGGCCGGCCGCCTTGTCCTGGACGATCGCGTCGTCCTCCCAGCTGTCCCAATGCCCGAACACCACCTCCATGAATTCGTCGGCCCGATCGTAGCGCAGGTCGTGCTCGATCACCTCGTCGCGGCCCATGTTCTGAGCTTCGCCGTCATTCAATGAGGTGACGACGTTCCAGGCCGCGCGCCCGTCTGTCATCAGATCGAGCGTGGCGAACAGGCGAGCCACATGGAACGGCTCGTAATAGCTCGTCGAATAGGTTGCGCCGAGACCGAGCCGCTCGGTCGCCATGCCCATGACCGTGAGCACGGTCACCGCGTCCATCTTCACGCAGCGGATGCCGTGGCGGACCGTGTGCGCATGGTCATGTCCGTAAATGTCCGGCATCGAAAGCCGGTCATCGAAGAAGCCGAGATGGAATTTGCCTTCCTCGAGCACCCGCCCGATATGCCGGTAGTAGTCCGCCGACCAGGCATCCATACGCGACTGCGGGTGGCGCCAGGAGCACGGAAGATTGGTGCAGTTCTGTGCCTGCAGAAAAGCGACCAATGTCATCTGGCGCATCGTCAACCCGCCGAAATGTTACGCGCGCCGAAATAGGGGCGGCATTGATAACCGGAGTTCGCGCTAGACCTTCGCGAGCCTGCGCAAGCTGGCACCAAAAGGAGAGAGCTCGTATGCCCAACCTATCGGATCGGAGCTAGGGTTGCAAAGTATCACTTGTCGAAGCCGAATCCATCTCCGTGCCCCGTGATTATGGGTTCGGCTTTCGCCGCCATCGCGCCTCGGCTGCAATGCCGAAAAGACTCGCTTTGATTTCTCAGGGCGCTCGGGCGATCTCGATCCCCGCCTCCCGAAACCGCTTGATGATCGCATAATGCAGATCGCTGCGCACGGAGAGGCTCTTTTCTACATCGGCGACGACGCACCGCAATTCGAATTCGAGCCCGGTATTCCCGAAGCCCAACAGGAATGCTCCGGCAGGTGGTGACTGCACGACTTGCGGATGAGCCCCCGCGATCTCGAGCAAGATAGCGCGCGCCTGAACCGGATCGCTGTCATAAGTCACGCCGATTTTGATCACGACACGGCCCAAGGTATTGGTGCGCGTCCAGTTCTTGACCACACCGGTGATGAATTCGGAGTTCGGAATGATGACGCTCGCCCGGTCAAACGTCTCGATCTCGGTTGCGCGAATACGAACGCGCCGCACCCATCCTTCTTCCCCCTTGACCACGATCGTGTCGCCGACGCGGATCGGCCGCTCGGTCAACAGAATGAGACCGGATACGAAGTTGGACACGACGGACTGCAGGCCAAAACCGATGCCGACGGAGAGGGCGCCGGCAATCAAGGCGATCTTCTGCAGATCGAAGCCGAGTCCCGTAAGTGCAATGCCGATCGCCGTGATCGCGCCGACATAGCCGAAGATCGTGACGATCGACAGCTGAAGACTTGGCTCCAATCTGGTTCGGGGCAGCAACTCCGTCTCGAGCCAGCGCTGTACAATGCGCGTAACGACCAGGAGCAGGAGGAGCAGGAAGGCGCCCGTCAGCATCGTTTCAAACGAAAGGTGGATCTCGCCGATCTTGAATCCAAACGGGATGTTGCGAACCGTGTCGAACAGGTCGGCGGTGGATACTTCCCAAGGGCCGATGATCAGGAGGAACGCCGCCAGGATCAGCATCACTCGAATGCCTGCCGAGAGCAGCGCGCCGCCAAAGCCAAGCGTGCCAGCGCTGATGCCAAGGCTTGCAGCGAGTGTCTGCCCTTTGGGGCTCTGCTCGCCGATCGTGGAAAACAGCGTCTGTGTGATCGCGAGCAGCAGATAGAGAGCCCCGAACGCTGCCGCGGCGACAATCACTCGCAACGCGACGAATGCGGCAAGGCCCGCATAACCCGCGACGAGCGCGAGGGCGATCAGCACCGCCAGCAGCAAGCCCAGCGGATGGGCCCAGGCCGCGACAACGAGCGGCTCCCCTCGCTCTTTGCGGATTTGCCGCAGCCGGACGACGAGATGGGCCAAAAAGCCCGCCGTTACCACTGCGAACAGTGCATTCGTGGCAACCGTGATGATCAGCGGCGCGAACAAGGTCTTGTGCGCCACCTGTGACACGATCAGCACGGCGAGCGCGCGCGCGGACCAGACCAGGTGATTGTGGTAGCAGAGCGCTGTGGCATCATCTTCCTGCACGAGGCGCCGTTGCGGCTCCCACGGTGCGAACAGGCCGCGGGCTACGCCGTAAGCGAAACTCGCCGCCGTGACGCCGGCAAGCAGCCCTTCCGCGATCTGTTCGACGCGGGCGGTCAAAAGGCCGAGCGCCTCGAATGCGAACAACGCGCCCGCAGTTGCCAGTGGCGTGCGGGCGGTGAACCAAACGAACACCCATAACGCCGCCCAAGCTTTGGCCGAACGGGTGTCCGTCGGAAAAGCGAGGAGTCGGGGGAACCACCATCGGCTCAAGATGATCGCAACTGCGATGATCGCGAGCGTGATCAAAACTGCCGCGCTCCAGGGAAGGCGGTCACCGCGTTCGGCCATCCACGCGTGGAACACCGCTCGTTCGTTGCGCAATTCGATCGGGAAAGCCTCCATCCAAAAGAAGGGATCGAGCACGCTGGGGGTGCGGGCGAACAGCTCTCTGGCGTATAGCGAATGACGCTTCTGCGACACGCGCTCGCTCAATTGATCCGCTCTGAGGGAGAGAACTCTGGCCTGTTTCAATTCACCGTCGAGCTCGGCGAATTGCTTCGTCAGCTCCTCGCGCTGGCCGGCGATGTCGGCGCTCTCGGGCGGCGCATCCTTCGCGGGCGCGGGGCCGAGCTGCTTCACGCGCTCCTCCAGCTCATGAACGCGAGGCTCGAGCTCGTCGATGCGGGCGCGAAGTGTCTCCGTTGCCGTATTGAGCGTTTGCCGAAATCGCACGAGCGTTTCCGGCAAGACATCTTCGCTGTCGACGCCGGATTCGATCTCGTCCAGCGAGGCCTTGATCGACTCGAGCGAGGGCGGTTCGCTGGACTCTTCCCCCGCGGATCGATCGAGGACCGCGGCCGAAACGAGAAATGCGCCCGCGATGGCCAAACAAACGGCCTGCCGTCCCAGGGCAAGCCAAGTGCGCCTGATCGTCATAGGACCGTCTCCCCTCCTTGTGCGGGAATGCCACCGAGAGCCGTTTGCTCGCCTTGCGCGCTGCGCGAGAGCAGCGGCCGAGGCCAAGCCCCCCGGCGCCTTGATTCCCTCAAGACCCGCGTCTAAGACCCTGACCGGGCACGGAAAGCATGATCGTCCTGATCGACAATTACGACAGCTTCACGTTCAACCTGTTCCACTATCTGGGCGGACTAGGGGCGGACGTGGTGGTCTATCGCAACGACAAAATCGCAGCCGATCAGGTCCTGGCGATGGAGCCGGAGGCGATCGTGCTGTCGCCTGGTCCCCGCACCCCGCGCGACGCCGGCATCTGCCTCGAGCTCATCGCCAAGGCGGCGCCCGCGGTTCCCCTGCTCGGCGTGTGCCTGGGCCACCAAGCGATCGGGCAAGCTTATGGCGGCGCAGTGATCCGCGCTCCGGCGCAGGTTCACGGCAAGCTCTCGGAGATCAGGCACCAGGGCAACGGCATATTCCGCGGCATCAACGCGCCGTTCAAGGCAACGCGATACCATTCTCTCGTGGTCGAGCGGGCAAACTTGCCGCACGAGCTCACGGTCACCGCGGAGACCAGTGACCGTCTCATCATGGGATTGGCGCATCGCACGTTGCCGGTGCACGGTGTTCAGTTTCATCCTGAGAGCATTGCCTCTGAGTACGGCCATCTCATGCTGCAGAACTTTCTCGACATCGCCGGCGCCTGGAACGCCGCGAGGGGCCGCGCGCCGACTGGCGTTCGGGCGAGCCGCCGTGTTTCGTGAGACGCCAAAGTGACCGAGGAACTCAAGGGATTGATCGCCAAGGCTGCGACCGGCGCTACGCTGAGCCGGGAGGAGGCTGCCCGTGGTTTCGACACCATGATGTCGGGCGAGGCGACGCCCTCGCAGATGGGCGCGCTCCTCATGGCGCTGCGCGTGCGCGGCGAAACGGTCGACGAGATCACCGGCGCAGTAAGCGCAATGCGCGAGAAGATGCTGCGGGTCGCAGCGCCGCCCGACGCCATCGACGTGGTCGGCACCGGGGGCGATGCCTCCGGCTCGTTCAACATCTCGACTTGTGCCGCCTTGATCGTGGCCGGCGCCGGCGTTCCGGTCGCCAAGCACGGCAACCGAGCGCTCTCGTCGCGCTCGGGCGCCGCCGATGTGCTCGCAGCGCTCGGCGTGAACATCGAGTTGACGCCGCAGGGCGTCACCCGCTGCATCAAAGAAGCCGGCATCGGTTTCATGTTCGCGCCCGCGCATCATCCGGCCATGAAGAACGTCGGCCCCACGCGGGTCGAGCTCGGTACCCGTACCATCTTCAATCTCCTGGGCCCGCTCTCCAATCCTGCCGGAGTCAAGCGACAAATGGTCGGCGTGTTCTCGCGCCAGTGGATCGAACCGCTCGCGCTGGTGCTGCAGAATCTAGGCTCCGAATCGGCCTGGGTCGTGCACGGCTCGGACGGCCTTGACGAGATCACCACGGCGGGGCCGACCTATGTAGCCGCCCTCGAGAGCGGCGCGGTGCGCACGTTCGAGATCACGCCCGAGGAGTTGGGGTTGCAACGGGTCAAGCCTGAGGCGTTGCGCGGCGGGAGTGCCAAGGAGAACGCGCAGGCGCTGCTCGACGTGCTCAAGGGCAAGGGCGGCGCTTTCCGCGACGTTGCCATCCTCAATGCAGCCGCGGCGCTGATGGTCGCGGCGCGTGCCAAGGATCTCAAAGGAGCGCTTACGCTCGCGCAGGCCTCCATCGATTCCGGCGAGGCCGCCACCCGGCTCCAACGTCTGGTCGCGATTTCGAATGCGTGAGAATCGGAAGATGGCTTTCCGCGCGCGCCACACCGGTCCAAGACCCGAGTAAATGCCCGATGGCGGACATTCTCACCGAGATCGAGGCCTACAAGCGCGAAGAGATTGCGGCGGCCAAGCGCGCCCGCTCCGTCGCCACGATCGAGGCCGATGCCAGATCGGCTCCTGCTCCACGCGGCTTTGCCGCTGGCATTCGGCGCGAACTTGCGGCAGGCAACTATGCCTTGATTGCAGAGATCAAGAAGGCGAGCCCCTCCAAAGGCCTGATCCGGGCGGAGTTCGACCCTGCCGCCTTGGCGCGCGCCTATGAAAGCGGGGGCGCGACTTGCCTCTCGGTGCTCACCGACGCGCCGTCTTTTCAAGGCAAGCCGGAACATCTCGGCGCAGCACGCGCTGCGACCAAGCTCCCGGTCCTGCGCAAGGATTTCATGTATGACGTGTATCAAGTCGCCGAGGCGCGAGCATGGGGCGCAGACTGCATCCTGATCATCATGGCCGCCGTCGACGACCACGCCGCCCAGGAGCTTGAACAGGCCGCGCAGGCATTCGGCATGGATGCCCTGCTGGAAGTACACGACGAAGCCGAGCTCGAACGGGCGCTTGGGATGCGCTCGCAGCTGATTGGGATCAACAATCGAAACCTCAAGACGTTCGAGACGACGCTTGCGGTCAGCAAGCGCCTGGCGCCGAGGATCCCAGCCGGCCGTATCGCCATCGGAGAGAGCGGCATCTTCTCCCCTGCCGATCTCGCATCGCTGGCGTCGATCGGCATCTCGGCTTTTCTTGTCGGCGAAAGCCTGATGCGCGAGCGCGACGTGGAAGCCGCGACACGCGCGCTCATTCGCAAGGAGCGCCGCGTCGGCGCCGCGGGGTGAGCGGTGGCGCGCGCGCCTCAACTCACTCATCTAAACCGCGGCGGCGAGGCACGCATGGTCGACGTGTCGGAAAAGGCCGCGACCGAACGCGTGGCCACCGCTGAAGGCCGCGTGGTGATGACGGCAAAAACGCTCGACGTCGTGCTTGCCGGCAACGCCAAAAAGGGCGACGTGCTGGGGGCTGCTCGCCTCGCCGGCATTATGGCGGCAAAACGCACGCACGAGCTGATCCCGCTCTGCCATCCCCTGCCCGTCTCGAACATCACGGTCGATATCGCGCCCGAGCGCAAGCTGCCCGGCCTTAACGTGCGCGCGCGCGTCAAGGTGACTGGCCGGACCGGGGTGGAGATGGAGGCATTGACCGCAGTCGCGGTCGCCTGCCTCACCATCTACGACATGGTAAAGGCACTCGAGCGCGGCATGCGCATCGAGGGCATCCGCCTGCTGGAGAAGCGCGGCGGCAGATCGGGACATTATCGAGCAAAGGAGTAGGCTCGTGGCGCTGATGCCGGTCGCAGAGGCGCTCACCCGCGTGCTCGCGGATGCGGAGCCGCTCGCGGCCGAGGCCACGCCGCTCGCGGACGCCCACGGGCGGGTGCTCGCCGCCGATGTCGTGGCGCTGCGCACCCAGCCCCCGGCCGATGTTTCCGCGATGGACGGTTACGCGGTGCGTTCGGCGGATGTCGCCAAAGTGCCGGTCAAACTCAAGATCATCGGGGAAGTCGCGGCCGGACATCCGTTTCGCGGCACGATCGGCGCCGGCGAAGCCGCGCGCATCTTCACTGGCGGTGTCCTGCCGCCGGGCGCCGACACGATCGTCATCCAGGAGAACACCTCGCGTGAGGGCGAGGCCGTCGTCGTCATCACCCCCTCTGGCAAAGGCAAGCATGTGCGCGTCGAGGGCCTCGATTTCAAAAGCGGCGCGGTGCTGCTCGCCAAGGGCCGTCGCCTCACCGATCGGGATCTTGCGCTCGCGGCGGCGATGAACCATCCCACCGTACCGGTGCATCGCTGTCCCAAGGTCGCGCTGCTGGCAACGGGGGATGAATTGGTGATGCCCGGCGGGACGCCTGGTTTCGGCCAAATCGTCTATTCGAACGGCTATGCCACCATGGCGGCCGCGCGCCAGGAGGGATGCGAGGTGGTCGACCTCGGCATCGTGCCGGATCGCCTCGTCGAGACCGCCGCTGCGGTACGTTGTGCACGCGATCTCGGTGCCGATATTCTCGTCACGTCGGGCGGCGCTTCGGTCGGTGATTACGACCTCGTGCGCGAGGCGCTGGCGAGCGAAGGACTCGCGCTGTCGTTCTGGAAGGTGGCGCTGCGTCCTGGCCGGCCGATGATGCATGGTCGGCTGGGCCGCATGCACGTCCTGGGGCTGCCGGGCAATCCAGTCTCCGCCTATGTCTGCACGGTGCTGTTCCTGCTTCCGCTCATTCGGCGGCTCGCAGGGCGCAGCGACGTCGTTCCCCCGACCGAGACGGCGCGCCTGGGCTGCGATCTGCCGGCAAATGACGAGCGCGCCGACTACCTGCGCGCGACGCTGGCGATTAGCCCCGACGGCGTTCCGGTCGCGACGCCGGCGCCGGTCCAGGATAGCTCCATGCTCATGCCGCTTGCGCGCGCCGACTGTCTTCTCGTACGCGCGCCGCTTGCCCCGGCCGCCAAGGCGGGCGAGAGCTGCTCCATCATCCGCCTGGCGCCGTAGCGCCACGGCCGCGGGAAGGCGTTCAAGACCGATGATCGAAGACGAGGGCGCACAGCAGGTCGTTGCGTTCTACGATGCGATCCTCGAATCCAGGGGCATACGGCTCGCGCCGGACAGCATGATCCTGGACTACGGATGCGGATCGGGCCGGCACACCTACGAATATCTCGATGCAGGATATTGCAACGCGTTCGGCTACGACCTGCAAAATTACGTCGCTCTGCGCGCACCGAAAGACCGCGAACGCTTCCGCTTCGATCCCATCCCCGGCAACGCCGGCGGTTACCCGAGGATGAGCGAGGTCCCTTGGCCTGCCGATACGTTCCATTTCATCTTCGCCACATCTGTCTTCGAGCACGTCGCGGATCAGGAATTGGCGTATGCGGAAATCCATCGCGTGCTCAAACCCGGCGGCGCATTCCTCAACATCTTCCCCTCGAAATGGCGCCCCATCGAAGCGCATATCAATATTCCCTTCGGCGGCGTCTTTACGTGGCGGCCTTATCTCCAGCTTTGCGCAGTCCTGGGCATTCGCGGCCTGAACCAGGAGACGTGCACGGCCGCTGAGGTCGTCGAGCTCAATCGCTTGTTCACGACGTACGGCGTCAACTATTTGTCCGGGCGGCAGATCGCAGTGCTGCTGCGCCGGATTTTCGGCGAGTTCGAATACGTCGAGGACGCCTACATCCGTCACAGCCCGGGCCGGTCAAGACACCTCGCGGTTCCGCTGACATTCGTCCCGATGCTGCGCGAGGCGTTTCGGTTCGCGCACACAAGGGCGTTTCTGGCACGAAAACGGAAGTAGCCGCTTCGGGCCGCGAACAAACCGGGATGGTCGTTCAAAGGCCGAGTTGCGGTACCACCAGCGATGCCGGCCAGGTTGGCCGATCGTGGGTCAAGTTCCCGCAAGTTCCACGCGCCCGTTCACCTCAAATTAAATGGTTGCGGAACACATATCGAACATATACTGTCTGTTCATGATTTGTTTCGGCGAGTCGCAATGGGGGATGCAAAAATGTTGACCCGAAAACAGTTCGAACTGCTGCGCTTCATTCACGAGCGCCTGAAAGAAACCGGCGTGCCACCATCCTTCGATGAGATGAAGGACGCGCTGGATTTGCGTTCGAAATCCGGGATCCATCGCCTCATTACAGCGCTGGAGGAGCGCGGGTTCATTCGCCGGCTGCCCAATCGGGCCCGCGCCATCGAGGTGATCAAGCTGCCCGAGTCGGTCGCCCACGGCATCGGGACGGGCCGCGCGCGCGGGTTTACGCCAAGCGTGATCGAGGGCAATCTCGGCCGGGTGCGCACCGCCTCTGAGGACGAAAGCGGCCGCCCTGTGGCAGTGCCGGTGATGGGACGCATCGCCGCTGGCACGCCGATCGAGGCGATCCAGACCAAGAGCCATGTGATCAACATGCCGCCCGACATGCTCTCGAGCGGCGAGCACTTCGCGCTCGAGGTCAAGGGCGACAGCATGATCGAGGCCGGCATTCTGGACGGCGACATTGCGCTACTCAAGAAGGCGGAGGGCGCCGATACCGGCGACATCGTGGTCGCGCTGATCGACGACGAAGAGGCCACCCTCAAGCGTTTCCGTCGCCGCGGCGCCTCGATTGCACTCGAGCCAGCAAACGCCGCCTACGAGGTCCGCATTCTTCCGCCCAATCGCGTCCGCATTCAGGGCAAGCTGGTGGGATTGTTCCGGCGGTATTGATTCTCGCGCTCCTCGCTGCAGAGGAAACGCAAGCGCTCAATCTCCCGGCTCCAGATCGTCTGCGCGCGGCGTAGCGTCGCGTGGCTGCGGCGACGCCGCGCGGCTCGGCGCGAGCGCGACGGCGTCCGGCGCAACCGCGCGTGCCCACGGACGGTCATAGCCTCGGGGACGCGCGGCCGCGATCGCAAAGTCCTTGCCGCGTCGGTGCAATGCCATCGCTCCCGAGCCTCGCCAGACATTGCGATCGATGACCAAGGCGGCACATCCGGGTGGCGCATCGCGGCTGCTCACCACCACCACGGCGCGACGGCAGTCTTCCTCGAAGGCCTCGCTGGTCTTCGCGATGGCGACGAGTGAGCCGTCGCGCAGCTTGCCGATACAACCTGCCGCATCGCATCTGATTCCCTCGCCCAGCGTGTCGTCCTTCGCCGTGCGCGGGTCGGCGTCGGCCGCAAGCCACTCGCGGAACGCGAAGACATCGTTGCCGGACTTGATCATGGAAAGCCGGCCGTTTGCGCCGCGCAGCGCAACCGCGCTGCCGTCGGCGGCGACGAGCACATCGGGCTGGGGCGCGCGAA
>WNFS01003444.1_pt1 | contig 11998 bp, 8 predicted proteins | sample 5400141 | NCBI WGS metagenome assembly WNFS01 (sample SAMN13153358, study PRJNA577476) | soil metagenome | isolation source: 60 cm saprolite under Madrone tree | place: USA:California | collected 2016-06-14 | reverse complement strand
CGGGTGCTCTTCGAGGGACGGTACGAGCCGAGCCCGGCAACGACTCCCAACTACGATGTCTCACCGGACGGCCAGCGCTTCTTGATGCTCAAGCCCAACCAGCAAGAGGCTTCCGCCCCGACGCAGATCAACGTCGTGCTGAACTGGTTTGAAGAGCTGAAGCGCCGCGTGCCTACAGAGAAGAGGTGAAGCGACTCGTTCGACAGATCACTCTCGATCCCGCCTGATGCGCTAGAGAGGATAGAAGTGGCACTCAGCATTTCGATTCGAGTGACCATGCGAAACGGTCTTTCGATAGCGCACCGTAGGAGCGATTTGTAACCGCGTCCGCAATTTGCGTCGAACAACAGGGTGTTGCGCTCTGCCCCGTGGATTTCCCGGATGTTGAAGATTTCATCCCAATGGCTCGTCTCGTTACGCGCGGCACAGCTCAATTTAGCCAAAGTGACTCTTAGAAACTTGGATTAGAATGGGCCGTTCTGAGGAGGGATATTGAGAATTTTGCACCAGCACAGCACTGATGTCCTGCTGGCGCTATCTCTTACGGTTTTCATTTGTTCCACTGGATGGCGAGGAACTTCGAGCGCGTCGCAGGCGCAGGCCAAAGGTACTCGGCATCGAATCGCCTTTAACCGCATTGGACCCATACGGACAGGTTGTTCATCGCAGACGCCGACGGACGGAACGAAAAGCCCCTCCTGCCCGCAGAGTCTGGATTACAATGCTTCATTTTCCACTGACGGGCAGTGGATCATTTTCACATCGGAGCGTGCTGGTTCGGCGGATATTTACAGAGTTCACCCGGATGGCAGAGGGTTGGAGCGGGTGACGAACGATCCGGCTTACGAAGACCAAGCTGCACTTTCGCCAGACGGCTCCACTCTTGCCTTTGTCTCCACGCGCGGAAGCGGGATGGCGGATATCTGGTTGCTGGATCTTACTACTCATAAGTACCGCAATCTGACCAACCATCCCTCCAATTTTCGTCCGAGTTGGTCGCCCGACGGCAAGTGGATCGCGTTCACTTCCGACCGTGACACGCAGCCCGGCCGGGTATCTGGTGCTGGCGGTTCTACTCACGGAGGCTTTGAGTTTCTGCAGTCAACGAACCTGTATGTGATCAGCGCAGACGGCAGCTGATTGCGGCGACTAACCGAACCGGGCGTTTTGTGGGAAGCCCGAAATGGTCTGCCGATGGTCGCCGGATTGTGTATTACGAATCCTCTGCACGAGAATCGTGGGAGTCACGAAGAAGGTCCGGTCGGGCAGAGACTTCGCAGTCGCAAATCAAAAGCGTGGACATGGAACATGGAGACCGGCAGCAACACACCACCGGACCTGGCATGAAGGTGTCACCACAGTGGCTGAGCGCGGATCGTGTCGCGTATGTGAAGAAGCAGGGCAGTGATCCGGGCCTAGAGTTCACGTCCGAAGAAAAGAGCGCTCGGGGTGAATTTCGCAACCCTGCCTGGTCCCGAGATGCAACACATGTGGTGTATCACAGGGAATTGCAAGCTGAGCGTCACTGGATGACTCCCACTTTCAGCCGCGATCCCGAATTCGACCTCATGCTCACCGTGCTGTTTCCGGCATATTCGCCCACCGGGGACCAAGTGATTGTCAGTGCAAGGCCACCTGGGCCATGGCCTGTCTATGCTTTCGAGGAGAGCAGTTTGGAGCTGATGAACGCAGACGGACGCGGTCGAAAGACCATTTTTTACGAAGCAGGTAAGAACGCGTTCGCCGCGAAGTGGTCGCCGCGTGAAGATCTGCTCGTGTTCGGCCTTGGCACATTTTTCTTTCGCACCGGGCCCGCCCAGCTTGCTCTGATCAAACCTGATGGTTCCGGCTTTCGCATGATTACAGGTGGAGAAACGAATAACGGCTTCCCAAGCTGGTCTCCGGATGGCAAGCGCATTGTGTACCGTTCAGATGGAAAGCAAGGCCACGGGCTGATGATCCTGTCGATTGAGAACGGTGAGATCACGTCACTGAACACAGGCGGCCAGTACGATAATTTCCCTGCATGGTCGCCACGCGGGGATCTCATTGTCTTCACGAGCTATCGTGGAGGCGATTATGGCATCTACACCATCAAGCCGGACGGAAACGGCTTACGCCGCCTGACCAACAGCTCTGGCAGCGACGCACATTGCGTGTGGTCTCCGGACGGAGAATGGATCATCTTCAGTAGCTCGCGCATCGGTTTCAAAGACGAGGCAGAACTGACGTACCGAATTCCGCAGCGGTATGGCGAATTGTTTGTCATGGGCAGGGATGGCACTGACGTACGCCAGTTGACTGACAACCAGTGGGAAGATGCAACACCCGCATGGATGCCCGAAAACAGCAACCGCTGAACCACAGCGCAGCCTCCCGAATTGCACGCCATTTTAGCGGCAGCGTCACCGACTTCGCCACATGGTTCTGAAGAATTCTGGGCGGATGGTCGCCTATACGGAAATTAGGCGGTCGTTTCCGAGTAGCCCGTGAGAAACGGAATCGGTCCCAAGCATGATTTGGAGATGCACCTTCCCGCAATCGGACTTGCCAGTTTCGCAAAATGCATAGCTTGGCCAGTCCGTTACACGGCCAAGCGCAAGTCGCCGACGATCACAACTTGCCAGGACCGGCAGATCATTAGAGGGTCAAGACGAACAGCCTATCGGTTTAGCCGGTTCATTACTACTCTTCCGTCATGAACGAGCAAACAGGAAGAGATCCCAAGGGAAGAGTTGCCGACCTCGCCCGGAACGTGACCAGCGCGAGCTTCTCTGGCTCCGAAACTCATTTCTGGTTTCTTTCTTTCCCTGCACACCTTCGTCTGAGAACCTCCCAGGCTCGGCAACTACGCGGTCAACCCAGACGCCTCGGAGATCGCACCCACGCCCCCGCACGACATCTTGGGCAGTTGCACGAGACTCGGACTCTGAGACATAGACGCGGTCTATTCATCATCAGTTTCGCCACGATGCATGTCGTCGTGGCAGCGGCGCCAGCTGTGGATGCGGAGGCGGCTGGTTTCCAAATCCGCGAAGGTCCCGCTGAAATAGCTGCTGCTCCAATAGGCCTTCTTGGCGATTTCGGAGGCAACTTTCTTTGCAAGGTGCGGATCATCAGCAAAGACAACAACGCGCGCACCCTTGTCCCAGAGCGGCAGCCGGCCATCGTCATTCGCTGCAGTGGCTTCGCCTGGCTGGATGTTTACGGCGCACGCGACGGAGTCGGCCAGAAAGTCCTGCGGCGGGCGGGCATCGACGAATACGGCGGTGCGGTCACGGCTAAAGAGATAGGCGAAGCCCTCGAAGTCGGTTTGCACCGTGTTGCCCAGTGCGCGCCACACCGGTAAGCCGAGCTGATATCGATAAAAACTGTCATAGCCCGCGTTGGCTAATCCGGCAGCCACACGTTTGCTCTTACTGCAGAACGGGCCATTGCACGTGAGGACGAACTCCGCGTGTGGATTGTTGGGGAAAAGAGCGGAGATCTGGCTTACTTCCCGCTCCGCGGACGTATTGTTAAGGGGAGGGATGTTGATGGCGCCGGGGATGTGCGATATCGCGTATTCCAACTCGAAGCGCACGTCGAAGGCCGGCATGCTGCCGGAAGCCAGGATCTGCTGAAGCTGTTCGGTGCTTAGCTCTTTTCCGGGCTGGGGCGGTTCGAGCAAGCTGGTTTGAAAGATGTTTGGGGTTGCCGGACATTGCGCCTGGACCGGCAGCAAGAGGCTGATGCAGATAGCTATCAACGCGCCAAGGATCAGGGTGGGCCGTTCAAGGTGACTCTGGATGTTACGCATGGTGTCCTCCTAGGCGGTTACGGTGCACCGAGGCCTTCCGCGACGCAATGGTCAGGCGATGCTTTATGAGTGATGGAGACGTGATGAGGTAAGCCATACGAGCGAAAGGGACTTTTGGGCTATAATCCCGGCTCAGCGTGGCATCCCATGCGTCTGCGGACGCAAAATCCGAGCGTCATCCGTTTCGAGAACTACGAACTCGACCTCGCTGCCGAGGAATTACGGAAACAAGGCTCCTCTCTAAAACTGCAGCCTCAGCCGTTCAAAATCCTGGCATATCTCGCCAGTCGTCCTGGCGAGCTAATCACCCGGCAGGAGCTGCGCGACCACGTTTGGCCGGGCGACACTTTCGTCGATTTCGATCTGGCCATCAACCAGGCCATTAAGCAGATCCGGGCAGTTCTCAACGATGACGCAGAGCGTCCGCGGGTCATCGCAACCCTGCCACGCCGCGGATATCGGTTCATTGCGAAGGCTATGCCAGGGGCAGTTGCGGAAGCCTCGTTACCCCAGGTTTCAAGCGAAGGACCCGAAGAAAGCACCAAGAATTCGACGATAAGTGGGCTTTCGATTCCTCACACGTCGCGTACACGACGATGGATGGCGCTGGGCGCCGTTGTGCTGTTGATCGCCGCGGTGATCACCTATCGCTTTGTGGCACCAAAGCGTCCGGCGGCACAGATGCGCATTGTCGTGCTGCCGTTCCAGAACCTGACTGGCGATCCGAACCAGGAATTTTTCGCTGATGGCATGACTGAAGAGATGATTTCACAGCTCGGCGCGATGAATCCAAATCGGCTTGGAGTTATCGCGCGCACGTCGGCGGTGAAATACAAGAACAGCGGCAAGGGCATCGATCAGATCGGGCACGAGCTGGGTGTCGACTATGTGCTGGAAGGTAGCGTGCGCGAGGCGAGCTCGCGTGTGCGCGTCACCGCGCAGCTTATCCGCGTGAGCGACCAGATGCATGTCTGGTCGGAGAGTTTCGACCGCGGCTTGAAAGATGTGGTCGAACTGCAATCGGACGTGGCCCAGGCGATCGCGCGGCGCATCGACGTTGGGCTGGGCCCACGCCGCGCAGCGCCTCAGCCTGCCACGCAAGCCGGCTGGGAGGCCTACTCCGCTTATCTCAAGGGGCGCCACCTGCTGCTTGACAACAAGACCGAGGCCACCATTGCAGTGGCCCTGCAGTACTTTCAGCGTGCCATCGAACTCGACCCGAATTTCGCGCTAGGCTACGCCGGCCAGGCGGACGCGTACGCCGAACAGGCCGACGCTGATCTGGCTCCTGAAATGGCCTTCGCACTGTCGAAGCAGGCTGCGTTGCGGGCACTCAGCATCAATCCGGATTTGGCGGAAGCCCACGTCTCCTTGGCCAACGTGCTGTTCTATAGCGAGTGGAAGTGGGTCGACGCGGGTCGCGAATATAAACGCGCACTCGAGCTCAAGCCCACGTATGAGGAAGCCCATCACTCTTATTCTCATTACCTCACGCTGGCCGGGCGCCACGCGGAAGCGATTGAGGAGTCCCAACTCTTATTGCGACTGGATCCGCTTTCGTCGCACATGAACTCACACCTGGGCTTAGCATATTTGAAGGCGGGGCGTTTCGACGAAGCACTCGCTCAGTTCAAGAAGACCATCGCTCTCGATCCGAACTATATGCGTGTCTACGTGCACCTGGGCTTCGCGTATGAGTGGCGCAAAATGTTTCCGGAGGCTGTTACCACATACAAAAAGGGCGTGAGCCTCGCAGGCGAAACGCTGGAAGGACAAGCAGAGCTTGCTCGGGCACTCATAGAAGACGGCGGTAAGAAAGAAGGACTTTTGATTCTGCGCCGCTTGGAAGGCGAAGCCAAGCGGCGTCATGTTTCGCCCGTGGATTTGGCTGGCATCTACACTGTGCTCGGCGATCATGAAAAAGCTCTGGCTTTGCTGGAGAGTGCTTTGGAGCAGCATAATGGAAGGTTGCTGTTCATCCATCAGTATCACGAATTCGATCCGCTGCGAGATTCGCCGCGTTTTACGCGCATCTTGCAGGCGGTAGGAGCGCCGGCCGTCCCATAGCTTGGGCTTGAGTTCCAAACCGGGACGCTTCCTTCCCTACATGGGACGCGTTTCTATCCAACGAATTCTCCTTTCCAATAAGTAACAAGGCCGGGTAAAGCGGGACGAAGGTTCTCTTGTGGGAGGCTGAAAGCGCTGTTCGAACCTTGCCGCAGATCGCGGGCGGATGACGGGCTACTCTTCCCTTATCGGATTGGGGAAGAGTTGCCGACTTCACCGTGCTGGAGGGGCCTTAAGCATTTTTGAGATTTGGTGGACGAGATGGGATTCGAACCCACGACCTCCTCATTGCAAACAGTGGGGAAAATAAGCTAAGGCTAGGCGCCACAATCACTTAGCTATTTTCACGAGGCCCTTAATTGGCAAGTCTGGCAAGCCGGTTTTCTCTTTGTCTTTTCAGTGCAGTTCGACGGTGAGAAGCCGGATAAAATCACGCGCGATGCCTGTGCCTGTAACGACGACAGAGTCATTTTCGAGAACCCTCTGAATTGGACAACCCGGAGTTTTATTTTCGCGAAGCAGAGGGAGTACGAAAATGGGCCTGCCACTCCGGAGCCCAGTGGCGAAACTATCGTGCGAGGCCGCGACCGAGGAAAACGCAAAGAGGCGGAGCTTTATACCCCGGACCCAAGTTACCGGTAAGGACTTCTCGCCCGGAATAACATCGGGTTTGCCCGTGATCCAGGCACAATCCCGAAAGCAGCCGCCAATCGGCTGCGAACTATGTCACTCCTAGGTGTACCCGACTTTCAGGCCGAGTGGTTTCGGGCCACTCCTATGGCCCCCTACACCCACTTTCATGAATTCGCGTTTGTCAGGAGATCCACTTATACCCAGCGGCATACAATTCATCACACTTGCAGCTTGCCATGTAACTTCTTACCGTTTTGCGAGCTGCTGATTCGCATCGTCAGTCCATATCAAGAATTGATCTGTTCAGGAATCTCGGGTCGTGTTTCACGCCTTTCCGAGCATGAGTACTCTCAGTACCACGCTTCACACTTGACAAGTCCTAGCTAACGGGAGCAGAGTCACGTTGGTTTCCCCCATTCTTGTTTCCCTTTCGCGGTCTTCTGATTCGTGATTTTTCGGCAGGTATTTTCGGGACCCGGGCCGTCAGCCGTTGGGGGAACATTCTTTTGGTGTGAGACGGCGACGGGTCGAGCGAGACCGACGATAAATGAACGGGACTCTATTCCTTGGAAAAACTGCAACAGGAATGGCTAAGCCGGCGCAATCCTGATGCGTGGGTGAAGCCGGCACGGCGGCAGGAGTTGAACTCTTGCTCGGAAAGTTAGAGGAAGCGCAGGAACCCGCCATGGCGGCCTGCATTTCTCGGAACGGAAAAAGCACATGAACCACGAACCAGTCTCGCCCACGGTGGGCTTCCTGCCGGACAAAGACTCCCGAGACGGCTTTTGGCAGTCGCATCATCCCTTGCCCGGCTACACTGGCCACTCTCATTTCTGGGAGCGAGCCTTGTCCCGCCGCAATTTTGTTCAAGTAGCAGGCGGAGCAAGTGGCTTGCTCCTGGCATCGAAAGTGTTTTCACCGACCTTGGTGCGGGCGTCGGGCTCCGCTGCGGCCAAACCCCTTCCAGGAGGAACCCATCTGCCCTTTTTGCCTGTGTCCGGGCCTAACTCAATGATTCACTTTTTCTTTCCCGGAACTGGCCAGGAACCTTCCGTAATCACCGATTTCAAGGGCGTTGTGGGCCTCGCCAATGTCAACGGCACCGGCACCGCGACGGACGGCCAGGGTAACAAATCGAAGCTGGCCTTCGGAAGCGATAATCGTTTTATGAAAGGCGAGTACATCGGCGTTGATGGCGAAAGGCACAGCGGTACCTTCGCGTTCATATGATTGGACATTTGGCTGGGCCAGGTTGGCTCAGGTACGCAAATCCATGCGTATGATCCCGGCATAGCTCCCAACAATGGCACGTTCTGGGTTATTCCCATACCCGAAGATAGCGTTACCTTAGGCGATGACGAGGAGGGCGACGAACACACGGAACCCTCTGCAGCTCGGCTGCACTTGGCCGATATCCACCTGCGAGACGCAACCACCAACGGGAACAGCATCATGCTTGACCTCGGCGTGGGCGGTGACCCTTCCAAGGCTCACCCCGGGGAGGTTACCTCGCTGGATATCCGTTGGAATCCGCTCGACCGAATCCACGACGCTCAGAATGGTTTTCAAGGGAAATTCACGGAGACGCGAGCAACCACGGAGTGGTCCGCAAAAACGGGCGATTTCAGTTATGTCTCTGATCCAGGGACTACCTCAGTAAACATTTTTTCACTCCTTGGCCGCGAGAGAAATGGAGTCTTCTTTAGGTAAGCGGGCGAGGGCGAATCGATAAGCGTCACGGCGAGCGGAACTCGATACCCGGCTCGCCGTGGTGCTTTCATTCCCTAACGAGAATAGGCGATTCGCACAGATCCCAGGTTTCAAGATAGCTGGAGTAAGTATCTCAATGGCTGCGAGCATACCCCTGCCGTCCACGTCGACATCGAAGCTCTCCATATACTTTCGATGCCTAATTATCCTCGCCGCTCTGATTTGGCCGCTAGCCGCAATGGGTCAAAGCAGTGCGAGCGACAACGTGGTAGTGCGATGGAATGCCGCGGCGTTGCAAGGGGTGCGCGATTCCCGCATTGGTCCGCCGATGGTCGCCCGGGCCCTGGCGGTTGTGCACACTTGCATCTTCGACGCGTGGGCGGCCTACGACAAAAGGGCCGTCGGCACACAATTTGGGGATGAACTGCGGCGAACCACAAGAGAACGCACGCTGGCCAACAAGAATGAAGCTATCAGTTTTGCAGCCTATCGCGCTCTAGTGGATCTCTTTGCGCTCGACAAAGCCAGTGTGTTTGATCCGCTCATGGCTAATTTGGGCTACGATCCGAACAACCTGAGCATCAATACAAACACTCCGGCGGGGATTGGGAATGTGGCTTGCGCTGCGGTACTCGCGTTTCGTCATGCCGACGGCTCCAACCAGCTCGGCGACCTACACCCAGGGGCCTATTCGGATTGGACTGGGTACGTATCCGTGAATCCTGCGAGCACCGTGCCGGTCAATCCCGCGTTGGTGCTGGATCCCAACCATTGGCAGCGATTGATTTACGACGACGGCGCAAATGTGCCCGCGCCGCATATCGTCACCCAATCTTTTGTGGGAGCACAGTGGTATCGCGTGATTCCTTTCGCCATGACCTCGCCTGACCAGTTTCGACCATTTGTAGCCCAGTTCGGTCCGGCTTTGTACGGCTCCGAGGCCTACCTGCAACAATCGAGGGATCTGATCACCATTAGCGCGAACCTCACAGACGAACAAAAAATGATTGCAGAGTATTGGGCCAATGGTCCGCGCACGGAACTTCCGCCCGGACACTGGGACCTATTCGGTGAGTTTGTCTCACGCCGTGACCATCACACCGTCGACGATGACGCCAAGATGTTTTTTGCTTTGACTAACGCGATCTTCGACGGCGGTATTGCCGCATGGGATGCAAAACGCGCTTTTGACTCGGTGCGTCCCATTCAGGCGATCCCTTATCTGTTTCAGGGTCAACAGATCACTGCTTGGCGTCCTTTCCATGGAGCACAGACATTTGACGGTGCTCTCTGGATTCCCTACCAGACGAGCACGTTTCCGACGCCGCCTTTCCCGGAATACATTTCCGGACACAGCACGTTCAGCGCGGCTGGTGCCCAGATTCTTAGGCTCTTCGCGCACAGCGACAAATTCGGAGATTCTGTTACGTTCGCTGTGGGAAGCTCCAACACCGAGCCCGGTTTGACACCGAAACAACCAGTCACACTTTCCTGGGCCACTTTCACAGATGCGGCAAACCAGGCTGGAATATCCCGTCGGTATGGTGGAATCCATTTCGAGCTTGCAGATCTCGTAGGAAGAGCCACCGGCCGTCTAGTCGCGGATCAAGCTTGGAAAAGGGCACTGACCTTCATTAAAGGTAAGAGTGAAGACGACATTAGAGACAAGAGGGAAGATGACGAGTCCGACCACGACCGTGATTAGATTTCTTGTGAACTCGAGGAGTTTTGCAATTCGCGCCTGACAAAATAGTGGCCGGGATTAATCCAGGCGCCCAGGAATCAATTTGCGTTAGGATTTTGAGTTAGGACTAAGTAGGCCCAATGCCTTTAGCACCGCCCATTTTGCGCCCAGCCCAAGGCTTCACTTGAACAGCCCGCTGACCGCGGGTCCCGCCGGCAAAGTCTGAGATAGCTAGAACAAGAGCCGAATAGCACCTGGCCAGACTGCGTGGAGGAGGAATATCGCCAATGATTTCTCGCTGGATCGTTGCTTTGTGCATTGCTTTTACTTTTGCGCTCGCTGGTCTAGGGGCGGCTTTCTCTACTCCCTCGCGGGCGAACGCTCCAGTACGCAATTTCGAATTCACTTATCTCACCAGCATTCCCGCCTTGCCTCTAGGCGCCAAGACTTTAAGAATTTGGATTCCGCTACCTCAATCGGATCCCTACCAAGCAATCGGCGGCCTGAAGATCGAGTCTCCTTTCCCATATGTGAAGCATCGCGATCCGGAATACGGCAACGAGTACGTTTATCTGCAAGTTTCGGCCGCACAGGTGAGCTCGATCAAAGAAGTGCGGATGAGCTCTCAAGTAACCCGCCAGGAACACCGCGTCGAGCTCGACGCCCATCCAGTCAGCGCGCCATCGGCTGCAGTAGACTCGCATGGTCTCCGGCGTTTCCTAGAACCGGACCGCCGCGTCCCTCTCCAGGGGGTCATCGCGGAGCTCGCTGCGCAAGAGACACGGGGGATCCAAGATCCGCTGGAGAAAGCGCGAGCAATCTACAACTACGTCGTTGCCACTATGCGCTACGACAAATCCGGCACCGGCTGGGGCAACGGCGATGCGATATGGGCCTGCACTGCCAAGCGTGGCAACTGCACTGATTTCCACTCGCTGTTCATCGGCATGATGCGGTCGGCCGGAATTCCTGCGCGCTTCGAAATTGGTTTTCCGTTGCCTGCTGATCAGCATGATGGCTCTATACCGGGATATCACTGCTGGGCGCAGTTCTATGTCGAGCCCTACGGCTGGATCCCGGTGGATGCCTCCGAAGCTTGGAAGCATCCCGAGAAGAAGGATTATTTCTTTGGGGCGCATGATGACAATCGCCTGCAGTTTACTGTTGGGCGAGACATCCGCCTCGACCCGTCGCAGAGGGGCGATCCGCTTAACTACTTCATCTATCCTTATGCAGAGCTAGACGGCAAGCTGTTCGCGGTGGAGTCCAAGTTCTCGTTCCAAGATCGAATGAGCAGCAGTGATTGAGCTTTCGTCGCCTGGCCTCGGCGCTCGATCCAGTCATAGAGCACGTACCGTAGGAATTGGCGCACTAGGCATGTCGATTGGCCTGTAGTTCGCCAATTTGTTGTGCCCGACATGAAAAAGATTTTTTTCTGCTTAGCGCAAGCTCTTCAGTTTGGAACTGCAGGCTGATTCGTCGACCGGCGAAAGATACTCGCAGAAAAAGTGAACTGTGCCTTGGTCGGGTAACAAGGAGAGGCGCTTGGTCATCAGAAAATAGCTCTGGAGTCTACGCTGCGACTGCATAACGATGGTGCAGCCCGCCGAGTCGCGACAGGGATTGAATCTGGCCTGCACGCGCACCGCGGATTTCTGTAAGCCGACCTGCTGGCGTGTCCTTCGAGAGCCCAAGATGCGTCCGGTCCTCGTGATAGTAGTGCAGGTACGCAGACATCAGCCGTTTGAGATGGCGCTCATTCAGGATAATCACGTGGTCCAGCAAGTCGCGTCGGCAACTTCCCACCCAGCGCTCAGCGACACCGTTCTGCCACGGACTGCGAAAGGCCGTGCGAATTGGCTCGCTCCCCATGTCCCTCACAGCCGAAACAACATTGGCGCCAAACTTTGCGTCTCGATCGAATAGCAATAATCTGTGTGGCTGTTTGTAGGCCCATGCTTCTCGCAGTTGCTGCACAATCCAAAGAGCATCGGGATTTCGCGTCACATTGAAGTGCAGGATCTTACGCCGGTCGTGGCCGATGACGAAAAAGCAGTACAGAACACCAAAAGTGAGCGTTGGGACGGTGAAAAAGTCCATCGCAG
>WNFS01008469.1_pt1 | contig 11999 bp, 11 predicted proteins | sample 5400141 | NCBI WGS metagenome assembly WNFS01 (sample SAMN13153358, study PRJNA577476) | soil metagenome | isolation source: 60 cm saprolite under Madrone tree | place: USA:California | collected 2016-06-14 | reverse complement strand
CAGGTGCCGGGCGCCGGTCAGTTTCCGCCAAGCAGTGGTCCATACTCGCTCGGCGCGTCGATTGGTCCAATGGCCCGACGCGTGGAAGATCTTCAATTGCTTTTCACGGTCTTGTCCGGGAATTCAACGCCGCAACCTGAAACTAATCAATTAGCGGGCCAGCGTGTTGCCTGGTACTCCGATGATGGCGTGTCGCCCGTGACTAACGAAACTCGTTTGGCGGTTGAGATTGCCGCGCGCGCGTTGCAGGAAGCGGGTTTGGTAGTTGGTGAACGTCGACCGCCCGGGATAGAGCGAGGGCACGATCTTTGGCTCAAGTTGTTTTCACGCGCTTCGGTAGTTCAACTTCGTAACGTATATCAAGATCACGAAGACCAGGGCGGCGACTTTGTGCGCTGGAGATTGGCTAAAGCACATGATGAAAAACCGCCGACGCTGGATGAGTACATAGGTTGGTGGATGGAACGGGACAAACTGCGCGATGAGTTGCTCCTGTGGATGAAAGATACGCCGTTGCTGATTGCTCCGGTCGGTGCGACGCCCGCATTTGCACACGGGACGCATAAGTTAACCGTAGCCGACCAGTCGGTAAGCACCTTTCGCGCGTTCAGTTATTGTCAGGCATTCAACGTTTTCGACTTGCCCGTAGTAACGGTTCCGGCGGGACGATCAGCAGAAGGATTGCCGATTGGGATTCAGATTGTGGGGCTGCCTTTTGCAGAGCGGAGCGTCTTGGCCGCCGGCGCCATTATCGAGCAGGCGATGTCCGACAAACTTTAGAAAGCTCTGAACAAGTGGTCAACTCCCTGGAGTGCGGCGGCCCGGCGCCGCTTTGGTCCGTGGCGACTGGTCGCCGCATCATGGAATCAACTCAAGCAGGCGGCGCCGCGACAGGTCGCGAACGACCAAAGCGCTGCCAGGCCAGCGCACTCCAAAGAGTTGTCGCATCCACTTGATCAGAGGTTCCTTTAGTTTGTCGTTGGTTGCCGTCGTGACTGAGGTGCGCAAAGACGACAAACTGAAGTTTGTCGGACACCCGACCTTAAGTTTGTGGGACACGCAACCGATCCGATATAGTTTCAGTCCACAGCTCGTTTGACCCGAACGAACAATTTGAACTCAGGAGTTCGCTTATGGATCCCCTTTCCACTGCCGTCGCTTTCCTGTTCTTTGGTTTCATTGCCATTGTGCTGCTGGTGATCGCGATAAAGACCATTCGCATTGTGCCGCAGGCGACTGTGATGCTGGTCGAGCGTCTCGGCCGCTTTAGTTTTGTGGCGAACAGCGGACTAAACATTCTCTGGCCTTTTGTCGACAGACCGCGTGCGGTTTATTGGACCAACGCGCGACCGGGCATGACGTCCATCGATCTCCGGGAACAGTACATCGACCTGCCGCCGCAACCCGTTATCACTCGCGACAACGTAACCATCCATGTTGATTCGGTTGTGTATTGGCAAATAACCGATCCAAAGAAAGCCGTCTATGAGATGAACGACCTGGTCGGCGGTATCGTGCAGTTGACGATCACGGGCATGCGCGCGGTGATGGGCGACATGGACCTCGATCACACGTTGTCGCAACGCGATCAGATCAATGCGAAACTACGAATCATTCTCGATGAAGCGACGGACAAGTGGGGCGTGAAAGTTACGCGCGTAGATGTAAAGAACATCAATCCGCCGGAAGATGTGCGCATCACGATGGAAAAGCAGATGACTGCGGAACGCAACCGGCGCGCGCTGGTGCTGCAAGCGGAAGGCGATCGCCAGGCCGCAATTACGCGCGCGGAAGGTGAGAAGCAAGCGGCGGTCACGCGTGCGGAAGGCGAAAAGCAATCGGCTATTCTCGCCGCTGAGGGCGCGGCCGAAGCCCGACAGCGAAACGCTCAGGGTGAAGCACAGGCAATCGCGCTGGTCGCCGAAGCGATGCACGAGCATGGCAATCCCGCGCAATATCTAATAACCACTCGCTACATTGAAAGCTTGCGCGACATGACGCGCACGAACAATTCCAAGGTGATTTTCATGCCGGTGGAAACTTCGGCGATGCTTTCGAGCGTGGGAGCTATTAAGGAAGTGCTGGGACAGACTGGCCAGACGAGCGGCGAAGAGCCGCCCGCATCCACGCCACCGCCAAGGCCGCGAGAGCTGCGATAAATCGAGCGCCCGACAAACTTCAGATTGTCGGTATACTTTAGATAGAAAGCAAACACGACAAACTGTGAAGTTTATCGGACATGGGCAGCGACAATCTAAAGTTTGTCAGACAGCGCGTGTCGTGAGAGCACAGTATAGTTCGATCCCTGACTGCTCAACTCGCTGCGAATCAATGTCAACTCACTGACGCAGACCTTGGTGGATGCAAAGTCCATTTCTTTGTGAGCCGCCGCTAGCGCTCGAGTGCCCTGTGGTTTGCGGATCCGGGCGATTGTCAGGTGTGGATTAAAAGTGCGCGCTTCTCTCTCAAAACCAAGTCGCAGGCATTCGTTTTCAAGCTTCGTTTGCAACTGCGCCAGTCTTTCCGTGTGATCGCTAACGCCAATCCATAGCACTCGTGGCGTGCCGTGTTTCGGAAACGAGCCGGTGTCTCCAATTCCAATCTCGAAAGAGGAAAAACCTTCTACTGCGTTGGCGGCGGCTTGCGAAAGGTCACTGACTCGATCGGCTGAAATCTCTCCGACGAATTTGAGCGTCAGGTGAATGTTGTCAGCGCGGCTCCAACTCGCAGGCGAATCCGGCGCCGCGTCACGCAAGCGCCTGATGTGTTCAGAGATTTTCTGGTGGACTAATGAAGGCAGTTCAATTGCACAGAAAACGCGCCACGCTTCGTTCTTTGTCTCGGCCACGTTTTTATTTCTTCGGCGCCAGCACCGTCGTCGTCTTGGTCCGTCGTCGTCTTGGTCGCTTTCGCGATGGCGGCTTCAGTGAAAGGAAACTCGCGAGGCGTGACCGCACGCCAATCGGCAAGTTGATCGCTCCAATGAACAGTCGCGGGCAGTCCTGATTCGCCGAGCGTGATGCCGTGCTGAGTTTTGTCCCAATCGCTCGGGTCGGCAATCAAGCGCATTGAGACGGTGGCTCCGACGTTGGGTGTGGGCGCCAGTCCGCCCGTACCGTTTTGCGGAATAGGAGCAATGGTGAATTGCAAACCGATCAGCGGAGCGTTGGCCAGCGGATGCGAAAAGCGCACCTTGGCCATCTCGCCCCAGGTCCACTTCGATTCGTCTGCGCTAATTTTGGTTAGCGCTTTTACCGCGTCTTCAAAACAAGCTCGCAATAGATCGGCGTAGCTCGTGAATTCCTTGGGCAGCCATTCCTTTGGTTGCTCAGTGATCAATCGATCTATCGTCGTATCGTAGTTGGACCAGGCATAGATCTTAAACAGATCTTCGCCGAGGGCGGCATTCAACACTCTTGAGCGAAAGGCAATCCGCATTTGCGCGACGATCGGCGCCACCTGTGAATCGGCATCCATTCGACCATCCCATTTTTCAAAAGCAGCAAGCGCCGCGGCCAGACGCGCTTCCTGCGGTTTCAACTGGTCACGCATTATTTTTGTGGTTTGTTGGGCAAACAGCACGTTTCCGATTGAATAAACATCCCCCTGAATACGGCGAAAATCGTCGGCACTAAGTTTCGGCGTTTGACTTAAGAGATCAAAAATTCTGCGCGCGCGATAAGGCTGGGCCCACACATGCGTCAGGAAGTAAGGATAATCGGTGCCCACGATTCTTTGGTTCGCGGTAACGATGATTCCCGATGGCGGATCGTAGACGATTGGCAGTTTGTCGCTCGGAATGAAACTAGTCCATTCGCCTTCGTCGGTTGAACCGTCATAAGGAACACTGCCATCGCCTGAGCTTCTGATAGGCACAACGCCCGCCGCGTGATAGCCAATGTGTCCAGCGACGTCCGCATAAACGATGTTCTGCATCGGCGCGGTAAAGGAACGCAGCGCCGTATTGAATTCTTTCCAGTTATGCGCGCGGTTTAGTGAGTAAGTCGAATCGGGGTTGTTAAGCTTGGGATCCAGCGGCTTGCCGTCTTTTTCAAAGACGATTGGTCCATGTCGCGTTACTGTCACATCCAACGCAACCGTGTCGGTGGCTGAGTCAATAAAACCATTCCGCACCTTAATCTCTTCATGACGGATCGTTGCGTCGCTCCAACCTGATGGCGTTTTGTAACGTCGCGGGTTGGCCGGGTCGAATTGTTCGACGTACAGGTCCTGCACATCCGGACCCACGTTGGTAAAGCCCCAGGCGATTTGATCGTTGTGGCCAATGACGACTCCGGGCAGCCCGGGCGCAGTTACCCCGGCAACACGCACGCCGGGCGCGCTAAGGTGGACCATGTACCAGATCGATGGCGCCGATGGCGCGAGGTGTGGATCGTTCGCCAGTAGCGGCTTTCCGGTCACTGTGTGTTTGCCGTTTACGACCCAGTTGTTGCTGGCGGCGAGTCCTTCCGCAAACACACCCACGCGTGCCAGTGATTGAGATTCAAGTTCCTGGTCTTTAGCGAGCTCGAACAGAACCGCTTGCGTAACCGGAAAAGTTTTTGTTGGCGAGTTGGAAAATGAAGTAGCTGGTTTCCGCGTGTCCTTGCCAACCACCAGCACATCGAGTGGTGAAAACTCGGGCAGCAGCATGGCGCGTTTGTCTGCCGGCAGTGAAGCAAGCGCTTCACGCATTACGTCAAGACGCCAGGTGGATGACAGGGCCTCGGCAAAAACCTTGATGACGACCAGCGAGTCGACAGGCGTCCATGGACTCGGCTTGTATTGCAGGATTTGAAATTCCGGCGGCAATGTCTTGGCGTCCAGGGAAGTGATGTAAGCGTTGACGCCGTCCGCGTAAGCTTGCAGCAGCGCGCGCGATTGCGCCGAGGCACCGGCGAATTCTGCTTCCGCAACCTGGGCAAACCCGAGCGTTCGGTGTTGTTTGTCCTGGTCGAGAACCACGTTGTTGGGTCCGGCGCTCAAAATCTCCGCTAACTCTCCGCGCTCGGAGCGACGCAGCAAGTCCATTTGCCAAAGACGGTCGCTCGCCGTCACATAACCCTGCGCCAGGTAAAGATCGTGATCGTTTTTTGCTTGAATGTAAGGAATGCCCCGCTCGTCGCGGCGGATGATTACCTGATCGATGAGACCGGGAATGAGTGTGGGCGCAGTCTGACCCGCCGCGGTTTCTTCTGAAGCGATGAACGCAATACTCGCGACCAGGGAAACCAAGAAAAAACCGATGATGGCCCGGACAGTTGAGCTGAACGACATTTTGGGGGAACCTCGCTTCCGAATTTTCGTGCGTGATATTAACACAGCGAATATTTGTTGACCGCGGTACGTAATAGTTTAGAATCCGCAAGTGAGGGCGCTGATATCAGTCGGGTTGTTACAACGGAACACAGCTCATCTCTTTTTGAGGTAAACAAATGAATAGAGCAATAGCCCCCATCTCGTTTCTTTTGATCTGCGCGGTTGTCGCGCTTGGCGTTCAGAATTCGACCTGGATCAATTACAACTCGACTGAAGGCCGCTACACGATTTCACTTCCCGCGCAGCCGAAGGTGAGTACGCAGGAATCCGCTACCGCCGATGGCCAAAAATTTCCGCAATACATGGCGACAGTTAACGACCAGGACGCCATTTATCTGGTTGGCTATTTTGACCATGTGCCGGGAACAATTTTTTCTGCCGACAGTGCTCGCGACGGCATGGTCGCAGCGGTTAAAGGCACATTGGTTAGCGAGCGAATCATTAGTCTCAGCGGTTATCCCGGCCGCGAACTGAAAGTAGGGACGAAATCAGACAACAATGAGTACGTTATTCTGGCGAAATTCTGGGACACTGAAAATCGCGTTTATGTGCTCCAAATTGTCTTTCCAGAGTCGGTTGACAGCGAATCCATAAATATAAAAGCAGCGAAGTATTTCGACTCGTTTCAGATTGTAAAGAAGTAGCTGACAAGCGTGAACATTGACGCGCTCCTAAACGGCCATTACAATCGCCGCCAGAAACGATTTCCAAAACTAATGCTTTCAGCCTTCAAATATTTGCGCTGCACGCTGGCGATGCTCTTCCTCTTTGCGTACGCGCTAACCGCCACTGCGCAGCAGCGTCCGTTGTTGACTGAAGATGTCGACATCATTCCACCCGGAACGATGCGCATCGAGGCGGGAATTGATTTTCTACAAGGCGCAAAATTTCCAGTTTCAGGATTGACCGGCGACCTGACCCGCGTGGGTGTGATTGGCATCAACTTTGGTCTGGCGCCCAATGTTGAATTTCAAATTGAAGGCGTGGCGCAAAATGTCTTAAGCATCAATTCTCGCGGCGCGTCTGCCATTCCCCTATCATTGGCGCCCGGGGCCAATTCAACCAATGATACCGGCGACTTCATCCTCTGGGCCAAATTCAAGCTGCGCAGTGAAACCAAACACGGGCCATCACTTGGCTTCCGTTTTGGCGTTGGGCTACCAAATTCGAAGCAAGCTCGCGGCATCGGTTTGAATCTGACGAACGCATACGGTTCCGTTCTGGTAGGGAAAAAGTTTGGCCGCGATGGCCGGCTGAATACTTTCGGTAATCTGGGCCTTGCCATCCTTACCGCACCGACCGAGTTGTTTTCTCAAAACGACGTGCTCACCTACGGCGCCGCCGGAATCTTTCGCTTGAACAAACAATTCAGTATTGCCGGCGAGGTGAACGGACGGGCCAACACGCGTCCCGGCAATGGACCAAAGGGCACGGAATCGCAATCGGAAGCTCGTTTGGGAATGCAGGTGCGCGCCTCCGGCTTGCGCTTTGACTTTGCAGCCATTAAAGGACTCACCAACTTCACACATAATTCCGGCGTAACCGTCGGCGTTACCTACGACACGCCTGCGATCTTTACTCCAGCCAAATAGAAAAAGTGCTGAGTGCTGAGTGCTGAGTACTGAGTGCTGAGCGAAGGGTTAAGGCCCGGCTCTCCGCTTACACTTCGAACCGTTTGCTCGTTATTATGACTTCTCGTTTGAAGTTTGGTCTGGTCATGATCGGGTGACGAGGTAAAGCGTTCTTCTTTTTTGCTCAGCACTCAGCACTCAGTACTCATGACTTTTTACCTGGCTTATGTTTGATTGGTTAAGGCCCATCGGACGCTGGCTTGAGCGCTATATCATCGCCCTGCCGATTTATTACGCGGCGCCCGCGATGATTCTGATTGGCGCGCTCGACTCGTCGTTGTTGTCGCTTCCCGAAATCAATGATTATCTGGTGGTGGGCAGGTGCTTCAAGCAACCGAGCGCCGTTTTTTATTTCCCAATGTTTGCGGCGATTGGCTCTGTCCTCGGCTGCTTGTTGCTTTACACCATCATGCGACGCGGCGGTCAGGCCTTGCTGCGACGGCGATTCAAACGTGAAAACATCGAGAAAGTTGAGCACGTCTACGCTCGCTACGGTTTTTTGGCGATAGCTATCCCGGCTCTGCTGCCGCCACCAATGCCTTTCAAGATTTTTGTGGCCACCGCGGGCACGCTCGAGTATCCGCGCTGGAAGTTTTTGGTGACGGTGATGGTGGCTCGCGCGTTTCGTTATTACGTCGAAGGTATACTGGCGGTATTCTACGGACGCCGCGTGTTGTCGTTTCTGAGAGATAACGGTTTGGTGATCGTCATCATTTGCGGGGCAGCCGCAATTGTGTTCGTCTTGATCTATGCGCTGGTCAATCGCCGCCAACTGGATCCAGCTAAAAACGGAGACACCAGCAACGCAACGACGCCGAACACAAACGACAACGTGCTGCCGGAGTAGAAGATCACTTAGTTCAAGTCACGCGAGAAGGGAACAATTTACTTGAAGCATCTGATTCACAAAATTAGCAAGGGGCTGGTCCGTCTTTCCGACTATTTCATTGCCCTTGGCCCGTTTGGACTGTTTGCTGTGGCGTTGCTCGATTCGGCTTTCGTGCCGCTGCCAAGCAGTGCCGACGCCTTGATGCTGTTGTTGTCGGCCGCGCACCCGCATTTGATGCCACTCTATGCGTTCCTGGCCACTGCAGGTTCGACAATAGGTTGCGTCATTCTCTATTACATCTCGCGTCGCGCCGGCGGGCGCGCACTTAAGAAATTTTCCGAAGCGAAACAAAAGAGAGTAAAAGAGCTCATCGATCGTTACGACGTGCTGGCGGTGCTGGTGGCGTCGCTGTTGCCACCGCCGTTTCCTTTCAAGTTATTTGTGATAACTGCCGGTGTTTTTCGTTTTAGTGTGCTTCGCTTTACCCTGGCGATTGTTGCGGGTCGCGCATTTCGGTTTTTGCTCGAAGGATACTTCGCCGTGCGTTATGGCTCGCAGGCAAAACAGGTTCTTGCGAAATACTATCCGTGGATTGGCTTAGGTCTGGCGTTGGTGCTGATCGTTTTTTTCGTGGCGCGAAATCTGCTGAAGAAGAAGAAGACAGAGAGGGTGGTGGAAAGCTTAGAAGTTTGACAAGAGCGGCAGCGGTTCGCCTGCTGCCACTGCTTTTTCGATGGGCATTGATTCATACCTGTGAGCGGCACCGAGATTTTTCACGCCGCTGGCAGCAAGTCGCTCAAGCAAATGCAGAAAGATCTCGGCAGTGGCCAGAGCGTCGCTGCCCGCGCGATGTCGCTCGGGGATGGAAATAGAGAAATTCTCGGCCACTGTTTCCAGGCGATAATTAGGTAAACCCGGAATCGCTCGACGCGACAACGTCACTGTGCATAGATGAGGATTAACCATTCGCTGTCCCGGATAAACGCGCGAGATTTCATGGTTAATAAAATTCGTATCGAACGGAGCATTGTGGGCAATCAATACCGCATCGCCAACAAAGTCGAGCCAGCGCGGCACGACTTCGGCGAAAAGCGGCGCCTGCCTGACCATGTAGTTGTTGATTCCCGTTAGTGAGGCCACGAAGCGCGGAATGGGAATCTCCGGATTTACCAGGGTCAAAAAGTTATCTACTATCTGTTTACCGCGAATGCGATATGCGCCAAGTTCGATAATACGGTTAGGCGGCATCTTGGCGCCGGTCGCTTCAACATCGACAACGACGAAATCCAACTCATCGAGCAGGCGCGTTTCGCAATCATCCAACTCTAGTTCTACGGTGTTGCCCTCGATAATTTTGAAACGGCGGTCGTCCCTAATCAGGTCACCAACGAGCAAGCCTGCCAATTCGTCGTCAATATGAGATACCTTGAATACGACATCGACAATCTGCGAAGCGTTTGCACGGCCGCCGCAATCGCGAAGCAGCTCGATTGTTTCCTGAAGCAGAGTGGAATCGGATACCAGGTTGGAATAGGACGACATCGCCGCGGATTGTAGCACGCCTTTTGGTTTAGTCTGATGACTTTGCAACCCGAACAAGTGATCGAGAAGTTCCGACGGACCGGTGCGCTGTTGGCAGGACACTTTCTATTGAGCAGCGGATTACACAGCCCGGTCTATTTGCAATGCGCACTCGTGCTTCAGTACCCGCGCACGGCAAAAGAGTTTGGCCAGGAGATCGCAGCTCATTTTCAGGACGCGGAGATTCAAACCGTAGCGTCGCCCGCGATTGGCGGAATTGTTATTGGTCACGAGGTGGCGCGCGCTCTCAACGCCCGCTTCATTTGGACGGAGCGCGAAAACGGCAAGATGATTTTACGGCGCGGCTTTTCCGTTTCGCCGGGCGAGAAGATTTTGGTGGTCGAGGATGTGGTGACAACCGGTGGATCGACTCGAGAAACAATTGTTGTCTTGCAAAGCATGGGAGCCAACGTTCGCGGCGCAGCCTCAATCATCGACCGCTCATCCGGTTCAGCAGATGTGGGCGTGCCGCGAATTGCGCTCGCAACGCTTGACGTTCCCGCAGTTGGGCCGGCTATCTGCGAAGCTTGTAAACGAGGCGAGCAGGCGATCAAGCCGGGGAGTCGTAAGCAGTGAGCAGTGTGCCGTGTGCAGTGAGCAGCGGGCAAAAAGCTGAATACCAAATTCAAAATTTCAGATTCCAGATTTCAGAAACCAAAGACCAAAGACCAAATAACCACTGACTACTGACGACGGACAACTCGCTCCCGATAAATGAATTTCAAACTCACCATCCAATACGACGGCACAGACTTTCATGGTTGGCAGATGCAGGGCGAACTACGCTCTGTTCAGGGCGAGTTAACGCGAGCGCTTTCGCGAATCGACGGCCGCGATGTGGTCCTACATGGTTCGGGCCGCACCGATGCGGGCGTGCATGCCGAAGGCCAGGTCGCCAACGTCCATCTCGAAAAACAGATAGCTCCCGAAAAACTCCGCGCCGCGATTAATGGCAACACGGAAAAAGATGTTCGCGTCATCGAGGCTGCACTGGTTGACGACGACTTCCACGCCAGATATTCGGCACTGGAAAAGATCTATGTTTACCGCATCGTTAATGGACCAGTCATTTCGCCGTTTTGGCTGCGTTATGCTCACCACGAAGCGCGCACACTTGACCTTCAACGCATGAAAAGTGCCGGCACGCTGTTTCTGGGTGAGCATGATTGGAGCGCCTTCTCATCCGCTCAATCCGATTCCGAAACGAAGCGCCGCACAATTACGAATGTCGCCCTTTCTGAGTACGCAGACGACCAGGCTCGGGCCAGGATCGTTGAGATAAAAGTGAGCGCCAATGGTTTTCTTCGTTACATGGTTCGATCAATTGCCGGAACTCTGTTAGCCGTCGGCCGCGGCGAGATGGATGACCAGCTTGTGGCGCAGGCAATAGCTGGTGGCAACCGTTCGCTAGTCGCCGCGACGGCGCCGGCTTGCGGTCTGACGCTGCTATCGGTTCGTTACGACTAACACCAGCGCTGACGCGTTCGTCATAACTTGATTGACACGTACTACGCTTGCGGCAAGAATGTTCAAATGCTTTCTGACTTCGCAGAAGTCGTTAAGGCCGGCACGCGTGAGGCGCGGTTGCTTGCTTCCATCAACTGGGACCACCTGCCGCGGCACGTCGCGATCATCATGGATGGCAACGGCCGCTGGGCTGCGCAACGAAGTCTGCCACGCATCGCTGGTCATCGTGCCGGCGTTGAAGCTGTAAGGGCGGCGGTAGACACTGGCGCCCGTTTAGGTCTTGGCGCGTTGACGCTGTATGCCTTCTCAACAGAAAACTGGAAACGTCCGCGTTACGAGATTGATGCGCTGATGCGAATGTTGCGGCGTTATCTGCGAATCGAGCTGGACGAGATTGACAAGCAAAACATTCGCTTTCAAACAATTGGGCGCACCGGCGCACTCGCGAAAAATGTTCGCAGCGAAATCGAAAAGGCGACCGAGCGCACGGCTAAAAATACTGGAATGATTTTGGCGGTGGCGTTGAACTATGGCGGCCGCGCTGAAATTGTAGATGCCACTCGCGCGGCGGTGCGGCGCTTATTGGATGAAGGAAACGCTCCCGACGAGTTAACCGAAGAACGCATCACCAACGAGCTTTACACGCGCACGATGCCGGATTTGGATTTACTCGTGCGCACCAGCGGGGAACTGCGGATTTCAAATTTTCTGTTGTGGCAGGCTGCCTACAGCGAGATCTACGTTACCGAAACCCTCTGGCCAGATTTCCGCCGCGTCCATTTACTGGAAGCGGTCGTTGACTATCAACGGCGCGATCGGCGCTTTGGTGGATTGAAGCTTGTCGCTAACTCCAAGTAAGTGCTGCTGCCAGCGCAAAAGTAAGCGCCGCCGCCGCGACTTGACGAGCTCTGAAGGTTTTCCATTTATCATTTTCCATTTTTCATTTGCCATTTGGGAAATCGGAATGCATCTAAACGGCAGATGGCAAGCAAATGAAAACCACGCTCAAAGAGCAGCTGAAATGACAAATGAGAAATCACTACTGTCCCAACGTTACTTGAACAGGATCAGTCATTTGGCAGCAGCAGTAGATGGGATCTCGTTAGTACTACGAAAGCAACGATCAAATGTTAAGGTTTTTTCAAGGGCACTACGATCATGGTCCCATGCAA
>WNFS01004344.1_pt1 | contig 12000 bp, 10 predicted proteins | sample 5400141 | NCBI WGS metagenome assembly WNFS01 (sample SAMN13153358, study PRJNA577476) | soil metagenome | isolation source: 60 cm saprolite under Madrone tree | place: USA:California | collected 2016-06-14 | reverse complement strand
GTTCCCGATGTCTTTCGCAGCGCGGTGATCTTGCGCGATCTCGAAGGCCTGAGTTACGAGGAAGTCTCGGAAGTTCTGGAATGCAGCGTCGGCACGGTGAAGTCCCGCATCCTTCGCGGGCGCCGCGCGCTGAAAGAAATTCTTGAGCCGCTCTTGGGCGCGCACCAGATTCACGGCAGTCACGCGCAAACCTCTTCGCATGGCAGCGTTTCCGAGCCTCAGCCTTCGCCATTCGGTGATGCATTTTCCGCCGCAAGGCGAATCACAATTTCTTCCCAAGGTACGTCCCCGCGGGCAAGTTCCGCGGGCAAGGGTGTCCAATGAAGTGCAACACGGTACGAACCAAACTGGCGGGTTATCTCGATGATGCTATAACCGGCGGAGCGCGCGTTGCAGAGCGCGTTCAGATTCGCCAGCACCTGGAAGGTTGCAGCGTTTGCCGCGAGGAACTGGAACGCTTCCGCAAGCTGGCCGTCATGCTTTCGCGTGTCCCCAAAAACGTTCCCCCTGCTGATCTCGCCGTGCGCATCAAGGTCGCTGCCGCTCAAGCGCAGCATTCGCAGGATTGGCCCAGCCGTATGCGCCGCATCAAGGACCGTGCCGAAATTTTGCTCGACAATGTTTTCCGCCCCTTGACCCTTCCGGCCACCGGTGGATTTTTCTCCGCCATCCTCGTTTTCGTGCTGGTGCTTCAGATGATCGTGCCCGGCACCACCGTGCGCGCCGTCCAGAACGATGTGGCTCTCAATCTGATGCGCCCCGCCGAGCTGGTTTCTCTCTCGGACTATCCGCAAGCCTGGGCGCCGGAGCAGAATGACCTCGAACTTTCTCTGCCTCACGGCCTGCTACTGGACGTCACTGTCGATGCCCAGGGTCATATGACCGATTATCAAATTATCTCTGGCCCGACCAGCCTGGAACTCCGGCGCCAGCTTGACCAGATGTTGCTCTTCTCCCGCTTCAGCCCCATGCTGAGTTTCGGTCGTCCCACTCCCGGCGGCCACGTGGTTCTCAGCTTCAGCGCCGTCCGCGTCCGCGGCTAATCTTTATCGGCATGAGAAATTCCAAATTTCTCCTCGCCGCCGCATTTCTTTTTTTCTTTTCGACGAGCGCCTACGCGCAACTACAAAGGAACGACTCGGAGCGCCAGCTCTTCGAGGCCCTCAACCACGAGCGCACCGCCCAAGGGCTCTCCGCACTCCAGCCACCACGCCCTGCTCATGCTCAATCTGAACAGGCTCGAGCACCAGCTCCCCAGCGAGTCCAACCTGGAAGGTCGCCTTGCCGAAGCCGGCGCGCGGTTCGGCGCCATCGCGGAGAACATCGCCATCGGTCCGAATCCCCGGATCATTCATGCCGGTTGGATGGATTCGCCCGGCCACCGGAAAAATATCCTGGACCCGCGGCTCACCTCCGTTGGAATCGCCGCGGTGCGCGGGCCGGGGGGCCTCTTCGCCGTCCAGGATTTTTCGCAGTTTGTTCCGGATTTAAGTCTCAAACAGCAGGAACAGAAAGTGGTTTCATTGCTCGCCGCGCAGGGATTCCGGCCGACGAACGAGACGGCCGACGCGCGGAAAACATGCGAGAACGACGCGGGATTCGCGGGCACTTCAGCAAAATCGATGATTCGATTTGAGGCGACAGACCTGGAAAAATTGCCGGAAGTTCTCGAGCGAAAGATTGGGAGCGCGTCTTACAGCAGAGCGGCGGTGGGAGCATGCCGCGCGAACCGGACATCGGGATTCGCGCGCTATCGCATTGCGGTGCTGTTTTTCTAAGGTTCGCATGGGATTTAATGGCGGCCTTGTTTGCCGAAAGAATTTGTTGTGTACAGGAAAGAGACGAAATACACTATTCCCATGATTTGCATCGCCCACTCGTATTGGTTTCGATTTAGCGGTCCACCCAACTAGGTGGCGAGGGGCGTTTCTGTAAGCGGATTCAGCAAAAAAAGATCCGACCCACTCGCAGCGAGTGGGTTTTTTATTTTGTGAAAGTGTTTTCAGGAAAAGTTTTGCGAAAGAGTAAAAAGGAAGTCGAGAGGATCGAGCCATGATTATTTCCATGAAGCTGCACGCGACACGCGAAGAGATCGATGAAGTGCGCAAACAGGTGGAGCACTTCGGGTACAAGGTGCACTCCATCGAAGGGGAAGAGCGCGTGGTGATCGGAGTGGTCGGCGTGGGAGATGTGACGGCATGCATGGAATCCATCGAAGCCATGCCGCAGGTGGACAACGTAGTGCGGATTTCGGCGCCGTACAAATTTGTGAGCAAGGAATTCCGCGCGGGTAAAACAAAAATAAAAATAAACGGAACGGAAATCGGCGGCGCCGAATTCGTGGTGATGGCCGGGCCGTGCTCGGTGGAATCGGAAAGACAGATCATGCAGGCCGCGGAAGGCGTGGCGAAAGCAGGCGCGAAAATGCTGCGCGGCGGCGCGTTCAAGCCGCGGACTTCGCCCTACGATTTCCAGGGGATGGAGGAAGAAGGATTGAAGCTGCTGAAGAAGGCGAAAGAGGCCACGGGACTGGCGATCATCACGGAAGTGATGAGCGACCGCGATGTGGACCTAGTGGCGAAATACGCGGACGTGATGCAGGTGGGCGCGCGGAATATGCAGAATTTTATGCTGCTGAAGGCGCTGGGAAAATGCGGGCGGCCGGTGCTGCTGAAGCGCGGGTTGAGCAGCACGGTGAAAGAATTGCTGATGTCCGCGGAATACATCACGGCACACGGAAATCCAGATGTGATTTTGTGCGAACGCGGAATTCGCACGTTTGAAACGGTGACGCGAAACACGTGCGACATTGCGGCGATCCCGGCGCTAAATGAATTGACACACTTGCCGGTGATTCTGGACCCAAGCCACGCGACGGGAAAACGGAGCCTCGTGCCGGCGCTTTGCCGGGCGGGCGTGGCGATCGGCGCCGATGGATTAATCGTGGAGGTGCATCCCGCGCCGGAAAAAGCCATCAGCGACGGAGCGCAATCGCTGGACATCCCGCAATTCCAAAAAATGATGAAGGACTTGGAGCCGTACATTCAGCTGTGGAATCAATCCAGAAAGACGGAAATTACTGCTGCCGCGAGCCGCTGAATTGTCTAGCTTAGACGTGCGTTCTCGGATGGGAATGTGGAGTGATATTTCCATGACGCGGAGGGTTCAGAACGCTCCCGGGAGCCTTGTCACTTTGCCGAAAGCGCCCGCCTGACGCCATGCCGAATGTGGAGCACGTTCACAACATGATGGCGTTTATCCACAGCGTAAATAATTCTGTAGACGTGAGGTTGCTTTCCAAAAAGGAGGTGGCGAAGCCTCTTGTTTTCAGGAATGATCGGGCCGCGAAAGGGAAATCGCTCCAAACTATAAATTGCATTGGCGAGACGATTGAACCAAGCGAACGCGTGCTGGGAAGCATCCGCTTCGACGTGGATGTAGATTGCTTCCACGTCCCGCAAGGAGCGGGCGGTCATCCTAACGAGGTATTTCATGGACGCGGCGGAACATTTCCAGAACTTCACGCGCCGGCCGCATGCGACCCTTCTTTACGTCCTCAAGCCCTTGCCGTATTCCTTCAACGGCATCGGCTTGCGCCGCGATGTCGAGCAAGCGCTGATAGGCTTCGGCATCCTGCACGACCGCTTCCGCTTTGCCGTTAACGGTAAGAATCAGCGGCCTCTTGGTTTTCTTGAGACGTTTCATGAATTCTCCCGGATTGCGCCGGAATGTGGTCATGGCCTGAATGTCTTTCTTGATGTCGAACATACACACCTCATGACGGCATGATAGCACCCTTAAAGGTGCTGCGAAATGACCGAGTAGAGATAACGCAGAGGCGCAGAGACCGCAGAGAAGAGTACGGAAGCCAAGAATCGTAGCCCGGAAAAATGGCATGCAGTGCGGCGAGCGCAAGGCTACAAGCAGCGAAAAGGGACAGAAACGTGACTGCAATGGCTTTGACACGAGTCTTGCAGGATGGGATCGCGCATCTCTCGGACGGAAATCCTAATCTTTAGAACACAGCGAGGCCGCATCGCTAAGAACCGGTGATTCCGACCCACGTTCGGGGATGTGGCCAAGGAGCCCAGTCCACGCCACTTGGGCGAGCCCCTACACCTGCGGCGTAAATAATGGATTCCCTTATGCCGTCGATCCCCAATTCCTCTTCGACGCGGACCTGGTCGAAGGCCATGGTGCAGAAAGGAGCCAAGCCCAACCAGGTGGCGACTAGACAGAAGGTCTGGCAGACATGTCCGGCGTCAATCATGATGGTGCGATAGGCCGTAGAGTCTCGATATTTCCACTGGTTCCGAGGGAAGACGGCGGTCATCAACATAAGTGCCGCGGCCGGCCGGTACCACCACTGGTTTGCCAGGAAGTCCACAACATCCTGCGAAGTTGCGCCACGTTTCAGGAGCTCCAGCCGATGCCGGTCGGCCGCATAGTGATAGAGGCCACGCCGTAGGCCAGCGACATTCACCGCAAGCACATAGACTTCGATGGGATGTCGCGCACCCGCCGAGGGAGAGGTTTTCAGCGCCAAGCGTCCGACTCCGGGCAGTTTCACCCAGCGGTGCACGCCCCATGTCAAGTTCAGCAGGGTGGCCAGATCCGACAATCGAAGCGGGCGTTTGGTGAAACGGCGCCAGGTGCGGCGGGCGAGAAGCACTTGGGGGAAGGCACCAGACTGCTGGGGCGCGGGAAGACTGAATTGAAGAGCCTCTCGATAGTGTTTTACGGGCGAGGGTGGCGCGACTTCGCTGGCACGTTGCTGAAACTGCCGGCGGACAGCCGCGAGGTTCGATTCGTACCGAAGGCTGCGGGTCTCGAATTGAAGCATTCCGGCGGCGGGAAGCCAGGGCTCCCAAACCTTTTCCAACAATACATCTCGCCGGGCCTCCACCGAACCTTCTCGAACCAGGAAATGGCGTTGGGTGAGTTGCTGAAGCGCCCGAGCCAGGCTGGGCCTTGCATAGTTGTCAAACCGGGAGAAGAACTCGGAAGGCGTGCGCCAACGACTGAAGAAATCGAGCACTAGGAGTGTGAGTGGGGCGGCGGTGACGCGGCGGCGAGTGAAGTAGTTCTCGAAAACGAGCTGGTCTTTCTTCCAGTGGGCTATAAGAGTAGTGGCGCGCCGAAGGCGTGGTCCGCGAGAGGTCACTTTTCTCACCAGAAGGGCTTACACGGGGAGCAGCCAGCTTCAGGGGATGCGAAAAGAAGCGATGTTCGCGATTTCCTTCAGGTCGCGAATTTGCAGGTCCAATTGCCGGGCTTGTCTAGCCAACTGCTTGAAAGCTTTGCGAAAACGCTCTTTCTGCTTAAAGGTCAAAAACTGCTTTGTAGCAGATTTCTTCCGGCGCGCGGACACGATTTCCTCCCGGCAGCTGTGAGTCTGCCTAAGGTGAGAATTGGCGAAGATGACGTGCTACCCGGGGAGATTACTGGGGGGAAGCTAACTCAGGCCGCCCCCGAAGTCAATGCAAATCATATAGTTTGCGCTAGTTAGCGAGTTGGCTGCTCAGAGGGTAAGGCCCATTTTGCGAATGAGATTCCGGAAGCGCGGGTCCGATCGAAGACTATCGAGCATGGGCTCGGTCTTGGCATCGGGCAATTGTGCACTGCGATTTTCATAGGCGCGCTCGAGCCAAGTGATGGCCTCGTCCTTTCTTCCTCGGCCAGCTTCAACGATGGCGATGAAGTACGCGGGGAGATACTTGCTCTCGGAGGAATTCTCTAATTGAGTGGAGATGGCCGCAGCTTCGTTCGCCTTACCAGAGATAGCGTAGGCATAGCCCAAAGCGGAGATTGATTGCGGGTCTCCATGTGAGAGGTTCAGGGCGGTGCTGAATTCGGCGACTGCGGCGTCGGAGCGGCCCTTTTGCAAGTGCGCAAAGCCCAAACAGTCGTGCGCCAGGACGAAACCAGAATCCATCTCGATGGCCTTTCGGCACTCCTGGCTCGCTTCGTCGTAGCGGCGCGCGTAGAGGTAACGTCCTCCCAAATTAGCCTGGATGACGAGCGAGAGCGGGTCTAACTCAAGCGCGCGGCGAGCTTGTGCGAGGGCCTCTTCGTGGTGGCCCAGGACAGAAAGTAGGACGGAATACCAATGCCTGGCGGTGGCATAATTCGGATTCAAAGCGATAGCTCTCTTATACTCCGATTCAGCTCCACTCCAATCCCAGTCGTCCTCCAAGGCTCCTCCCAGAGACGTATGGGCCTCGGGCAGCGTATCGTCGAGTTGAACGGCTTTCAGCGCCGCCGCTTTCTGTTTTTCTTTGGCGACTGCTGAAGGAAGACCCAATTCCGGAGCAAACGCATAGGTATAGGACAGTCCCGCGTAAGCGGGGGCGTATTTGGGATCTTTTTCAATCGCCTGTTGGAAGTACTGGAGGGCTTTCTGCAGACCTTCCGGCGTGCGCTTGTTCCAATAGTACAGGCCTTTCAAATAAGCTTCGTGTGCCGCCGGATCGACCGGGTCTGCTCGCTGCAGATCGGCCTGTTCGTCTGGCTTCAGAGTGCCTTCGATGGAAGCTGCAATCGCTTGGGCGACCTCGTGCTGCAGTCCCAGAAGGTTACTCAGGTCGCGCTCGTAACTGTGGGCCCAAAGCTCTTGATCGTTGCGCGCATGGATAAGCCTGGCACTGATCTTCACGCGGTCTCCGACGCGCTGGACCGAGCCTTCCACAACGGCGTCCACCTTCAAAGATTTGGCGATCTCCGGCAAGGGTTTGTCTGTGTTCTTGAAGTGCATGACGGAGGTTCGTGAGATGACTTTGAGGGCGCTGACCCTGGCCAGCTCGGTGATCAATTCGTCAGTCATGCCGTCCGCAAAATATTCCTGCTCGGGGTCATGTGAGCGGTTTTCCAGAGGAAGCACGGCCAGCGAGCGAATCTGTGGTGATCGCGGGTGAAGCATCAGACGATCGTGCCAACCGCCAACATTCAAGCCCAGGACCAGGACCACAAGGGCGAGTAACCCGGCGACGAAGTAAGAAGCAGACCTGGCGGCTTTACTTTGATCCTTCGGTGTCAACGCGGGCGGAGCGGTACGAGAAGACGCGGGTTCCCCCAGCCGGCGCAAATCGACCACGAGCTCTCTTGCGGATTGGTAGCGTTGCTCGGGGTCCTTGTCCAAACATTTAAGGATGATTCCTTCCAGACCCGGTGAAATCCTGGGGTTGAGGGCGCGTGGCGTAACGGGCGGTTCATGGAGAATGGAATCAATGAGCCGCGAAGCCATGGGTTCGCCAAAGGCCCTTCGGTAAGTCGCCATTTCGTATAAGACCGCGCCGATGGTGTAGATGTCCGAGCGAGCATCCACCTGCTCGCCCCGCAATTGCTCCGGCGACATATAGGGCAGCGTGCCCGCAGCCCCGTGGGTGCTCGATAAGCTGTCGGCTGTCGTTTCGTCCCGCGGCCTCAGCAGTTTGGCCAGGCCGAAGTCCAGCACTTTGGCTTGGCCCTTCTCCGTCAACGCGATATTTGCCGGCTTCAAATCGCGGTGGATTATGCCGTGATCGTGGGCCTCTGCCAATGCGGCAGCAATCTGCATGCCCAGAGAGATGACTTCTTTTTCCGGGAGCGTACCGCCGATTAGCCGGTCGGCGAGCGTTTTGCCCGGGACGTACTCCATCACCAGAAAATCCATCCCGTCCTGCGTATCAAACTCATAGACCGTTTCAATATTGGGATGGTTCAGCTTGGCCAGCGCCAGGGCCTCATTGCGGAAGTGTCTGCGGGAGGCATCGTTGCAGAGGGTACCAGACGGCAGAACCTTGAGCGCCACATCACGCTCAAGTTGCTCATCGCGGGCGCGATAGACCACGCCCATTCCACCGGAGCCAACCTTTTCCAGGATGCGGTAATGGCCGAGTGTTTGGCCAATCATGCGGAGGGGACCTACCCTTGTGGGCATATTAGGTTGCGCGGGCGGCTAAGTCAACGCCGCGAAGTGCGCAATCACTGGAACTCGCGCAAATCCAGAGTATTATGGTGAGCCAGGAACCTTTCATGGAATTGTGGCTAGAGGCGAGGGCGCAAAAGACTGCGGCTTCAACGGTGGCTGGATGAACTCCTCGGCAGGTCAGGCGAGTCTGCAAATTATTCCGAACATTTCCACGATTCGTGAGGCGCAAAGATTTCTGGCGAAGTATTTCGCGCCGACGCGGCTGATTGCTGCGCCATTCCTCAGCCAGACTACGGGCAGAAACGTTTATTTGAAATTGGAAACGGAGCTGCCAACGGGATCGTTCAAGGTGCGGGGCGCTTTTTGGGCGCTGGCGCAGAGATTGGAAGACGGGCCGATAGAGGAAGTGGTGGCTTGCAGCACTGGGAATCACGGAGCGGCAGTGGCTTCTGCGGCCAAACACTTTGGTATCAAGGCCAGGATTTTTTTGCCGGCGAACTGCAATCCGGTAAAGCGAGGACGCATCGGGACCCTCGGGGCGGCCATCACGGAGAGCAAGGACAGCGATCCGGCGTCGGCGTTCCGGCTGGCGGCGGAGTACGGCAGGCAGCCGGGGGTGCATTTTCTGAACGACGCAACCGACGCGGATTTGCCGGCCGGTCCCGCAACGATTGGCTGTGAAATCCTGGAGCAGCTTCCCGAGACCAGCGCGGTCGTTGTGCCCATGGGGGATACGGCGCTGATTCGCGGGATTGCGGCGGCGGCGAAACAGATCGCGCCGCAAGTGAAGATCATCGGCGTGCAGGCGGAGCGCGCTCCGGCGTACTACCTGTCCTGGAGGGAAGGCAAAGTCGTGGGCACCGAGACGTGCGACACGATTGCTGATGGGCTGGCGACGCGAACGCCGGAGGCGGCGAACGTGCGCGACGCGATGAACCTCGTCGACGACGTGGTACTGGTGAGTGAAGAGCAATTGCTGCGCGCGATTGAGACCTTACTTCTGCAAGAACACGTGTTGGCGGAGCCGGCTGGGGCGGCGAGCACGGCGGCGCTGGTGCAGTCCAGTGTGCGCTGGGGCGATCACGTGGTGCTAGTGGTAAGCGGAGCCAATGTATCGCGAGAAGTGCTCAAGCGGGCCATCGGCAGCGCCTAGCCGTCAGAGAAGGCGATCAGCGGCGGGGTGTTGCTGTTCGAAGATGCGGCGACAGGGTGCCCTTGCCGCGGATATCGTAGGGATTTCGTTGCTTCGCAATGCCTTACAGGGTTGAAATAGGGTATCTACCCGAGGGCATTTTGCTGTATTTCCCCTCTATTTTTTTCTTCCGTTCTCCCCCCATTTGGGTAGGAAAGGCCGGACGACTAGCTATTGGTTGGGCGTGCCTCCCTCAGAGGCAGGGCTGGAGCCGGTCTTTCCGCGAAATCCTGGATCCGCACTGTTCGGATCCAAGAGATGGGGCTTGGGAGAGGGAAAATGTCCAGAAGTGTGAAGGAATCCCTCCGGGACGCAAAGGGAAAGTCCTCGATGGGGGTAGATTGCGCGAGGCCAGGCGCGGCGCTGAGGCGTAGGTGTGGATCGGAAAGGAACGCCAAGCCATGAAGCGTAGAACGTGGCTGGTTGGCGCGTTAGCGGCGCTGCTATGGGCCACGCCCGCGAAGGCGAATACAGAGATCATCATTCGAACGACAGGGGGCCTCTCGGCGCTTCAGCTCTTCTGCGCTCTTCCCTTATCACCCTGCATTTTGGTCGGGACTGGCCCCTTGGGAGACGTATTAGGCCCCTTGGGAGACCCATTAGGCCAACTCTATCTGGTGTCGACGCCCCTCGATCCAACGACCTTCATTAATCTCCTGGGCAATCCCTTGAGCGGCTTGCTTGGATTCGTGGGTGCTGAGGTCAATCAGTTGCTGAGTTTGGTGGGCGGCCTGAACGTTCTTCCCACGCAGATTCCAGCCACAGTGATGTCGAACAGAACCTTGGTGCCATACCCTGCGGGTTCCACGACGAGCGCATGGGATGGCTACGTCAATCAGCCTGCGGCGTCGATTGTGGGAGTCCAGGATACGCAAAAGACGTTCAACGTATTGGGGACGGGGATTGTCGCCGACATTGACACGGGAGTGGATCCCGGGCATCCGGCGCTGCAAGGGGTTCTGCTACTAGGTTACGACTTCACGCGGAACCAGCCAGGTGGTTCCGAGCTGAACGATATTTCTTCTTCGCCGTGTCCATTCACTTCCGGGTGTCCGCCTCCCCCTTGCCCGACTTGCTCGCCAGCGAAGGTGAACCAGTCCACGGCGGCAGTGCTGGACCAGTCCACGGCGGCAGTGCTCGATGGAACCCCGTATGCGGCATTTGGACACGGCACGATGGTGATGGGCGTCATCCACCTGGTGGCTCCGACCGCGAAACTCTTGCCCTTGAAGGCGTTTCATTCGGACGGGACTGCTTCGCTCTCCGACATTCTGCGCGCGATTTATTACGGCGTGCAGAACGGCGCCAACGTGATCAACATGAGTTTCGACATCACGACGGCATCGACGGAACTGCAGAAAGCCCTCGACTACACGAACCAGAGCGGCGTGATTTGCGCGGCGTCTGCGGGAAACGACGGGAAGATGGAAATTGTATATCCCGCGGCGTTGCAAACCGATGTGATGGGCGTGGCGTCAACGACCGATCAAGACGCGCGCTCGTCGTTCTCGAACTTTGGGAACGCCATCGTGTGGGTGGCGGCTCCCGGCGAAGCGATTGTGAGTACGTACCCGTACGACACGTATGCGGCGGGATGGGGGACGTCGTTTAGCGCGCCGTTTGTGTCGGGAGGGGCGGTGTTGTTGCACAGCCTAAATGCCGCCATTAATCAGTCAAGTGGCGCTGCGGCAGTGGCGCATGCGGTGCCGTTAACGGACGCTGGCATGGGCTACGGGCGGCTGGATCTTTGTGCGACTCTCGCGTCAGTGTCTGCGGCGAGTTGTTCACCGGACTTCAGCGTTTCTGCGGCGCCACCCAGCGCGACGATTACTGCGGGACAGCAGACGACCTTCACGGCCTCTGCTACGCCGCTGCATAGCTCCACTCAGACTGTGACTTGGAGTTGCACGGGTGCACCGGCAGCATCCACGTGCACAATTTCGCCATCGTCGGTAACGCTAGACGGGAAGAACGCCGCCACAGCTACGGTGACTTTGACGACGATGGCAAGAGTCTTGGCGCCGCCATTGGTCGTGCCGCGATTTGCGCCGCCGATGCCTACATGGGTGATGTTGGCTGCATGTTTTGCCGGGCTTGCGATTTTGCTCCTGTTTTGCACTTTGAGCCGCGCTCTTCCCAAACGGCCTGGTCTCGCTGCGGCAGCCGGACTCTTCGCACTTTCACTTTTCAGCTACGCTTGCGGCGGCGGCTACGGCGGCCCACCGGGTTCCCCAACGCTCTCCTCGGTAGCGCTCAACCCCATGAGCGTGACAGGCGGGTCACCTTCAACGGGCACAGTGATACTGAGTGGGCCAGCTCCCAGCGGCGGCGTGGCCGTCTCCCTTACGAGCGACAACACTGCTGCCGCGACGGTCCCGGCGAGCGTGACTGTCGCTGCTGGAGCCAGCAGCGCGACGTTCACGGTGAGCACCAGCGCGGTGACCAGCTCCACTGCGGTCACCATCTCTGCGATGTATGCTGGCGTGACCAAAATGGCCTCACTCAGCGTAGGGCCGCCGGGTTCCGCCACACTGTCCGCTATAGCGCTCAGCCCAACGAGCGTGACTGGCGGGTCCCCTTCAACAGGCACGGTGACTCTCAGCGGGCCAGCTCCGAGTGGCGGCGCGTCCGTCTCCCTTATGAGCGACAACACCGCGGCCGCGACGGTCCCGGCGAGCGTGACTGTCGCTGCGGGAGCCAGCAGCGCGATGTTCACGGTGAACACCAGCAGCGTCACCGCCTCCACATCGGTAACCATCTCCGCGTCCTACGCTGGTGTGGCCAAAACAGCCTCATTGGGCGTGGCGCCGCAGGGTTCCATCACACTTTCCGCGATAGCGCTCAACCCCATGAGCGTGACTGGCGGGTCTCCTTCAACCGGCACGGTGACGCTGAGTGG
>WNFS01005147.1_pt1 | contig 12001 bp, 12 predicted proteins | sample 5400141 | NCBI WGS metagenome assembly WNFS01 (sample SAMN13153358, study PRJNA577476) | soil metagenome | isolation source: 60 cm saprolite under Madrone tree | place: USA:California | collected 2016-06-14 | reverse complement strand
TGGGATCGGCGGGACTCCGGAGGCTTTCTTGATGATCGCCCACCCGCAAGAGTTCCGCCGCGCCGTCCAAGAACAGATCGCCACTCGCTGAACACAGATCACGAAGACATCGAATTCTTTACTGGTTGCATACAGCGGCGCAGCGTTTCAGGATGACCCTGGTCCTGGTGCGATAGGTTGTTAGGAGTGCGGCTGCAAAAAAGAAAAGCGGAGCGCATTTGATTCCACTCCGCAAGTCGCCAGCCTCCGACGCCATGAAGTTACTCTTGCCCAGAAGAATCGCTCTTACCTTTGTGGCGGCAGCGGCTGCCCTGTGGGCCGCAACAAACAAGCGCTTGTACGATATCGCGGTGTTCAACGCACTTGTGAGCATGGGGTTGGCCGCAATCATCGTGTTGCACTTGCGGCTGAAGCCATCGTGGCGTGATGCCGCAGGCGTGGCGGGAGGGGCTGGAACGCTGGCGCTGATCGACTTCAAGCTTCTGCATTACAACTTCAGTGCCTTTGCGCTGTTGTCCTTCCTGGGTCTGGCCAGTTTGGTGGCGCTTGCGATTCGTGCGGCCTGGTCGGGTGGTGAAGAAAGCACGCGGATGAGGCTGGCCTTCATGTTCGCATTTGTCTCTTTAAGCGTGGATGCTGCCGCCGTGTCGTTTCACGCCTTGACGTCAAAGCTGAATCCCAAGGTTCTCGATCTTTACTTATATTCGTTCGACGCCAGCCTGCGTGTGCAACTTTCCTTCCTCGTGGGCCAGGCGTATGGCACCTGGCACCGTTTTGGCGACGCGGGAATGTTCATTTACATCGGATTGCCAATGGTCTTGGCCATGGTAGTTGCCGGACACCTGCTTCACGGAAGTAAAGCGGCAATTCCCGCGATGGCGGCGTTCTTGGTCGCGGCCCCTATCGGTGTTATTTTCTACAATCTCTTTCCCGCGCTGGGTCCGACGTACATTTTCGGTCCACGATTCCCGTGGAATGCGCTCACCACCGGTGAAGCAGCGCGTCTGCTCCTGGAGCCCATCCCGGTGGCAGGCTACCGTAACGCGATGCCATCCTTGCACATTGCGTGGGTTCTTCTGGCGTGGTGGTTTTCGCGAGGGCTATCAGTGTGGGAGCGATCCATCGCCATGGTTTTTGTGGTGTTCACCGTATTAGCGACGCTCGGCAGCGGCGAACACTACTTCATCGATCTGGTAGTGGGCTTTCCGTTTGCCCTGTTCGTCTACTCCTTATGCGCGTTTCCGCTGGGATGGACGCAGGAACGCAAGGTAGCGTTCGGGCTGGGGCTGGGGCTCACGTTGGCGTGGTTTGCGGTGCTGCGCTGGGGAGTCAAGCTGTTTTGGGTCTCACCGATCTTGCCGTGGCTCGCCTGCTCGCTAACCGTCGCTGTCGTCGTGATCCTTCAGCAGCGGCTTGTGCGGGCCAGCGCAACAAATGCTTCGCGAGCGGCCCCGCGCGAGCCGGCGGTGGCCGTTCGAGTTTCCTGATTCCGGCCGAGAAGCCGGGCTCCTTTTTCCGCAGCGCGGCATTGAATGTGGGGTATCGAGCAGCGGTATACTAACCTGATGGAACCCAAAAAAGCCGCGCTTAGGCCCGTGCCTGGGGAATACGCACCCTCCTACGAACCTTATATCTCCAAAGTCAAAGGGAGCGACATTGTGGGCATCCTCGAAGCCCACCGGCTGCAGATGGCGCAGGTATTTGCAGCACGCAGCGAGCGCGACGGCAACTTCCGCTATGCGCCGGACAAATGGACAGTGAAGGAAGTGCTCGGACACGTGAGCGATACCGAACGCATCTTCGCCTACCGCGCTTTGCGGATTGCGCGCGGCGACCAGACGCCGCTTTCCGGATTCGAGCAGGACGATTACGTGCGCGGAGGGAACTTCGCGGAGCGCACGCTGGCAAATTTGGCCGAGGAATTCGGGATGGTGCGCGCGGCCACCATTGCGCTCTTCAAGTCTTTGCAAAAAGATGCCTGGCAGCGGCGCGGTGTGGCCAACAAGAACGAAGTCAGCGTGCGTGCGCTGGCCTTCATTGTGGCTGGCCACGAGCTGCATCACCGCCTGATTCTGGAGGAGCGCTACTTCCCGGCGATCCCTCGCGCGTGAATCCCTCCTGTCGCTGAATCAGGATGCGCGTGCGGTCTACGTAACGGCCATGCAGTGGCAGATCGCCGCCGCGTTTCGTTCGCGTTGTCGTATTGCGTCGGGCAACCGCAATCGTTCTCGGCTCCCAGGGAGCTGCGCCTGGCCAGGCGGCAACGCGGCGTCGCGACTTCCTGGACGGATGCAGCAGGCAATATAACAACGTGGTTGCCGTGGCGATTAACAGCGCGGCAAAGAGCAATCCGATCGACTGGGCCTCGACCGGATTCTCGAATTGCTGCTCGATCAGATAGCTGCCCAGGGCGAGCAGCGAGAATGCTACGCAGAAGGCGAGTCCCGCGAAGGTATTAAGAAACTGACCGCGGGCCGCCAGCGATCGTCGCGAACCCGGCCCCGTCGAGAAACCAAAGAGATAGCCGTGCACCGTCTACTCCTCGCGAGCGGTGACCTTGGCCGTTTCTTCCAGGCGAAGAAAGTCCAGATAGGTGAGCACCGGCGGTGCGTATTTCTTTTTCATTTGCCGCGCCGCACGAGCAGCGGGGATTCTTTCCCGCCTCCCGTGCAGCACTCTCGACCAGCACCTCGCATCCGCAAGCCGGATTGGTGCAATGCCAGCGGTCTCCTGTTTTCATGCGCATGGTCGCTCCTTGCTGCGCGGGGTTTGTTTGCGCTGCGCCGAAGGGCCTGTACTATAACTATTAGTAAATAACAATGCAAGTATACTACTGCGCCCAAAAACCTGAAATCGCGGGCTAGCTCGATTTGTTGGGAGACCCCGGAGAGGCTGTGAAAGAGTTTCCGAGTCAGCCCTCTGCTGGCGTCACTAGATGGAAAGGCAGAGTTCCCACGAAGCGAATGGGCGAAATGGCGGTTGTTGTAAACGACTAGGTTGCTCAGAACGTTCGGTGCCCACCACGTTTTTTGATTTCAGATCAGCACACGGTGATGATACACTTACTCAGCACATGGAGTGCACACATGAAGACCAAGCGTGCTCATATTCTTCTACCACAAGATCTGATTAAGGAAATCGACTCGATCGTGGGACCCAGGCGCCGCAGCGCTTTTTTGGTTGAGACGGCGCGCGATGCGGTTCGCCGGACTAAGCTGCTGCGTTTTTTGGAGAATGATGTGTCACCCGGCCGGGACACAGATCCGGGGGAACCTGCGGATAGTGCCGCACAATGGGTTCGCCAACTACGTCGAGAGAGCGACAGACGCCTAAGGCCAAGGAAACCGCGGGCCAAGAAATGAATTTCTTGTTGGATACAACGGTCATGATTGATGTAGTTCGCTTTAGAAATCAGCGAAACGAATTTTTGGCCGATCTGGCTCGGGCTGGCCATCGGCTAAGCACCAGCACGTTAAACATCGCCGAGCTTTACGCGGGCGTGAGGCCAATGGAGAGCGCCAGGATTGAAGCGCTGTTGAGCGGCTTGGAATATCACGAGCTGAGCGCGTCGATTGCGCGCTTGGCGGGGCAAATGAGGAGCGCCTGGGCCCAAAAGGGACGAACACTGAGTCTCGCCGATACAATTGTGGCAGCTACGGCGATTGACCGAGGATGTGCTCTGCTTACAGACAATCGGAAGGATTTTCCGATGCCGGAAGTGCAGCTATATCCGCTGCCGTGAGGATCCCCTAAGCCCGCGGTCTATCTGCGGAGTGCGGTCAAATGAAATAAAAGACTCGCGCCTACACCCCCTCCCCCCGTCTTTCTGGATCTGTTCATTCCAAAAGGTTTAAGTTTGATGGCGCTGGATCTGCGCATTCTAAACGAGTTGCAAGGCGGATCTTGGCGTCATTGCTTGCGGAAGCGGCGGAAAAAGGGAACGGTGTCGCGGAGCATGGCGTCGTAGGCGCCAGGGTGTTGCACGGCTCCGTTGATTTCGCTTTTGACGCCGGGTATGGATTGGAGAAGGAGCTGGCCGAGGTAATTTTTGCCAAGATAATGTTGCTGTCAAACCTCTTTTATGTCCCGTGGTTTACCCTGCGGATCGCGCCAACCGCGCAAGCCTGTACACGTGGCGAGGCAGACCCCGTTGAGAACGGGCACGGTCAGAGGAGCGGCTCGCTCCAGTTTTCCAGCGTCTCCTTGACCTTGTGCAGGAATTGATGGGCGATGGCGCCGTCGACCACGCGGTGGTCGTAGCTCAGCGTGACGTAGCACATGGAGCGGATGGCGATGGAGTCGTTGATCACTACGGGGCGCTTTTCGATGGCGCCGAGGCCGAGGATGCCGACGTTGGGCTGGCTGATGACCGGCAAGCCGAACAGCCCGCCGAAAACGCCGGGATTGGTGATGGAGAAAGTGCCTTCCTGCACTTCTTCGGGCTTGAGCTTTTTGGTGCGCGCGCGCTCGGCCAGATCGTTCAAATTACGTTGGATGCCGAGGAGGTTTTTCTCGTCGGCGTTTTTGATGACCGGAACGATCAAGCCCCAATCGAGGGCTACGGCTATGCCGATATTGATTTCCTTGTGGAGGATGACGTTGGTGCCGTCGAGGGAGGCGTTCATGGTGGGGAAGGCACGCAAGCCGGCAACCGCGGCTTTGATGAAGAAGGGCATGAAGGTCAGCTTGGTCTCGTAGCGTTTCTCGAATTCGTCCTTGGCTTTGGCGCGCAACAAGGCCACTTTGGTCATGTCCACTTCGTCGACGGAGTAGACGTGCGGCGAGACATGCTTGGAGGCAATCATGTGCTCGGCGATGCGCTGGCGCATGATGCTCATGGGCTGCACTTCGTAATGGCCGAAGTACATTTTTTCGCGAGGCACCGCGGACTCAAAGGCCACGTGCGCCTGGCTGCCGGAAGTTGCGGGTGGCGGTGGAGGCGCAGCGGCGGCGCGTTGCGGAGCAGAGGCTGCCGGCGCGTACTCCGCGGCTCCGGGTTCGGCAGTTCCTGCCGACGGCTGAACGGCACCGGCGAGATAGGCCTCAATGTCTTGTTTGCTGATGCGGCCACCCGCCCCGGTGCCGGGCACCGAACCGAGATCGATGCCATGTTCCTTGGCCATGCGGCGGACCAGCGGCGAGCTGTGGATGCGTTCGCCGGCCGGCCGCGACGGCGCAGGACCTGGCCCGGAAGCAGCAGCGGCGGCTGCCGGAACGGCGGGTTTTGCAGCCTGGGGCGGCGGCACGATTTGCGGCTTTGCAGCGGGGGCGGGGGCAGGAACTCTCGCCGGCTCCGCAGCCTTCGGCGCGGACGCTGGGGCAGTAGCCGCGGCTTTTGCGGCGCCGGCGCCGTCACCGGCTTCGATAACTCCGACGACGGTTTGAATCGGCACGGTCTTGCCTTCGCCGACTTTGATCTCTTTCAGCACGCCGGCGGACGGCGAGGGAATTTCCGCGTCAACTTTATCGGTCGAAATTTCAAAGAGCGGCTCGTCGCGCTCGACTTTGTCGCCGGGTTTCTTGAGCCACTTCGTGATGGTGCCTTCAAAAATGCTTTCGCCCATTTGGGGCATTACGATGTCAACTGCCATGTGCGTTCTCCTCTGAAACCTGCTCAATCGAAGAGCACAGCCAAGAGTGGCTGTGCTACAAAACCCTAATACTTGGCCAACTCCTTTGCGGCGGCGAAAACCTTCTGCGCGTTGGGCAGAAAATAGTCTTCAAGTGTCGGCGCGTACGGCACCGGCGTATCGAGCGAAGTGACGCGCATGAGCGGGCCGTCGAGATCGCCAAACGCTTTCTCGCAAAGAATGGCGGCGATTTCGCCGGCGATGCCGCCGGTCTTGGTGTCTTCGTGAACGACCAGGACTTTGTTGGTCTTTTTCACGGACTGCAGAATCGTTTCCTCGTCAAGCGGGAGCAGCGTGCGCAGGTCGATCACCTCGGCTTCGATGCCTTCTTTCGCCAGGGCTTCCGCGGCTTCGAGCGAGGTGTGCATCATCGCCGCGTAGGAAAGAATGGTGAGGTGGCGGCCTTCGCGGCGCACCACCGCTTTGCCAATGGGCACGGTGTAATCCTCGGCGGGCAGCTCTTCCTTGATGCGGCGGTAGAGGAACTTGTGTTCGAAGAAGAGCACGGGATTATTATCGCGCACCGCGGCCTTGAGTAAACCTTTGGCGTCATACGGCGTGGACGGATAGATGACCTTCAGGCCGGGTGTGTGCACGAAATACATTTCCGGGTTGGCGGAATGAAACGGGCCACCGTGCACGCCGCCGCCGGAAGGGCCGCGCACGACGATTGGCGCCGGCGCGTTCCAAAGATAATGGCCTTTTGCGACGAAATTGGTGAGTTGATTGAAGCAGCAGGCGATGAAGTCGATGAACTGCATCTCGCAGATGGGGCGCAAGCCGAGGTAGCTCATGCCGCAAGCCGCGCCGATGATGGCGCTTTCGCTGATGGGCGTGTCGATTACGCGCTCCCAGCCAAATCGTTCGAGCAGGCCTTCGCTGGTCTTGAAGGCGCCGCCGTAGACGCCGACGTCTTCGCCAATGACTACGACCGCGGGGTCGCGCTCCATCTCCTCAAACATGGCTTGCTTGATGGCTTCGAGAAACGTCACCGGGCCGCCGCTACCATTGCCGCCCGCATTCCCATTGGTTTTGCGGCTGGCCATCGCTTATCTCCGCTTGCCTTGTGTGCGCCGGCGAAGCGCTCCAGCGCCACGGGCGCTGGCGACCTTGGCTGACTTCTTGCCAACGGTTTTGACCGAAACCTTAGGTGCGAGTTTTTCCTCGTTCTGCACGTTTTCCTGCGCGCCGGTCGTATCGCCGAAATGAATCGGTGCCATTCCGCCGCTCGAACCTTTGCCGGTGCCGAAACCTTCGACGGTCCATACCGCCTGCACGCTGGACTTCGGCGGCATAACTTCGCGCTTGTCGCGTTCCCATTTGGGCTGGATCTTGTGGCAGTCATCACCGGTGCAGTACACACCTTCCGCGGCGAATTTCGCGGGCGGCATGGGAGAATTTTCGGCGAAGTCGCGGTCTTTTTGGAGCAGCGCGTCGATTTTGTCTTCGATCTCTTTTTTACCCTTGGCGTCGAGCAGCTTTTCTGACATCAGGAATTTTTCATACAGCAGGATGGGATCGCGCGCTTCCCAGTAAGCACGCATCTCCTTTGGAACATACTCGGCGGCGTCGTGCTGCGCGTGGCCCAGGCGACGAAACGTCTTGGCTTCGATGAGAATCGGTCCTTCACCGGCACGCGCACGGTCGACGGCTTCCTTGGCGGTCTTGTACATGGCCACCACGTCGTTACCGTCGACGATGTAGCTCGCGACGCCGTAGGCCTTGGCCCTGTCGGCGAGATTTTCCAGGGGCACCTGACGGCGTACGGGAGTCGAGTAGGCCCACAGATTATTTTCCAGAATGAGCACAAACGGCGCTTTTTGCGTGGCCGCGAAATTCAGGCCTTCGTGGAAGACGCCGGTGGAGCTACCGCCGTCGCCGATCCAGGTCATGGTGACGATTTTCTGTCCGAGATAGCGGCCGGCGATGGCGACGCCAGCCATCACGGGAATCAGGTCGCCGAGCATGGAGATTGGGGAAACGATGTGCAGATTGTCCAGGTCGCCAAAGTGGCTGGTGCCATCCTTGCCCTTCGTGGGCGAATCGTATTTGGCCATGTGCTGCATGAAGATGTCACGGGGCGGCACGCCCTTGACCAGCAGGGCGCCGATGTTGCGGATCATGGGTGCCAGCCAGTCTTTTTTCTCCAGCGCGTAGGCGCTGCCCACGGAAATGGCCTCCTGGCCGAGGCTGGAGTACAGGCCGCCGACGATTTTATTCTGGCGGAAGAGCTTGACCATGGTGTCTTCCACCGCGCGGTTCAAGCGCATGTAGTAGTACAGGTCTAAATACTGCTGGCGCGTCAGGTCCTTCTTTATGCGTTCCGTGGCGGTGGCCTTCACGGTGAGACTCGTTCCTGCACAGCCAAGATTGGCTGTGCCACGGGCCCTGTGACATTCTGCGCTGGCTCCGCTTCCCGCAAGAGTTCATGCAGCTTGTCAAGCGATGAGCTTTGCATGTCCAGGCCGAAGACTTGGCCGAAATGTTGCGTCAAACGCGCGCCGACTTCGTGGAAATCAACGCCGCAGCCCAGGAGTTTCTCGAGCGATGTGGCTTTGCGACCGGCAATGCCGCAGGGAACGATCAGATCGAAGAACCGCAAATCGGTCGAAACATTGTAAGCAAAGCCGTGCGAAGTAACCCAGCGGCTAACGTGCACGCCAATGGCGCCAAGCTTTTCGGCTGCCAAGTCAGCAAAGCGCCCGCCACGGCCGGTGGCCGCAATACTAGGCGCAACCCACACTCCGGTCTTGCCAGCCTCGCGATGCGCTGCCACACCGAAATCGCCAGAAGCGCGGATCATCACCTCTTCTAGCATGCGCACGTACCAGACCACGTCGCGGCGAATGGCCGCAAGGTTCAGAATCGGATAGCCGACGAGCTGTCCCGGACCGTGATAGGTGATGTCCCCACCGCGACTGGTCTCATAAAACGCGACGCCCTTCTGCCGCAGCACGTTTTCGCTCGCGAGCAGATGCTCGCGCTTGCCGTTGCGTCCCTGCGTAATCACATGCGGATGCTCGCAGAGGAGCAGCACGTCCCCGATGCCACCGGCTTTGCGCGCCGCCACGATGCGCTTTTGCAGAGCGTGCGCTTCCGCGTAGTCGATGAGGCCGAGGTCGATGGCGAGGCAGTTGGCCATTAGACGTTGATCTGCAATCCACGTACGGAAGCGAAGGCGTCGCCCATGCCTTCCCACACCGTGGGATGCGCGTGCATCATGTTCATCATATCGTCGATCGTACCTTCCAGGTGCAACACCGCGGCGGCTTCGGCGAGAATCTCGGTGGCCAGCGGCCCGATGATATGGATGCCCAACACTTCGCCGAATTTTTCCTCGGAAACCACTTTGATGAAGCCGCCGTGGCTGCCAAGAATGGTGGCCTTGCTGTTGCCGACAAAAGGGAACTTGCCGGTTTTGACGGCGTAACCGGCGTCGCGCGCTTGCTTTTCGGTTAAGCCGATGGAGCCGATCTGCGGCTCGCAGTAAGTGGCGTTGGGGATGCGCTCTTTCACAATCGGCGGCGCTGGTTTTCCGGCGATGTGCGTGACCGCAGCGATGCCTTCCATCATGGCCGCATGGGCCAGCAGCGGCAGTCCGAAAACGATGTCGCCGATGGCATAAAGACCTTTTTCTGCGGTCTCCATGTAGGGGCCGACGTGCACGGCGCCGCGCTCGACCTGGGCCTTTGATTTTTCGAGGCCGCAGTTGTCGGTCATGGGTTTGCGCCCAACCGCCAGCAGCAACTTTTCCGCCAGCAGCGTCTGCGCTTTCCCGTCCTTGTCCTTAAACGTAACGGTCACGCCCTTGGCGTCATTCTTCACGGAATTCACCATGGCCTGCGTGAAAATGCCGATATTCTTCTTGCGGAAGGTCTTGTCCAGCTCCGCGGAAATTTCCTCATCTTCGACGGGAACGATGCGGGGCAAGGCTTCGAGAATAGTGACCTGCGTACCAAACGAATTGTAGATGGAGGCAAATTCGACGCCCACGGCGCCCGCGCCGACGACGATCAGCGTTTTTGGAATCTCCGGCAGCTCCAGGATAGAGCGATTGGTGAGTATGGTTTTGTGGTCCGGTTCGATACCCGGCAGAGCGCGCGCTTCCGAGCCGCTTACCAGCAAAATGTTGGAAGCTTCGATCTGCGCTGTCTTACCATCTTTTTCGACGCTGACGCGCCCGGGCCCTTCATAGCGGCCCCAGCCCTCCACTTTATTTTTCTTGAAGAGAAACTCGATGCCCTTGGCATGCTTTTTGACGATTTTGTCCTTGCGAGCCAGGACGTTGCCCCAGTTGATCTTGAGTCCGCTGACTTCGAAGCCCAGCTCCGCCGCGTTTTTGAAATGATCGTAAACCTCGGCATGATGCAGCAAAACCTTGGTGGGGATGCAGCCGACGTGCAAGCAGGTGCCGCCCAGGAACGGATCTTTTTCGACCACCACGGTCTTGAGGCCCAGCTCGCCGGCGCGGATGGCGGCCACATACCCGCCCGGGCCGCTGCCGATAATTGCCACGTCGTACTTTGCCACGCGCAGTCTCCCTTCCGGAGAGCCAGAAACCTGTCATGGTGCCGATGGAAACCAGGCTGATCGAACGTTGCGGCCGGGCCTGCTGAAGGACCGTATCGCGATGAATTAAGAATTTTAGCAGCCGTCCGCGCCACCCGCAACTTGCGCTAAGGTGATTGCCGGGATTAGCAATGCCAGCGCAGGAGGCGCGGAAGCCGAGCAACCTCGAAGACCGATTGCTCGCACCCTCCCGGAGGAAAGCAGATGATGCCAGAAAGAGGGGGAGTCTCTCGCGTGCTCTTATGCTTGCCGGGGCCAAACCCTTTACCGCAGCAACGAAGGCTGGAGCTTGGCGACCCAAACGGCCACCCCTTCCATGGGCACGGGCTCGACTCCAACTTCGCGCAGAGTATCTATGACAAACCGGTGGCGATCGTTGTCGCGGGAGAGGGCAACATCGGTAATGGCCGCGAACTCGGTGGGATAGCGCGCTTTTTCCGCGATGTGTCGGGCGTTATAGGACAACGACTTGGCATCTTGCGGCGCGCGCGTAACCGAAAGCGTATGAACGAATCCACGCGTTCCGTTCCGCTGGTAACTGTAGTCCAGCCTCGAAGGATCGCCGGGAAAGGTGAATTCGGCCACGCGCACGGACTTTTGCAGCCGGTCCCAAATCCGCGCCTGCTGGAAGACCTGTGCGCAGTAAGCGCGAATCGTGGCGCGGCTTCCTGGTTGCCCGACCCGGCTGTGAACGCGCGGCAGGGCGACGTGATCGCTATAAAGCCGCTCCAGTTCCGCGTCTAGATCATCGGCCAGCACGCCCTTTTGTGGCGCAATTTGCAGCGTGGTAGAAAGGGTTTCGTCGCACTTTTTGAGGATCTTCTGTAAGGGAATCGCCGGACCATCGTCCGCCTTAGGGTCCAGGCGATCCTCCAGGTCATCGCGCAGCGCCCGCAACACCGTTTCGTCCACCGAAGGATGCAGCCTCCGGATGCGGTTGTATTCGACCTGGTCCTCAATCAAGCGCAAGCGCCGCTCGCCGGTCCGTGGATTGAAAACCAACACGCCGATGTTCACCCACTCATCGCGCACCAGGTTGGGCACATAGCGCAATACGTGATACGCCAGCCCGCGCTCCAGCGGTCGCTGTGTCGCCATCTCTATTATTTCTGCCATGGGTCCACCTTCCTTGCCTCAGCCTGGTTTGCCGCCTGCGGGTAGCCGTCAGCGCCCGTCCTGAAACGGGGGCAGCGCTGCGCTTGCGGTTGCTTCCCGCCATGGTTTGTCTCCACGCCAGAGCGCCACCCAAAACCAGCGGCTTATCGCCAGTTCGGAAATGGCTGCCGCGCGGTGTTCTTCGCGGCCAGCAGCAACTCCGGAACCCGCGTTCTGCGGCGGTAAAGCTGCTCGAGAAGCCCCGTCACCGCGTCATAATCGTCCTCATACCACGCCGAAGGGACTTCGCCGAGGATTTTCTCGAGCACCCGCTCGGTAATGCTCTTCTCCAGGCGTTCCAGCCAGGGAGCAAACGACTCCATCCCAGTCACGCCCTCATACACCCGATTCCGCGCGTATAGTCCGCGCAGTGGCGCGTCCGGGTAATTCCATTCGCCGGCGTTGAAACAGAATCCCTGATCGATCATGACGGTCTCGTACTCCCCGTCTCGATCCTCGCCGGCTTCGTGGCCATTGCCTTGCACATCCCGATGGCGCAGTTCCTCGCGGAAAAACAGCGTCTGCCGCCCGTTGGTATTGCAGGTCCACTTGTCAAAGACCAGCATACCCGCGAACTGGTACAAATTCTCCACCGCGCGTAATTGCTCATCCGGCAGAAAATCATATAGCGTCAGCCTTCGCGGATC
>WNFS01003443.1_pt1 | contig 12004 bp, 9 predicted proteins | sample 5400141 | NCBI WGS metagenome assembly WNFS01 (sample SAMN13153358, study PRJNA577476) | soil metagenome | isolation source: 60 cm saprolite under Madrone tree | place: USA:California | collected 2016-06-14 | reverse complement strand
AGCAACCGGGCGTAATCGCTGTCGCAGCGAGCATCCCCACACAGCAGGCGGTGCGAGCCAAGGATCCAGAGATCGCCCTTTCGCGAAACCGGAGCTGCAACAACCGGCGGAAGATCGTCCTCCGGACCAGGACCGACCGGCTTTTTCTCGGAGGCCTCGTCCAGGATCGTGTCGATCTCGCCCAGCGAGAAGCCGGTGACTTCGATGTCCTCGAACTGCAGGTCATCGAGCGCCTGATACTCGATCGCGAGGATGTCGCGGTCCCAATGGGAAAGTTCGGCGATCCGGTTGTCCGCAATTCTGATGGCCTTCTTGTCGGCCTCGGACAGCGAACTGATGGCGACGACCGGCACGAGCTGCATGCCCAATACCTTCGCGGCCTGCAGCCGACCGTGGCCCGCGATCACCTCGAAATCGTCGGTGACCAGAATGGGGTTGACGAACCCGAACCGCTTGATCGAGTCGGCGATCAGTTTGATTTGCTTGCGGGAGTGCGTCCGGGCATTGCCGGGATAGGGCCGCAAGCGGTCGGGCGGGACGTACTGGATTTGAAGGTTTGACATGGCACGAGTCCTAAACCGATGAACAGATCACCGGGTATAGACTTCTAAGACATGTCTATCAATGCGTCCTTGAATATATGACTAACGAATCGAGCGCAGATTCGAATGATCCTGCGGTTCCAGGTACTTATCCTTTTATAAGAATCTCGATAGCCTCCGGTGACACTCCCAATTGGAGGGCCAGGCCGGCTTTTGCTTCGGCAATGGTCAGGCCTCCAGTTTTTGATCGCTCCGGGGGCGCAGGCGGTGTCAGGACCTTGGTAGCCTCCGGCATCGGTTTGAATTTCAGCTTCTTTAGATCAATGCCGAGTTCTTCCAGCGTGGTGTATTTGACGGGGTTGCGCCACTCGCCCCACTTCTCCGGATAATCGGCGTCCGCGTATTCGCTGAACTTGATGAACCATCGCGGCATGCCTTTTCTATCGCTTCCATGGGACTGAAGATCTTTGATGCGTCCCACCAAAAAGGCCGTGCCATGCGGTTCGTGGCCGGGGAAATCAACACCTCGCGCGTTACGAATGCAGACCAGATACTCCCGACGGCGGGCCTGCTTTTCCGCGACGACCCAGGATTCGGACCCACCGACCTCCAGGATATTCTCACGGCTTTCGGCGGTGAAAACGGCGATGGCTGAGTGCGGCATGGTGCGAATCCCTGGACGCTTCAATAAGTTCTCCTTAGGGCAACCTAGCTCGTCCTGCAACCCTGACACAGCCCGGACCTCCCCGGAAACTTCCGGCCTCCCAGTTCATTAAATGCTGCTCGGTGTTGTAGAAATTGGGCGCTCCGTGTTTCTCCCTGATATCGAATTGGCGCGATGTTCGAGAAATGCCACTGCTGCAGGGGTTTCTGGAATTTTCGCCCGCCGGTTCGCTGTTATTTTCGAAAATCACCCTGATATTGGCCAAATAACAGGGAGACGGGTTGGCAGCTGACTGCACTCACCGCCAGCAAGTCATTGATATTGCAGAGAGAATTGTAACGTAGCCAATTTGCGCGACATTCCCGTCGGTTAGCGTCCGCATTCGCGAGAATTCCAAACTGAGAGCGCGAATTATTCCCTATTCTAGCGACTAACGCGGCAGATTCTCTGAACCGCGCTTTTCTAGTACGGTTCTCGTCGCAATGATGGTGCGTTTCGACCTCAGGTACTAACTTGGCCAATTCTCAGAACGGCACTTCGCTAGTGCGGTTCTCGGCTCGCTTGAGCGTCAGCTGAGAGAGTGATCACCTAAGAACTCTAAACGGTGAAGAAACCTGCGGGCAGTTCTTCCGGCGTATTCCGCCAGCAGTCATAATCGTGCCGCGCCAATCACAGGAGTGAAGCCGTAACTCCGCTGTAGCACCGGGCGCAACATCAAATGACTTCACAGGAGCGATCGTTGGGCGCCTCTCGGCAGGACGAATATCGAATTCTACGGGACGCGGACCTGCGAGACTACTTTGCGCAGCTGCCCGCCGTCGCTTCGCAACTCGGAGGATTGCCAACGGATTGGTCGATCAACGAGGTCGGCGACGGCAACCTCAACCTCGTGTTCACCGTAAGAGGGACCAGATGCGGAATCGCCGTCAAGCAGGCGCTCCCCTATGTGCGCCTTGTCGGAGAAAGCTGGCCGCTGCCACTCTCGCGCTCGCACTACGAATATCGGGCGCTCGCGCATCACGCGCGGCTGGCGCCCGGTCTGGTACCGGCCGTGCTTCACCACAATGAGACTCTCGCCCTCATCGCAATGGAGCTCCTCGAACCGCATATCATCATGCGAAAGGGACTCATTTCCGGAATCTGTTATCCACGCTTCGTCGATCATATCACGACCTTTCTGGCGCGGACGTTGTTCCTCAGCTCCGATCTGGCGGTTCCAGCGGCGCAGAAGAAGGAGGATATCGCCGCGTTCTCTGGCAACCACGCGCTGTGCAAGATCACCGAGGATCTAATTTTCACCGAGCCCTACTTCCAGGCCGAGCAGAACCGTTGGACCGCCCCCTGGCTCGATGCGACCGTCGCGTCTTTCCGCGAGGACCTCGACCTGCACGTCGCGATCTCGCGCCTCAAGCTCAAGTTCATGGCGCGTCCGGAAGCACTGATCCACGGAGACCTTCACACCGGATCGATCATGGTAACGGAAAGCGAGACGCTGGTGATCGATCCCGAGTTCGCGTTCTACGGACCCATGGGATTCGATGTCGGCGCAGTCCTTGGCAATCTCTTCATGAGCTATTTAGCCTCGGCTGGCCACGAGCGCTCGCCCGGCGAACGACGCTCGTTCGAGGCGTGGATGCTGGAAACGATCGAAAACGTGTGGGCGCAGTTTTCCCGCAAATTCGTCGAGCTCTGGCGCACCGAGGCGCATGGCGACGCGTACCCCGCTGCGTTATTCGCCGGAGAAGCGGGTGCGGCGTGCCTCGAGGCCGAACGGCAAGCCTATATGGACCGGCTATTCCGGGACACCCTTGGCTTCTCCGCGGCAAAGATCATCCGCCGCATCCTTGGTCTCGCGCACAATATCGATTTCGAGTGGATCGAAGACTCGCGGCTTCGGGCGATCTGCGAGGCGCGAAGTCTGCGTCTCGCCCGCGCGATGCTGTTGGACATGCCGTCCTTCCGTACCATTAGCGCGGTGACGAAAGCAGCGCGAGAGTTGCGCGACTGGCAGCCGGAATTCGGCGGCTGAGGAAAGGCAATTATTCGACGGCCCTGGCCCGCAACCTCTGCGCATAGACGTTGATGACGAGCGCCGCGAGCAGGATGAGACCGCGGATCAGTATTTTCAGGAAGCTGTCGATGTTGACGTGATCGAGCCCGTTGTTGAGTACGCCCAGCACGAACAGGCCTATAATGGTATTACCAATGCCGCCGCGTCCGCCGAACAGGCTGGTGCCGCCGACTACGACGGCGGCGATCGAGTCGAGCAGATAGGTGTCGAACTCGTTCTGTTGCGCGCTGCCGAAATGGGCGACGCCCAGCATGCCGCCGATGCCCGCGCAGATCGCCGAGATCACCATAACGCTGCCGAGAATCAAGTTCACGTTGAGCCCGGAATACTCCGCGGCCTCGCGATTGCCGCCGACCATGTAAACGTAGCGGCCGAACCGCGTATAGGTGAGTATCAGGTGGCCGCTGAGGAGCATCAATGCGGCAACGATCACGATCCAGGGAATGCCGCCGATCGACGACGATCCGAGCGTCGTGACGAGGTCGGGAACCTTGTAAGCAATCTGCCCGCGCACGAGCAGCGCCGATATCCCGGCTGCGATCTGCATCATCGCGAGCGTCATGATGAAGGACGGGATGCCGATGATCGTGAGCCCGAGCGCGTTAACGAGGCCGAGCATCGCGCAGAGTGCCAGCGCCAGCAGGATCGCGGCCCACCCGGTCATCGTGACGTTGGCGATGTTTACGTAGGATTCCTGCTGGGTGAAATAGGCGACCGCTATGCCGGTGACATTGGCGATGCTCGCGATCGACAGGTCGATCTCGGCGCAGAGGATCACGAAGGTGAGACCGACGGCGATGATGCCCGTGACCGAAACCTGGGTCAGAATGTTGCCGACATTGTCGAGCGTCGCAAAGGAAGGGCTCGCGGCGGCGAAGAAGCCGCTGAGGCAGATCAGCGTCAGAAAAGGCGCGATGTTACGCATCTGGGAGCGCAAGATCGCGGCGACCTTGCGCAGTCGTTTACGATCCACAGCGGAGACTGCCACGCTCTCATCGGTCGCCATATTGTCTCCTCAGGCGGCTTCCAGCAGGCGGTCCTTGCTGATCGCCTCATCAGCGAATTCACGCACCATTGCACCGCGCCTCAAGACGATGATGCGATCGGCGAGCGACAGAACTGTCTCGGGCTCGATCGAGAGGACGATGATGGCCAGTCCCCGCGCGCGCAGACCGCGGATAATGTTGATGACGTCGTTCTTCGCGCCCACATCCATGCCGCGCGTCGGCTCGCATAGCACGAGCAGACGCGGTGGATAGCTCAGCCACTTCGCGAGGGCGACTTTCTGCTGATTGCCGCCGGACAGCATGCCGAGGTCGAGCTCGACGGCCGCCGGTTTGATCTGCAACTGCTCGACCTGCCGGGTGGCGATCGACCGCTCGCGTGACAGCTTGAGAAACAGGCGCGAAATGCGACCGAGGATGCTGATCGAGATGTTCTTGTAGACCGGTTCGTGGTGGAACAGCATGGCGCGGCGGCTTTCGGGAACGAAGGCTATTCCGGCGCGCCGCGCAGCGGCGGTGCTGCGGAAGGCCGTTTGGCCGCCGGCCACGACGAGCGTACCGCGGTCGGGCCTCAGCTTGCCGAACAGAATCCGTGCCAGCTCGAGCTGCCCGCACCCCATGAAGCCGTAGATGCCAAGGACCTCGCTGGAGCGTACCTCGAACGAGATGTCTCGGAGACTGCGGTCGAGCGACAGCCGGCTTGCCTTCAATACCACCGTCCGATCGCTCGGCGGTGGCAGTGTGATATCGTCCGTGTAGGTCTCCTCGAGTGCTTCGCGGCCCTTGCCAATCATCGCTTCGATCATGGCAGCCTTGTTAGTCGCAGCTGCCTGGGCCTCAGCGACCCTTCTGCCGTTGCGGAAGACCGTCACAGTGTCCGAGACGTGCAGGATGTCTTCGATGAAATGGGAAATGAAGACGATGCCGGTGCCCTCGTCCCGCAGCCGTCGCAAGGTCGCGAACAGACGCTCCACCTCGGGTGGTGAGAGAGCCGAGGTTGGCTCGTCGAGGATGATGATGCGTGCCCCGGAGAACAGGACGCGGGCGATCTCGATCGACTGTTGCAGGCCGATCGAGAGGTCGCCGAGCCGCGAAAGCGGATCGACATCGATGCCAAATCTAGCGAGTTGTTCCCCCGCTTCGCGAGCCATGCGCCGCCATTGGACCAAGCCTAAGCGATTGGTCGGCTGCGCACCGAGAAACACGTTCTCGGCCACCGACAGATCGGGCGCAACGCTGAGTTCTTGATGAACCATGGCGATACCGGCCGCGCGCGCGTCGCGTACCGATCGAAAACGGGTCTCCCGCCCATCCAGCACGAAACGGCCCGAGAATTCCGTATGCACGCCGGCGATGATCTTCATCAGCGTGCTCTTGCCCGCGCCGTTTTCGCCGACAAGACCATGGATCTCGCCGGCGGAGAGCGCGAAGTCCACCCCACGAAGCGCCTCTACACCGCCGAAGGCCTTCGTGATCTGGTGCAGTTCGAGGATGGGCGAACGGCCTTGCGGCATAAAGGCCTCAGATCAGGAAGTGATCCTCCATCCACTGCATGCCCGCCGCGTTGGCCTTGGTCACGACCGGACCGTCCGTCACGACGCTCTTCGGTATGCCCTGTCCGCTCTTTTCGCCCGCGGCGACCGCCGCGACGCCAGCGACAATGGCGCCGCCATGGATGCGGCACGAAGGATTGCGGACTGTGGCGAACATGCGGCCCTCGCTCACCGCCTGGATCGCCGGCGGCATGGCGTCAACCCCTCCGATCAGGATCTTGGTCCGGTTGTGCGCCTTCATGATGTTGGAGGCGGCAAGCGCCATGTCGTCATTGTGGAAGAAAGCGGCGTCGATCTGCGGGTATTTGGTGAGGTAGGTCTCCCACAGCCGCGCCGTCTTCGATACGTCCCAATCAGCGGGCTGGGTATCGAGCACCTCGATGTTTGGATACTGGTTTACCACCGAGTTGAAGCCTTTGGCGCGGCCTTGCGCGCCGGTGTGGCCGAGCGCGCCCTGTGTCATGATCACCTTGCCCTTCCCGCCAATGGCGCCGACGAGCGCCTGGGTCACCGAGGCACCCATGAATTCGTTGTCGGGCGCGAGAAACGAGTGGACGTTGATCTGATCGAGCGGCGCGATCAGCGTGTCCATGTCAATGACCGGCGTGCCGGCATCGATCATCTTCTGCACGGGCTGGGTCAGCGTGCCGATGCCGAACGCCTGGACGGCGACGAAGTCCCATTTCTGCGAGGCCATATTGTCGATGGCAGCGCGCTGCTTGACCGCGTCGAGCTGACCGTCAAACCAGGTAACCTCGACGTTGAACAGCTTGCCCCACCATTCGGCCGCCTGCTTGCCTTGGGCGCACCAGGTTGCCTGCAGGCCTGCGTTGGAGAACGCGGCCTTCAGTGGTTTCTCCGAACGTCCCACTTCCGCCGCCAGCGCTGGGCTGACGCGCAACCCACCAAGCAGGGCCGTCGCCGCGCCAACGGTCGCCGCTGCCTGAAGAACATCGCGCCTGGTCTTTGAGGATTTGTCGGTCCCGGACATTGCTTGCTCCCTTGCTTGTTACCCGATGGTTCGTTTATTTGCGCCACCGAAGCAGGCAGTGTCTCACATTCTGGGCGTTCGCGCCACCTGCGGGATTGAAATCAACTTCGGTTGGAATTTCACCTCCTGACTTGGAGCGCTTTTGTCTCATTAACTCGCCGCCATAGGCGCTCAATCCGTCAGCCTCCGATGGTCGATATGCGAGGCCATCCAGCCGGCCAGGAACATCGGCCCGCAGAAAAGTAGTAGGGGTCCGGTCAGATAAAAATTGAGCACGGTGCGGGGGCGCGCGTTTGACATATCGGGCGCTGACGATAGCGTTGGGGTAACAGTCAACGGAATATTCTATTGGCAGGCAAGCTCAAAAAAGGAAACACCTGCGCGACTGGGCAACGGACCGGAGGAAAATCGTCCGATATGATTCCGCTGTCCGCAGTGCCGCGCCGTGTGCTTGGCCGGACGGGGCTTCAGGTCTCGGTTCTGGGATTCGGAACGGCGCCGCTTGGTGATCTTTACGCGAAGTTGAACGACGCCACGGCTATTGCCGTGGCAGAGCGGGCATTCGAGCTGGGCATCAACCTTCTCGACACTTCCCCGCTTTATGGCCGCGGTCTGTCCGAACATCGCTGCGGGACGGCGATCAGGCGCGTGCGGCGAGAGGACATTGTGGTCTGCACCAAGGTGGGTCGCTGGATGGACCCGTTTCATGGGCCAGGTGACGGTTCCGGCTTTGTCGGTGGGCAGCCGCACCGCGCGGTGGTCGACTATTCTTATGACGGTACCATGCGTTCCGTGGAACAGTCGCTGTTGCGGCTTGGTACCGATCGGCTGGACCTGCTGCTGATCCACGACGTTGATGTCTGGACCCACGGCGTCGATGCGATCGAGGACCGGTTTCGCGAAGCCATGGCTGGCGCCTATGTGGCGCTCGACCGGCTTCGCGGCGAGGGCGTGGTCGCGGGCATTGGGATCGGTGTAAACGAGGCCGAGATGTGTGTGCGTTTTGCGCATGCCGGATCGTTCGACACCATGCTGCTCGCCGGGCGCTATTCGCTGCTGGAGCAACCGGCGCTGGCACACTTCCTGCCGCTGGCGCAGCAACAGGGAATCGGTGTGTTGCTCGGCGGCGTTTTTAATTCAGGCATTCTGGCAACCGGTGCAGTTCATGGCGCCAAATACAACTATCAGGACGCGCCACCTCACATCCTGGCAAGGGTGGCAGATATCGAACGCGTCTGTGATGCCCATGGCGTTGCCTTGCCAACCGCGGCGCTGCATTTCGCGCTGGGCCATCCGGCTGTCGTCAGCGTAGTGCTGGGGGCGCAAAAGCCGCAGGAGGTTGAGCGCAACGTGGCTGCACTCTCCAGTCAAGTGCCAACCGCGCTTTGGACCGATCTGAAGATTCAGCATCTGCTCGATACGGATACGCCCGTTCCGTCATCGGTACCCCGCTGATGCGGATCGATGCGCATCATCATCTGTGGACTCTCGCTCGGGGCGATTATGGCTGGCTGACGCCCGACCTAGCGCCGATTTATCGTGACTTTCGGCTCTCGGACTTGGCGCCGCATCTCTCCGCATTGGGATTCGAGGGGACGATTTTGGTGCAGGCCGCGCCGACCGAGGCCGAGACGATGTTTCTGCTCGATATCGCGGAGGACGCAGAAGTGGTGCGCGGCGTAGTCGGCTGGACGGATTTCGACGCGGCGGACGGCGTGGCGCGCATCGATGCGCTGGCAGCGCGGAACCTTCTGGTGGGGTTGCGGCCGATGGTGCAGGACATTGACGATGACAATTGGCTGCTTGGTCCGGCATTGGCGCCCCTGCTGGCGGTGATGGCCCGAAACAGCCTGGTATTCGACGCGCTAGTGCTGCCGCGCCATTTGCCGAGACTCTTGCGAGTGATCGGCAGCCATCCAGATCTGGAATTCGTGCTCGATCATTGCGGCAAGCCGCGGCTCGCGACCGGCGAGATTGCGATTTGGCAACGCGATATCGCGTTGCTTGCTGAACACCCCAACATCGTCTGCAAACTGTCCGGACTGGTGACAGAGGCCGCGCCGGACTGGCAGATCGCGGATCTGCGGCAAGCGGTGGATCATGTCGTTACGTGCTTTGGGCCACAACGCATGCTGTGGGGAAGCGACTGGCCGGTAGTCAATCTGGCGGGAGGTTATGCAAAATGGTTCGCTGCCGCTGAAACCTTGCTGGCTGATCTATCACCGGACGAAAGGGCCGATATCTTCGGCGGCAACGCGGCGCGCATCTATCTGTCAAGCCGAGGACGACGGACATGTTGAAGACGATTGACATCGCCTACTTGCCCGCGCCTGTGGTCAAACCACTCACAATGTAGCGCTCGAGGAAAATTCCGACAATCACGAGCGGAGCGATCGCCGCGGTTGATAGCGCCGCCATCGACCACCAGTTGATGCCTTGCGAGCCGGTTTGGCTGGCCACCATGACGGGCAAGGTTTTCGCATCCGTGCTCGTCAGCAGTGCCGCGAAGAAGTACTCGTTCCAGCACAATACCAGCGAGAGGATGAATGCGGCCGCCATTCCGGGAACGGCGAGCGGCAAAATGATACGAATGAATGCGCCCCAAACCGACAGGCCGTCCACGAAGGCGGCTTCATCGAGTTCGACCGGGATAGAGTTGAATTGATCGCGCATGATCCAGATGACGATTGGAAGCACCGTCAAGGTGTAGAGCAAGATCAGGCCCAATCTCGTGTCAAGCAGCGACAGTGCCTTGTAGAGAACCAGGAATGGCAAGGCCAGGACGACGGGCGGCAAGATCAACTGCGACATGAAGAAGAACAAGATATCGTCGTTGCGCATCCATCCGAATTTGTATCGGAAGCGGCTCAACCCGTAAGCCGCCAGTGATCCGAGCACGAGCGCAAGGACAGATGCGCCGACCGACGTAATAATGCTGTTTTCGAACCGGCTCACGAACTCGGTGCGGGCGGTGGAAGTTCCTAGGATCGCATCCGGCGACAGGCCGAGTGAGCGCCAGCCTTTCCAATCCGGCTGAAAGTCCAGCCAGGGAACCAGGTGACCTTGCGTCACATCGACCGCCGACTTGAACGAGGTCGTGACCGTCCAATAGATGGGAAACAGGCAGACAAACGCCCAAAACAGCAATGCGCTGTAGATCAGCACACGGCTCAAGATCCGAGTGGCCCGGGGTGCCGCTTGATGCCTGCGTACCGACTGCGACGCCGAAGTGAAAATGGCCAATCGAGCAACTCCCTTCAGAAACCGGTTTCGACCTATCGGGCTTATGCAACTTTCTGCGTCCAGCGACTGGACAGGCGCAGCAGCACCGTCAGGAAGACGATGATCATGAGAAGGTAGAACATGGCGAGCCCCGTGCCGTATCCGACATTCGATCGATCGCGGTACACGCGGTAAATGAAACTCGACACCGTGTCGGTGGCGCCGCCTGGTCCTCCTGCCGTCACGTTGATCACGATGTCGGCGAGTTTCAATTTGAAAATGATCCTGATGATGAGGACCGTGACGCTCACCGGCAGCATGAGAGGAAACGTAACATGCCAGAACGACTGCCACGCACTCGCACCGTCGACCTTGGCTGCTTCCAGCACTTCCTTGGGCATCGCCTGCAGCCCGGCGAGCAACATGATCATGATAAAGGGAATCGAAACCCAGGCATCCATCGCCTCTATGCTCAAGCGCGCGATCCAGGGGAACGCGAAGAACGCTGGATTCTCCCATCCCAGATCGCGCGCCAGCGTGGCCGCCGGGCCAAACCGGTACTCCATGAGCGACTTGCCGATCATCCAACTCACGGCAACGGGACTCAGCATCAGCGGCAGCAGGAAAACGACGCGAAAGAACTTCCGGGCCCGTATCTCGGTGTTCAGCAACAGAGCCAGTCCAAACGCAACCGCATACTCGCCAAGCACTGCCGCCGTGTAGAAGATCATGTTGCTGAGCGCGTTCCAGTAGTAATTATCGTGAAACAGTCCGACGAGATTGTTGAGGCCGTTAAAGTGCGGACCCTCAAACGAGCTGAGGTTCCAATCCAGCAAAGCAATGTAAATCCCGAACAGCGTCGGAAAAATCACCACTGCAACGGTGAACAAAACTGCCGGGAGCAGAAATAGCGCTCGCAGACCGCGTTCTCCCCGGACCACGACTTGCCCGACACCCAACACGGTGGCCCAGAGCAGATAGACATAGAGGGTCGGGCGCCAATCGGCGAACCCCGCCGTGCTGGCTCCGGTGGAGTGCAAAATCTGGATGAGGAGCACGAGCAAGGACCCCAGCGAGGCAAGGACAACAAGCGCTCGTCCTGCGTTCTTCCGGCTGACAAGGATCCGCTGCGATGCGGGCTTGTGGTGCCGGTCATCCGCCACCGGTGATGAATTCTGCATCAAGATCGCACTCTGCCGATTGGACTTTGACCCGGTCGCTAGGAAAAGCCTCGGCTGGTGCCGCGAGCGGCGCCAGCCGAAGGCCCCGATGACCCGCCGGACGGAGTGGAGGGGAAGCTACACGCCGAGCGACGCCTTGTAGAGCGCGATCTGTTTCTCGCGACCGATTTGGTCGGTCAGCTTTTCCCATGCCGCGGCGATGTTGTTGGCGCCGGTCTGCGCGTCGTACTGGCCGGCGAAGATCTTGGTCAGCTCGTCTTCCGCTATGCTGTAGTACTGGAAAATGCCGGGAATGCGCGGCTCGACCGCACGGTTTGGGTGATTATAGGAGCCGAACTGCGAGTTCAGATAAGACGTGATGTACTTCTTGTCGTAACCCGCCGCCACCCATTCGTCGATGTTGGAATGACTTGTCCGGTGAACCTGGAAGCCGGACGGATACATCACGGTCCAGAGCGACAGATCCTTGCCACCGATATGCGCTGCGGCACTCCACGCCGCCTTGTGCTTGCGTTCGTCGCCGCTGACCCTCGCCATGACGTAAATGCCCCAACCGAGATAGGCGCAGTTGGGCGCATGGTTTGGGCCGCTCCCGAGCTTCTCCCAGCTGCGTGTCTTGGAATTGTAGACGTCGTCCGATCCGGGCAGGATGTCGAACCCGACGACGTCGCCGATCACGGAGGTGTCGCTCGCTTTCGCCACTTGGCCGATATCTCCCCACCAGGGGATCATCGAGCCGATGCCGGCCAGGAATTGCTGGAAGCCGGTGGTGTTCG
>WNFS01011626.1_pt1 | contig 12006 bp, 8 predicted proteins | sample 5400141 | NCBI WGS metagenome assembly WNFS01 (sample SAMN13153358, study PRJNA577476) | soil metagenome | isolation source: 60 cm saprolite under Madrone tree | place: USA:California | collected 2016-06-14 | reverse complement strand
GCTCGACGTGGAAATGTTCGGGCTTGGCGCGACCGTAGGCGATTATGACAACGACGGGTATGACGATTTATTTGTGACGGCGTACGGGCAGAGCCACTTGTTTCACAACAACGGGAATGGGACGTTCACGGACGTGACGCAGAAGGCGGGATTTGGCGGCGTGAAGGAGTTCAGTACGAGCGCGGCTTGGGTGGATTACGACAAGGACGGGCGGCTGGATTTGGTGGTGGCGAATTATGTGACGTGGTCGCCTGAGGCGGATCTTTATTGCACGATGGATGGGAAGAGCAAATCGTACTGCACGCCGGAGTCGTACAAGGGTGCGTCGATTCGGCTGTGGCACAACAATGGCGATGGAACTTTCTCGGATGTGACGAAGCAGGCTGGGCTGTACGAGCCGACATCGAAGACGCTGGGGATTGCGATTCTGGATTTTGACAACGATGGATGGCCGGACATTTTGATTTCGAACGACACGCAGCCGAACAAGCTCTACCGAAACAATGGAAATGGAACGTTTACGGAGAAAGCGGTGGTGGCGGGCGTGGCGTTCAGCGAAGACGGTGTGGCGCGCGCGGGGATGGGAGTGGACACGGCGGATTACGATCGCAGCGGGAACACCAGCTTGATGATTACAAATTTTTCGAATCAGATGATTTCTCTTTATCACAACGAGGGGCGCGGATTGTTTGTCGATGAAGCGCCGCGGTCGGAAGTGGGGCGCGCTTCGCTGCTGACGCTGGGATTTGGGTGCTTCTTTTTTGACTACGATTTGGACGGATGGCCGGATATTTTGGTCGTGAATGGACATATTGATCCGGACATTCAAAAGGTGCAGGCGAATGTGAAATACGCCGAGCCGCCTCATCTGTTCCGGAATTTGGGGAAGGGAAAGTTTGCGGAAGTGACGAAGACGACGGGGGCGGCGTTTGCGGCGTCGCGTGTGGGGCGGTCGGTTGCGTACGCGGACGTTTACAACAATGGGCGATTGGATATTTTGATGTCCACGAATGGCGGGCCGGTTTCGCTGTTTAGGGAGGGCACGCAGACGCAGATGCTGCGGAGCGGGTCGAGTTATTTGTCTGCGAGCGAGTTGGTGTTGACGTTTGGCGTGGGGCAGCAGAGCAAAGTGGATACGGTGGAGATTCGGTGGCCGAGCGGGCAAATCGATAAACTCTCAAATGTGAACGCGGGGCAGACGGTGACTGTGACTGAAGGCAATGGAATCACTTCTTCACGAGGGTTCGGACAAAAGTAGCATCCTTAGTCTTCCCGCAGAATCGAAACTCATTCCACGGCTTCTGCACGCTTCTTGGACTCCTTAAGGAGAGCGCGATCTAAACGTTTTGAGACGGCCCAGAGTAGTGTGTGCAGAGACAAGAAAATGAGGCAAATATCTGCGGCAAAACCAAAGTAAAGATAGAATCCTTCGAGAATCTGGACGCCGACGATCTTTTCGCCGAATGTATGGAACGAGATGCGAAGCAAAATGAAAAGGCAAAAGCAAAACAAATAGAAAGAAAAAAGCAGCAACTGGCGGAGGCTGCCTAGCTTTTGCTGCATTTGCTCGACTTCCAGTTGAACTGCCGCCGCATGCAGATTTCCGTAACGCTCACCTACGATCGCTAGCAGCCTCAGCACTATAGCTGCCAGCCGATAGAACACGTAAATGGTCACAACCATTAGAAAGAGGGTGTACAACAGAGCGAGCCCAGAAAGCTGTTTGTAGACGTTGGCAGGGTTCAGCGAGTCCGATAAATACATATGAGTCAATAAAATAGACTCTAAGAAAGCTCAAATTGTTCCAACGAATGAAGCCTACCTTATAGCCGGCAGATGAGGAGTTCGCGCGAGGCCTTTCCATTCCATGTCTTCGTAGTGGGGGACCCAGCCAATGGGCGTTTCGCTGGCCTGGGCGCGAACGCGAGCGCGGTCCACGATCCATTTGAGGACGCGCATGTTTTCGCTGTAGCCGGGCCAGATGAATTTTCCATCGGCGTCCTTGCGGAACCAATTGACATGGAAGATCCGGGGCGTGACGGTGAGCGAGCGCTGCATCTTGATCCAATGGCGGAAATAATCGCCCATGTGATAGCCGCAGAACGGAAGCATGGCCATGGGATCGCGGCGAACTTTGCCGATGGTACCGGCAGCGGCGGCGGTCATTTCCGAGCCCATCGTGGCGCCGATGTAGACGCCGGAACTCCAATTGAAGGCTTGATAGACGAGGGGCATGGTGGCGGCGCGGCGGCCGCCGAAGATGATGGCGTGAAGCGGCACACCGTTGGGGTCTTCCCACGCGGGGTCAATCGTGGGGCATTGCGAAGCGGGCGCAGTGAAGCGCGCGTTGGGGTGCGCGGCTTTGGCGCCGGTTTCCTTGGCGATTTGCGGCGTCCATTTTTTGCCCTGCCAATCGAGACATTCGGCGGGCGGCTCATCGGTCATGCCTTCCCACCAGACGCCGCCTTCGGGAGTGAGCGCGACGTTGGTGAAGATAGTGTTTTTCGAAAGCGCGGCCATCGCGTTGGGATTGGTTTTTTTCGAGGTGCCGGGCGCAACGCCGAAAAAACCTGCTTCGGGATTCAGCGCGCGAAGAGCACCGTTTTCGTCGGGGCGAATCCAGGCGATGTCGTCGCCGACGGTCCAAACCTTCCAGCCTTCGAATCCTTTCGGCGGAATGAGCATGGCAAAGTTGGTTTTGCCGCAAGCGCTGGGGAACGCGGCGGCGACATAAGTTTTTTCACCCTTGGGATCTTCAACGCCGAGGATGAGCATGTGCTCGGCCATCCAGCCTTCATCGCGCGCGATGTTCGAAGCAATGCGAAGCGCGAAACATTTTTTACCGAGGAGCGCGTTGCCGCCATAGCCGGAACCGTACGACCAAATTTCGCGCGATTCGGGAAAATGAACGATGTACTTTTCCTTGTTGCAAGGCCAGGGCACGTCTTTTTGGCCAGGCGCAAGCGGCATGCCGACGGAGTGGAGACAGGGGACGACACGGGCGCCTTTGTCGATTTCTTCGATGACGCGGGAGCCGATGCGAGCCATGATGCGCATGCTGACGACCACGTAAGGCGAATCGGTGAGCTGGACGCCGACTTTGGCCATGGGCGAACCGATGGGGCCCATGCTGAACGGGAGGACGTACATGGTGCGGCCTCGCATGGAACCACCGAAGAGGCCGCGAAGCTTCTTGCGCATGTCGTAGGGATTTTCCCAATTGTTGGTAGGGCCGGCGTTGTCCTTGGCGTAGGAGCAGATGAAGGTGCGATCTTCGACACGAGCTACGTCGGACGAATCAGAACGTGCGTAGTAGCAGCCGGGCCATAGCTTTTCATTCAACTTGATGAGCGTACCGCCCGCGACCATTTCGGCGCACAGCTGGTCGTATTCTTCCTTGGAACCGTCGACCCAGTGGATTTTGGCGGGGCGAGTGAGCTCGGCCATTTTTTCGACCCAACGAAGGAGGTGGTCATTCCTGGTGAGTGGGATTGCGGGGTTGCGGGAACTCATGCTGGGTGCGATCCTCCGTTCGAATAATCGGCAACTGCGCTGGCGCGCACAAAACGCACGACGTTGTGTCGAGGGGCGAAGGGCATTTCACTCGATAAGGAAAAAGACGATTGGTAGCGATACCGGGATTCGAACCCGGATTTTAGCCTTGAGAGGGCTACGTCCTAACCCTTAGACGATATCGCCGGAGAAAATGCGGGACTACCATCCCACACTTTAGACAGCGACTATTTTCGCATGGGGAAACGGGGCGTTCAAGCACACGAAAGAGATAATGGTTCAGGGGCGCGTGACGGGTGTACCAAGCTGCGAATCAGGCGACGCGTTTCTCACTTTGGCCCGATTCCGCAGGGGCCGATTGCCTGATCGGGCGAATAGAGAAGAATTTGTGGCGGCAGGGCTCGCAACGTAAGGAAGGCAAGCCGAGAATGCGTCCGAGGAATCCCATTGGCCCGGGAACGTATTCCGGGGAGACACGTTTAAGATCGAAATTGCCACAGATGGCGCAGTGTGCGTATTTCCATTGGTTGAACGGAACCGGACGGGCTCGGAAACGGAAACCACATTCCGTGCAGCGCCAGGGAATGAGACCAGCTGCCCCGTAGACGTAGTCGGCAAGACCGTGTCGCCGCGAGCGTCGGCATGGTGAAGAGTCACAAGAGGGGCATTGCATCATTTTATGGGCGCTCTTTGGGTGGGGAGACGCCGAAAGCATATGCGAAAGGGCGTTCAGGTTCAAGACGCGGCCTTTTGCAGGCGGCTTTATGAGCCCCGCGGTCGATGCGATAGAATTGAGATTCAGGAGACGACATGCCCGACTACACAGACGAGCACGCGCGAGCCGGAATCAAGACGAAACTGCCGAAACTGGATGCGTGGCCAAATCAATTTCCCGGATACGTAATCACGACGCGATATCCGGAATATACGTCCGTGTGCCCGAAGACGGGCCTGCCGGACTACGGAACAGTCACGATCGAATATATGCCGAAGAAATCTTGCATTGAGCTGAAGGCGCTGAAGATGTATTTGCTGGCCTACCGCAACCTGGGCATTTTCTACGAGAACGCCGTGAACAAGATTCTGCACGACATTGTGGACGCGATTGACCCGGAGTGGTGTGTGGTGCGCGGCGAATTTACGCCACGAGGCGGATTGAATACGGCAGTGGAAGCAAGGTGGCCGATTCAGAAATCGGCTAAGGGAAATTCAAGAAGATAAGTCCACTCAGCTGCCGGGACAGCCTTGCTGCCTGAGCTGGGCAAGCCTGCGACGACCTTCGGGGCTTCCCTTTTGAATGGCAGCTTTCAATAGCACGCGAGCCTGTTCGCAGCTTCGCTGGACACCGTCGCCGCGGGCATAAAGATCGGCGAGTGTCACGTCGGCTGGGACGTACCCCTTGCGAACGCCGGTCCAGAGCAAAGCCACGGCCATCTGAATGTCGCGCTGGCGATGAATCCCTTTCAAGATGGTTTTAGCCTGATCAAATTCTTTTTGGCCGGAGCCGCCGTCTTCCAGCGCGGGGAGATCTTCGATTTGTCGAATCGTGGAAGCGCGATCCGGCGCCGATTGCGCCGCAACGCCTGGAGTTTGTCGAGGCGGACGGCTGGCCCGAGGATGAAGGGGACGGGTTGCTCGCAGGTAGAGAGGCCGGGGTAGGATCGTTGCGCACCGGAGACGCGGCGGGGCTGGCTGGATTTTGCGCTGGTGAAGTGGGAAGCGGTTGTTGCTCGCCGGCAAGTTGCCGGCCGAGACGAATGAGCGTCTCGCCAACTTCACGGCGGAAACTCAAAACCAGCGCGACGAGAATAACGGCGAGAGCGAGGCTAATGATTCCCGCAGCGGCGGCACGGTTCAAACGGGGAGATTCGGCAGGTAAGTCTTCTGTCGAAAAACCTCGTACAAACGCCGGCGGTGGCACGTCGTCTACGGCGGGCCGGCCAGGCGGCGGAATCTCGAGCGGAAAGCGAATGGCTTCAAACGTTGGAGCAGGCTCTGACGGAGATGGCGCAGGGGGAATTACAGCAGGCTCCGCAGGAGATGGGGGCGAAGCCGAGGGCAGTCGAAAGCCCGACAAGGCAAACGTTGACTCTGAACTGGATGGCGCCGCCGTCCGCGTGTGTTCCGGCCTTACGGTTGCCAGGGGAGGCCGCTCCGGCAGGCTCGGAACGATGGGTTTCTGAAAAACCGGTGGAACCGGCGCCGGCGTGGGCTCTGGATCTTTGGCCTCGGCTACATTTTCTTCGACGCGCCGTACGGAAGCTTTAATTGTTTCCGTTTTGCCTTCACGGATACTCGATTTGATTTTGTCGAGCGAATCCAGGGGCAAGGCTGCGGCGGGCGTATATTCGCGACCGGAATTCTTCGGTAAGATGTCGTCCGCGAGCCAAGCGAGCAAAGACTCCCTGAATTGCGGTGAAACCGTTGTGAATTTCAGGGCACCAGTTTTCGCGTCGTCTTCAGTCCAGGCAATTTCACCAACTCCTTGCAAACGGTTCTTGCCGTCGAGCGTGAACGTGAAATTGATGGGCCCATCCGACTTGAGCGGAGCGACGGCGCGGAAGCTAAGACCGAGTTCGCAGATGCCGAGCAGCATGCCGCCATTGTGCGGCCCGAGTTCAACGTAGACGAGTTGCTGGGGCTTCCGTAAGGGCCACGTGGACTGTGTCTGATTGGTTGCCATGCGACCTAAAGCGATCTCCATTTGTGATTCTATTCTCGCAGATTCAGAACGAGACGCGAAAGAGTTCAACAGGATGAATCGAAAGATGTTGGGCGGACGGATTGGGCAAAAGGGGATGTAAATTTTGCGCTCGCCACCAATACCAGTACTAGAACAGAGGCTGTGAGAGGCCGCTAAAACCGTGAAATCACAAGTAGTTAAAAAAATGTCGGCATGGCAGAGATATTGCGGTACAAATGAGTACCCCAGCACTCAGTCTACGTCTGCCCGACCGCGCAATTCCGTATTGATCGAAACGAGAAGAGGCATGCGATGCGCACAACGCTAAAAATCGTGTTGCCGTTGGTGGTGAGCGTGGCCGCCGTGTCGCTGTTGTTCGCGGGTTATCAGGTGCGGACGGAGCGGAAGAATCTGCGAACGGATCTTGCACGACGCGCGGAGCTATTGGCGGAGAGCCTGCAAGAATCGATCGAACCGCAATTTGAAAAAAAAGACCGTGGCTCCGAGCGCGCGATTCAACGAGTGGTCGACCGGTTTGCGCAACGCGAACACATGAAGGGGATCGCGGTGTACGAAGCCGATGGATCGGCGCTTGCGATGACGTTGGCGCTGGGAACGTACTTCCGGTCGGCGCCGCCGGTGGCGGTGCGAGCGATAGCCGAGGATAAAAGCGCAAACGATTCGGAATCGGTTAGCGATACGCCGATGTATTTCTACTCGTTGCCGCTGCACCGAAATGGGCAGGCGGCCGGTTCGCTGCTGTTGATTTACGACACGAGTTACATCGATTCACGGGTGCTGCGCACGCTGCGTGACTCGATGCTGACGGCATTGCTACAGACGACCCTGATTACGGCGCTCGCGCTGGTGTTGGTGCGCTGGACGTTCATGGACCCGCTAAAGAAGACGGTGCAATGGTTGCAACACTTGCGAAAGGGAGACGGCTCGGCGGGTCACGCACTGCCGCAAGGCGAGCTGTTCGATGAGATTAACGTTGAAGTGACGCATCTGGCCAGGGATTTAGGCGTCGCCCGGGCAGCAGCGGAAGAAGAGGCGCGGCTGCGCGATACAAATGCGACACAGTGGACGGCGGAGCGATTGCGCGTAAGCCTGCGAAGCAAATTGCACGACAAACCGCTTTTCGTGGTGTCGAATCGCGAGCCGTATATTCACATGCGCGGACTGAAAGAAATCGAAACGATTGTGCCAGCCAGCGGCGTTGTTACGGCGCTCGAGCCGGTGCTATTGGCCTGCGACGGGACGTGGATTGCACACGGCAGCGGAACGGCGGACCGCGATACCGTCGATGCGAACGATCATTTGCGAGTACCGCCGGAGCATCCGAGTTACACGCTGCGGCGCGTGTGGCTGAGCGGGGAAGAAGAAAAGGGCTACTACCAGGGATTTGCAAATGAGGGACTCTGGCCGCTCTGTCACATTGCCCACACGCGTCCGACATTTCGGCCGGAGGACTGGGCACATTATCAGGAAGCGAACCGTCGGTTTGCGGACGCTGTATTGCAAGAGATGGAGGGAACGGAATCGCCGATTCTGCTAGCGCAGGACTATCACTTTGCGTTGTTGCCGCGAATGGTGAAGGAAGCAAGGCCGGACGCGCGCATTGCAATTTTCTGGCACATCCCATGGCCGAATCCGGAAGTGTTTGGAGTTTGTCCCTGGCAGCGCGAGGTTGTGGATGGCTTGTTGGGCGCCGACTTGATCGGATTCCATACGCAGACACATTGCAATAATTTTTTGGCGACGGTGGATCGTGCGCTGGAAGCGCTGACGGAGTGGGATCGCTTCGCGGTGAACCGGCAAGGGCATGTGACGCTGGTGCGACCGTATCCGATTAGCGTGGCGTTTCCGGAAAGTACGGCAGAGCGGATCACGTGGAAGAGTTCGGGAGAAGAACGGGCTGCGCTGATGGAGGAATTGGGAGCCGAAGCATCGCTACTCGGCATCGGTGTTGACCGAGTGGACTACACGAAGGGAATCTTGGAACGGTTCCGCGGAATCGAACGATTTCTGGAAATTCATCCGGAATTTCAGGGGCGGTTTTCCTTTGTACAGATCGGAGCGCCGAGTCGAACCGAAATCTTGCGTTATCGCCAATTTCTGGAGGAAGTGTCTGCCGAAGCGGACCGGATCAATACGCGATTCCAAAACGGCCGGTGGAAGCCGATTCTGCTATTGCGGAAACATCATTCGCACAAAGAGATCGCGAGATTCTACCGCGCGGCATCCGTGTGTTTAGTGACATCGCTACATGACGGGATGAACCTAGTGGCGAAGGAGTTCGTTGCGTCGCGAGAAGACGAGCGCGGAGTGTTGATTTTGAGCACATTTGCGGGAGCGGCGCTGGAACTGACTGACGCGCTGCAAATCAACCCGTACGACGTACAGCAGCTGGCGGCTGCGATTCTGCGGTCATTGGAAATGCCCGAGGAAGAGCAGGAAGCCAGGATGCGTCACATGCGGAAAAACATCCGCGAGCACAATGTTTATCGTTGGGCGGCGAGTTTGCTGTCCGACCTCACGGAGATCCGGATCGATGCGCCAGAACGTGTTGAAACGCCCAAGCAAGAGGAAATTCGCGCGGAGGAGGCGAACTCGCGATGACCAATACGGTTCAAGCGATCGGAACTCCTTTCTCATTTTTCACGGTAGCGTATCTCACAAGGATCGGCAACCAATGCGCACGAACGCTGACCGAGTTTTTGAAGGGACTGGAAGAGTGCAGCGATGCTTCGATCTTTCACCACACTTTTCAGACGCTGGGAAGCCATCACTTTTTGACGGAAGGATTTTCGAATGACTTTGCCCAGTGGGTGCTTGCCTCTGCGAACCGGGATGAATTGGCGGAGCGATTGGCGGCGCTCGATATCCGCGACTATCTGTCCATCGCGGAGTTGCGAACCGACTTGCGGCGGGTGATGAGCGCGTACTGCGCGCAATACCCCAATTACGCGGCACAGGAAGCCCTTGAGCCATTCTATTTCTGCGAAGGCGTGGAAGTAACCGAACCACTCGGGCTGACCGCGCACAATCTGCAGGAATTCCGTGATGGGATTAAGCAGCTCAGCCACGCATCGTTTTACTTTCATTTTATTTCTTCACGCCTGCGGCTTCATCTGCGGACGAATGACTTTTCGGTGTGGCTGGAGAACAGCCTCGGACTGGAAACGCTCGCTAATAAGGTGAATCGAATCGATGTGTACACGAACACGCTGGACAGCGCGAGAGCGAGCCTGGTGCGGTTAATCGAGTTGGAGGACGAAAAAGCATGACGGCAACGCAAGTCTTGAACCGAATTCCACTCGAAGACTACGCGCCATTGCTGGGCAAACCAGAGATAGACGAAATGCGCGCGCTGGCCAGACCACTACGGGGCAAGACCGTGCAGATGGTGAACTCAACCGCCGTCGGCGGGGGCGTGGCAGAAATCCTCAACCGATTGATACCGCTAGCCGAAGAATTGGAAATAGACATTCACTGGGATGTCATGCAAGGCGGCGCCGATTTTTTTGAAGTCACAAAGACTTTTCACAACGCATTGCACGGGGGAACCTATGCAACACGGGCGGAGGACTTTGTAATTTTTCGTGAATACAACCGGCGCAATTTTGAAATGGTACGTCATGACGCGGAGTTCACAATCATCCACGATCCACAGCCGGCTGGACTGATCGAAGCCCGGCGCGAAAAAGCGGGGCACTGGATCTGGCGATGCCACATCGATCTATCGCGTCCGAATTCGGCGGTATGGGGATTTCTATCGCCATATGTCTCGCAATATGACGGCGCGATTTTTTCTTCGCCGGAATTTTCGCGCCAGCTGGCGGTGCCACAATATCTTTTTCACCCTTCGATCGATCCCTTGTCCGAAAAGAACCGCGGATTGGATGACGAGTTCATTGCATCGGTACTGACACGATTTTCAATCGACTCGCGGCGGCCGATTTTGACCCAGATTTCCCGGTTCGACCGGCTGAAGGATCCTGTGGGCGTGATTCGTGCGTACCGAATTGTGAAGCGGTATTTCGATTGCCAGCTGGTGTTGGCGGGCGGAAGCGCCTCGGACGATCCGGAGGGGGCAATCGTACTGGATGAGGTGCGGCGGGAAGCAGATGCCGATCCGGATATTCGCATTCTGGAACTGCCGGCCTGGGCGCCATTGGAAGTGAATGCTTTGCAACGCGCCTCGACGATCGTAATCCAAAAGAGTCTTCGTGAAGGATTCGGTTTGACTGTGACGGAGGCGCTTTGGAAGCGCAAACCAGTGGTCGCTTCTGCCGTCGGTGGCATCCCGACTCAGGTAATCCACAAACACACGGGGTTGCTGGCTCACTCCGTGGAAGGTACGGCGTATCAAATCCGGTATTTGCTGTCGCATCCGGAAATTGCGCACAAGCTGGGGGAGCAAGGGCATAAACATGTAAAAGAAAATTTCCTGATTACACAAAACCTGAAGAATTATCTGGTGCTGATGCTTTCGCTCTCGCGCGCGAATTGAAGAGTGCTACCATCCTGAAAAGTAGCTTCCGGAGAGGCAGCGATGAAATGGACACCCGAAGGCGAGAGCCAGGACATTGAAGACCGCCGGGACGAGGGCGGATCGGGCGGAGGCGGATTTCAGTTCGGCGGGATGCACATCGGACTTGGCGGCGCACTCGTACTGCTGGTCTTGAGTCTTCTATTCAAACAAAATTTCTTTGCGTTAATCGGCGGTGGCGGGGCGACACCAGTCGCGACCAGGCCCAACCCCGCGAAGACGGAAGCCGAGCGGCCCCTCGTGCAATTTGTTTCGTTCGTATTGGACGATACGCAAAAAACCTGGGAACAAATTTTCTCGCGGCAAACAGGAAAACAGTACCGGCACGCCAAGTTGGTTCTCTTCCGGAATTACACACGTTCCGGGTGCGGCGCAGCGGAGTCCGCGACAGGTCCTTTTTATTGCCCTGAAGACGAGAAGGTATATATCGACCTCGGGTTCTACGATGAATTGAAGCAACGATTCGGGGCGCCCGGCGAATTCGCGCAAGCGTACGTACTTGCCCATGAAGTTGGCCATCACGTGCAAAAATTGGTCGGTATCGAGGCAAAAGTCCGCCAGCTGCAAGAACAGAATCCGCGTCAGCAGAATGCGCTTTCGGTGAGGATGGAATTGCAAGCGGATTGTTTGGCCGGGGTTTGGGCGCATACGACGCAGGAGCGAGGGCTGCTCGAAAGCGGCGATGTGGAATCGGCGCTCGGGGCAGCGGCGGCAGTTGGAGACGATCGATTACAAAAGATGGCAACAGGCCACGTTAGTCCGGAGACGTTTACACATGGAAGTTCGCAGCAGCGAATGAACTGGTTCCACAAGGGCTTGGATAACGGCTCTATTGCGGCGTGCAATACATTCGCGTCCAACGAATAGTGCCGGCGTGGCCCTAGGCAGCTATGTGTTCGCGATGCTGTTTTAAGAGGAATTGATCGGTCATGCCAGCGATGTAATCGCAAACAACGACGTGCCGTGGAGATGAACTGGTAAGGGCCTCATGGGCCGCCGGCATGGTTCCCGCTTTTTTCATGTAAAAAACGAAAAGCTCGTCGAGACACTGCACCGAGCGATCCCGATCTTCCGTGATCGAGGGGTGATCGTAGATATGCGCGAAAAGAAATTTCTTCAGCGCAGCGATCTCCGAAGCGACGGGCGGATCGAATTGAGCAAGACGAAGCGGTGCGGACCGAACGTCGGCGATAGTATTGATTCCCCGCTCTTGAACGGCACGAGTGGACGCAGCAATGAGATCGGTTGCCAAGTA
>WNFS01004345.1_pt1 | contig 12008 bp, 9 predicted proteins | sample 5400141 | NCBI WGS metagenome assembly WNFS01 (sample SAMN13153358, study PRJNA577476) | soil metagenome | isolation source: 60 cm saprolite under Madrone tree | place: USA:California | collected 2016-06-14 | reverse complement strand
AAGACGATGTCCGATTCGGACGGAACCTACGTAATCCTTGCCCTCCCCGTTGGCCACTATCGCGTCGAAGCCGAAGCCGCCGGTTTTCAACAACTCAGCCGCGACCGCATCACGCTCGACGTCAATCAAAACGCTAACGTCTCCTTCCGCCTCGTGGTCGGCGGCGAGTCCTACAAAGTCGAAGTAAATTCGGACGCGTCACTGATTGAGAGTACCGCCACCAGTCTCGGTAAAACCGTGCAGGAACGCGAAATTCTCGACTTGCCGCTCAATGGCCGCAACTTCACTCAACTCGGCGTTCTTCAAGCCGGCGTTGTGCCCATCACGCCGGGCCTCGCTGCCGCCGGTGGCTCACTCCGCGAAGGCCAAGCCTACTCGGTAAATGGCCAGCGCCCCGAATCGAATAATTTTCTGATCGACGGCGCCGACAATTTCAACGGCGTCGATGGTGGCTTCGTCCTGAAGCCGCCCGTCGACGCGATCGCCGAGTTTCGAATTCTCACGCACACTTCGAATGCCGAATTCGGTCACAGTACCGGCTCCACCACCAACATCATCACGCGCTCCGGCACAAATTCTCTTCATGGCGCCCTTTGGGAATTTGTCCGCAACGATGCGTTCGACGCAAAAAGTTTTTTCGCGCAAAGCGTCGAACCGCTCAAGCGCAATCAATTCGGCGGCACTTTCGGCGGCCCCATCAAGCGCGACAAAACCTTCTTCTTCGGCTACTACGAGGGCCTCCGCAACCGCCAGGGCGAAACTACGCGCGTAACGGTACCTTCTCTCGCGGAACGCACCGGCGATTTCGGTGAACTCTGCCCGGAGGGTTTTGATTCGACAACTGGTGTTTGCCATGACGCCGATATAAGAGACGGCCATCAGATTTATAACGTATTCGTTCCGCAGGGACAGCCTCCCCAACCCATTCCATTCAATCAACTGCCCGGCATCAATCCTATTTCGCAAAACATTCTCGCCTTCTATCCGCTGCCTAACACAGGCAACACCACCTTTGTCACTACACTCTCGAAGCCGCAGAACGAAGACCAGTTCGGTTTGCGCCTCGATCACTATCTCACCGCAAGAGACACGTTCAATTTCCGCTACAGCTTCAGCCAGGGCAGCGTGACCGACCCGCTCTCCACCTCCGGCGCAAACGTTCCCGGATTCCCCGTGGGGGAAGATCATCGGTCGCAAAGTTTCGTCGCGCAGGAGCACATCAATCACACCGATCCCGCCTCGCTCGGCTTCACCTACAAGCCTTCGCTCGACGCCGCCCTCGGCCCGCCGTTCATTCAAGTCGCAGGATTTGCTTCCGTCGGCGATCCGATCACCGGTCCTCGCAACACTTACGAAAACACTTTCGATCTGAACGGTTCGCTCACCTGGATTCGCGGCCGCCACGAAATGAAATTCGGCGGAGGCTACGGCCATGACCAGATCAACGTATTGCAGGGAATCGCCAGTAACGGTTTTTTTGTTTTCGTAAATGCGCCGCTCACGAACCCTTTCGCAAGTTTTGAAATCGGCCAGCCGATTTTCTTTTTGCAAGGCGGTGGCGATTTCGCCCGAGGCCTGCGCGGAAATAATTTTGATATCTACGCGCAAGATACTTTCAAAATCTCTTCACGCTTCACCCTGAACTACGGCCTGCGTTACGAAATTCCATTTCCCTACACCGAAATAAAAAATCGCGTAAATCTTTTCGAGCCCGGCGTGCAATCTACGGTGCATCCGGAAGCCCCGGCGGGTCTCGTCTATCCCGGCGATGCCGGCGTTCCGCGCGGTCTGATTCAAACGCAGAAAACCGCGTTTGCTCCGCGCATCGGAATCGCGTGGGATCCAACCGGCGGCGGAATATGGCGCGTCACATCCTCGCACGGAATGTTTTACGATCCTTATTACACCGGACAGGGCGGGCCACTTCAGGATCCGATCAGCGCGCCGCCCTATCTGCAGACGCCGCAAATTCAGGTTCCGAATTTTGCCGATCCATTCAACGGAACGAATCCTTTCGCGCAAGGATTTACGACCCCGATGACGCTGGTCGTGCTCGACAAAAATCTAAAACTTCCCTACGCGCAGGATTGGAATTTGAATCTCCAGCGCTCGTTCGGCGCGAACTGGCTTCTCGAAGTCGGCTACGTCGGAACGAAAGGCACAAAGTTGCCGCGTTTTATCGAGTCCAACCCGACGACTTTCGAGCCCGGTGACACGTCACAAACTCCGGCCGACCGTAGGCGCCTCTTTTCCGGCTGCACGCGGACGAATACAAATCCCTGCACTTTTTCTTCCGTCGGCGAAATTGCCGGAAACACAAATTCCATCTACAACGCGCTCGAAGCGAGTTTGAAAAAGCGTTTCAGCCACGGACTTTCTTTTCTTGCGTCGTACACACTTGCAAAAAGTATCGACGACGTTTCTTCGTTCAACATTACCGGCTCCGCTTCGCAGAGCACCGCGGGCGAAAATGATTTGGCGCAAAATCCGTTCGACCTCGGCAAGGAACGCGGTCGTTCGATGTTCGACGCGCGTCATCGCTTCGTGCTGAGTTATCAGTGGAATCTTCCGTTCGGCGAAAACGCCGAAGGCTGGAAGCGCCAATTAATCCAGGGCTGGCAAGTGAATGGCATCACCACTTTCATGAGTGGAACTCCGTTCACCGTTTACGATTCCGCTGGCGTTTCGCTGCAGGGCGGCGCGCCGGAAATTTCCGGATTTCCGAGCGACCGGCCCAATCTGATCGGCGATTTCACAAAAGGCACCTGCCAGCCCGACCCGAATGGTCCGATCTTCGCCGCGGGAACAGCTGACTGCTGGATCAGTGCGAGTGGATTCCAGCGGCTCGATCCCATTGCGCAGGCGGGACAGTTCGGGAATGCGGGAAGAAATATTGCGCAGGGTCCAGGATTCGAGCAGTGGGATTTTTCCGCGCTGAAAAATTTCCGCGTCACAGAAAATAGAACGATTCAGTTCCGCGGCGAATTTTTCAATATTTTCAATCGCGCGAATCTGGGACTGCCGGTGAACGATTTGAATTCGTCGAATTTCGGGCAGATTCAAACTTCGTCGCCGGGACGCCTGGTGCAGTTCGCGCTGAAATTTCTTTTCTAGACGGCATTTCTTCTTATCGAGCGGCGGACGCGAGGCGGCGGCTGACGTACTCGGTGACGTAAAAGTCGAAGAGTTCATCGAGACGGCGCGTAATGGGGCCCGGCGCTATGGGAATTTTCTGGCCGCCGATTTCGGCGACGCCAAGCAAATTCCGGTTTGTTGAAGTGATGAAAACTTCGTCGGCTCCAGCGAAATCTTCCGGCTTCAAAGTCTGTTCGACGACGGAGATTCCGGCTTCGGGCGCGATTTCCATCAAAATTCCGCGCGTGACGCCCTCGAGGCAGCCCGAAGACAGGGGCGGCGTGAAAACTTTTTCACCCTTTACGAGAAAAATATTTGCTGCGGTACATTCCGCGACCTCACCGCGCTCGTTCAGCAATACAACTTCATCGAATCCTTCTTTTTGCGCTTCGGCGACGGCCCAGACATTCGGCAACCAGGAAATTGTTTTGACTCCGGCGAGAGCGGATGCAGCGTGACGGCCGTGTTGGCGTACAGCGAGACGAATCGGTTCTTTGTATTCGTGAAGGGGCGCGGTGTAAATCACCAGATCCACTTGCGGCATCGTTTCTTCGCTGCGCCACGCGCTGACTTGGTTGTAGATCAAATAAATTCGCCCGCAGCCGTCGGAAACTTTATTGGCGCGAATCACTTCCTGCAAATGGACGCGAACTTTCGGCCCGGAGTACGGCATCGGGAGGCGAATGATGGCGGCGTCTTTTTCGAGGCGGCGCCAGTGGCGTTCGTAGCCGAAGGCTTCACCTTTGAAGATGCGGATCGTGGTAAAGAGTCCCCAGCCGCAGATGAGTCCGGCCTGGCCGGGCGAGAGGCGGCAATCCTCGACGGGGAAAAGCTTGTCGTTATGGAAGACGTGGCGATGAATCACGAGAATGCCTCGGTGCTGCTGACTCGATTGTATACCGGCGCGGCGAAGCGGAAAAAGCGAGTGGAAAGCAGTGCGCGAAGGGGTACACCCCCCATTGTTTTTGCAAGAGTGCGCAAGCGAAAGAAAAGAAAGAGGTTGGGGCGAAATTCGGTGCGCCGGTTTGTGCAAGAGTGTGCAAGCCACTGAAAAGAGACAAGATGCGAAGCGGGAACAAAACAGGCGAGATCAAGATCGCGAAATCCACGCGCGGGCAGTCCAGATGGTTATCAAAAGAAAGGAGTTGCGGGCGAGGCAAAACGGATGGTTGTGAAAAGAAAGAGGTTAGCCAAACCGGGGAAGGTCTGCGGGAGGCTCCTCGCATAGTTCGCTCGGAGTGAACAAAAGTGGGGTCGAAAATTTCGAATGGCGCGCCGAAAAACATGAAATAGTCTAACATGAAAATAAATACAAGTCAAGTAAAATATAATTAAGTAAACATTCGAACGAGTGATGGGAGGTAAGCCGCAGAGATTCACCGGGTTAGCGCGCGCCAGTTTTCCAAATGTGGAGTTGGGCGCCGAACCAGGCGGTAGGGAGGGCGCCGACGATGAGGGAGACGGCGTACCAGCGCGGGCCGAGGGGCGGAACGTGGTTCCAGGTGACGACTGCTCCGATGGTTGCGAGGACGAATCCAATGGCACCGCCGATGAGCGCGTGCTTCATCGGACGACGCGGTGCGAGACGCGCGGTGACGTAGCTGCCGATGATGCCGTAGATGGCGCGATAAATTGTGGCCCAGATGAGGACGGAGCCGGGATTGTATTCGCCGAGGGGCGGGTAGAAATGCGTCCAGTGAAGAATCGCGTCGGTGAGCAGAGTAATGACGATCACAGCGATGAATCCGGCGGCCACAGCGAGAATGCTGCGTCCGAGCCGCCGGGTCGTTTGTTGTTCGTTCATGAAGCGGATTCTCCTTTTGCGTTGCTCCCGACCTGGCTCGTGACCAAGAGTTCTTCGAGGCGGTTGTAACTTGCTGTCACGCCGCTTTCCATGCCGGATTTCAGGATGGCGTCACGGACTTCGCGCGACTCGCACAGAGACGTGACGGTGAGCAGGGTCTTGCAGTCTTGCTCGGCGAGGACGAGCGTGACCAAGGCTTCGCTGGTAAAGCCATCCATCAATTCCGTGCAGACGATTTTTTCAGGGCGGATGAATTCGCGGCAGACGCCTCCCATTCCAAACTGGCACCCATCGGTGTTACGCCATTCGTAACGGTAGCGGTCACCGGCTTTGGCTGCAACGACGCAGACCACCATTTCCCAGCCTGGAGGGCCGAGCAGCCACCGCTTGAGAAACTCGGGTTTGGTGTACGCCTCAAAGACGAGATGGCGCGGCGCGTTGAAGACGCGCGTCATGACGATCTCGCGGTCGCCCGGTGTGGTGACTTTGAGTCCAGTTGTTTCGGTCATTGCCTGCTCCTTTTGGCCGTTTTCTTGCCAGCGTTTTTTCGCTTGCGATTTTTCTCTTCGAATTTCATTTGGTCGAGAAGGGAATCGAGACGCTGGAAATTGGCTTCCCAGAGTTGACGATAGCGCTCAAGCCAGGCGTTGGCTTCGGCAAGCGGCTTGGGTGCGAGGCGGCGGGGACGGCGCTGGCGATCGCGGCCGCGGGAGATGAGGCCAGCGCGTTCGAGAACGATGAGATGTTTGGAAATGGCTGGCTGGCTCATGGAGAAGGGTTTTGCGAGTTCAAGGACGGAGGCTTGGCCGCGGGCGAGGCGAGCCAGGATGGCGCGGCGTGTGGGATCGGCGAGGGCGGCGAAGACGGCGTTGAGTCTGGCTGTTTGCGTCATTTCATAACTCGCAGGTTGTACAACCGAATGGTTATATAACATGGAACGCGTGTCAAGTGAAATTTTTAGCGTCTCAAGCTGTGGGTTTTAGCCGATAGAGACAGGGCCCGGTCGCCGAGACACGGACAATTCTGGATTGGCTGTGGGACTGCGTCTCTGACATGCCGCCATCTTCACAGTTTAACTAAGGTGATATAAGAGTGGGGTGCGGCAAGTCGAGTCAACTGCTTGCGTCATTTTCTGCGGGTCGCGGTCCCGCGCCAGGAAGCGGCATGACTTCTCCGGATTACTGCTCCATGCTTGCGGTGGCTCTTGCGGAGGCGCGCGTCGGCTTTGCGGAAGGCGGCATTCCCATCGGCGCAGCTATATTCGACGAAACGGGAAAGTTAATCGGCGCGGGACATAACCGCCGCGTGCAGCAAGGCGACCCGTCCGTCCACGGAGAAACGGACGCGTTTCGCAACGCGGGCCGGCAGAAGAGCTACCGCAAGCTTGTCCTGGCAACCACGCTCGCGCCTTGTTGGTATTGCAGTGGGTTGGTGCGTCAATTTGGATTTGGCACCGTTGTCGTCGGGGAAAGCAGGAACTTTCAAGGTGGGATCGATTGGTTGCGCTCGCTGGGAGTCCAAGTGATCGATCTCGATTCACAAGAGTGTATTTCCCTGCTTGCGGATTATATTCGCGCGAATCCCGCCGTGTGGAACGAAGACATTGGCGAAGAATAGAAACTAGACAGCGGAGCCGGGAGAATCAAATGCGAAAAATTGTCGTTTTGTTTTCCGTAATGTTTTTAGGCGCGATTGGCGCGAGTTCGCAGACGACGCCGAAGGAATCGTTGCTGGTGCTTTCAAAGCATGACCATACGCTGGCGATTGTGGATCCGGCGACCTTGAAAGTTGTGGCGAAGATGCCGGTCGGCGAAGATCCGCATGAAGTGATTGCGACTGCGGATGGGAAGATGGCGTACGTTTCGAATTATGGCGGCGGAGGGGCGGGGGCGTTGCGCACGCTGGCGGTGATTGACCTGGTAAATCAGAAGGCGCTGGCGCCGATTGATTTGGGCGCGTTGAAGGGCCCGCATGGATTGGATTTTGCTGGAGGGAAAGTTTGGTTCACGGCGGAGGCGGCGAAGGTATTTGGGAGCGTCGATCCGGCGAGCGGGAAAGTGGATTTCGTTTTGGGCAGCGGGCAGAACCGTACGCATATGATTTATGCGACACAGGATTTGAGCAGGATTTTTACTTCAAACATTCAGTCTGGAACGGTCAGTATTTGGGAGAAGGTGCGGCCGAATTTGCCGTCAGGGCCGCCTCCACCGGCCGGTGGGCCTGCGCCGGGGCCATTCCCGGCGGAGTGGAGCCAATTTTTGGTGACGGTGGGCGCGGGATCGGAGGGGTTTGATGTTTCGCCGGACGGCAAAGAGCTTTGGGCGGCGAATGCACAGGCAGGAACAATTGCGGTGGTAAATATCGCTGAGAAAAGTGTGGCACGGACAATTAACGCAAACGTGCGTGGAGCGAACCGTTTGAAATTCACTCCGGACGGGAAGCTGGCGTTTGTTTCGAGTTTGAATGGCGCGGATGTTGCGGTGCTGGATGTAGGGTTGAAGGAAGTTGTGAAGCGGATTCCGGTGGGACATGGCGCGGCGGGGATTCAGATGGAGCCGAATGGAGCGCGGGCGTTTGTGGCGTGTACGCCGGATAATTATGTGGCGGTGATTGATTTGAAGACGCTCGCGGTGACGGGGAAGATTGATGCGGGCGCGAATCCGGACGGAATGGCGTGGGCGGCGCAAAGGTAAACTCAAAAACGAGCGGAACTTAGCATAAATGGGCATAAATGGCCTTCGCCGTTTCTGTACATACTGCTAAACTACGGACAATTAGAAGGAATTCGATGGCGAACGCGATTATCAAAAACCCGAATGTCCTCGGTGGCGAACCCGTCTTTCGTGGAACACGCGTGCCATTCAAGGTGCTTACCGACTATCTGGAGGGGGGCGACACCCTGGACCAGTTCCTTGAAGAGTATCCGAGCGTGAGCCGGGAGCATGCAATTGCCGCGATTGAGGAAGCGCGATTGAGTCTCGTCTCAACACTCAAATGAGAGTGTTGGTGGATGAGTGCGCGCCGAGTGCGCTGAAAAGATATCTCGCTGAGGTTGGCCATGAATGCATGACGGTCCAGGAAGCGGGCTGGTCCGGGAAACAAAATGGAGAACTTCTAAGACTCGCAGAGCCCAAGTTTGACGTTCTGCTCACGCTCGACACAAATATCAATTATCAGCAAAATCTGGAATCGCATGAGATCGCGATCGTGGTTTTGATTGCGCGTTCAAACAGACTTGATTACTTGAGACCACTCTTTGCGGAATGCGCTGAGGCCGTCGGGAAAATCAAAAAGAGGGAAATAATTGTGGTTGGGGGGGCGGAGTAGCGCTGGAAATGATCCAAAAGTCACGGTGTGCAAAAAAAGCGGGCGGAGGGAATTCCTTCCGCCCGGAAGTATTCTTGGACGAATCTAGAATTGCAGCTTGAGTGCGAGTTGCAACTGACGCGAAGAGCCCGAGTCGGACGTGGGGAATCGCGTGCTGATGATACGCGAGAACGTGGGGCCAAAGTTCAGCAAGGTCGACCCATTCGCCGCGACAGGACCCGGCTGACCGAAGTTCGGATGGTTAAACAAGTCAAACACATCCGTGCGGAATTGCACGTTGAATCTCTCCGTGATCTTCGTGTTCTTGACCAAAGAGAGGTCGACGTCGGTGAATCCGGGGCCGTAGATTGCGTTGCGGCCCAGATTGCCGAAGCTGCCCGCCGCAGGCGTCGCAAATGCGGTGGCTGCATTGGTGATCCACTGAAGCGGGTCACCGCTGATATTAACGGGTCCGATCAGATCCGGACGGATGGTATTTGCTGCGCCGTTCACGGTTGCGGTAGCCAGCGCAATGTTGAATGGATTTCCGGACTGGGCGCTGATAATGCTTGCGACTTCCCAACCACTCACAAGGCGATTTGCCTTGAACGGCAAGCTGTAGAGTGTGTTGACGACGAAGCGATGGCGGACGTCGAAATCCGAACTGCCGCGGCTTCCCGCGATGTCGGTACTGTCCTGCACCAGGATTCCTTCCAGGTTGCGGGAAGCGTTGTCGATAGAGTGTGAATAGGTATAGGACGCGTTGAACTGGACACCATGTGAAAAGGCTTTATTCGCGGTGACCCAGAGCGCGTTGTAGTTCGAATTGCCGCTGCTGTCGCGATAGGGAAGTGTCGACGAGAGAGTGGTTCCCGGGAAGAACGCACTAGTCGACGCGATTGCAGGGAAGGGTTTCGAAGCCACGACTCCCAGCGTTTCGAACTGATTGGCGTTCCGGTCGACCTCGAGGTGCGTACCCTTGTTGCCGAAGTAGCCGACCATGATTCCAAGCGTCGGTCGCAACTGGTGCTGGACATTCAAGTTCCATGACTGGATGTAGGCGTTCTTGAAGTCAGGATTGACGAGAAACGGCGAAAGATTGGACGCACTTGCCGGGTTGTAGAGCGCTCCAAGCGAACCGATCGGCGTCGCCGAGTTCACGGCAATAGGCACAGCGAACGGTGGATTGGAGGCGAGTCCCGTGACGATGCCGGTGATCGGCTGGTCCACCTGATAGCCGTACGCGCCGCGGAGGATAGTCTTGCCAGAATGGAAGACATCCCAAGCGAAGCCAATGCGAGGCTGGACATTCTTGTTGTTCTGATTGTACGGGTCGCTAACACGTACAAGTTCACCGCTCGTCCGGTCGAAGTTGACGAAGCGTCCCATCGCTTCGTTTGGAGTCATGTTCCATGCGTAGCGCAGGCCGAGTTCGAGCGTCAGCGACGGCCTAATTTTGTAGCTGTCCTGCGCGAAGAACTCGAGCGCATTCTGGCTGACACGGCTTGCAACGTTGTTCAACGTTCGAGCTGAAGTGTCGACCGTGCCGTTTATGAAATTGTTGGTTGTGTTAAAGACGAGCTGTCCGGGGTCGCTGTTGAAATTGTTGTTCCGGAAATCACGAAATTCGACGCCGAACTTGAAAGAATGCGCGCCGCGAATGTAGTTGAGGGTGTCTGCAAGGACGTAGGTTGTGTCCCCGCGGCCTTGCGGGAAGTTGCGCTCGTCGCCAAAGAGCAGGCCCAAGTCTTGGATTCGGATTGTTGGCAGAAATGCCTGATTTGCGCCAAGGACGCCGGCCAGTCCCACGGAATTCGGATCGGTTGCGTTGATCGGATTGAACAGGATGTGAATACGATTTGCGCCGAGGCGAGCTTCGTTCACTAAAGCTGAACTGAAGACGTGGGTTTCGTTGAGTGTCAGCACCTGCCGGTGACCCTCGCGCGTGTCGCCAAAGCCGGGAATGTTGGCACCTTGCGTTGGTTCCTGACGGAAGTCCTTCTGGTCCACGTAATAGCCGTGGATACGATCCTTTTCACTGAAATTGTGGCTAACGTCGATGGTGCCCTGATCAATGTTGACGTTCGCGCTCGCGGAGCCAAAAAAAGCAGCAGTGGTGCCGGGCGCGCTGTTGGAGGCCGGAATGAAGTTGAGTAAGGCTTGTGCAATCGTGTTGGTGCCTGCCTGAATCTGTGTACGCTGTGCGTCGCTAAGGACATTGGAAGCGGTATTCAAGCCCTGGTGGTGGCGCAAACCTTCATAGCTGGCGAAGAAGAAGGTCTTGCCGCGCCAGACGGGGCCGCCAACGTCTCCGCCGAATTGGTTGCGCTTGAGAGCGGATTGCGGTTGGGTGCCCGCGGCATTGAAGAAGTTGCGAGCGTCCATCGCATTGTTGCGGAGATAATCGTACAGTTCGCCGTGAAATTCATTCGAACCGGACCGTGTGGCGATATTTACGATGGAGCCGGAGTTGCGGCCGTACTCGGCGCTGTACGTGGAGTTGTCGATCTTGAATTCGGAGACGGTGTTGATGGTCGGCTGGAACGTGACCTGGTTCTGCACCATGTCGTTCAGATTGATGCCGTTGATCATGAAGTTGACGGCGTCTTCGCGGCCGCCGGCTGAATTGAACGCGAAGGAACCCTGTCCACGTAGAGGCGCCGTAAGAAATCCATTTTGTGGCGGAGTGACCGTGCCGGGAACGAGAAGCGCGAGGTCGACGAAGTGACGGCCGTTCAGCGGAATTTCTTGTACGACGGCCTTGTCGATCACTTGTCCTACCGTGATCGTCGTCGCATCGATGACCGGCTGCGTGCTTTCCACGACCAAGACGTCGCTTGTGCTTGCGACGCTTAGGGAAAAACTCTGAACTGAGTTTTGGCTGACGGCAATAACGACGGAATTGGCTTGCTGTCTTTGAAAGCCGTCCTTGCTGACTTCCACATTGTAAGTGCCGGGCGGAAGCGCCGGAACCTCGTAGTCGCCCGAATCATTGGTCTCCGTCGTCCGTGCGATTCCGAGCGACGGGTTTTTGACTGTGATTTTTGCGCCGGCGACAACCGCGCCACTTGCATCGATGACGGTGCCCTTAATACTGGCAGTGGTTTGTGCCGACGCTGGCGAGGCAACCGAGACAATTAGGGCCGCTACCGCGAAAAACGAGAAGAGTAGCTTGCGCGTTCTTGCTCGAAACTGTGCAACTTCCATTTGGATGATTCCTCCAGTGAAAAGCAGAATTGTTTCCACTTGCGGTCGATGGTTCCGGGGGCCTTACTTACGGCGTCACCTATTTCCTTGCGGAGCCCGCATCGCGTAACTTGACCTGCCCACTCCAATCAGGCATTGCAGTAACTCGTGCACTCAGTGACGATTGGTTTCCGTCGGCTGCTTTTCGTTTTGGCAATTGGAAGGCCAAACATTTCACAATATTAAGTTAGGTTAAGGTGCTTAGATTCAGAAGCTTGACGGCAAGAGCGCGAGGAATACTTGTCAGGTGAAGACTGTACTGTCTTCGAAAACTCACAAGTAACTTACGGAAATGCGTAGGATCGAAGACTACGTTTGCTCTGCGGCGGACGGGATAACTGGTGGCGCATCCTGCGTGTCTGGAGGCGAGAAATCGCTGAAGTCGCCAGTTTTTCGCAAAGTGCTTCGTAAGATGTTTGGCAGGTGCTCGCGTAGCTGCGTGCCAGCAAATCGGCGGGAAGAATTCCCGCGTTGACATCTCCCGGCACACCCCCTAAAATTGACGTTTGTCTCTAAC
>WNFS01003441.1_pt1 | contig 12008 bp, 8 predicted proteins | sample 5400141 | NCBI WGS metagenome assembly WNFS01 (sample SAMN13153358, study PRJNA577476) | soil metagenome | isolation source: 60 cm saprolite under Madrone tree | place: USA:California | collected 2016-06-14 | reverse complement strand
CTCGTTGCGGGCGCCGGTATCGCCCTTGACCGCAGCCAGGCCGATCGCCAACAGCTGGCCGGTGTCGTAGCCCTGCACCGCATAGACATCGGCCTCGCGCCCGGTGGCTTTCTTGTAGGCGGCGCGGAAGGCGTCGTTCTTCGGCAGCTGAAGGGCATCGCCGTAATGCAATGTCGTCTCCAGCCCCTGCGCCGCCTCGCCCTGCGCCGGCAATGTCCCGTCGGTAAGAAAGCCGGGACCGATCAGCGCGATCTTGTCCTTGAGGCCGGCGGCCGCGTAGTCCTTGACCAGCTTGACCGCACCCCCGCCGGCGAAAAAGCGATCCACGCGGTGATCGGCCCGAACGGTGCGGGCAAGTCGACCCTGCTCGACATGCTGTCGGGCGACCTCAAACCGTCTTCCGGCACTATCCGGTTCGGCGGTCGCGAGATCGCCGGCTGGAGCGCGCATCGGGTCGCCCGGCTCGGGATCGGGCGATCTTACCAGCAAACCAACATCTTTCCGCGCTTTACCGCATTCGAGAACTGCCGCCTGGCGGCGCAGGCGCGCCGGGCGGCGTCGATGCGCTTTTTTCGGGCGGCGTCCTCCTATCCCGGGCTGCGCGAGGACGCCGAGGAGGCGTTGCGGATGGTCCGGCTCGAGGAGCGCGCAACCGATGCCGCTCGCACCTTGAGCCACGGTGAACGGCGGCAGCTCGAGATCGCGATGACCTTGGCGACAAAGCCCGATCTTCTGCTTCTCGACGAGCCGCTCGCCGGCACCGGCGCCGAGGAGGCTGCGGTGATGATCGGCTTGCTGAAGCGGCTCGCAGAAGACCACGCCGTGCTCCTCGTCGAGCACGATATGGATGCGGTCTTCGAACTGGCGCACAGCATCAGTGTGATGGTCGACGGTGCCATCATCGCGAGCGGAGATCCGGCGCGAATTCGCGCCGACCCGCTGGTCCAGGAGGCCTATCTCGGCGCGAACGAGACGCGGCAACGGGCCCTTGCCGATGGATCGTGAGCGGGGGCGCGGCGGCCAGCTGTTGGAAGCCGAGGGCCTCCACACCTATTACGGCACCAGCCACGTCCTGCACGGCGTCGATTTCGCCGTCGCGCCGGGCGAGACAGTGGGGCTCCTCGGGCGCAACGGCATGGGAAAGACGACGTTGCTGCGCTCGCTGATCGGCTTGACGCGGCCGCGTCGCGGCAGGGTGCGGGTGCGCGGCGCCGACGTGACGCGCGCGCCGCCGCACCTGATCGCTCGCGCCGGGATCGCCTATGTGCCCGAGGGCCGCGGCATCTTCGCCAATCTCAGCGTGCGCGAAAACCTGGTGATGGCGGCAAGGCGCGGCCGCGACGGGAGGCGTGCTTGGGATCTCGCCCGCGTGCTCGCCACCTTTCCGCGGCTCGCCGAGCGGCTCGCCCACGGCGGCGGCCAGCTCTCCGGCGGCGAGCAGCAGATGCTGACGATCGGCCGGGCCTTGATGACCGACCCGGAGCTGATCATCCTCGACGAGGCGACCGAGGGGCTGGCGCCGCTCGTCCGCCGCGACATCTGGAGGGTGATCGGCGGCATCCGCCAGGCGGGAGTTGCGGTCGTCATCGTCGACAAGGACCATGCGACGGTCAACGCGCTCGCCGACCGCAGCGTCGTCCTCGTCAAGGGCCGTGCCGTCTTCGCCGGCCTGGCCGGCGAATTGCGCCAGCGCCCCGACATCCTGCGCCGTCATCTCGGCGTGTGAGGCGGGCTTGTGATGGATCCAGATCACCGGGCCAGTTCGTGCTGGTCGAGCACCTCGGCCTCGACCGGAAAATGACATAATTTGGCTGAAACTGAGACTACAGAAGCGGGCAGCACCAAGATCGTTGCCGATCATTTCCACCAGCGAGAGTGGGCCGGCAGTTGACCACCGTCGCGAGCATCACCTTAGTCATAGCCGGTTTTCTGGTTCTCGCCAGCGTGCTCCAGCCGGCCGCGGAGCGGCTGCATCTGCCCTACACCGTGCTGCTGGCGATCGTCGGCGTGGCGATCGGCACCGCCTCTTCGTTTCTGCTCTACACCCCGCTGACGAGCGCTTTCGACGACATCGTCAGACCGGTAGTGAACCTGCCGTTCAACGCGTCGATCTTCCTCGTCGTGTTCCTGCCGCTCTTGCTGTTTCACGCGGCATTGACGATCGATGTGCGCGAGATCGCGGCCGATTGGGCGCCGATCCTGACGCTGGCGATCGTCGCCGTCTTTGCCGCCGCCGCGGCGATCGGCTTCAGTCTCTCCTGGGCCGCCGGTGTCCCGCTCACCGCCGCCCTGCTGCTCGGTGCGATCGTCGCGACGACCGATCCCGCCGCGGTCGTCGCGATCTTTCGCGAGCTCGGTGCGCCGGCTCGGCTCACCCGCCTGCTCGAAGGCGAGAGCCTGCTCAACGATGCCGCCGCGATCGTGCTGTTTTCGGTTCTCGTCGGCATGCTGGCGGATGGCGCGCACACCGATTTTGAGGCCGGCGCCGCGCGCTTTGCCGAGGCCTTCCTCGGCGGGGTGGTGCTGGGCATGGCCGGCGGCCGCCTCTTTGGCGCGATCCTGCCGTTTTTGCTCGGATCGCGTCTGGCCGAGGCGACGCTCTCGATGGCGCTGCCCTATATCGTCTACCTGCTGGGCGAGCTGTTTGACGTCTCGGGGGTCGTCGCCGTGGTCAGCGCCGGGCTCACGGCCGGCGCCATCGGCCGCGTCCGGCTGGCACCCGATAATTGGCTATACCTCGAGCGGGTCTGGGAGCAGATGGGGTTCTGGGCGGGTTCGCTGATTTTTGTCAGCGCCTCCACACTGGTACCCAGGCTGCTGACCGGCATCCATTGGGAGCATGCCTGGTTTGTGCTGATCGCGGTGGCGGCGGCGTTGGTCTCGCGCGCCGCGGTGCTGTTCGGGCTGCTGCCACTGCTGAGCGCGCTCCATCTCAGCCAAAGGGTCAGCGGCGCTTACAAGCTCGCGATCACTTGGGGCGGGTTGCGCGGTGCTGTCACCTTGGCATTGGCGCTCGCGGTGACCGAGAACAACCGGATCGATCCCGAGGTGAAGAATGCGATCGCCGTTCTCGCCACCGGCTTTGTGCTGTTCACGCTCCTTGTCAATGGCCTGACGTTGCGGCCCGTCATTCGGCTGCTCAAGCTCGATCGCCTGTCGCCGTTGAACCAGGCGTTGCGCAATAAGGTATTGGCGCTTTCTCTTGCCGATGTGCGTGACGCCGTACGCGAGACGGCCTCGGAATATGAGATCGCGCCCGAGGTGACGCGCACGGCAACCGGGCCGCTCGATCGGCGCATCGACGAGTTGGCCTCACAGCCCGATCTGGAGCAGGCGATATCGGATCGCGACCGGATCCGGATCGGGCTCGTCGCACTCGCCAACCGGGAGCGCCGGATCATTCTCGACCATCATGCCCAGCGCACGGTGTCGAGTGCCGCGATCGAGCGCCTGCTGCGCAACACCAATCTGATCCTCGACGCCGCCCGGGCTGAGGGACGGGTCGGCTACAACCGCGCGGCCCGCGCGCTGCTCGAATTTGACCGCGACTTCCGGGTCGCAAATTCGTTGCATCGCAGCTTGAATATCTCCCGGCCGCTGCAGCGCCAGATTTCGATCCGTTTCGAGGCGCTGCTGATCCGTCGGCTGGCGCTCGAGGAGCTGGCGCGCTTTGTCGGCAGCCGGCTCGAGGCGCTGCTCGGCGAGCGCGTCGGCGAGTTGCTGGGCGAGGTCATCGCCGCCCGCAGTGAGGCCACGACGCGCACGCTCGACGCGCTGCGTCTGCAATATCCGGAGTATGCCGAAGCGCTCGAGCAGCGTTTCTTGCGGCAATCGGGCTTCCGCCTGGCGCTCTCGCGCTATCATGACCTCTACGATGAAGGCCTGATCGGCAAGGAGGTTTTCGAGGATCTCGAACGCGAGCATGAGGCTGCCCGCTCGTTGCTGACCGAGCTTCCGCCGCTCGATCTCGGGCTGCGGGCCGAAGATCTGGTTGGTCAGTTCGAGATGTTCGCCGGCCTCGATGCGGTCGAATTGAGGGAGCTCGCCCGCCTGTTTAGGCCGCGGCTGCTGGTTCCCGACGAAGTCGTGATACGCAAGGGCGAGCGCGGCAATGCGATGTTCCTGATCTCCTCGGGTGCGGTCGAGGTGGTGCTGCCGCACGAGCGGGTGCGGCTCGGCAGCGGCGATTTTTTCGGCGAGATGGCGCTGCTCAGCAGGAGGCGACGCCAAGCCGACGTGGTGGCGCTCGGCTATTGCCGGGTGCTGGTATTGAGTGCGGCGGATTTTCGCCGCTTCCTGCGGGCCTATCCGCGCGCCAAGGCCGAGATCGACCGGATCGCCGAGGAGCGAACCCGCGCAAACAAGGAGAAGGCCCCCGTGTGAGGCACCAAGGCCCCCTCGCCCCGCGTGCGGAGTGTAAAGGCTGGGGACATGGTGGACGGGTTGGCACTGACGCAGCTCGTCCCGGTAGTCCACAGGAGGGACCCGCGCGCAGCGCAGCGACCGCCCACAAGTCTGGCGGAGCGGAGCGCGGGAGGTGCCTGTGGACCCACCGGGGCGAGCGTAAGGATGAGCCGCTCACGGTGCCGCCTGGCGCAGATCGAGCACGCCGACCTTGTGGGCGCAGAACAGCACATCGAAGCAGCCATCCTGGTCGGTCGGGCGCAGCGCGACGCGGCGGTAGCTGAAGGCGCGGCCGACCCTGAGTGGCCAATTGCGGAAGCTCAGCCAGCCGTCGCCGTCGACCCGGCGTACGATCGCCTCGGGGCCGTAGTCAAACGGCTCGATCTTCCCGGGAAAGCTGCGATGGCTGGGACGATAGCGCGACGCCGGGGTTGCCAGAGCGAGCGCCTCGTGCGGACGCTGCGGGTTGTACAGCACCCGCCACGCGTCAAACCGCTGCTGGCACTCGGCGAGATCGGCAAAGGCCCGCCGGTCAATCACCTCGGCCGTCAAGGTGCGATGAAACCGTTCGTCCCCGGCCTGCGCTGGGGCAGGCTCTTGCCCTGGGTCTGCGGATGGTAGGGCCGACCATGGCTGACCGCGATACCGAGCTCGAGCAGCCACACCGTCAGCCAGGTATAGCGATGCACCGCGTCGGACCCCACGGCGCACCGTTGTCGGTCAGCATCCGGTCGGGCAGACCATAGCGCCGGAAGATCGCCGTCAGCTCGGCCTGCACCGTGCCCGCGCGCTCGTCGCCGCAGGCCCGCAGCCCAACCGCGTAACGCGAGTGGTCATCGACCACCGTCAGCGGGTGGCAGCGCCCCGCCCCGGTCGCAAAATGCCCCTTGTAATCCATCTGCCACAGCTCGTTCGGCGCCGCCCGCTCAAACCTTTCGAAGGCGCGGTGTTGCGTGCTCACCGCCGCATCGATCCGGCCATGGCGGTGCAGTATCGCGGTGATCGTGCTGGCCCCGGGCGCCCGCTGGCCAAGATCCTGCAACCGTCGCCGGATCTTGCGCCCGCCCCAGGCGGGATGCTCGTCCCGAACCGCCAGCACCAGGGCTTCGGTTTCCACCGAACTGCGCCCCGGCGAGCGCTGCGGGCGCCGCGAGCGGTCCACCAGACCCGCCTTGCCCTCTCCCCGATAGCGCGCCCACAGCCGATAGCCAATCGTCGGGCTGACGCCAAACCGTCGGCACAACTCGCGACGGTTCACCCCGTCCTGCTCGAACAGCATCACAAACTCATGTCGCTGCGACATGATCGACTTCTCCGATCACGGCACCCCAGCCCCTCCCCAGCAGGCCAAAGATGCCGATAGGATGTGTCCACCATGTCTCCGAACACCCGTCCACTATGTCCCCGGTCTATACACGGAGAGAGGGTTGGGGTGAGGGGCCTCTTTTCGGAAGCGCCGCCCCTCACCCGGTCTCCGCGTATGTGCGCGGAGCCCGACCTCTCCCCGCAAGCGGGGCGAGGTAATTTGTGCGATCACAACCACATCGTCGAGCCCGGTTTGAGGCCGAGCAGGTATTGCCCGACGGTCTCGAAATGCTCCGACCTGCCCTGCAATTGCTGCGACACGGTATGGATGTCGCGGAAGCGGCGCTCGAACGGGTTCGCCTCGAAGATCGCCGTCGACCCGGCGCCGTGGTAGGCGGTGTCCACCACCTGCAACGACTGGTGGATGGCAAAAGTCGAAGCGAGCCGGATCTCCGTGCGCTGGTCGAGGGTGATATGGCCGGCCCGGGCGACCGCGGTGGTGATCTCCTCGAGCGAGCGCAACAGGAGGGCGCGGGCGGCGGCGAGCCGCGCCTCGGCCTGGGCGACCTGCGACTGGATCAGGTGGTTGTCGCGCAACGCCTCTCCCGAGCGGAACGGCACCTTGTCGCGCGCCAGTTCGATAAAGGCGTCGAGCGTGCTGCGGGCGATCCCCATCGCCACACCGGCAAACCCGGCCGCATAGAGCTGGAGGCTGCTGAAGCGATAGAGCAGCCCTTCCTCGCGCCGGCTCTCGTCATCGCGTGTGGCCGAATGGCGCTGCGGCACGAAGAGATCCTCGACCGAGTAGCGGTCGCTGCCAGTGCCCTTGAGCCCGATCACGTGCCAAATGTCGGTCATCCGGGCATGCGATTTGGGGAACAACATCGTGCGGACGACCGGGCTGCCGTCGGGTTTGAGGAGCGGCGTCCCGTCCGCCGCGACGATCGGGACATGGCAGCCGAGCCAGGTGGCGTTATGGCTGCCGCTGGCAAAGCTCCAGGTCGCGGTCACGCGGTAGCCGCCCTCCACGACCCGCGCCGTGCCGGGTCCCGGACCCCAGGCGAGGATGCCGCGGGGTTCGCCGAAGATCTCATACGCCGCGGCGGGTTCGAGATAGGCCGCGGTCATCGCACAGCCCGAGGCCTGGTTGAGGCTCCACGCTGTCGAGGCGTCGGCCTTGGCGATCTCTTCGATGACCGGGACGAAATCGGCCGCTTGCAGTTCGGCGCCGCCCAATGATCGCGGCAACAGCATTCGGAAAAAGCCGCGCGCGACGAGCTCCTCGACGACCGGCTCGGGCAGCTCGCGCCGGCGCTCGATCTCGTCCGCGGCGGCGGCGAGCGCGGGGGCGAAATCGCGCGCCCGCCGCAGGTAGTCGATGACGTCCGAAGGGGCGCGCGTCGGGTCCGATCGCAACCCATCCAGCGACGACGGCGTCATGGTTCGCTCCCTTTTGCGCAGCGCGTCTTCGGGCCGCCGGCTGAGACCTCATAGAGAAGCGTCGGATCTGTCAAGGCGAGGACCGCACCCTTCGGGACCTTCCCCGTTAATATTCCGTTATGAGCGATCCACCACAATCTCGGCACTGTTAGGACCACGAGACTGGGGGAAATGCATCGCGCACCGGGATGGGTGAACGAAAGTAGCCGCTCTGTAGACCGCCTTTCGGTTGTCAACGGGCTGCGCGGCATCGCCATCCTCTTCGTCCTCTACTATCACCTCGTTGCCGGTACGCTGTCGCCGAGCGGACTCGCGATCCCGCTGTCGCCGTTACTGACCAATGGCTGGACCGGGGTAAACTTGTTCTTCATTCTCTCCGGTCTGGTGCTGTTCCTGCCCTATGCGGCCGACGACCAACCCCTTCGTGATTTGAACGATCGCTTGGCGTTCTACCGCCGGCGGTTCCTGCGCCTTATGCCGCTGTTCTACTTCGCCGTGCTGGTCGAGTGGTCGCTGGCGCAAGGCCCCCAGGCGCACGATCTCGGCGAGCTGGTGTCGGTGTTGAGCGGGACCTTCGTGCTGAACCCGCATAGCTTCGGCCCGTCCTTCAACACGCCCCTATGGTCGATCGGCGTCGAAATCGCCTTCAGCCTGATGTTTCCTGCGCTCGTTTTCGGTCTGCGCGGGCTCGGCCCAGCGCGCTTTGCCGGGCTCATTCTAGTGCTAGCACTTCTCGCACGAATCGTCGGCATTCTGCGGCTTCCTGGGGTTCAGGGCCCGAGCTTCAACAGCGATACCGTGATTTGCCGGGTCGACGAGTTCGTCCTCGGCATGGTGCTGGCGCGGCTTTATATCGCGCGTCGTCTCCCGTCTCGGCCCGGGTGTTGCGCGCTCGTCGGCCTGGCGATCGTTGCCCTCGCTTGGATTGGCTTCGACATGGTCCTGCGCGGTGTGCTCCCGCCGATCACCCGGGCATTCCTCAATGATGGGCTCGATGCCGGACTCTGCGCCATCGTCCTCGCATCCCTCGTCCCCCAGACCCGTCTGGCCGCCGTGCTCGCTTGGTCACCGCTGCAGGTGGTCGGTATGATGTGCTACAGCCTCTATATCTGGCATTTGCCGCTGCTCCTCTGGCTCGCCCCCGACCGTGCCACGATGTCGATGGGCACGCTCGCGATGGTCATCCCACTCTTCCTGGCCCTCGTTTTCGTCGTGGCCGCGTTAAGCTATCGCTTCATCGAATTCCCGCGCGTCAGGGAGTGGCGGCGCCTCTTCCTGCTCGATTCGCCGCTGTGCGCGGCCGAAAAGCCGTCATCATAGATGAGATAGGCCGAAACAATTTGCGCCGCGGCCCGCCCGATGGCGTAGAGTTCGTCGATGGCGATCCGCCTGCTCCCCCCGGTTCTGGTCAATCGCATCGCCGCGGGCGAGGTCATCGAGCGTCCGGCGGCGGCGGTCAAGGAATTGGTCGAGAACGCGATCGACGCCGGCGCCTCGCGCATCGACATCACCCTCAAGGAGGGCGGACAGGCGCTGATTTCGGTCGCCGACAACGGCGCCGGCATGACACAGGATGAGCTGGCGCTCGCGGTCGAGCGCCATTGCACCTCGAAATTGCCGGACGACGATCTCTCGCACATTGCCGCACTCGGTTTCCGCGGCGAGGCCTTGCCGTCGATCGGTGCGGTCAGCCGGATGCGCATCCTCTCGCGCCCGCCGGGTGCGGCGAATGCCTGGGAGATCACGGTCGAAGGCGGCGAAAAGCATGCCCCGGTGCCGGCGGCCTATCCCTCGGGCACCCGGGTCGAGGTGCGCGACCTTTTCTTTGCGACCCCGGCGCGGCTCAAATTCCTGAAGACGCCGCGCACCGAGCGCGATCTCGCCGTCGAGATGGTGCGCCGGCTGGCAATGGCCTACCCCGCGATCGCCTTCACCGTGACCGGCGACGAGGAGCGCACCCTGCTGCGGCTCCCGCCGGCTGCGGAGGTTGGGACGGCGACCACCCGCCGGGCCCGGCTCGCGGCTCTGCTCGGACGCGATTTCGCCGAGAACTCGATCGAGATCGACGCCGAGCGCGGTGGGTTTCGGCTCAGCGGGCTCGCCGGATTGCCGACCCTGAACCGGGCGCTGCCGCGCGACCAGTATCTGGTCGTCAACGGCCGTCCGGTGCGTGACAAATTGCTCGTCGGCGCGGTGCGCGGCGCCTATCAGGACGTCCTAGCGCGGGACCGCCACCCGATGGTGGCGTTGTTTGTCGACGGGCCCGCGGCCGAGATCGACGTCAATGTCCATCCGGCCAAGGCCGAGGTGCGGTTTCGCGACACCGGACTGGTGCGCGGGCTGATCGTCGGCGCCTTGCGCAACGCGCTCGCGGCGGCCGGCCATCGCGCCTCCTCGACGGTAGCCTCCGCCGCGGTCGCGGCGTTCCGGCCGGGAGACCTGCATCGGCACGGCGGTCAAGCCGCGAGCCCGCGCTTCGCTTTTCCGACACCCTCACCGTCGTTGGCGCTCGCCGAGCGAGGGAATGAGTTTCTGCGACCCGGCGAACCCGCGGAGGTCGCTCCGCCGATACCCGAGGCGCCGCTGGGTGCGGCCCGGGCGCAGCTCCACGGAACCTATATTCTCGCCGAGACGGCGAGCGGGATCGTGCTCGTCGACCAGCACGCGGCCCATGAGCGGCTCGTCTACGAACGGATGAAGGAGGCGCTCGCCGCGCGTGGTATGGCGCGCCAGACATTGCTGTTGCCGGAGGTCGTCGAGCTCGACGAGGCCGGTGCCGCGCGGCTCGCCGCCCGGGCCGCGGAACTCGCCGAGTTCGGCCTGCTGCTCGAGCCGTTCGGCCCGGGGGCGGTCGTCGTGCGCGAGGTCCCCGCATTGCTGCCCGGCCTCGATGTCGGCGCCCTGGTGCGCGACCTCGCCGACGAGCTTGCCGAGTGGGGCGATGCCTTGGCATTGAAGGAGCGCATCGAGACGGTGTGCGGCACGCTCGCCTGCCACACCAGCGTGCGCGCCGGACGCCGGCTGTCGCCTGCCGAGATGGATGCCCTCTTACGCCAGATGGAGGCCACGCCCAACAGCGGCCAGTGCAATCACGGCCGCCCGACTTATGTCGCACTCGACCTCGCCGACATCGAGCGCCTCTTCGGCCGACGCTAGTGTTCAGAGGTGTTCGATCTCGGCCAGCAGCTCATTTGTGCGGCGCTGGCGGCAATAGCCGCTGATGCCGATCAGCGACTGCTCGTGGCGCTCGGCGCTGTCGGTGACGCAGGCGTCGGTCGCGAGGGTCACCAGGTAGCCGAGATCGCAGGCGTCGCGTACGGCACTCTCGACGCATTGGTCGGTCATCATCCCGGCGACGATCACCGAGCGCACCTCGAGATTGCGCAATACGTAGTTGATATTGGTCGAGATGAAGACGCTGCTCGAGGTCTTGCCGAAGATCATCTCGTCCTCCGCGGGGGCGATCTCTTCGAGCACTCGCGCGTCCCAGGATCCGCGCGGCACCTCGATGCCCGAGATCTTGTAATCGAGACTGCGATCGCGGCCGTCCCGGGTCATGTTCTCGACAGCCGCGTAGACGATTTCGACATGCGCGCGCCGGCAGGCGGATTGCAGAAGCTGCAGATTGGGCAGCACGGTTTCGCGCAGGCTGCCGAAGAGATAACCGCGCCGCTGCGGGTTGAGCTTGCGCGAAGCGGCGCCGTCAGGATGCGCGCAGTAATTCTGGACATCGACGACCAACAGCGCCGCGTGAGCCGGATCGATCGGCACCTCGCGGCTCGGCGTGTTCATTGGCGCACCATTTCCGCGTAAGCGGCCGGCAGGAGGCGCGCCAGGCGCTCGGCCCAGGCGGTCTGGCCCGCCGGGTCGGCGATCTGGTCCTGGCGAATCTCGATCTCGACATGGGGCAGGCCACGCCGTTCGCCATGCACCGGGATGGTATAGTCGGTCAGATCACTGACCGCGTAGGGCTCGTTCTCGCCGACGACGAGACCGTCTTCGGCGCTCAGCAATTTGAAGAGGGAATGAGCGAGGCGCGAATCGCGGTTGTACAGCACCGCGGCATGCCACGGGCGCGCCACGCCCTTGAAGACCGGGGTGAAGCTGTGCAACGCCACCAATACCGAGGCGCGGCCCGCCGTCGCGCGCCGGTCGAGTGCGGCCGCGATCGTGTCGTGATAGGGGCGGAATATGGCATTGATCCGCGCCGTTCGCGCCGGCTCGCCAATATCCCGATTGCCGGGGATCTCGGTCGTCTCGCTGATCTCGGGGATCGAGCTCGGCACCTCGGGGTCGCGGTTGCAGTCGATCACCAGCCGAGAATAGGTCTGCACGATCACGGCTCCATCCAATAGCCGCGAGAGCTGCTTTCCGACCGCACCAATGCCGATGTCCCAGGCGATGTGCCGCTCAGTCTCGTGCTCGGGCAGGCCGAGCCCATTGAGCCGGCGAGGAATCACGCGGCCGGCATGATCGCACGTAAGAAAAAACGCCGACTCTCCGGCCTCGTTGTCTAGCGTCACCGGATGAGGCTCGTCGGGGTCGAGCAATGTCTCGGCCATTGCGCTCAGTAAACCTCGGCGTAGCGGGCACAGAGCTCGGCCGGCGCAAGCCCCGCCACCTTTTCCGCTTCGACACGCTTGAAGCGCAGATAGGCGTCGAGATGGGTCGGGCCAAACCAGCTCGCGGCGGTCTCGACGGCGGCGAGCCGGTCGAGCGTTTCGGGCAACGAACGGGGGAGCGACGGCGCGGCGGCGCCGGCCGCCGGTAGCGGCAACGCGCGGCGGATCCCGTCGACACCGGCGAAGATCACCGCACCCAATGCGAGATAGGGGCTGGCCGCGGCGTCGGCGGCGCGG
>WNFS01004411.1_pt1 | contig 12010 bp, 8 predicted proteins | sample 5400141 | NCBI WGS metagenome assembly WNFS01 (sample SAMN13153358, study PRJNA577476) | soil metagenome | isolation source: 60 cm saprolite under Madrone tree | place: USA:California | collected 2016-06-14 | reverse complement strand
GGTGTCGCGCCAGATCCCCGTGTGGGTCTTGAGGGCGTACGCGCCCCCGACCATGGGCTCGAACCCCTGCTCCTGCAGGATCCGGAGGGCCTCGCGGTGGGCATCGCGTTCTTCCTGCTCTTCGGGGCTGAACCGCTCCGTCGCCATCTGCACACCGGCAAGGTGGTGACGGAAGCAGACGAGGGCAAACGGGCGGCGACCCTGCCGCTGCCCTACCGTGTCCGGCGCGCCGAGCGCCCGCCCTGAAGGACGCGGAGCCGGCGGGCGGGCGCGCGCTGTGACGATTCGCGGCGAGGCGCTTGGCGCGCCGCGGCGGTGCGCAGCGGGCCGGTCCGCGTCGTCCCGCGCGCGCGCCAGCGAGGCTGACAGACCGGACAGTAGAACGTGCTGCGGCCACCCTGGACGATGCGGCGGATCGGGGTGCTGCAGGTCGTGCACGGCTGGTCCTCGCGGTCGTAGACGAGGAAGACGTTCTCGCCGCCCTCCTCGACGTAGGTGATGGGCTCGGGGCTGTCCTCTTCCCGAAGCGTCGCCCGCAGCGAGTCGCCGATGGCATCCGCGAGACGCTCCGTCTCCTCCCGGGTCATGGAGAGGGCAGGTCGCTGCGGGTCGATCTTGGCGCGGTGGAGCGACTCGGATACCTGGATGTTCCCGAGGCCGGAAAGAGTGCGCTGATCCATCAGCGCTTCCTTCATCGTCCGCCGGGTGCGGGCCAGGACGGAATGGAACCGGTCGACGTCGATGCCGTCGAGAGGGTCCGGGCCGAGGGCGCGCAGCCCCGCGGACTCCCGCAGCTCCGCCGTCTTGCCGCGGATCAGGCGCCCGAACAGGCGCATGTCGCGGTAGTCCACCGCGTTCCCGTCATCGAGGGCGAGCGAAGCCCGGACGTGCGAGGGCGGCGGATCCTGCGCGCCGCGCCGGATCCACTTGCCGGTCATCCCGAGGTGGGAGACGAGCCCCTCGCCGCCGTCGAACGAAAGCAACATCCACTTGCCGAACCGCTCGATGTCGGTGAGCCGGTGTCCCGCCAGGCCCGCGAACCGCGCCGGCGTCTGGCCCCGGATGACGCGCGACTTCTGGGCGCGCGCGGACACCACTCGCCGTCCCTTCAGCCAGGCGCGGAGCTGCCGCGATGCGATCTCGACTTCGGGAAGCTCGGGCATGGCGGTCAGATGTCACGCCGGAGCATCCGGTGCAACCCGATCGCCGAGCCATGCGTCGAGGCCCCGAAGGAGCGAGCGCGCCTCGGGCCCGGACAGGCGCGCGCCCCCCCAGCGCGCCAGCTCGCCCGGGGTGGTGCCTGGAGAGGCATGGATGCCTGCGCGGCGGAGGCGCGCTCTTGCCGCCCGCCACAAGCGCAGCGCCCGCCTCTGATCGGCGGAGAGCGCCGGGGGGCGTCCGGGTCGACCCCGCTGCCGGAGGCGCCGCACAGCCCATCCGAGCCCGCCGGCAAGCACCAGGACCAAAAGGGTCCCCGCCACCAGGCGCAGGCGCCCCGCCGCGCCGCCCTTCCCCGACAACCTGCGCCCCGTCTCGCTCAGCAGCTGACCCATCCTGCGCATGGCCTGCACCTGCGAGATCAGGTCGTACTCGACCACCAGCGCGCGCCACCGCTGCTCCAGGGCGTCCCAGAACAGCACCATGCGTGCCCAGGCGCTTTCCTGAAGGCTGCCGCGCGCCGACGGCGGGGTGGGGTCGAAGCGCACGAATCCGACCTCGGGGAAGTACGCCTCGACCCAGCTGTGCGCGTCGCCGGCGCGCACGGCGTAGTAACCGGCGTCGGTGCTCCGCCCGCCGAAGTACCCCGTCACGTTGCGGGCCGGGATTCCCAGGGCGCGGAGCATGAGCACCATCGCGCTCGAGAACAGCTCGCAGTGCCCGGCGCGCCGGACGAAAAGGAAGTCGGCGATCGGATCCTGCACCTCGCCCGGAAGCTCACGCGTGTACCGGAGCGCTGCCGCCAGCCAGCGCTCGATGGCCGCGGCCGCGTCGGCCGGGTCCTTGCCCTCGCCGAGCCGCCGCGCCAGCGCACGGACGCGCGAATCGAGCTCCGGCGGCACCACCAGATCGGGAGCGAGCCAGGCTGCATAGCGCTGCCCGCGTCCGCGCAGGGCGCGGAGGTCCGGCACCTCCCGGTCCACTGCCACTACGTAGCGCAGATCGTTGCCGTCCACCGGCTGGTAGAAAAGGTCCCCCGCGGCGTTGCCGTAGAGCCGCTGCGGCGCGGGGCGGGAAGGACCCGGCCGGCGAAAGTCCACGCTCAGGGGCCAGCCTTCGGGCGTGAAGACGACTCCGTCCCCGAACGTTCCGACCACCTCGACGTCCGCGGAAAGAAGCGCCGGTGGACGGCCGAAGCGCGGCCGCGGGGGGAGCCGCGTCGCCGGGATGATGCCGCCCTCCTCGGCCTGCCAGCCTTGACCGGTCCAACGGGAGAACGACCGCGCGCGCCAGTGCATCCCGAGATCGCGCGGCTCCCCCGGCGGCGGCGGATCGAGCCTCACCCGCAGGGCCACGCGCGGATCGTCGGCGACGGTGCCCGCCCGGGAGAGATCGACGCGGTCGCCCAATCCGGCGACCGGCGAAGGACGCGAGGCCCTCCGCAGCCCTCCGATGGTCACACGCGGAAAGATGAAGAACGCCACGGCCGCGCCCGCGATGCCGAGGGTGGCCAGCGCCGCGAGGCCCCCGAGCAGCGCCGGAGTGGCGACCCGGCGCGAGTTGAGCAGGGCTGCCGATCCGGCCGGCCCCCGGCCCGCCTCGATCTCGAATCGCAAGTGCGTGAGGGCCATCGCCCAGGTGCCGCTCACCGCGAAACCGAGGAAGGCAAAACCAAACGAAAGCTCCGCCGCCAGCGCGGCGCCTGCGCAGAGCAGCAAGAGCGAGAGCAGCAGGAGCAGCAGCTCGTCCCGCTCCGAACGCCGGTGCCAGAGCCGATGGATGCAGAGCAGCTCGGCGAATCGGGCCGCCCCGAGGACGATGTCGAGCTGACCCGCGCCCACTTGCGCGGCGAAGAGGAGCAGCGCTCCCCCGAGGAGCGCCGTCCAGGGCCATTCCGCCTTGCCCTGGAGCCTATGCCCGAGGAAGAGGGACCCGGCCAGGGCGAGCGGAAAGAGCGCCACCATGGCGGGGCCCAGCTCACCGGAGACGGCGCAGGCCGCGAAGGCGAAGGTGGCAGTCAGCGCTCCCGCTGCCTGCTGCGCCTGGAGGAGCGTCGGGCCGCGGGCCGCGACCAGGCTCATGGGCGCACCTCGAGGAGCGAGGCCTCGCGGTCCGGCTGCGGGGAAGGCAAGCCGAAGCCGGGCTGCACGAGCGCCAGCATCCGCAAGGCCGCGTGACGGTGCGCCTCCCCGCTTGCGGCAGGAAGGAATTGGCCGGCGAGCGCGACCGAGACTTCCGCCCCGCCCTCCAGCTCGCGGGTCACCAGTGCGGCAGCCAGCTCCACCGCGCGCTCCAGCGGCTCGCCCTCGAGCGGCCGCTGGTCGAGCATCACGCAGACCCGCTTGCGCCGCTCCTGCTCGCGGTCGACGCCGATCAGCCGCCCCGCGCGAGCGCTGGACTTCCAATGGATGCTCCGTGAGTCCTCGCCGGCCCGGTGATCGCGCAGGGAATGCACCTCGAGACCGAGCCCGATCCTGTCCTGGGGGCGCTCCCCCTCGCGAGCCAAGGCACCCGAGCTCGACGGCGGCGCCGGCACCTGCCGTGGGAAGACCACCAGCTCGGCTGGGGCATCCACTGGCCGGGATTTTTCGAAGAGTCCGAACGGCGCGCGCGTCGCCACTTCGATCTGCTCGAAGCGGTGCACGCCCCGGCGCTGGGGAAGGAACCGGTAGGCCACCTCGGCGGCCTGACGCGCGGGGAGCAGGACCAGGAACCCGCGTCCGGCGACATCGCCGCGCGCCTCGCGGATCTCCAGCGAGAACGAGGGCGCGCGCCCTTTTCCGTTGCGCGCGAGCAGACCGATCAGCGCCGGCTGTCCCGCCGTGGCCACCGCCGGCAGCCGTCTCTCCACCCGCACCCCTTTGAGGCTCTGCTCGGAGAGGATGCCGGAGACCACGATGGACGCGAGCAACAGCCCGAGAACGAGGAAGAGCAGATTGTTGCCGGTGTTGGTGGCGGCGACCCCGATCGCGATGGTCAGCCCGGTGTACCAGCGACCCATCCGGGTGAAGGCAAGCCTGCGCTTCCAGGCGGGCGTCACTCGGGCACCGGCACCTGCTCGACCAGATCGCGCACCACCCGCTCGGCTGCGAGCCGCTCCAGCTCGCCTCCTCCCGGCCCCCGTCCCGCGAGGACGATCCGATGCGCCAGGACGGGGATGCAGAGCTCCTTCACGTCGTCGGGCTCGACATGGCCGCGTCCGCGGAGCAGCGCCCGCGCGCGGGCCACGCCCAGCAGGGCGATGGCCCCGCGGGGGGAGGCGCCGAGCGAGATCAGGGGCGTGCTGCGCGTCGCGGCCACGATGGCGAGGACGTAGTCGGCGAGCTCCGGGGCCACGGCCACCAGCGGGACCGCCGCCTGCAGCCTGCGCACCTCCTGGGCGGACGCGACAGGATGCAGGTGCGTGAGCTCGACCTGCGTTCCTCCTCCGAGGAGCAGCTCGCGCTCGACGTCCGCCGACGGATAGCCCAGCGAGAGCCGCAGCAGGAACCGATCGAGCTGGGATTCGGGAAGCGGATAGGTCCCTGCGTGCTCGTGCGGGTTCTGGGTGGCGAGAACCATGAACGGCGCCGGAAGCGGGCGCGGCGCTCCGTCGACGGAGACCTGGCCCTCTGCCATCGCTTCCAAGAGGCAGCTCTGGGTCCGCGGCGTCGTGCGGTTGATCTCGTCGGCCAGGACCAGGTTGGCGAACAGTGGACCCGGCTTGAAGACGAAACTGCCGCGGCCCTGGTCGTAGACGGAGACGCCGGTGATGTCGCCCGGAAGCAGGTCGCTGGTGAACTGCACGCGGGCGAAGGAGAGGTCGAGCGACCGCGCCAGCGCCTGCGCCAGGGTGGTCTTGCCCACTCCGGGAACGTCTTCGAGCAACAGGTGCCCGCCCGCGGCCAGCGCCGCCAGCGCGATCTCGACGATCTCCTGCTTGCCCTTGAGCGCGCGGGCGATGTTCCTCGCCAGCGCCGAGGCTACGCGGCGCGCTTCCTGCGACGTGAGCGGCGCTCCGATCGGCGTGATCCTGGCGGGGGCGGCGCCGTCCTCTGGCGTCATCACGGCAGATTAACCCATGCGTCAAGCACGCGCCCGTGCCAGACTGCGCACCCTTCCATGCACCCGCCCACAGTCAAGGTGACCCAGAAAGGGGCCGCGCGAGCGCGGGCCGGACATCCCTGGATTTTCCGAGCCGACGTGGCGGAACCGCCGGACGGGCTCACCTCGGGCGCGGAGGTGCGAATGGCGGATGCGCGGGGGAACTTCATCGCGCGCGGCTTCTGGGCGGCGAAGAGCCCCATCGCGCTGCGCGTGCTCTCCCGGCAAGACATGGAGCTGGACGAGGAGCTGCTGGCGACCCGGCTGCGCCGCGCCTGGGACCGGCGCCGGGCGATCTTTCCCGGTGCCGACGCGTTCCGGCTGGCGCACGGCGAGGCGGACCTCCTGCCCGGCTACTTCGTCGACGTCTACGGTGGCGTGGCGGCGGTGCAGCACCTCGCGGAGTGGACCGAGGCGCGGCGCGAGCAGCTGGCGCGGATGGTGGTCGAGCTGACCGGCGTCCGGGCGGTGGTCGCGCGCGACGACGGCTCGGCGCGCGAGTTCGAGCACCTGCCCCGCCGCGTCGACGCGCTCTTCGGCAGCGACTTCCGCACCCGCTACCACGAGGGGGACGTCGCGCTCGAAGTGGATCTGCTGGCCGATCACAAGACCGGCGGCTACCTCGACCAGGCGGAGAACCACCTGCGCGCAGGCGAGCTGGCGCGCGGAGAAGCGCTGGACGCGTTCTGCTACCACGGCGGCTTTTCCCTGCAGCTGGCGCGGAAGGCGGACCAGGTGATCGCCATCGACCAGGACGCGGCCGCCGTGCAGCGCACCCGCGAGAACGCGGAGCGGAACGGCCTGCGCAACCTGGAAGCTCGGGCCCAGAACGCCGTCGAGGCGCTGCGCGGCTTCGACAAGGAAGGCCGCAAGTTCGACACCATTGTGCTCGACCCTCCTGCTTTCGCGAAACGGAAGGAAGGAGTCGAGGGGGCGCTGCGCGCCTACCGGGAGATCAACTATCGCGCCGTGCGACTGCTCAAGCCTGGCGGTCTTCTCGTCACCTGCTCCTGCTCGGGACGGGTCACGCCGGATCTCTTCGGGGAAGTGGTGGCCTGGGCGTCGCAGGAGGCGAAGCGCCCGCTGCAGCTTCTGGAGAGGCGCGGAGCCTCGCGGGACCACCCGCCGCTCGTCGGAGTGCCGGAGACCGAATACCTCAAGGCCTGGTTCCTGCTCGCCCCGTGAACGTCATCGGCAGCTGTCGATCAGGCGAGCTTCACGTCGGGCACGGCAACCACCGGCGGCTGCGAGATGGGCTGCTTCTGCTTGCTGGCCGCCTCGAGGATCTGCTCGAACACGCGCTTGGGCGGGGTCCAGCCCCACTCCTGCTCCAAGAGCGAGATCTTTTCCACCTCGTGGCGGATCCGCAGCCACTCCTCCTCCGGGATGGAGCAGAATGCCTGGACGCCCTGGGGGTCGAGCTGCGTTCCGGCGACCCGCTGCATCTCGGTGAGCGCGGCGGCGTGCGGCTGCGCCTTGCGGTAGGGCCGATCGTTGGTGATCGCGTCGTAGGTGTCGGCCACCGCGAAGAGCCGCGCCCCGAGCACGATCTGCTCGCCCTTCAGGCCCGTCGGGTAGCCGCGGCCGTCGTACCGCTCCTGATGCTGGAGCACGATCACGCTGGCGTCGCGAAGGAACTCGATCCGCTGGAGCAGCGCCCAGCCGAGGTGCGGGTGCTCGCGCATCTCGTGCCACTCGTCCTGGTCGAGCGGTCCCGGCTTGAGCAGCACCGCGTCGCGGACGCCGATCTTGCCGATGTCGTGCAGGAGCGCTCCCATCTCGATGGTGCGCAGCTCGTTCGCGTCCTGGATCCCCAGCTGCTCGGCGATCCGGCGGGTGAAGCGGGAGACGCGCCGCGAGTGCCACTGCGTCTCCGTGTCGCGGTAGTCGAGCACCGCCACCATTCCGTCGAGCAGGTTGGTGGTGCGCTCCTCGACCAGCCGCTCCAGGCCTTTGTTGAGCGCGGCGAGCTCGGCGTTCTGCGATTGCACGATGGCGGTCAGCTGCCGGTTCTTCTCGCGCAGGGAGTAGGTGTCGAACGCCTGGCGCACGGTGCCGAGCAACTCCACGCGGTTCCAGGGCTTGGCCAGGATGCGGAAGATCTCGCCGTTGTTCACGGCGTCGACGGCGGCGCTGAAGTCATGCGCCGCGGTGAGCAGGATGCGGATGGTCTCGGGCTGCAGCGCCTTGGCCTGCGCGAGGAACTCCGCCCCCGTCATGCCCGGCATCATGTAGTCCGCCGAGAGCACCTGGAACGGCTTCTCCCGCAACCTGTCGAGCGCCTCGGCCGGGTCGGCGCAGGCGATGACCTCGTATCCCGCAGCCTCGAAGGTGCGCTGCAAAGCGTGCAGGATGGGCGCCTCATCGTCGACGACGAGCAGGCGTTCGACCTCTGGCATTGGCTCCCGCTCCGTCCCCCAAACCACCTTAGCAGCAATGGACGGATTCACGCTCCTATCGCTTGCAGGCCCGGCGCGGTGCAAGATGCGCACATGTCGGACATTCCCCTCCTCGTGGATCCACGGTGGGTGCAGTCCCATCCGGAAGCCCGGCTCGTCGATCTGCGCTGGTCGGCGAAAGGACCTGCCGGACGGGAGCAGTACGGGCAGGGCCATCTCCCGGGCGCCGCGTTCGCCGATCTCGATCGCGACCTCTCCCGTCCCGGCGGTCCAGGCCGGCATCCCTTTCCCTCCGAGGAGCAGTTCGCCGGCGTGCTGTCCCGGCTCGGCATCGGACCGGACACCCACGTGGTGGTGTACGACGAAGGGCACTCGTCGGTGGCGGCGCGGTTGTGGTTCATGCTCCGCGCCTTCGGTCACCCGCGAGTCTCGGTGCTGGACGGCGGCCTGCGGGCTTGGTCCGAGGCTGGGCTGCCGCTCACCCGGGAGGAGCCGCGGATCGCCGCCGCGCCGGTGCGCAGTCTCAGGCTGGACCGCTCGCGCCTGGTGGAGGTGGGTGAGGTGCAGGCACGGAGCGCGACGGTCCTCGACGCGCGAGCGCCCGAGCGGTACCGGGGCGAGATCGAGCCGATCGATCGCAAGGCCGGGCACATCCCGGGGGCATTGAACGCTCCGTTTGCCGCGAACCTGACCCCGGGCCAGAAGCTCAAGCCGCCGGAAGAGCTGCGCCGGCTCTACCAGCCGTACGGTCCCGACTTGATCGTGTCCTGCGGCAGCGGGGTGACCGCGTGCCATGACGCGCTCGCCATCGAGCTCGCGGGGCTGCCGCCTGCCCGCCTGTACGTCGGATCGTTCAGCGGCTGGATCGAGGATCCCGATCGGCCCGTTGCAACCGGGCCCGAGCCGGGGTAGCAGAGCGCGCCATGGTCCTTTCCCTCGCTTTGCTCCTCGCTGTGCTCCCGCAGGCCGCGGAGCGCGCCGCCTCCAGCCGCATCACCGCCGCCGAGATCTCCGGCCACGTCCGCTTCCTGTCCGACGACCTGCTCGAAGGAAGAAAGCCGGGCCAGCCCGGCGACGAGCTGGCGATCAAGTACCTCGCTTCGCAGCTCGAGGCGTACGGCTACCAGCCGGGGGGCGACAACGGCACCTTCCTCCAGGCAGTGCCGCTGATCGAGCTGCACGTGGACGTCCCTCGCGAGGTCCACTTCAAGGCCGGCGACAAGGACGTGATGCTGCACGCGCTGGGCGGGACGGCGGCTGACCTGATCCTCGAGCCCAACGCGCACATCGACCGGGCCACGCTGAAGGACGCGCCGGTCGTGTTCGTGGGCTACGGCATCACCGCCCCCGAGTACGGCTGGGACGACTACAAGGACGTGGACGTTCGCGGCAAGGTCGTGGTGGTGATGAACTTCAACCCGCCCTTCAAGGGGGCCGGCGTCCGGCTCTGGTACGGCCGCTGGGACTACAAGTACATCAATGCCGCGAAGCACGGCGCCGCCGCCGCGCTGGTGATCCACACCACTCCCAGCGCGGGCTATCCCTGGCAGGTGCTCGCCAATCGCGCCGACGGGACACACCAGGATCTGCCGCCGACCGACGACGAGCCCCGGACCATGCAGTTCCAAGGCTGGATCTCCGATCCGGCGGCGATCAAGCTCGCCCAGGAGAGCGGGCAGGACCTCGACGCGCTCCGCAAGGCCGCCGAGTCCCGCGACTTCCGGCCCCAGGCGCTGGGAGCCACGCTGGCGCTGGACATGCCCGTACATCGACATGAGATCCGCAGCGCGAACGTGATCGGCATCCTGCCCGGAAGGGATCCGAGGCTCTCGCAGGAGGCGGTGCTGTACACCGCGCACCACGATCATCTCGGAAAGGGCCCGCCGCCGCCGGGAACGAGCGACGGCATCTACAACGGCGCGCTCGACAATGCGTCCGGATGCGCCACCGTCCTGACCATCGCGCGCGCGGCCACGGCAGCCGCGCCCAAGCGCTCGCTCATCGTCGCCTTCGTCACCGCCGAGGAGCAGGGCCTGCTCGGGTCGAAGTGGCTGGCGCAGCATCCGCCCATTCCCGCCAACCGGATCGCCGCGGACATCAACCTGGACAGCGTGAACCGCTGGGGCCGGACCACCGATCTCGGCGTCCTGGGCCTGGGCAAGTCGACCGCCGACGACGTCGTCCGCAAGGTGGCGGCCGAGCAGGGCCGGACCGTGCACGGCGACCCGTTTCCGGACCGGGGGGCGTTCTACCGGTCGGACATGTTCCCGTTCGCGCGCGTGGGCGTCCCGTCCGTGGCGGTGAAGGGCGGCCCCGACTTCGTGGGACGCCCGAAGGGTTGGGGGGAGGAGCAGGCGATCGAGTACGAGCGCAAGCACTACCACCAGCCGTCCGACGAATACCACGGCGACTGGGACCTCTCCGGCGACGTGCAGGACGCACAGCTGCAGCTCCTGGTCGGACTGCGCCTCGCGAACGCGCCGCAGATGCCGACCTGGACGCCGGGAGACGAGTTCGAGGCGGCGAGAAAGTCCGCCTCGCGCTAGAGCCCCTGCGCTTTTTCCAGCCGATCGCCGTGCCCGCGCGGCGCCCTTTCTAGTGGCTGCTTTTCGTGGGGGCGCTGTGGCGGCCGCAGTCCTCCCGAACCGAAAACGATGGGGACCAGCGCACGGAGGCCTGTGCTCCGGGCTGCTCATTGGCGTGTCACAGCAGGCCACGGGAGCGGCAATGCGACCACAAAGAGCGGCGTCGCGAATTCCCGGTGAACGACGTCTTGAGAGCGCCAGTTCAGGGTTCCTGCGGCGCGTTCCCCGGCACGTCGGCCTCGATGAACACCCGCAGCAAGTCCGGATCCAGCTCGCCGCGCTTCGCCTCGTCAAGCAGGATGTCGTACGCCTTCTGCTTCGGCACGGCGCGCTTGTACGGGCGGTCGCTGGCGGTCAGCGCGTCGTAGATGTCGCTGATCGTCATCATGCGGGTGGGCAGCGCGATCTCCGACTCCTTCAGCGAGCGCGGATATCCCTTGCCCGTGAGCTTCTCGTGGTGGCCGTAGGCAATGTCCGGAACGTGCTTGAGCGTGCGCGTCCAGGGAATCTGCGTCAGGAACCGGTAGGTGTGCGTGACGTGCGACTCGATCTCGCGGCGCTCGTCCTCGGTGAGGGAGCCTTTGCGGATCGAGAGCTTCACCACTTCGTTGTGCGAGAGGAACGGCCGCGGGTCGCCGGAGAACGGACCGAGATAGGTGGCCTTGGCGATGTCGTGCAGCTTGTCGAAGGTTCCTTCGGGCAGGACCGTGGGCCGGTTGCAGGAAACGACGAACTCGAACATGGCGGAGAGATCCCGCTTGCGGTCCGCCAGCCGGGAATCGATCTCCGCGATGCGCTGCCGCGCGTCGTCGCCGGGAGAGCGGAGCAGGATCTCCACCTTCTGCCGCTCCGCCTGCAGCTCTTCCTGCACGTAGACGGTCTCGAACCGGCCGCGCAGGTTCTCCGACTCGAGCGGCTCCAGCTTGTTCGCCTTGACCAGCACGTTCTCGCGCACGCCGACCTTGCCGAAGTCGTGGAGCATCGCCGCGTAGCGGAGCTCCTGCCGCTCCTGTGCCGAGAGCGAGGCTCCCTTCCAGCGGCCGGCGGCCGCGCCCGCGCGCGGCAGCACGTCCCCAAGTCCGACCGAAAGGCGCGCCACCCGGCCCGAATGGCCGGCGGTGGTCGGGTCCCGCGCCTCGATCGCCACCACGCTGGCGCGAACGAAGCCCTCGAAGAGCTGCTCGATCTCGTGGTGCAGCAGCGCGTTGTTCACCGCGGCCGCGGCCTGGCCGCCCAGCGCCGAGAGGAGCTCCTCGTCCTCGGCGGTGAAGGCCTTCCCGTCCTGCTTGTTCAGCGCCTGCACCACGCCGACCACGTCGCCCTCGACGGAGCGCATGGGCACGCAGAGGATGGTCTTGGTCTTGTACCCGGTCTGCTTGTCGACGTTCTGGTTGAAGCGCGGGTCCTTGTACGCGTCGGGAATGTTGATCGACGAGTTGGTGGTGGCGACCGCGCCGGCGATGCCGCGGTCCATGGGGATGCGGATCTCCTTCATCCCGCCCAGTCCTTGCGCCACCTTGGTCCACAGCTCGCCGCGCTCGCGGTCCACCAGGAACAGGGAGCAGCGGTCGGCTTCCACGACGCGCGCGCTGGCGTGGACGATCAGCTTGAGCAGCCGGTCGAGGTCCCGCTCGGCGACGAGGGCTTTGGCGACTTCGAGAATGCCGCCGAGCTTTTCGACGCGTTGCTGCAGCCGGTTCACGCGCGGAGCATAGCATCCGCTCCGTTGGCGGGGTATGTGCGACCGCTCACTCCAAAGTGAGAAGCCGGCGCGCTTCGTCCCAC
>WNFS01003440.1_pt1 | contig 12010 bp, 10 predicted proteins | sample 5400141 | NCBI WGS metagenome assembly WNFS01 (sample SAMN13153358, study PRJNA577476) | soil metagenome | isolation source: 60 cm saprolite under Madrone tree | place: USA:California | collected 2016-06-14 | reverse complement strand
AGATGCGTCCAGGCGAAGGGGAGAATGACAAGGAACGCCAGCGACCAGCGCAGGAACGACAGCGTCACCGGCGGAATATGCCCGGCGGCGAGGCGGCCGACGATGGCGTTGCCGGCCCAGCACAGCGCGGTGATCGAGAGCAGCAGATAGGGCTGGTTGGCGAGCCAGTTGCCGAAGGGGGCGGCGCTGGAGGTGTGATCGGAGGCTGACATGCGGCGGTCGTTCTTGGCCCGGTTCCATGACGCCGCGGCCCGGCCCGGTGTACGGCACCGGGCCGGAAATCATGGCCCGGCCGCCTCACAGACACGGATTCTCACCGCGCATCAATGGCATGGATGCATTGCGACCATGCACCAGGAGGCATTTTGTGGCTCGGGGTCCGATCAACACCGGTTGGAAATCGCCGGCGCCATCGTCTATCCTGCGGCGATGTTGCAAAAGTTCATTCTCGCTCTGGCGATCGGCGCGGGCTGCGCCGGGGTTGCGATGGCCGAGCCGCGCTCCGGCATCGATATTTCGGCGATCGATCCGAGCGTGCGGCCGCAGAACGATTTCTGGCAATTCGCCAACGGCAAATGGCTCGCGGCGACGTCGATTCCAGCCGACCGCGCCGCCTGGGATACCTTCTCCGCGCTGCGCGAAACCAACCAGCAGCAGTTGCGTGAGGTGATCGAAGCGATCGATCCGCGCAGCCCGGACGGCGGCGAGCCGCGCAAGCTCGCCGATTTGTATGGCTCGTTCATGGACGAGGCGCGGGTGGAAGCGGCGGGCCTGGACGGCTTGCGCGACGAACTGCGGCGGATCCACGCATTGAGCGACAAGGCGGCTCTGCCCGAATTGTTCGCGCATCTTTCCCGACTTTCGGTGCGCATCCCCTGGGGACTGGAGATCGCACCGGATGAGCGCGATGCGACACGCTATGTCGCGCATCTGGAGCAGAGCCGTTTGGGATTGCCGGATCGCGATTACTATCTCAAGGACGATGCGCATTTCCAGGCGATCCGGACCGGCTATCGCGACCACATCGTCAAATTGCTGGCGCTCGCGGGCGAACCGGCGGCGGAGACCAGCGCCGGCGAGATCATCGCGCTCGAGAACAGGCTGGCGCGCCTGCAGTGGACGCGGGTCGAGAACCGCGATCCGCTCAAGACCTACAACAAGCGGGATATCGCGGCACTGCCGGCGCTGACCACAAAAGACGACTGGCCGTCCTTTCTTTCCGCCGGCGGCGTCGGAATGGAAATTCGCAGCATTGTGGTGGCGCAGCCGAGCTATTTCGACGGCGTCGGCGAAATTGTTCGCGAGGTGCCGCTGGCAACCTGGCAGGCTTACCTCGCCTACAACCTGCTGAGCACCTATGCGCCCTATCTTCCGGCGCCGTTCGTCGCCGAGGAATTTGCCTTCGAGCAGCACACGCTGCGCGGCGTGCCGGAAATCCAGCCGCGCTGGAAACGCGCCGTTGCCTTGGTCGATCGCCTGACCGGCTTTGCGCTCGGCCGACTTTATGTTGAACGCTATTTTCCGCCGGCCAACAAGGCGCGGGCCGACGCCATGATCGCAAATCTGACGGCGGCCTATCGCGAGAGCATTACGACACTCGACTGGATGGGGCCCGAGACACGCCGCGAGGCGCTCGCCAAGCTCAAGGCCATCGTTCCGAAAATCGCGTACCCGACGACATGGCGCGACTACAGCGGGCTTGTCATCCGGCGCGACGACCTGGTCGGCAATGTCATGCGCGCGCGCCGCTTCAACTACGATTTCTGGCTGGCCAAGCTCGGCCACGAATTCGACCGCGCGGAATGGCTCACCACGCCGCAGACGGTCAACGCATATTACAGTGCCAGCCGCAACGAGATTGCGTTTCCCGCCGGCATCCTGCAGCCGCCGTTCTTCGACGCCGAGGCAGACGACGCCGCCAATTACGGCGCCATCGGTTCCGTGATCGGCCACGAGATCAGTCACGCCTTCGACGACCATGGCAGCCGGTTCGATGGCGACGGCAATTTGCGCAACTGGTGGACCGAAGACGATCGGACCCGCTTTGAAGGCAAAACCCGCAGCCTGGTGGCGCAGTACGACGCCTTCAGCCCGCTGCCCGGTCACCACGTCAATGGCGCGCTGACGCTGGGGGAGAACGTTGCCGACAATGCCGGCCTTGCGATCGCCGAGCGGGCCTATCGCCTTGCTCTCGGCGGCTGCCCCGCGCCGGACCTCGACGGCTATACCGGCGAGCAACGCCTGTTCATCAGCTTCGCGCAAATCTGGCGCGACAAGGTGCGCGATGCCGCGCGTATCGAACGTCTCAAGGTCGACCCGCATTCGCCCGGACAGTTCCGCGCCGACGGCACGCTGCGCAACCAGAGTGCCTTCGCCGAAGCCTTTGCGGTCAAGCCGGGCGACGCGATGTATCTGCCGCCGGAGCAGCGCATATCGCTGTGGCAGACGGACAGTGAAGTGGTGTGCAAGGAAAAGGCCCGTTAGCGCATGATCCGGAAAAGTGGAAACCGGTTTTCCGAAAAGATCATGCTCAAACAAAGAGATGAGATCATGATCCGATTCAATCTAATCGGATCATGATCTAGCGCGCGTCGGGTGACGCCCTTCGACCTCTGGAATTGGCTAGCCGCCGTCTCCGCCCCGGCTGGCCTGACATTTGACGATCTGTTCGGCCAGAAGAATCAGCACCTCCTTGGTTCGCAGATCCGTCATATCCTGAAAAGCCCGCAGCAGGCGCAACGCGAGCACCGATTGCAGCGAATTGATGCGCTGCGCCGACGAAACATCTGGTGCTTCACGTTCGGTACCAATGGTCTGGTCGTAGAAGAAGTCGATCGGTATCTGCAATGCTTCGGCGACCCGCATCAGGCGGTCCGCGTCGACGTAATTCGATCCGTTGCCGTCTTCCGATGTCAGCTGAAGCGTGCCACCGAGAACTTCGGCCAGATCGGCTTGCGAAAGCCCGATCGCGAGCCATCGTGCCTTCACGACCTGGTCAACGTGACCGTCCGTGGCGCCGCCCGTCATCGGTTGGTTCCATTGGTACGATCGGGAAAAATTCGCACGACTTTCGGGCGCGATATTTTCTTGAAGCCGGCAAATAAATTCACCAGCGGCTCTGCTTCCTTGTACGATTTGTGCAAATCGTTCGGATGGACGAACTCGTCGCGAAACCATGGATATTTGCGGCCATCGAACGACTGGATGGTCCACTCGATCAATTGCCTGACGCGGGGTATTTTCTTCGCATCCGGATGATAGGCAAGCCAGATATCGAGTTCGAATTTAACGCCGAGATCGAGCGGTATCAGCGGATCGCCAAGCGCCGGCACATAGGTCGGCAACCAGCCCACGCCGGCGCCTTTCGCGATCGACCAAAGATGGGCGGTAGAGACATTGTTGCGCATCGCGACGAAGCCGAGCTGCTCGCGGCGTCCATACTTTTGGTACATTTCCTTGCCTCTGGTCTGCTCCGCATCCTGAATGACGACTCGATGATTTTGACGGAGATCGTCCATGTCATTCGGCATGCCGTAAATTTCGACATAGGACGGGCTGACAAAGGGCACGACATGAAGCCGTCCGATTTTGATTCTCTTCAGGTCGGGATTCCGGGGCTCCTGGAGTTGCACGGCGACATCGGCTTCGAGACGAAGCACGTCGGCGGAACGCATTTCGCATTTCAAATCCACCAGCAGGCCGGGATAGGCCCGCTGAAATTCGACCAGCCTCGGCGCCAGCCAAAACGTGCCCAGCCCCTCGGTAACGGCGAGCCGAACCTCACCGCTCAGCGCCGGCGCGGTCTGGCTCAGCGCGCGGTCCAGTCCGAAGGACGCGTCTTCCATCAGCTTTGCCGCTTCGAGAACTTGCACGCCTTCCGGCGTCAATCTGATCCCATCGACATGGCGCGTCATCAATGTCGTTTTGTAGGCGCTTTCCAGCGCTGAAATTCGCTTGCTGAGAAAATTCGCAGACATATTCAGTTGTTCGGCCGCGGCCCGGAAGCTGCCAATTCGGGCCACTTCGAGAAATATCCGGATCAGATCCCAATTCGTCATTCGTCCGGGTGTGCGCGCGCCAGCGTGCGCACCCCTGCGCTCACGTGAGTGCATACAAAAGCCTCCCGTTTCACCATTCTATTAATGGCAGAAACATCCGGTCTATACAATCGAGAGACGATCCATGAACGCATTCGATATCGATTTGATCCGCCAGTCGGCAATGGAAAGTGCTCCAGCGAGCCGATCCACGGCCCACTCACTTGACAGGATGACCGCTCTGCAGTTGGCGAAGCGGATCGTCATTTTCACGGTCGACGCGGCGGGTATCGCGGCCTTGGTGGACAAGGCCCGGCAGGACATCCCCGGCCTGACCTCGAACCAAATGTTCCAGGCGGTCGCCAATCATAATCCGGACACGTTCTGGGCGATCGCGAAGAAAGATCATTTCGACATCACCGCTCCCAAGGGCGAGGGATTTTTCGCGGTGTTGCCGCTGACGCACGAAGGCATGCGCGGGCTCATCGACGGCAGTCTTGATACGCGCAAGCCCGATATTTCGTTCATCGCCCGGCAATCGGAGCGGCCCGCGGGAATCTATATCTGGGCGATCCATGCCAAGGGCAGCCTCGTCGCGGCGATATCGCTTGTCCTGCAGAAAATCTCGGCGCCGCTTTATCGAGGCGTCAACCTCTATTCACGGCCGGTAACCAAAGAGGGGCTGCGGGTGCTCGAGCCGCTCGGGTTCGCTCCGGGAGCGCGCTACGACGGATTGTTCGCGCCCAACCTGCAGATGTTTGACCGCTCGAACGATGTTGCGGCAGTCAGAGCCGCTCCCCGGGATCCGGTGACGGTCGAGGTCGTTCGGTCGATGGACGAAATGGCGCGCGTGATCGCCATCCGCGGCGCGATCTACATGGGCGAGCAGCGATGCCCATTCGAAGAGGAATTCGACGGCAACGATTTTTCCGCCACGCATCTGATCTGCCACAAGGACCGCGAGCCGGTCGGATGCATCCGGATTCGGTATTTCGCCGATTTTGCCAAGCTTGAACGACTGGCGGTCCGCCATGAGGGCCGGGGTTCGGGCCTGGCGGGGCGGATCCTCGACGCGGCGATCGATCTCTGCCGCAAGAAAGGCTACAGCGTTCTGTACGCCCACTCACAAAAGCGTTTTCTCAAGGTCTGGCAGCAGCGCGGTTTCAAGCTCATGGGCGCCCGCGAGCTGGTGTTCTCGGATTTCGACTATGTCGAGGTCAAGCTGGAGACCCAGAAGCATCCGCAGAGCATCACGCTCAGCGATGATCCCTACGTGATCATCCGCCCCGAGGGCCGCTGGGATACGCCCGGCATTCTTGAAAGGTCGGCGAGCAGGGGTGTTTGCCGGTCGGCGGGCGCTTGATGAACTCAGTCATAGATCTGCGGACCTACGTCAGCGCGTCGCATAGCCGTCTGCTTGTCATGGTCGACCTACAGGAGAAAAACTATGACGAATTGGCGCATGACCGGGCATCGGACCTTACGCGGTCATTGGAGAATTGCATGTCCGCGATACGGCACGCGCGAAATCTGGGGCTGCCTATCGCGTTCACGCGACAGACCGATAGTTCGGAATCGATCGAAAGATCGGCCCAGTCCGCATGGATTTCAGGTTTCGAGCCGAAACGTTCCGATATGGTGTTCGAACGCCCGCAACCCTCCTGCTATACCAATCGGCTCTTTGACGACATCGTTTCGCAGATCGGAAGCTTCGCAATCGCCGGCCTGGTCGCCGAAGAGACATGTCTCGCAACCGCGATCGATGCGTCGCATCGAGGCCACCACGTTACATTCCTGAGCGACGCGTCCGCGAGCCGCGGCCGCCATGACGCGGATGCCAGGGCGGTCCACGTTGTAACCACCAAAGCCATCGAATTGTTTGCCGACACCGTCACCACGCGTGACTGGCTGGTTGCGACTACGCCGAGAACCCCCAAGGGACACCGACATGGATGAAGTCAGTGCCCGTAGTCTACGTAATGTCATTTCGGTGTTGCTGCAGCAACGCAACATAGTCGTTTCCAGGGGCGCCTCTTTTGCCGGTCACTTGATCGATTTGGCGATCATGCAACTTCGCTTGACGGTGCACGAGATATCCGAGGAAGAGCTTTCCGAGTTTTCCAAATTGGTCCGCGCGCGCTGCGAACACGAACACTCGGACTGATCGGGGGAGGCGAGCCGATGCCCGGCCAAAGATGGATGATCCTTGCGGTGCTGTTCGCGGCGCGCGCGGCAACCGGATTCCAGTTTCAATCGGTCGGCTCGACCGCGACGATGCTGATGCGGGATCTGGCAACCGATTACTCCGGGATCGGCATGCTGTTGGGCGCTTATCTGTTGCCCGGCGTCATTGTCGCGTTTCCGACGGGAGTGCTCGGCCAGCGGTTTCGGGACAAGACGCTCGGCCTCGTCGGCCTGTTGCTGATGGCGGCTTCTGCGGCGGTGCTGGGCGCTGCCGAGGGTTTCGCGATCGCGCTTGTTGCGCGCATCATCGGCGGTGTTGGTGCCACGATCGTGGCTCTGGTCGCCACCAAGATGACGACCGACCGGTTCGACGGCCGCGAAATCGTGCTGGCCATGTCGATCCTCCAGGTAAGCTGGCCGTTCGGTGCGATGCTGGCGCTGCCGATCCAGGCCTATATCGCGCAGCTGTGGGGGTGGCCTGCCGTGATGATATCCGGCGCGCTGTGCGCCGGCGCCGCGCTTGGCGCGTTCGCCCTTGTTTCGCAGCCATCGGAGCAGAAGCAACGGACGGTGACCGGTCGCTCGAGGCTCCCCGGCGGGATGCTGGTTCAGGTCCTGATCGCCGGCACGGCGTGGGGCGCGATGAACCTCGCCTGTGTCTTGTTCTTCAGCTACGCGCCGTTGTTGCTGGTGGCGCAGGGATCATCGTCCACCGCCGCCGCCTCGCTGACGAGTCTCGCCGTCTGGTTCACGATCGTATCCATTCCATCGGGTGGATACCTCATTCACCGCTCGGGCAGGCCGATCGCAGCGATCGTCGTCTGCTCGCTGGTCGCTGCCGCGGCGCTTGCCCTGTTCGTCGCGGAGATCCATCCGACCATCTCCTGCATGGTATTCGGAGTGTTTGTCGGTCCGTTGTCGGGAGCGATCCTTTCGCTTCCATCGAAAGTGCTCGCCCCGCGTGATCGCGCGCTCGGCTTCGGCGTGTTCTATACCTGCTTCTATGCCCTGACGGCGGTCGGGCCGTTGGCTGCCGGCTACCTGCAGGACGTCTGGGGATCGCCGTCGGCCGCACTGATCGCGGGCGCCGCGTTGCTTGTCGCAGCCTCACCCTTGTGCCTTGCGTTCGAATTCCTGTCGAATCCGCGTCGTCTCGCCCGTACCGACCGTGATGTGGAACTGCGCGCCGCTTCGTGACCGATGCACTCAGGGGTTTGCGGCGGTGCTCACCCCGTCAGCGGCTGCACGGTCGCATCGAGCGCCCTGACGGCGTCGCTCGGATCGAGCTCGATCTGCAACCCGCGCTGCCCGCCATTCAGATACACGCTGGTCTCGGCCAGCGCCGCAGGGTCGATCGCGACCGGCACGCGCTTTTTCTGTGCGAACGGGCTGATACCGCCGACATGATATCCGGTCAGCCGTTCGGCAGCGGCCGGCCGCATCATGTTCGCGGCCTTGCCGGCAAACGCCGCCGCGAGTTTCTTCATGCTGACTTCGCGATCCGACGGCACTACGACGCAGACCGGCTTGCCATCGACCTCCGCCATCAGCGTCTTCAGCATGCGTCGCGGTTCGACGCCAAGTGCCTCGGCGGCCTGCAGGCCGATGCGGTCGGCGCTGGAATCGTAGTCGTAAGTGTGCAGCGCGAATTTGACGCCCAGCCTGGCGAGCGCCAATGTCGCGCGGGTGGTTTTCGACATTAGCGTTATCGCTCCGTCATCGCGTTCGCCGGAGTTCGCTTCTATCGGCTGTCGCTGACGCATTGGTCCACAATCGTCTTGTCCGCGGCCGACAATTGTCCGTACTCCGGCCCCTTTGCCTGACTGGCGATGGAGGCGTAGCTGCGAAAATAGATGTTCACGGGTAGCTTCCAGGAAAGACAGCCACAAAGTGCCCTGTTTGCGATGGCTATCACGCATTGCAGGTTTTTCCGATGCTTTATCGCATCGACGGCGGCCAGTGCTTGTTTGAACTGGCTCATGTTTTCCAATTCCTGGAGTGACTGCTGGGATAACGCATCGGAAGAGATGACGACAGCAAGAATAACAATGCCAACCAACCATCGAAACATCCTTGGCCTCCCGTTCGGTGCCTTGCACCTGGTATATTTAGCAGCCTCGCTGCAACGAAAGAGACAGCCGATTGGAGCACTGGCCGCGCGGTTGCTTGCGGACTGACGGTGTCGAAGGGGATGATGTCACCGACCGCACGATCGGTGATTGATTGACGGCCGCTTCCGGGCGTAATGGCGGCTGCCGGGAACCCAAAGTAGCATGTTGAAAAGCTGTGGACACCGATCCGGCCCGGGTTCTGGCCCAATGCTGCCGCACCCCGGCCGCGAGGCTTGAATTTTCAGGGGATATCAATGGGTTGGGAGTGTCCCAAGCGGGGTCCGCAAACCCGTTCTTGCTTGCGTCGATAGCCCGCATCCTTTATCCGGTGGGGAGCCTCGCGTGCGAGCGGCCCCGGCCGTGTTTTTGGCTGGGCGTCGAGATAATTGCAGAGGGAACAGCTGCGAATGGCCAACGTCGTCGTCGTCGGCGCCCAATGGGGTGACGAAGGGAAGGGCAAGATTGTCGATTGGTTGTCGGAGCAAGCCGATATCGTCGTGCGCTTCCAGGGCGGCCACAATGCCGGTCACACTTTGGTCATCAATGGCGAGACCTACAAGCTGGCGCTGCTGCCCTCCGGCGTGCTGCGGCCTTCGAAGCTCGCGGTCATCGGCAACGGCGTGGTGGTCGATCCGCAGGCTTTCCTCGACGAAATAGCGAAATTGCGGGGGCAGGGCGTCGCGATCAGCCCGGAAAATCTGCGGGTCGCCGAAAACGTCACGCTGATCCTGCCCTTGCATCGCGAACTCGACGCCTTGCGGGAATCGTCCAATGCGATCACCGCGATCGGCACCACCCGGCGCGGCATCGGCCCCGCCTACGAGGACAAGGTCGGCCGCCGCGCGATCCGGCTGATGGATCTCGCCGATCTTCCCACGCTGCCGCACAAGATCGATCGTCTGCTGTCGCACCACAACGCGCTGCGCCGCGGGCTTAATCTGGAAGAAATCGGCGCTGCGGGAATTCTGCAGGAGCTGACCGCGCTGGCGCCAAAACTTCTGCCTTACGCGGAAACGGTGTGGCGGCTGCTCGATCAAAAGCGCCGCGAGGGCAAGCGCATTCTGTTCGAGGGCGCGCAGGGCGCGCTGCTCGATGTCGATCACGGCACCTACCCTTACGTCACCTCGTCCAACACCGTGGCGGCGCAGGCGGCGACCGGTACCGGCATGGGTCCGGGAGCGGTCGGCTATGTCCTGGGCATCTGCAAGGCCTATACGACAAGGGTCGGCCAGGGGCCGTTTCCGACCGAATTGCATGACGAGATCGGCGAGGAGATCGGCCGCCGCGGCAAGGAATTCGGCGTCAACACCGGGCGCAAGCGGCGCGTCGGCTGGTTCGACGCGGTGCTGGTGCGCCAGACGGTGCGGACCTGCGGCATCAACGGGCTGGCGCTGACCAAGCTCGACATTCTCGATGGTTTCGACACGATCGAGGTCTGTACCGGCTATACGCTGGACGGCGGGGAAATCGACCATCTGCCGGCAGGCGAGGGCGCGCAGGCCCGAATCAAGCCAGTATATGAGACTATCGAAGGCTGGAAGAAGCCGACCGCCAATGCCCGCTCGTGGGCGGATCTACCGGCGCAGGCCATCAAATATGTCCGTCGCGTGGAGGAACTGGTGGGCTGCCCAATCGCGCTGCTTTCCACCAGCCCCGAACGCGAGGATACTATCCTGGTTCAGAACCCGTTCGAGGCTTAACGCGATTCCACCGGAAAGCCCGCAATGTTGAAAAGATATGGCTGATTACTATCCGCTGATCGCCCGCGCTATCTCGGGACTGGACCCCAGTGCTCCCGGTGAGAGCCGCCGCGCGCTGTATGAGCGCGCGCGCGCCGCGCTGATCGCGCAGCTTCGCAGCGTGCAGCCGCCTCTGAGCGAATCCGAAATCACCCGCGAGCGGCTGTCGCTGGAAGAAGCCGTGCGCAAGGTCGAGTCCGAGGCCGCCCAGCGCGCCCGGGACGCGACGCGCCCCGGCGGGGACGCGACGCGTTCGGCGGACAGCACCCGCGCCGGCGGCGACCGCCCCCGCGCCGGCGATTCGTTCCGCGCCAACATCCGCCCCACGCCGCGGCCGGGCGAGCCGCCGTCGGCTTCGCTATTGCAGAATTCGCTATCGCCGCCTTCGGCATCGCAGCCTTCGACATCGCCCCCCTCGACGTCGCTGCCTTCGCCGCCGCCGCGCCCGCGTCCGCCATCGACGCTGCAGCCGCGCAATGAGCGTCCGCCGCTCGGACTGGAACAGGAACGGCCAGACGCTCGCCCGCCGCGCAACCTTCGCGCCGACGCGCCGCCAATACCGCGGCCGCAACCGCCGCAGTCCCAGCCGCAGGTTTCGATGCAGGACCCGCAGCTGCCGCCGACCCGCGAACGCGCCGGCGCGCCGCGCCGCGGCCCCGACAACGGCGCCTCGCAGGCGCAGGCGCCGGGGATGCGCGGTTTTCGCGATATCGCCGCCGACGCCGACGATCTCGGCCGCGCCGCGGCGCAAGCCAGCCGCTCCGCGCGAAAAACCTATGCCAATGTGCCGTCGCCCTCGCCGGAATTCGACCGGCTCGAGCCCAGCATGGAAAACCGCGGCGCCGATCCCGATGCGCCCTATTCCTATGACGAATCCGCCGAGGAGGCCGAGGGCTACGACGCGCCGCCGCCATTGCCGTCGCGTCCGCGCCCGACGCCGGAGCGCGGGCCGAAGAAGGCCGGCCGCGCCGGGTTGTTTCCGTTCAAGAGCGCGATCGCGGTCGGCGTCGTGCTGATCCTGGTCGGCGCCGGGATCCTGTGGGGCAAGTCGGTGGTGACCGGCGTGAGCGGCCTGTTCAAGTCCTCGACCACGGTGGTGGAGGCGCCAAAGGACGCGTCGACGCCGCTGTCGAAGCCGAAGATTGCCGATCGCGTCGGCCAGCCGTCGCCGACCGATCAGGTCGCGCCGGTGGCGCAGCGCGTGGTGCTGTATGACGAGGATCCGTCGGATCCCAAGGGCAAGCAGTATGTCGGCACGGTGATCTGGCGCACCGAACAGATCAAGGCCGCCAACAGCCCGACCGCCGATATCGCCGTGCGCGCCGACATCGAAATTCCCGACCGCAAGTTCAAGATGACGATGTCGTTCCGCCGCAACACCGACACCTCCTTGCCGGCGAGCCACACCGCGGAGCTGACCTTCATCCTGCCGCCGGATTTCGTCGGCGGCGGCGTCGGCAACGTGCCGGGCATTCTGATGAAATCCAACGAACAGGCGCGCGGCACGCCGCTGGCGGGGCTCGCGGTCAAGGTCACCGACGGCTTCTTCCTGGTCGGCCTGTCGAATGTCGATTCCGACCGCGCCCGCAATTTGCAGCTGCTGAAGGAGCGCTCGTGGTTCGACGTGCCGCTGGTCTACGTCAACCAGCGCCGCGCCATCATCGCCATCGAAAAAGGCGCCCCCGGCGAACGCGCGTTCAACGACGCGTTCGCGACCTGGGGGGAATAGGGGCGGCGGGTTTTTCGTTGTCCATCATTGCGAGATGGTCAGCTGATAAGTCCGTTGATGACCGCCGGCCCACTCGGAATCCATCACATATTTTGCGATGCCATCCCCGGATGAGTTTAGGCACTGACGATGCGTCGGAAAAGGCCCGAGGTCCACCCAAACAGTTGACGCAATTCCCGCAATCGCGAAACTGCCTCCCGGGCAGAACGC
>WNFS01003439.1_pt1 | contig 12011 bp, 14 predicted proteins | sample 5400141 | NCBI WGS metagenome assembly WNFS01 (sample SAMN13153358, study PRJNA577476) | soil metagenome | isolation source: 60 cm saprolite under Madrone tree | place: USA:California | collected 2016-06-14 | reverse complement strand
TTTGGCGTAGACAAGAACAATACCGTGTACCGTTACGCCGCCGCACTCGGAAGCAACACACCCGTTTGGTCCGCCGCCACCACGGGAGCGAACATTTTTTCGCAACCGGTTGTCAGTGGCGGAGTCGTGTTTGCGAGCACCACCGACCTTGAAACACGGAACATCGATGGAACTTCGCCTGGCACCTTCGGGTTGGCTGCGACGCAGGTCTCCCCCCCTACATTCACAAGCGATACGATCTTCGTCTCGGATACCAAGACAGGTCCGATTAATGAGCTCCTAGCGTTCGATCGCGCCAAGGCCCAGTTGTGGGCCTACAGAGGCGACGCCACCAGCTCTCCTGGCACCGCTCTCGCTAGCGTCGCGACCGAGGCAACGCTCGCGTCCGATGGCACCCTGTACTTCGGAGATAGCTCCGGGCACGTCTTTGCGCTGATCACTGATACGACACCGACGGTTGCGGCCGCCAACGAATGGCCCCGGACTGGCTACGACAACTGCAATTCGAACCACGCAGGCAACACGGGTTTCGTCTGCCAATAGGGCCGGGCAGACATAGCTCGGCACGAAAATCCTAGATGACGGCGGCGACGTTCGCCTCTGAGCGCAGACGCCCATTCTCAGTTGTCCGCGCCCCGTCCGGCGCGTACATTCCGGACCGGAGCGCGTATGCCCATCCCGATGCACGTCTTCCGCGAGTATGACATCCGCGGGCTCGTTGCGAACGAGCTGACGCCGCAGTTCGCCGAGCAGCTCGGGCGCGGGTTCGGCCGGTATCTGGTCGAGAAGAACCCTGGCGCGCAGAGCATGGTGCTCGGCCGCGATCACCGCCTCTCCAGCGAAGGCCTCGCCGCGGGGTTTTCCCGAGGCGTGCGCTCGCATGGCATCGACGTCATCTCCATCGATGTGGTCCCCACGCCGCTCACGTACTTTGCCGCGCACGTCCTGCCGGTGGACGGACTGTGCATGATCACCGGCTCGCACAACCCGCCCGAGTACAACGGGTTCAAGGTCGGGATCGGGAAGACCACGTTGGCGGGCCCCGAAGTGCAGGAGCTCAAGGCGCGCGTCGCCCAGGCCCGGGATGGAGGCCGGACCGCGCGCGAGACCGAGCACGACATCATCACTCCGTACATCCACTTCGTGGTCGAGTCGCTGGGGATGACGCCGCGGCCGCTGCGAGTGGTGTGCGACGCCGGGAACGGCACCGGCGGCATCGTGGGTCCGCGTCTGCTTCGCGCCCTCGGGCACCAGGTCACCGAGCTGTACTGCAGCCTGGACGGGAACTTCCCGAACCATCATCCCGATCCCACCGTGGAGGAGAACCTGCGCGATCTGCAGAAGAAGGTCGCCGAATGCAAGGCGGACCTCGGCATCGCCTGGGACGGCGACGCCGATCGGCTCGGCGCCGTGGACGAGCGCGGCAAGATCCTGTGGGGCGACCAGCTGATGATCCTCTTCTCGCGAGACGTGCTCGCGGAGCGGCCGGGCGCGGCGATCGTCAGCGAGGTGAAATGCTCGCAGACGCTCTATGACGACATCGAGAAGCACGGCGGGCGCGCCATCATGTGGAAAGCGGGGCACTCGCTGATCAAGAGCAAAATGAAGGAGGAGCATGCCCTGCTCGCCGGCGAGATGAGCGGACACATCTTCTTCCGGCACCGCTACTTCGGCTTCGACGACGGCATCTACTCCGCCGCGCGCCTGCTCGAGCTGATCGCCCGCGACGGAAGGGCGCTGAGCAAGATGCTCGACGGCGTCCCCCGCACCTTCGCCTCTCCGGAGATCCGCTTCGACTTTCCCGAGGAGAAGAAGTTCCGAGCCGTGGAGCTGGCCAAGGAGCGGCTGCGCAAGCACGGCAGGACCATCGAGGTGGATGGCGTGCGGGTGATCGTCGACGGAGGATGGGGCCTGGTGCGCGCCTCGAACACGCAGCCTCTGCTGGTGCTGCGCTGGGAGGCGACGAGCGAGGCGAGGCTGCGCGAGATCCAGCGGCTGATCGAAGGAACGGTGCAGGAAATCCGGGAAGAGCTGGCCTGAGTCGCGCAGGGGCCCGAAAGCCTGCTAGGATCGCGCTTGGGCCCTGTCATGAAGCGCGACGAGCTGTACCTCGGCGTCGACCTGAGCGGCGTGAACGTTCGCGCCGCGGTGGTCGATGTCGCCGGGCACGTGCTGGGCCAGGAGAAGCACCGCCTGCTCTCGAAGGAGCCTCCCCAGGTGGCCGAGGCGGTCTTGCGCGCGGCGAAGACGGCGTGCGGTGCGGCCGGACTGCCGTTCTCGGAAATGAAGGCCATGGGCCTGGGAGTGGCGGGCATGATCGACCGGGAGCAGGGCCTGGTGCGCAGCGCGCCGGCCCTCGGATGGCGCGACGTGCCCTTCATCAAGCTGCTGCAGGCCCGAACGCCGCGGACGCGCCTCTGGATCTCCAGCGAGCTGTCGGTCTCCGCCTGGGGCGAGCGCGCCGTCGGAGCGGGCCGCGGGGTGAACGATCTGATCGTCGTGCTGGTCGGCGCCAACGTCGGCGCCGGAATCGTGATGGGCGGGAAGCTTCAGGAGGGAGCGTCGGGGGCCGCAGGCGAGCTGGGCCATACCGTGGTCATGCAGAACGGCCGCCTCTGTTCGTGCGGGCAGCGCGGCTGCCTGGAAGCGTACGCCGGCGGTCAGAACCTCGCTGCCTGGGCGCGCGACGATCTGCGCATCGCCATGGCCGCGGCTCGCGCAGCCGGCCAGCGGTATCCCGACGTGGGACGCAGGCTCCTCGACATCGTGGGCGAGCCCGAGAAGGTGAGCGTCACGGCGATGGAGAAGGCCGCGCACGAGGGCGACGAGCTGTCCCGCCGGCTCCTGGACGAAGCGGGGCAACTGCTCGGGGTCGCCCTGGCGAATCTGGTCACCACGCTGAACCCGTCGAGGCTGTTGCTGGGCGGCGGCGTCCTGCTCGGCTCGCCGCGGATGATCAGGGCGGCCATCGCCGGCATCGACGCGCATGCCACCAAAGCCGCTCGGGCTGCGCTGAAGATCTCCGCGCCGGAGCTAGGCGAGCAGGCAGGAGTGGTCGGAGCGGCGCTGCTCGCCCGCGAGTCGCTGGCCAGCGCGGCTGCGGCCTGAAACCTGGCGATAGATAGGAGTTGTGACCGTTCAATCCAGCGTGAAGTGGATCGTGAATGGCACGGTCGTGGCTACCGCGACGCCGTTCACCTTGGCCGGTGAGAACCGCAGCTCGCGCACTGCCTGGGCCGCCGCCGGGCCCAGGCCCTGCCCCGGGTCGCTGACGATGTCCACCTTGGCGATGCTGCCGTCGGCATCGATCAGGAGCCGCAGCACCACGTCGCCCTCGAACCCGCTTCTCTTCGCTTGCGCCGGATAGTACCTGCGCAGGTTGAGCGCCTCCCGGTTCAGCGGCCGAGGCAGCTCGCTGACCTGCGCGGCCGGGGCGTACTGCTCCGCCTTGTAGGGCTTCACGCTCTCGGGCGCGGGCGCGGTCCGCTCGGGCGCGCCCTGCAGCGTGTTGCCGGCGCCCACGGCGAACCCCCCGCCCTGCGAGGTGCTCTCCATCGTGATTCCCGTGACCACCACCGGCTGTGGCGTGTTCCGCGGAGCTTCCGAAGTGGGCGGGGGCGGCTCATTCGTGGGCGGCAGCGGGGTCGGAGTGGGAGGCAATTCCTGTTGCTTGCGCGGAGCGCGCGCCAACTTCCTCGGGACCGGTATCGGCGGCGGCGGAGCGGGCGGCTCAGGCGCCTTCGCGCGTGGCGCATCGACAACCTGGATCTCCAGGGGAGTCTGGGGGACCGGTCTGGGCCGCACCGCGAAGACCAGCATGCCCAGCGCGAGCGCCGCATGCAGGGCGAGCGACGTCCCGACCGGGACCAGCACTCTGGAAGCCGCATGCGCCATGCGTCCGATCTACTGCTGTTTCTCGATCTGGATGGCGAACTTCGTCACGCCCGCGCCCTTGAGCACGTCGAGCAAGTGAGTGACCGCTCCGTGCGTCGCGTTCTTGTCCGCGCCGATGATGGCCTGCACGTCCTCGCCGGCCGACCTCGCCCTCTGGACCTCCGCGATCAGCGCGCCGTCGTCCACCGGGACGCCGTTCAGGAACGTCCTGCCGTCGCGGGTCACCAGGACCGCGAACGTCTTCTGCACCGTCTCGCCTCCGTGCGCGGCGCGAGGCAGCTCCACCTCGATGGTCTCCTTCACGATGTAGCTGGCGGTGACCATGAAGATGATGAGGAGCACCAGCGTGATGTCCACCAGCGGCGTCACGTTGATCCCGGTGATTCCCTCCTCGTCGTTGTCCGCCGCCCCGCCGGCCATCACTTGCTCCCATTTTTCACGTGGAGCCCGGAAGCGATGGCGTTTCCGAGCGCGTTCGAACGCCCGATCACGCGCTTCAGCAGCCGCTGGAAGATGTTGAACGCGAGCACCGCGGGGATGGCCACGAACAACCCGACCGCGGTGGCGACCAGCGCCTCCGAGATGCCCGCCATCACGAACGAGGCGGTGGTGCTCCCTCCACCGCCCTTGTTCGCGACCGCCAGGTCCGCGAAGGCGCGGATGATGCCGAGCACCGTGCCGAAGAGGCCGATGAACGGCGCGTTGTTCCCCAGGGTCCCGAGCACGAAGAGCCACTTCTCGTACTCGAGCCGGCGCCGGTCGATGATGGACTGCACCGCCTTCTCCACCGCGGGGTTGCCCCCCTCAGTCACGCCGGCTGCGGCACGCACCACCTCCGCCTCCATCGAGTCGCTGGTGGCGAGAGCGGCGGCGGCCTTCAGGTCGCCCTTGAGGCAGAGCTCGAGCAGGCGCGGGAACAGCTTCGACATGCGGCGGCTGCCGAAGTAGAGCGCGCGCTCCACCATCACCGCCACCGAGAGCACGGAGAGGGCCAGGAGGAGCCAGAGCACCCAGCCGGCGCCGAGCAGGGTGAACGCGAGCAGCTTTTCTGAAATCACTCCGCCCCTCCACCGGCGTCGGATGCGCGCGCCTGCCGCACTTGCCTGTCCGTTCGCCTGGGTGTCAAGACGCCCGCGCGGCCCAGCGACTTGCGCGCCAGCGACGACAGCCCGAGCGCGCTGAGCCCGGCGGGAGCGACCCAGCGTACGTCGCCGGTCGAGGGTGTGCCGCTGGCGCGCGCCGTGTGAATCTCGACGCGGACCTCGCGGTGCGTGAGCGTCTGCTCGACGACCCCGCGGCTGGTCAGCCTGCCGTGCAATCGGATTCCCGCAGGCCGATCCGCGGGCAGGTCCCAGAGCCCCGCGAAGAGCGCGCCATCCGGACGGCGCGCGAGCAAGACCGCGCCGTCCTTGCGCGTGAGCGCGAGCGCGCGCCATTCGAGCAGCGTGCGCGCCGGGCGGGGGCGCGCAGTCGGGTACTTCGTGGGGTCGTCCTTGCCGCGGCAAATCCGATCCAGAGGGCACCGTGGACAATCGGGCGAACGGGGCGTGCAGACGGTGGCCCCGAGCTCCATCAGCGCTTCGTTGAACTGGGCGGCGCGACCCCGCGGCAGGAGTCGGGCGGCGATCGTCCAGGCTTGGGGCCGCGCGTCGCCTCCGAGCCTGAACACGCGCGCAAGAACGCGCGCAACGTTGCCGTCCACGAGCGCGACATCCTCATTGAAGGCGAGCGACGCCACCGCTGCCGCGGTGTACGGACCGAAACCGGGCAACGCGCGGAGCTGCGCGGCGCTCGCAGGCAGCTCGCCGCCGCAGGCCTGCGCGGCGCGATGAAGATTCCGGGCGCGCGCGTAGTAACCCAGGCCGCTCCAGAGCGCGAGCACGTCGTCGAGCGGCGCCGCGGCCAGCGCGCGCAGCGTGGGAAACCGCGCCAGGAAGCGCTGGTAGTAGGGGACCACGACGTCCACCCGCGTCTGCTGCAGCATCACTTCGCTGACCCAGACGCGGTACGGGTCGCGCGGCTCTTTTCGCCAGGGAAGATCGCGCCGCGCCGCCGCGAACCACGGGAGCAGGCGATTGGCGAGTGTGTTATTCATCCGCGCCCATGAAGCGCATCCGGGTGCACAGCGTGGAGCAGTACGTGAAGGAGATCGGCCCGCTGCTGCAGCAAGGGCTCGAGATGTACCGCGCCGACGTCCCCGAGGAGGGGCTCCTCGGCGTGGGCTTCGCCGGCGCCGACACCGAAGTCCTCATTTCCATCGCCGAGTTCAAGGCCACCGGCGACCTGATCAAGTACGGAGAGCTGATCGACCCGTACGAGCCCGCCGGCAAGAAGACCCAGAAGGTCAAGTCCGGCGGCAAGGACTAGCAGGCCGCGGGGTCGCGGCCGCTGTCCGGCCGGCGCCGCGGGGATCGGCGCGCCGAAGCGGACTAGCAGGCCGCGGGGTCGCGGCCGCTGTCCGCCCGGCGCCGCATGACTGCGCTCAGGCGTAGCCCCTGAGCCACCTTCGGTGGCCGGGGCTAACGCGCGCACGCCGCTTCGACGTCCTTGACCGTGCGCGGAATGGCGCGCGTGAGGTTCTCGTGCCCGCTGCCGGTCACCAGGATGTCGTCCTCGATCCGGATGCCGATCCCGCGCATGTCGGCGGGCGCGGTCTCGTCATCGCTCGCCACGTACAGGCCCGGCTCGACGGTGAACACCATGCCCGGCTCCAGCGGACGGGGCTTGCCGTCCACGGTGTAATTGCCGACGTCGTGCACGTCGAGCCCCAGCCAGTGGCTGGTCCGGTGCATGTAGTAGCGCCGGAACGTATTCTCCTTGATGAGCTGGTCCACCTCGCCCTTCAGCAGGCCCAACCTCACCATGCCTTCGGTGAGGATCCGCACCGCCCTCTCGTGCAGCCCCTCGATGGTTTCGCCAGGGCGCGTAGCGGCGATGCACGCGTCGGCCGCGTCGAGCACGAGCTGGTACAAAGCGCGCTGCGCCTCCGTGAAGCGGCCTGAAGCGGGAAACGTGCGCGTGACGTCTGCCGTGTAGAGATCGTACTCCGCGCCCGCGTCGATCAGCACCAGCTCGCCTTCGCGGATCTGGACCCGGTTGTCGTTGTAATGGAGCACGGTCGCGTTCTCGCCCGCGGCCACGATGGGATAGTAGCCCCAGCCCCGTCCTCCGCCGTGACGGAACTCGCGCTCGAGCAGGGCGTGCAGCTCGTACTCGTGCGCGCCGGGCCGGCCGGCCTTCATGCTGGCGAGATGACCCTTGCGGGTGAGCTCGACCGCCTTGCGGAGCGTCTCGATCTCGCGCGGCTCCTTTCGCAGGCGCAGCTCGTGGACGATCTGGCCGGGATCCTCGATGCGCGGCGGCGCGTTCACGCCTGCCCGGGCGCGCGCCCGCAGGCTGCGGAGCAGCTTCGCCATGCGGGCGTCGAACTCGGGGTCGTCTCCGCCGACGCGGTAGAAGAGCGTGCGCGCGGAGCCGACCAGCTTGGGTAGCTCGGCGTCCAGCTTCTCGACCTCGAAGGCCTGGTCAGCGCCGAAGCTCTTCACCGCGCCTTCCGTCCCGGCGCGCCGGCCCGTCCAGATCTCCTTCTCCTTGTCGCGCGGCCGCACGAAGAGGGTGAACGGCTTGTCGCCCTGCGTGGAGAGCATGGCCACGGCCTCGGGCTCCTCGAAACCGGTCAGCCAGTACAGGTCGCTGTGCGCGCGGTAGGCATGCTCCACGTCGTTGTTCCGGGTGGCCACGGGCATGCCGGGAAAGATCGCCAGGGCCGGCCCCGGCGCGGTGTCGCGCATCCGGCGGAGGACTTCCTCGCGGCGGGACTTGTAGACGCTGGCCTCGAAGGCGGGGGTCAACGGCATGGCAAGCTGTTGTAACAGGACTTTTCCTCGCCGGGATGCTGCGGATCGAGCGGACGTCGATTAAGTTGCCGGTGCGACTTCGGGAAAGGAATTGCGCATGGCCGACAAGGGTCTAGCGAGCGACGCCGAAATCCAGAGCGCGCTCGCCGAGCTGCCGGGATGGAAGCGGCAGGGAAATGCTTTGCAGAAGACCTTCGATCTCAAGGGCTTCAAGGCGGCGATGGCGTTCGCGGGCACCGTGGGCGAGCTGGCGGACCGGGCCGATCACCATCCGGACATCCTGATCCAGTTCCACAAGGTCACCATCACGCTCTCCAGCCACGACAAGGGCGGCATCACCGACCGCGACCTGCGCCTGGCGAGGCAGATCGAGGCGGCGGCCAAGGACCAGATGGCCTAGGCTGCGGCCGTGGAAGCGGGTGGCTGGCACCTTTTGGAAGATCGTGCGCTGCTCGCGCAGTGCGACGTGCAGGCGCATCGCGCCAGCGGGCCGGGCGGGCAACACCGGAACAAAGCGGAGACGGCGGTGCGGCTCGTGCACCTGCCCTCGGGCGTGTCCGTGGAAGGAAAGGACGAGCGTTCGCGGACCCAGAACCTGCGCATTGCGTTGGCGCGCCTGCGTCGCAAGCTGGAACGGCGCGCGTACCGGCCGCCCCCGCGGCGGCCGACGAAGCCGTCGCGAGCCTCCAAGGAGCGCCGGCTGGATGCGAAGAAGCGCGAGGCCCGCAAGAAGGCGCTGCGCCGCGGTCACGGCGAGTGATCGCCGCACTGCTAGTGGCGATCGCGGCGGACGCAGCGGAGGCCCGGGAGGCGCGGTTCCTTCATCTCCTGGGGACCTATGCGGAGCGGCCCCCAGCCGAGACGTTTCGCCAGGTCGCGCAGCTCATCGACGACGGCGACTTTCCCCAGCACGACCGGGCCGAGTACTGGATGGGCAGCGCCGCGCTCGCAGCCGGCGACCGCGAGTCCGCGCGGCGATGGTTGACACGCGTCGGCAGGGATCACCCAGGTTCCGTCTGGGAAGAGCGAAGCTGGCTCGGCCTTGGCGACGCTGCGGCGCAGGAGCGCAGCTACGGCGAGGCGCGGACCTGGTACGCGCGCGCGCAGGCCGGCAGCGACCCGGCGGTTCGAGAGCTCGGGCACATCTCGGGCGGGAACGCGCGCACGCTGCAGCGCCGGCAACGGATGGCGTGGGCGGCGGGCGCGGTAGCGCTCGCGATCGCAGGGTTCTTCGCGTTCGGCGGCCGGCGCGCGCGATGGATCCCGCTTCCCGCCGAAACGCGCATCGTCCTGCCCGTGCTCGCGGCGCTGGCGCTCCTCTCGACACGGGTCGATCCCGCGCCGCGAGCCGCCGTGCTCACGCTCTGCGCCGGCGGCGCGTTGCTGTCGCTGCTGAGCGGCGCCCGTCTGCGGGCGCTGGGACCCGGTCGCGCTGCTCGGCTCACGCACGCGCTCCTCGGCCTGCTGGCGCTGGCATGCGTGGCGTACGTCGCGGTGTACAGGGCCGACCTGATCGGCATGGTGAAGGAGACGTTCCGCATCGGACCGGAGTAGTGTGCGCGCATGCCGGACTCACCGGAGAACAAGGGCTTCGGGCAGGGCGATCCCGCCCTCGCGCGGTGGGCGGAAGAGGTGTTCCGCCCGGAGGACGCCATGCTGCGCGAGATCCGCGAGCGCAGCGTCCGCGAGGGACTCCCCGCGATCGCGGTGGGCCGGTTCGACGGTTTGCACCTGGAGGTCATCACCCATGCCCTGGGCGCGCTGAAGACGGTCGAGATCGGGACCCTGGGCGGCTACAGCGGCGTGTGCCTCCTGCGCGGCATGGGACCGCACGGCGTGCTGCACACCTTCGAGTATTCCGAGAAGCACGCGCGCGTGGCGGCCGAATCGTTCCGCAAGGCGGGCGTGGCGTCGCGGGCGCACATCCACGTCGGGCCGGCGCTCCAGACGCTGCGCGAGATCGAGGCGGAGGCGCCGTTCGATCTGGTGTTCATCGACGCCGACAAGGTGAGCTACCCGGCGTACCTGGGCTGGGCTGCCGACCACCTGCGCGAAGGCGGCGTCGTGCTCGCGGACAACGCCTTCGGATTCGGCGAGATCCACCTGCCGGGCGGCGACGAGGGGCGGGCCGCGCTGCGCAAGTTCAACCAGGAGCTCGCGCAGGGCGGGCGCTTCCGGGCCACCATGTTGCCCACGGCCGAGGGCCTGGCCATGGGCGTCAAGATCCGCTGACGGACTTGTCCGCCTTGATCACTTCCTCGGCCCGCGCCTTGCGCCAGGCGCGCAGCTTCTCGCGCAGCTCGGGCCGCTTGCCGGCCAGGATCGCCACCGCGAGCAGCGCTGCGTTCGCCGCCCCCGACTTGCCGATGGCCAGCGTTCCCACCGGGATCCCCTTGGGCATCTGCACGATCGAGAGCAGCGCATCCGCTCCGCCCAGCGTGGTGGAGGCGACCGGGACTCCGAGGACGGGAAGCACCGTCTTGGCCGCGACCACGCCGGGGAGGTGCGCGACGCCGCCGGCTCCGGCGATCAGCACCTCCAGCCCGCGCGATTCGGCGTTCGACGACCACTCCAGGACCTGCTCCGGCGTGCGGTGGGCGGAGAGCACGCGCACTTCGTGCTCGATCCCGAATTCCTTGAGCACTTCCACCGCCCCAGTGAGCACGTCGAGGTCCGTCTTGCTCCCCATGATGATGCCGACGAGCGGGTTCGCCATGTGGGCGCGGGTAGCAAACGGCAGGGGGCGGGTCAAGCTGATACGATCGCCTCGTGAACCATCGCCTCCTGGACGTCCGCGGGCTGAAGCTTCATTGCCTGGAGCGCGGCGAGGGCGAGCTGGCCGTGCTCCTGCACGGCTGGCTCGATCACGCCGGCTCCTTCGACCTGCTGGCGCCGCTGTTGCCCGGCCGCACCGTGGCGCTCGACTTCCGCGGGCACGGCGATTCGCAGTGGGTGGGACCGGGCGGCTTCTACCACTTCGTCGAGTACATCGCGGACCTCGACGGCGCGCTCGAGCTGCTCTCGCCACAGGAACCGGTCCGCATCGTCGGGCATTCGATGGGCGCGGCAGCGGCGCTCATCTACGCCGCCACCCGGTCGGCGCGCGTTTCCCACCTGACGATGATCGACGCGGTGCCGCTGAGCATCTCCACGCAGGAGATCCCGGCGCGACTCGGGAGCTACCTCGAGGATTTGCGGCACATCCCGCGCAAGCGACGCCGCGTGGACTCGGTCGACGACGCGGCGCAGCGGCTGATGCGGAACAACGCGTCCCTCTCGGAGAAGGCAGCGCGGACCCTGGCTGCAGGTGGCACCAGCCGGGATCCCGAGCAGGAGAACGCGCTGGCGTGGAAGTGGGATCCGCTGCTCCGCGCCCACTCTCCCCTGCCGATCAGCGAGCCCGTCGTCCAGCTCATCTGCGCCGAAGCGAAGGTGCCGGTCCTGGCCATCCGGGGCGAGAGGGGAATGATGCCGCAGGAGCCGGAGTTGCGGGCGCGTTTCCCCAACCTGAAAATGTCGGTGCACACGGTCCCGGGAACCGGACACCATGCCCACCTCGACGCGCCGAGCGAAGTAGCCAGGCTCGTCGCCGGCGCATGGAAGATGTAGCTGTACAGTCGCGGTGAGCAATGTCGATGAAACTGTCAGCGCGGCGCAGCGCCTCGGCGCGACCGTCGCATTGCCGAAGATGGCGATCCCGACAGTCGGGTGGCTCGCTTACATCAAGGACACCGAAGGCAATCTCCTCGGCCTGATGGCGAACGACCCCGCCGCCCGCTGATCCTCCACTTCTGATCCGACCTGCGTCGCGACTCGACGCGTCTTGATCTGCAAACCGACAAGGTGCGAGGTCGCGCTCGCCGCGCGGCCTGCGCGCGCACCACTCGAGAGGGAATCCATGCACCGTCGCCTGCTGTCGGTTGGGGTCCTTGCTGCGCCGTTCATCGCCCTGCTCGCGAGCGCTCCCGCCCGGGCGGCTTCCTGCACCAGCCTCACCTCTCTCACCCTGCCGCATGCAACGGTCACGCTCGCCCAGTCCGTCCCGGCGGGTTCATTCACCGCCCCGGACGGACAGGTCCTCACCGGTCTTCCAGCGTTCTGTCGAGTGGCGGTCGTGTCCCGGCCCAGCCCCGACTCGCAGATCGGGTTGGAGGTCTGGCTGCCCGCATCCGCCTGGAACGGCAGATACCATCAGTCCGGGAATGGCGGCTTCGCCGGCGCCGTGCCGTTCGGGTCGTTGGCCGCGGCTCTGAGGGGCAA
>WNFS01013231.1_pt1 | contig 12012 bp, 10 predicted proteins | sample 5400141 | NCBI WGS metagenome assembly WNFS01 (sample SAMN13153358, study PRJNA577476) | soil metagenome | isolation source: 60 cm saprolite under Madrone tree | place: USA:California | collected 2016-06-14 | reverse complement strand
TGACCGCGCCTGGAATCCCTTGGAGCGGGGCTGAAGCCGCTGCGATTAACGAGTTTCTCAATAGCCCGCTCGGGCGCAAATGGATGGGAGTGTTACTCACACGTAAACCGCAAATGGATCTGGCAACGACTGAGCGCGCTGCGCTCACTGGCGCCTACGCTGCCGGGTACGAACATATCTTTGCCGAGATCGCCTCGACCAGGGTTGCCACGACTCAGGATAGCGCCAGCATGAAGGGCATCGATCCAACCCGTGATTGAAGTTATGAGTCCAAACGAACTTCCCAGACGATTTCGTGACAATATTTATATTGAACCGAACACGGGATGCTGGCTTTGGCTTGGACCTGTTTACAGGAATGGTTACGGGCAGATTAACTTTTTCTACATTCATTTTTTAGCTCATCGATTTTTCTATGAGCTATTTATCGGACCGATCCCGCCAGGATTGGACCTGGATCACCTTTGCGAAACTCGTCTCTGTTGTTATCCAGGGCACGTCGAGCCGGTGACTAGACAGATCAATCTGATCCGTGCCGGCCATTATAATTTGCACAAAACCCATTGCCTTCATGGACATTTGTTGGCTGGGGAAAATCTGATGATTTGTAGGGGCAAACGAGGCTGTCGCGCCTGCCAGAATGAGAGATCCTTGAAGCGTTACCACGAAAGGAAGAAATGCCAGACGAATCAACCGGCCCAATAAGCACGACTGTTCCCGAGAGTATTACGATTGAAACCGGTGCGGACAAGGCGCAACTCGGTGACCTTAATAAGGAGTTCGCAGATTTTTGGACTGAGAAGGACGCTGAGACCACTACTACTGCTCCAGAGGCACCGGGCGGTGAAGAACGGACCGGTGCAGGTCAGGAAACCAAAGAGACTAAACCCGAACCAAAACCGGCGGCTCAGGAAACAAAAGCGCCGGTAGCGGAAACAAAACCCGCTCCAGTCGAAACAAAAGCGCCGAAGGAGCTCACTGACGATGAAGTTCAACGGATGGAGTTGCCGCCGAACGCGCACCCCAAGCTGATCGAGAATTTCAAGGTCATTAAGGAACAGTGGGTTAATGATCGAGCGAGGTTCAAGGCTGAGTCCGATCGCGCCGCTAAACTCGAGAACGATCTAGCCGAGGCGCGTAAGAACTCGTGGACACCGGAAGCCAGGGCCGATTACGAACACGCATCCCAGATTCGTCGCCGGTTCGATTTCGTGTCTGACCCAGACTTTATCCAGAAATTTCATGCACCGGTACGCTCCAAGTTCGAGGGGGTTCTCAACGAGGCGATCGCGGCGCTGCCGGATAAGGAAGCCGCTGCTGCCTGGGCTAACCACATTGTCCAAAACTATCAGCCAGACCAACTCTCTCGAGAATGGTGGTTAAACTCGGTTATAGCCAAGGTGCCCAATGAACTGGATCGCCAAAGTCTTCTGACCAGTGTCAGTGACCTGCTTAAGACCCAGCGGGAACGCGATACCGAGATCACTCGGCGTACCTCCGATAAGAGCGCGTTCGATAACTGGATTACTGAAAAGACCAATTACACTGCGCAACGGGTCCAGGAGGAGATCATGAACGAGATCGGTGAACAGGAAAAACGGATCCAGGAAGTCCTGCCGCTGGATGTGGAAAAAGCCAAGACCACCGAGGAACGCACCGCGATCGAGGCCCACAACGAACGGTTCCAGAAACTCAATGGGTTCTTTGTTCAGACCATGCAGGATCTCTCCAAGCACGGGCCACGAGCCTGGGTCCGGGCATCGGTCGAGGCCACCAGAGCTATGCTGCTAGAGGGCGAGTACAAAAAGCTCGAGGAGGAGCTCAAAAGCACTAAGGCTGAGCGCGACCAGTATAAGACCGAGCTAAACAAGATTGCGGGGGTCCGGCGTAAGATTTCCCATACGACTGGGACACCTCCGGCACCCAGCGACAAAAGCAAAAGAAGCGATAACGGCGGTCTGAGTATCCGTGATTTAGACGTCCGCAAGTCATTCGACAGCTTCGATTGGGGGGATAGATGATTGAGCTTTTGCCACCGCGTCTTCGCTCCCACATTCTTGTCGATGATTGCTGGATCTGGACGGGTTACGTTGACGACCGAACTGGCTACGGAAAAACCACGATTCCGCCGCACAGAACCAGAAACGTTCACCGATTAGTATATGAACTCTTGCTCGGGGTCGTGCCTAAAGGCAGGGAGTTGCATCATTCTTGCCGCAATCGGAGGTGCTGTAATCCAGAGCATTTAAGAGTCGTCACCCGAGCTGAGCATCATCAACTAGAACCCTCAATGACGGCATTTTGTAGGGATAAGACACACTGCCCTTATGGCCATCCACTGGACGGAATACGTGGAGACAAGAAACGCTATTGCAAGACGTGCAATAGAGAAAGAGCGCACAAAAACTATTACAGAAAGAAAGTATTATGATCACTGCGGATTCAGCAGCGATTGAAGCTCGGTACGGTAAGACCGGCCAAGTTCCGCCACGGGCTGATGGTAAAGAAGCTGAACTATATGCCCCGGGAATGAATGTACCACCGCCGGGCGAGCGCCAGGGCCAGATACCGCTGGGCCAGGAAATCCCGGAAGGCGTTATTATCCAACAGGTGGTCGGACGCGGCCAACCTGCGCCATCGATGGCTGTTGTCCCGCCTAAGCAAGAGGGAGGCGCACCAGCCCCCTCGATGGCGGTAGTACCGCCCCAACCAACTAATCGGACTTCGATCGGCACCTTTATCGAGAAACCGGTTACGGTTACTCCAGCCCAGATCAGTCCGACCGTTTCCAATCCTCTAACCGCTACGCCTGCAGAGAATCCGAGTGGCAGCGTGGCTCCGCCGGCTGAACCTGCCAAACCTGAAAAGAGGAAGAAGATCGATCTCGCCCAGCTGCTCTTGGATCACATGTTCGAGCTGGGCGGTGAGGACGCGGAAGCTTGCCAGAAGTTTTATGACCGTAGTCCAGCGACATTGAAGCAGTGGTTCAGAAACCCAGCGGCGATTCCGTTGCAAGCGATCACGAAATTTCTGGGGAAACGGCCCGGCGTAATCGAGATGATCGCCGATGAACTGCAGCCCCATTTCGCCGTGCACGATGGCGGTAACGGCATCCAGAGCCTGCCGAATCGGGGCAAGACCAATGCAGTTGTTTGCGCACCAATTCTGGGCCAGCCAACACTACCCTTCCTGTGGAGCTTGCTCTATCTGGCCAAGAAGTACGAAATGGGTTTCGATATCCAATCTGACACGGTTATCCATCGTGCCCGCAACATGCTGGCTCATCGGTTCCTCAAAAGCGGCGCACTCTGGAGCCTCTGGATCGATTCGTATATGGCGGTGCCGATCGCCAACCCAGAATGGTACAAGTGGATTACAGCCGTGACTACGGTGCCAGAAGAATCGTGCCGCTACGATGTTTGGGGCCGACTCAGCGGCCACGCTAAAGGCGTCATTGGCGGTGTGTACGCTTCTCGCCGGTACCATGGCCGCTTAGTGATCCAGCCGGAGGTCAAACCCCGAAGTCATGAGGATAAACTTCTCTGCAACGAGATCAGACGTGGAACGGCGCGCGGACTAGCTGAAGTTGATTGGATCGGGTTTGGATGTGCCTTGGTCCATCGTGAAGTGTTCTTGGAAGTCCAGCGCCGTTTCCCTGACTTAGCGCCCCACGAGGAATTCGCGCCCTGGCGCTTTTTTCAACCGGTCGCCGACGAGGGTGAAGACGAAGCTTTCTGCACCCGGGTTAAGACCTGTTCGATTCCGATCTGGCTGGATACCCAGCTAGTCTGTGGCCATATCGGTAACATGGCCTTTATGCCCGAACACACCGCTGCGATTGCAGCCATTTGAGGAGAGAGAGTATGGCCGAGAAAAAGAAATTCATTAAGGGGGCAAGAATGTACTTAAGCCCGCTGCCAAAAAGCGGTAAAAAAGTCGCGCGGCTCTATGAAGACGCCGAGATTAGACATCTTTGTTAAGACGTGGCGTAACGATCTCTGCTGGCTTTCCTATAGCTTAAGCTTCCTGCAGAAGAACTGGCTGGAGTGGCTAGAGCCAGACTCGCGAATCATCGTCATAGCAGATGCCAATTGCCGCGACGTCGTTGAGCAGTGGGGCTTCGGCCCAAAAGTCCGATATTACTATTGTACCCCGTGGCCGGACGGCTATAACCATGGACGGTGATCGACCAGTGATTCATTGGGAATACTGCGCAGAACTGCTCGCGCATTATGCCTCGATTAACGCGGTCTTTCCCTGGCCGACGCTGGTCAAAAGACTGACCAAGATTGAACCTGAGAAGGAGTACATGCAGATCCAACCCATGATCTATCGGGCTGATACCTTTAGAGGAACGCGCCGATTGATCACCCAGGCTCACGGATGGCCACTGGAACAGATCGCTTTTTCAGGAGTGCCATTTGATCCCATCAAATTTGAGCAGCACCCACACAGTTTCACCGACCACAATTGCCTTGGCCTGTATGCAGACCTCTATCAGCACGATCTCTACGAGTGGCGGCAGTCCAAGTGGGAACCTTCTAACACGCGTCAGCGGAAACTAACTTGGTTTCATTCATGGACCCAATGGAACGACCAGACCCAAATTGAACTCGATAAATTGCTAGCAAAATGAAAATACTCAGCACTACCGAAAACTTTATAGACCCGCGCGAGCAAACCGGAGCATGGTTCACTGTTCCCGACGATACCAAGAGATTCTATGATCTTACTTTTGTTCTCGATAATGTCGGGAATGAGAGCACCGGATGGCTCGACTTTGATCTTAAGACCTTTGCGATCGACGGCCCACAGGTATTCGGCATTCATTCCCCGAATCACCTTACTTTCAGTCCAACTCAGGTGGAAAGTGGTCAATTTGGATTAGTGCTGCCGCCCAATTATCTCACTGCAATCGTCCAATCTCTGAGGGTGCGCATAAGTTTGACTATATCGGGGCCAAGCGGGAAGGGCGTAAAGATTTCAGTTCTCGGTGGCATAGAGACAATCTGACTGATTTCCTCATGCGCTACGTGCTCGTCACGGAATGAAGCGATTTTGGTCAAAGGTTAAAGTCACTGACGATCTTGTGGAGTGCTGGATCTGGACGGCGGCCACGCTTCCTAAAGGCTATGGCTATTTCCGAGTCGATAAAGAGCATATGGAACAGGCTCATCGGGTGGCCTACCGACTGACCTATGGTGCCATCCCTTCAGGGCTCTGTGTCCTACATAGTTGCGATAATCGGCCCTGCTGCAATCCCGGCCATCTTTTCCTCGGAACGAGAGCAACAAACAATGCGGATTGCAAAGCAAAAGGCCGCAATAACGTTGGCGTTAGGAACGGCAACAGCCGATTAACGCCAGAGATCGTTGCTCAGATTCGAGCTGAGTATGTGCAAGGACGAAATGGCTATCAGCGACTTGGTAAGAAATTCGGCGTTTCGCTTTGGAATATCCGAGAAATCGTCAAGGGGAGGACCTGGGTATCATAAGTCTGAACACCCCAGGCGCGAGGAGACCGAGTTTTTCCTGGTTTACCGCAAAGATTGCCCGCTCTATCTCCACAAAGAATTCGAGAAATTGGCTTCCAAACATTTCGGCCGGTGCGCAGCGAGAATGGCTCGTAATCACGATGTCGGTTGGCCGGCCGGCTGCAATATGTTAGCCGGCAGCGCCTTTATCGAGATGAGTATCCTGCGCCGAGAGGGGATCTGCCAGAATGAAGCTTTTTTACTCTTTGAACCTGATTGCATCCCCCTGGGGCGGGACTGGATCAATCAACTCAGCGCTGAATGGGACCGAGTCAGCGCCCTTGGTAAAGAAGCTTTTGGCCATTGGCATGATCTCGGATATCCGGGCGGGCTCCACATGAACGGTAACGCCGTCTTTCGGACCACCTTCTTCGATGAACACCCCACATCGATTATCGGTGCCGGCACCATGGGTTGGGATTTCTTTTTCCGGGATCAATTCTTAGCCATGTCGATGGATTCCAACACCATTTTTCAACAGTGGAACCGTTACGGGATTACGTACGAACAACTGGTCGAAATCCAGAAAGGCGGTGTGCGCCCAGCGCTATTACATGGCATCAAAACCGCCGATGGACGATATAACGCAAAACGCCTAATTTCGGAGCGATTTTGCGTAAGTGCCTGAAAAAAGGGGGTTTTTCCGGAGTTTGCGGTGTGCGCAACGTTGCTCAGTGAATATTTATTCTGCGCGACTACTTGCGTGACTTGTCATCTTTACCCGAACGTAGCGCAAAAGACTGAGCCTTTACAACGCCCAGTCTTTGGATTACACCTCACATTGCAGTTCAGGAGCTTCCTGCACAATTGACGGCTCCAAAGCCCGCCACCGGGGTCCCTCGGGTGTAAAACGACGACCCGGACTTTCCTAGCCCGGTTAACCCTCATTTTAACCCTTCAGTCCTTCTCTACCCCATGGGCGATTGCATTGTAACGCCAATTCAGGCCACCGATTTTGCAAATCGGGACAACAACCGGCTCGTCGGCCAGATCACGACTTTGATCATGCGGCGAGCACCGTATAACGACACCCTCGATGGAGGTGTGTTCGAGAACGCTATCAGTGACCAACAACGCAATGTTGTGGTCGAACGACCGATCCTCGGCCAGAGCTTGGTTCTGCCAGAGTACATCAACGATACCGATTCCTGCGGCACTTTCGGTCAGATCGCACAGGTCGGTACGACCGAGTATATCACTCGGTTGGGTACGCTGCGTGGTCGCGGACCCAAAGTCTGTGTAAAACAGATGCGGAGCGCGTTCCAGAACAGCTACGTCGCAGTCCAAGATTCTCTCCAAAAACAGTTGCTCTACCTTGCCAATTGTGACGTTCGAAGCCAGCTGTTTTTGCACTCGGGAGTCAAGGTTAAGATCAACCAAGGCAGGACCTTCGAGCAGATGTTGAACGGCGATGTGCAGATGATCGATGTACCGGTCAATGATAACACACCGCCCGACGCGAACCTGACCTTCAGCTTCCTACAGTACCTGTTAGTGTTCGCTCACGAGACGCTGCTCTGCGAATCCTTCGAGAGCGAGAAAGGGACGGTCGCCAAGTTTATCGGATCACAATCCCAGCTCAATGTGTTCCGTGATGAGCTCAACGTACACCAGGACTTACAGTACCTGACTACGGGTCGATACGAGCTCGGTAATGAGTCGCTGACCGGCTATTCCTGGGAGGGGCCTTACCGTGGAATAGCATTTGGGATCGATCAACAGCCTTTGCGCTTCAACACGTTCACTGTTTTGAATGGACAACTGATCCCGCAATTTATCGAGCCCGAGATCGCGGTTCCTGTAACCACGGGCTTCGGTGCGCGGACCAACCCAGCGTGGCTGTACGCTCAATTTGAGGTGGGTTTCCTCATGTTCGCCAACAGCTTCCGGCGACTTGTCCCAGAGCAGTATTTAGGTGTTGGGGACTGGAAATTTCCCGCGCAATTCGCACAAGGTGAGCTCGAATTCACTGTGATCCGGGACAACGATTGCAACACCTACGGCGACTACGGGTACCACATCTATCAGATGATCCGCGCCTATCGACCGGAGCGTCCGCATGCGGTCATTCCGATCATGTACAAGCGTTGCAACCCGACCTTCAACTTCTTGACTTGCCCGAGCTACCCTGGCTCCGCCAGCGGTTACTCGATGTAAGAGTTTTCACCGGGAGGGGCCGACACTTTTTAGACTCTGGCTAAAAAAGGAGAGGAACGCTCACAGTTTCACAACTGGCAAAGAGAATCTGCTAAAGCGGTCGGCCCCTCATTTTTTCACCCAAAATGCATAAAGCTATCGATCTGGGTAAGAAGTGGAATGACGACATCGGGATCCCGGTCTCGATGTCGGACATGAAAAAGGAGGTCCATTATCCCGATTTCCACGTCTCTGATACCGAAGACGCTCGGCTCCTGGATATGCCAGATGAAGGCGAGGCGACCATTAAGTACAAGATCGTTCACCGCTCTCATTCTGAAAATAAACGCGACGGTAAAACCCGGCGGCATTGTTCCATCACCATCGAAGTCCGAGCGATCGATTTCGAGGATAAGCCTAAGAAGAAAAATGGCGACTCTGACGGCGGAGCACGGAAAGCGTTCAGTGACTATTTCAAGGATAAATGAGCACGATCTTTTTTAGTACCCCACTGACAATTGCCTCGCTCCCAGCCTTTACTGGGGTCAATCCGAGCCAAGTTCGTGTCGGCGGGGCGTATCCCCATATTCTTAAGAAAAGCCTTAAAATTTTTCCAGCGGCCATTGATCAGGCCTGTCCGTTTCGCCTTCGCCCAGCTGTAATAAGTTCGTGTCTTGCTCATGCCATGGCTCTTTGGTTTTCCACCAGCTCCCTTGTTCCAACCAACAGGACGGTACCCCTTGTTAGCTTCAATGGAGTTCTCACGTCTTGTGATCCATCGACAATTTCCCGGTTGGTAATTTTTGGTGTGATCGATCCTTCCCACCACATGCCCAGCTGGCTTGGGCCCCATATCAGCAAGAAAGGCAGCAAAGCTTGTTCTCCAAGGTCTGTACATTCCTACGCCTTTAGCCCCGTACCATGGATATTCTTTGCAATTAGGATTGTAGCAACGCTGTTTGATCTTGGCCCAGCTGATATATTCAGGAGTGCGCTTTCCGCCCTGTTTGGCGCCCTTTGTCGCGCCATGCGTGACCTTGTCCAGATTATCTCTCTGACAGCCGCAGCTCTTAGTCACGCCGTTTCGCAAGGCCAGAGATTTTACCTTTCGTTTCTTGCCGCACACACATTGGCAAAGCCACAGAGCACCGGCCTTTTTTTGATACATGCCAGCATGTTTAAGGACTTTCCAGCTGCCGAAGGTCTGTCCAGTAAGATTAACCAGTCGCTCGCGCCCCATCATCCCAATTTAGCGTACTCTTTATGATTATCGCCAGCGAAATTTTGCCACAGATCGGGCGTGTGCTCGGCAATTGTGATCAGGGCTATGTCTTCGATATTTTAACAACTGCGGTCGAATTGCTAGCCAATAAGCCAACCAAAACAAATGTTCTTTGGGATCCGCTCATTTGTTACGTCGATTTACCCATAGTCGAAAAATACTACGTCTGTCTGCCGCCGCACATCCTCAAGCCAATCAAAATTAACCTGAATCGGGAACCGGCCTTTACCCGGAACCAATTCTTTGAGTTCAGTATGAACGGGCCCGGTAGCAACGATCCCGAAGCGGGATGGAGCTGGCAGGATCGCGGTTGGAAGCCGCTACAGAAGCCCTGGCCGACCGGTGGCGCACAGTTCATCATGACCTCGAGCGATCCGGGCGATGACCAGACCTTGGTTAAGCTCAACCTAATTAACCAGGATCAATCCACGACCTGGGTTGATGCCTTTATCGGAACAGCCGGACCCAAATGCTGGGGCATCTTTGAAGCTTCCAAGCCCATCACTAAAGGCACCGTCTCGCTCTACGCTAACGCGTTCATCCTTGATAGCTCACTGGTAGCCCAATGGGCTCCGAACGTTCTCTACCCACAGTTTGAATGGATCAAGCTCAGCCAATCCGGGGTTGCCTGTAAAATTCTCGCTCGCCGGCGAACCTATAAACTTACTCTACCGACCGATGTCATCCCACTCAGCAACAAACAAGCCATCATCACCGCCTGTATCGCCATTAAAGCTTATCAAACCCTCAACTGGGACGACGGAGCCACTGCCGAGCAAAATGCTCTCCGATTCCTGGAAGAAGACCAGGGTGCCCGCAACCTCTTCCAGCGTGTTAGCAACATTGCTGAAACGAGCCCGACGCTGAACCTAACGATCAATACGCGAGATTCGATCATTGTTGCCGATCTCTACGATTTTGCCTGCGAAGTCTTCGGTCCAATTGGTCAGCGCCAGATCTTCGATCGCATGACTGAAGCAATCGAACTCCTAGCCAATTTAAGCAACTGGGATCCGCTCATTGGCTATATCGATATCAGCACTTTCGACTCCTTCTATGTGACCTTGCCCCAGTACGTGGATCAGGTCCTGGCTATTAACGTAAATCATTCAATCGGAACCTTTAGGAACCAATGGCACGAGTTCCATATGAACGGCTTAGGCCAGGATAACGATCAAGCTGATTCGGTCGGATCCAACCGTCCTTGTGGTGGGTGGGAAGAGGTGGGGGAGATGCCATGTGCTTTTCCTCTCGCGGCGCCCTCATACTTGGTCGCGGCACCGCTCAGTGCAGTCGATAACGGCACCGAATTCAGGGTTTGGGGCATCGATATCAACGATCTGCCGGTCTACGGCCCGGATGGAAACCTCGGCATACCAATAACTTGTGAACAAAATAGCTTCGATATTTCGACTCAGACGCTGCCTTTTAAGCGAATCGATCGGATCGTGATCGGCTCACCCCAAAGCTTTCTCCAGCTTTTCGCAACCGACGGCACCGCCTATTTGCAGAACCTAGGCACCTTCTGGCCCAATGTAGCTGAGCCCAAATTTCGCATCATTCGCATCGGCCAGAAAGCGGTCACGGTTCGGCTTCGGTATAAGAAACGGCTCGTTAAAATCACCTCACTTACCGATCCGGTGCATATGCGCTCGCGCTCAGCAATGATGAACGCACTGCGCTCGATCCAGACCAGTACCACCGATCCCCAGAGTGCAACACTCTTGCTCGAGGCCGCTAAACAACTCTTGCAACGGGAATGGCGTTCAACTCATCCACAGGAGCAGATGGGAATGCAGGTCGATCCTGGCACCTGGGGAGCCAACTTCGTTACGATGCCATGAGCGCCCAGAACGAGCAGATCATTATGGATGGCCAATGGACCGCTGGCGTCGATAGTTTCCTGCATCCGGCTGATCTGGTCCAAGGCACCTATGCCTGGGCTGTTAACACCGTTAATCGAGGCGGAATCATTCAGACCCGACCAGCTAAACGCCGAGTCAAGAGTTTCTGCGGTCGTAAAGCTCAGGGCCATTTCTGGGCGCGAACCCTCGATGACCGCAACTACGAATTGGTCGCAATCGATGGCAGAGTTTATTGGTCACCATTCCCGTTCAAGGATTGGTACCAGCTACCCAATGTTAACTTTCGCCCGGATATTGACCGGATCTGGTTCTGCGCTGCAGAACAGGCGGTCAAATACGGCGCGGACGGCGTCACTATCGTTGTTATCGAGCCCAAGAACATCGTTTTCATGCAGGATGGGACGTCGCTACCCTGCTATTGGGATACCAGCGATTACTCTAGTGGAGTAGTCCAAGTGCCCTGGGTCACTGGCACACAAGCCAAGGCGAGACCAATGCCGGTCGGTACCGCTATGGTCTGGCAGGATAACCGGCTCTGGCTCAGTGTCGATAACCTCGTTTTCGCGAGCGACCTCCTTCATCCGCAAAGTTTCCAAGAGGAGACTTATCTGGCGGAGCAGAGCGGATTTCGCTTCCCACGGATCGTGGTTAACATGATCCCCTCGCCAGTTCAGGGTTTGTTGGTGCTTACCAACTCTTCCATGCACTCCCTGAAAACTTTCATTCAGGACCGAACCCAATGGCAAACGACCGAAGGATTCCAAAGCGATGTTAATACCGAGGTCGGCCTGATTGCGCCTTGGGCAATTACTTATCTGCATGGCATGCCCTGGTTTTTGACTGCGCGCGGGATCATTTCCTATGATCGAGCGCTCACCACCAATTTGACCACAGTACTCTTGACCGTCGATGGCGAGATGCAGCGCTCGAAGAACCTGACTGCGCCGGATGTCACCCGAGCCTGTGCGGGCGTTTGGGAAAACATGTTGATGCTGGCGATGCCAGCCAGTTGTATCGAAAACCGGCACACCTGGATCGCGGATGCGGGAGTCGCAGAGAAACTTAATAATACGGTCGGGATGTGTTGGAGCGCTATTTGGACTGGAACCTACCCAGTCCAGTTCACTTCCCCAATCATCGGCGGAACCCAGCATAACTACGAGTTGTCTTACTCTGCCGGCTATCTCGCGCTCAAC
>WNFS01009481.1_pt1 | contig 12012 bp, 10 predicted proteins | sample 5400141 | NCBI WGS metagenome assembly WNFS01 (sample SAMN13153358, study PRJNA577476) | soil metagenome | isolation source: 60 cm saprolite under Madrone tree | place: USA:California | collected 2016-06-14 | reverse complement strand
GGCGAGAGCCCGCCGAAGCGGGTGGCGAGCGTGCCGAGATTGAGCGCGCCGTCGTTGCCGTAGCGGGTCGAGGCACCGGCGAAGGAGGCGAGGTCGCAGTCACCGCTCGCGTCGACGAATGCCTTGGCCTCGAGCGCGTGCTCGCCTGAATGGTCGGCAAAATGGATCCGCGTGACCACGCCTCCCTCTCGATCGGCGCGAAACACGAATGCATGTAACCGAACCTCCACGCCCGCCTCGGTGCAAACTTCGTCGAGCGCGCGCTTGACGCCTTCGGGATCGAAAACGACGAAGACGCCGCGATGCCTGACCGGAGGCGTGACCGCGCCCCAGCGCCTGAGCTTGGCAAGAACCTCGTCGGCGATTCCGGCGACCGCCTGCCGGGGCTCGTCGGCGAGCGTGTAGAGACCGCAATAGGTGAGAACGCCGCGCATGGTCGCGGCCCCGCCGAGACATCCTGCCGCCTCGATCAATCCGGCGCGGGCGCCCATCCGCGCCGCACCCACGGCGGCAGCGACACCCGCAGAACCTCCGCCCACGACGAGGACGTCATATTGCTCGGGCCGCACGGTTATTCCTCCTCATCCCGGAAGCGGGATGACTTGGTTTGCGCCTCCAGCAGGCCCGTATGTTTGGCCGCGGGGAGTCGAACATTTTCTGTTGCGTGGATTTACCTTTCATGGCCTTGACTAGCGCATCGCGCAGTTTGCTTACGACTGGTTTCGGCGTCTTCGCCGGCAAAGGCTGCAAACCAAGCCGACAACTCCTAGCCTGGCACCCCCGCTTCGGACAGGCACCACGCCGCACGAATTCCTCGCCGCGCGGGAAGGCTCGCGTTTATTTTCGAAGGCGGATACCTGCAATTACCTTCAGGCCAAGTCGACGCGAACAGGCTCAGCGTCTCTTCGCCGCACAAGGCGTCAGGGGGTGGCGGTAGTTAGATACGCGCAGCCTGAGCCGAACGGTAAAAAACGGCGGCAGTGAATTGGGACTTTTTCGTTATCGCCGCTGACCATGCCGGTGCGAGACCGTTTGGTTAATCTGGGTCTGCCAACTTCCGGATCCTCCCAATCGCATTTGAACCAATCGATCGCCAAAGCGACAAATAGTCGGGAGCCATTCCCCGGCGATGGAGCCGGAACTTGGATGGTAAAATTTGGGGGCGCCTTGCACGGACAAAGTGGGCTCTGACTGCGATTTGGTTCGGTGACGGCCGTTTGGGCCGTTGCCGTGCCCGCATTCAGCGACTTTTGCGGCTCACGCGCGGCAGCACGTTGCACGATCTGGCTCTTGGGGAGAATGTCTGTGAGTGGACTGGGTTGCGACCGCGGGGCGGCAAGGATCAGGGCTAATGTGGCGCCGGCGAGGAGATGGATCGCTTCGACGGGTTTGGCTCGAGTCTCGCCTTCACATTGGCTCCGAGTTGCCGGTCTGCTGACAACGTTGATGATTGCTGGCGCCGGGTGGAATCAAACGGAAGCTCGCTCTCCACGCAACGATCCCCCTCGGCGCGTGATTCATGGACCCAATTATCGACCGCCGTATGCGGCCATCGTGGTCGATGACAAGTCAGGCTTCGTGCTGCACGAGGTCAGCGTGGACGAACCACGTCATCCGGCGTCTCTGACGAAAGTTATGACGCTTTATTTGCTTTTCGAGCAGCTTGACAGCGGCAAGCTCAACCTTGACACACCGCTGCCGATCTCCACCCAGGCGGCACTGCAGCCGCCAACCAAGCTTGGCCTCAAGGTCAATCAGACCATCAAGGTTGAGGACGCGATAAAAGGGCTTGTCACCAGATCCGCGAACGACGCCGCGGTTGTTGTCGCTGAAGCCATCGGCGGCAGCGAAGCGGAATTCGCGAAGCTTATGACCTTGAAGGCCAGAGCGCTGGGCATGACGAGTACGACCTATGTCAATGCCTCAGGGTTGCCCGCCGAGGAGCAAATAACGACCGCCCGCGACCAGGCCATTTTGGGTCGCGCCATTCAGCACCGGTTTCCCGGCTACTATCGATATTTTGCAACTCCGAGCTTCCGCTATAAGGGGGCCGAGATGCACAATCACAACGCCCTGCTGGGACAGGTGGAGGGCGCTGACGGGATCAAGACCGGTTACACGGAGGCTTCTGGATACAACTTAGTATCATCGGTCCGCCGTAATGAGAAACACATCGTCGCCGTGATCCTCGGGGGGACCTCAAATGCTGCGCGCGACGCTCGCATGCGCCAACTGATCGAAGATCATATTTGTCTAGCTTCAACACGGCGGACGGCGCCGATCATCGTGGAAGGGAACGGCCAGCGCATCGCAGATGGGGGATGGACGCTCTATTTTGCCGCGCAGGAGCTCAACGATGAGCGCTGGCGCTATCAGTCGCCGTCGCGTATCGCCCGCCTCTACGGTCGTCTCGGTTGGAAGAGCACCGACGCGGAGCTCCATCTGGTTGCGAGCGAGGCCGACAAGTCCGCTTTTGGAGTGCTGCGGACGTTCACAGGCATGTAGCCTAGGCCGGGTGCAAGTCAATCCTTCACCTGCGTCGAGCACCCGCCGCGCGGTTATTTTTACTAATCGTTAACCGTCTCGTGCGCACGGTCACGAGACGGGTCTCGTGGCGCATCGCGCGACCCTCTTGATCACTCCGATGACATTAGGGGGCCACATGACGACGCTCTCACTGGAGCAAGCGGCGCGGCTGACAGGACGCGGCAAGACGATACTCGCTCGCGCAATCTCTGCTCGGCTCTTCGCGGGTAGTAAGGAAGATCGCAGTGATAACAAAGACGAGGCCGAGGCGGCGCGTGTGTACCCGTTCCCAGCTCCTAGGGAAACGACGGCAGAGTTGCGCACCCGTCTGGCCCTCGCGGAGGAGCGGCTATCCGAGTTGAAAGCGATGCTTGAGGACATGCGACGTGACCGCGATGCATGGCGCGAACAAGCGCAGACGCGCCTGCTACCTCCACCTGCGGCACCGATGTCATTGTGGCGCTGGCTGCGTTCGACCGGATGAGACGGCACGGCTTTGAGGTGCGAGACGGCACGGCTTTGAGGTGCGAAGGTTCCCATTGAATTTTGATGGGAGTTAGCCTCGGCCGTGTTACGGATGAAATGGACTCCACTCAAGATCTAGGAGCCGATTGGCTTGACCGTTTGGCCCCCATGATGGCGGTCGAACAGCAGTTCGCCGGCTTGGAAATTACGGATGACGATGTCGATCGCATACAGGTTGTCGGTGATCTAATCCGCCACATTGAATGGCCGATAACGAGAGGCGACGACAAGGCGCCTCTCCAGTGATTTGCAAGGTATTCTGGCGGGACTTAGCTCGCGCGGTGAGGCCGGCCAAGCACCAAAAAGGCTGCGCGGAACTAGCCCTCTTTTTCCTGAGACTTGGGGGCGAGCGCCGCAGCCGGAGTCATGCGTCCAAGGATGCAGGTCTCATTCCTCTCTTATTGTGATGACGTAGCGTTGGCCGCTCTCAAGCTGGACCCTGATACGGAAGGGCGGTTCCTCACGATGTTGAGTGCAGTTGCGATGACCGCTTCTAGGGTCTCAAGATGTTTAGAGTGGATCGCCATCAGCGTGCCTCTGCCGGCGCTTTCTAGGCGGGAATGATCGCGGGAATGCGGCGACACTCCCGAATGCAGCACGCTCTGCCTCCCACGCGAGGAGATGGCTAAGGAGCCAGGTATATGGAGGCTATTCGACGATTTGCAGGAGCCCTTCGATCGGACGGTGGTGGAGCCCGGTGCGGTTGCGGTGCTGGTCGAATTCGATAAAGAGACACCGTCGTCAGAGGTACGCTGACGTCGCGGTAGTCAGCAACCGCTTTGCCGTTCGACGCCGTGTTTTGGTCCCTTCGTCAATACGTGCGTTCAGTGTGCCGCAAAGTTCCATTTAGCCGCCAAGCCAGACCCGGCAATGACTCTGTGCCGTCGATGACGGCTTCGACACAGACGGGCGAATCGGCCGTTGCGATCGAGACAAATTCAACGGCAGCAAAGCGCAACTCCGAAAGTGTTGGGGACCGTAAGCACTAGGGCGACCGATCCCGGCGGATAGCGGCGACGACCCCGCATCGGGACGCTGGCCCTAAGAGCAAGAGCAAAAATAGGAGGAAAAATCCTGCTCACGCGCTGCGCGACGGAGGTGTCGAAGTTATATCCTTGCGGATCGACTGGCCTGTAATTCACCCGGTAACGAGCCGGCTGCGCACGCCCGGTCGAGGCATTGCGTCAGGTGTATCGAGGAAGTTCGCAATTGCGACGTGTTGTTGTTCGTTAGTGGGGAGGACGAACAGGCGTGTAGCGCTCTCATCGAGGCCGCTGCGGCATTGGCCGCAGGGCGACAGGTGTTCGTCGTCCCGCCTGACATGACGTTCTCTTACTACCCGAATTGCTGAAACTTCTTGGCGCTCGTGAGCGCCATCGCGGTCATTGTGGCGCCGAGCGGTAGCAGGGCCAGCGGCCAGGCCGGCGGCGGGGCGGGCTCCGCCAGCTCCGGCCAGCAGCAGGTGAACGCGAGCAACTGGTCGGTGGCGGTTGGGCGCCATTTCTCCGACATTGGCTCGCTGGTCTCTGCTTTCTCTGGTGGCGCAGCCGAGAGGCGAGAAGGCGGCTCGGATGGCTCGGTCTCGGCCTGGGGCTGGTCCACCGTCTGGCGGGCGGTAAGGGTGCCCTCGCGACCCCAGAACAGCTCGCTCTTCGGCTTCCCGGGCCGTCCCGGGTACCAGCACTCACGACCATCGACGATACGGTAGGCCCAGTGGCGGCCGTCGCCGGTGACGCGCTGCGGCTCGCACTCGATGAGGTCGCCACCGCGCGCGACGTCACTTAGCGCGCTCGAAATCAGCACTGCGATGAAAGCCCCGGCAGCTCGCCTCCGCACCATGCCGTCCAAGTCGCAGGTGAGCGCGGCCTAATTGGGGCGGGAACTGCCCTAGCGCGCCCGCGCTGGTGCGGTGACACCGCCGTTGCGGCCTGCCTCCCGAAACAGTGATCGGTACTCAGTTGGCGGCCGCGCTCTTACATCTCATGAATCCCATTTCAGTCGCAAAAAATCTCCATTCCAAATCAGTGGGGCGGGACAAAGTTATGATTTCGATTCCGCGTACCCTTCCACATGCTTCGGTTCAGACGCGAACATACGAACCACCACCTTACGCGACCGAACGGTGGCTCGTGATGTTTACGCGGAAGATTTTGTCGTCAACCTCGAGCGGTTCAACGCGAAGCCGTGACTAGCCGAGGCTTCTTGTTTGCTCGGATTTTTCAGAGACCAGTTGCGGCTCTTAACCGGCCGTAAACCATGCTTCGACCATGCTATGCGCATGGCAATCAAGACGCGGCGGTCGGGGCACGACCGGGCGAGACGGTCGCGCTCGTCGAACACTCATCCCCTGGTGACCACATTTCCTGCGCCTCAGCCGTGGGACGCACCCGATCCGCTACCGGTAATGCGACGGGAAATGAAGCTATTGCTTATCGAAACAAGCAGGTTGCGCGACGAGGTCGAACGACTGCGTGCAGTGGAACAGGAAGCGCGGTACCTCTCTGCGTCCGTCGATCAGATTATGAAAAGCCGAGATCAGTGGCGCCGAGAAGCAGAACGCGTTCGCGCGTTGATCGCTCAAGTTACGCCATGGTCACTATTATGGTGGCGTTGTCTAGATACCTTCAGGTCGTGGCGTGGCACGGCGCCCCAGCAGGGTCAAATTTGACGCCCCCTTGAGGCGCGATCGCGGTGTTGAGATTGATGATCAACTCGACAATCGCGAACCACTGCACCGGCAGGTCATTCGGCTTCTCGCCCTAACAGGTGGCATTATCAATCTGTCGCTGCGGCAAGCACGCTGAGCACCGGGAGAGCAATCGCGGAACTTCAAATCGCGCGTGAAGCAGATGCGCACCTCCCGCAGTCGTGCGCGATCGCAGTCGATGCTGATGCCTTTGGGCGACAATCCGTCATTCGCGCTAGCAAACGCATTGATGATTTGACTAGGTGTGACGCTTAACGGGGCGGTTGGATTGGAATATTGCTCTGGAATTTCCACTTTTTCGCGAGCTCTGCGAACGACATCAAAATATTCGCGTGGTGGTAAGCCCGAGCATGTGCCGTGTTGATCCCATTCATGGTAAATCAGTCTAGGCGCTGGCATTAAATCCAGCATGCTCCTCATAATATTGCGTTCGAGCCTTGGCGGGGGAACTAGACAGGATTCGGGAAACCCGCGTTCATATTGCGGCCATAGCCCGTGCACCACGAAAGAAAAGGGACGCGCCCCGCATTGCTGACGACGAGCGTTGCTAGTAGCAGTCTCACAGAATGACGGTGACCACGACAAAGACAAGACATAGTAGTCAAATTGGCCCGGCGCGTTTTGTCGATGATCTTGGGCATCTGCAACCCCGATAATTAGTCCAAGCACTGCAACAGAAAAGAGTGTCCTCGTCCCAACGAAAAGAGCCATCTTCCACTCCTACGCGAACCAAATCAGCGACTAGAACCGGCGATCGATCGCCTTGATGCTCCGCCGAGTGGTATGCGATCCCCACGTTCTCGCCCTCGACGTAACCAGCTTCGGCCAACCCCTGGCGGAATATAGCCACACGCCGGCGCCTGGCGCCGAGAACCAACGCCAAGATAGCCGATTACCGGCATTGCCGGTTGCTGCGCGCTGCTCAGGTCGCCAGTGCCGGAGTGCCCTTCGAAACGACGGCGATGATACCTCGCCGCATCGACAAGGATGTACCAATTCGTAGAGAAATCGCGGTCTTGCAGCAGCTGAGCGGAGAATTCACCCAACAAAAGCCAATCGCCGATGGCGGTGACTGCATACACCAATGGCCGATCGTGCCGCTCGCTTCGCCGGCGCGGCGCACACAGGTCGTCAATCGGACGGCGTCCGCGTATCGGAAGCCTTTTTCCAGCGCTCCAAGCCTTCAGCGATGATCTTGGTCGACTGCAGGGCTGCTTGGGTAAACGTCGAATATTGGACGACCTCGCGTTGCACACGTGAGGCCTCGCTGTCCAGCATGTTGCTCAAGGTCTGCAGGTCAGTGATGAGTTTGTCGATCTCCTGCACTGAGGTTTCGGTTACTCGCTGCAGCACGGAGTTGACGTTGCTGGCCACCAGCTGGCTGTCGTTCTCTGGCTGGCACCCTGGGTTGCTCACGACGTCGCGGCGCACGAATTCGCGAATTTTCCCCTCAGCTTCCGTTTCCGCGGAATGGTCGTGCTCGCGTTCGGCAGTGTAACCCGCTTTGAGAAATGCCATGGCGTGATCCCCGTTCGGCCCCCCTCGCGCGAGCGCATATCGATCCCCGATAAATATGAGAAATGTGACCCCTTGGCGGCGAGATGGAACTCGTGTGTAGCACTTCCGCGGCCAACAACTTCGTGTCGCCGCGGCCCCGCTGTTGGGCGGTATCGCGCGGCGTAGCCCGCCTCGATGCGGCGGCGAAGCTCGAACGGCTCTATTTCAAGTCGCTGGAATTCGCCTTGGCACTCGCATGTTAGCACTGATGATCAAATCAGAGCCGTGCAGCCATGCGGATTCTGAAGGCAATGATTCTTCGGCCGCGTGCCGACCTAAACTCGAGCCGCTCAGGCCCAGTGCCACCCGTGGTCGGTCGGTTTTCGCCATGCTTTGAATGCGTCAACACAACGCCACCAGAATAGCGACCATGGCGGCACTTCCACTATCAACCCGCGGAGGCGTTCCGCTTCTCGTCGCCAGTGGTCTCGGCTCTCCATGAGCCGGTTGCCGGCGGCCGAAAGGAATTCCTCTGTATTGCGCGCTTGCCGTTTCATTGCACGCAGTTGTTCGACCTCCACGCGCAATACGTTCATCTCGATGAGCAGCAGCTTCAGTTCTCGCCGCATCACCGGTAGCGGATCGGGCGCCTCCCACGGTTGGGGCCCGGGAAATGGGCTCGCAAGGTGATGAGCGTTCGCAGCAGCGGATTGATTCGGCATGGGCAATAACGTGTCAAAGCATAGTTTCCAGGCAGTTAATTGCGACAGCGTTTCGCCAATTCGGAATACGTAACGCCGGCAAATCCCTCTTGAGTCCGATTATGTGAATAAGGGACTGAACAGCCCGATGTATTGCTTGAGCGTGAGACGAAACGGCCATCCTGCTCCCGGGCTTGAATTGAGCAATATGGACTCGAGGCCGTGCGCCAGATCCCTGAGTTCGTCAGGAGTGAACACCCAGCGCCCCTCTTCCGGCTGAATGATGATCCCGGCACGCACCTGCAGGTCGGGACGGACCTCAACACCGAAACTGCGGTAAAGCCGATCCTTGAGGTCGTCGAGATTGTGATCGTCATCACTCATGCGGCGACTCGCGAGTGCGCTTGTCTACTTCAACCCCTGCGCTTGAGCCGCGGAGCACAGCGGATGAACGGCTGGGATCGACGGACGGCCCCGGAGCAGCACGGCCTTTTTCCGCTGTGGCGCCTTCGGAGTGGCCCGTATCCGCCGCCCATTGATCCAATATTCGGGAGTGGTATTCCCCCCAGGCCCGAATAGCTGGCCAGGTAACATTTCATCCGCTTGTTTGGTTCCGCTCGAGCTACCGCTTTCCTTAAGCGCATTATCGGTGTGGCCCGTTTGCTACATACCGCCGCGTAAGTTGCCTGCCCGCTTCCACGATTTAGAGATGTATAGCAGCGCGTATCACTAGAGCCGCTGCGGCAAAGCCATTCAGCCGTTCCCGGGCTGGCTTGGGATCTGCTGCAAGTTTTTCTCGCCCTGAATGCAGCGTGCGTCAGAACGTGAGCCCGGTCCGGAAGACTTCGATCGCATAAAAGGCGAGTTCCGCATCGAGGCAGCGCTGAATGTTGCCAGCCTTCCGGAAGCCATGCTGCTCGCCCGAGAAAAGGAAATAGCCGACCGGATTGCCCTTGCGCCACAGCGCCTCAACCATGCTCTCTGTCTGGTTTGGCGGCACGACGGCGTCCTCGTCTCCCTGGAAAAAGATCACCGGCTTCGCGATCAGATCCGCGTGATAGAGCGGCGAGCGCTCGCGGTAGCGCGCTTCCTCTTGCGGATACGGTCCGATCAGCCAGTCGAGATAACGCGACTCGAATTTATGGGTGTCGCGCGCGAGCGCGGCGATGTCGCTCACGCCGTAATAGCTAGCCCCACCTTGAAAGAAGTCGCGGAAGGTCAGCGCGGCCAAGGTCGTGTAGCCGCCGGTGCTGCCGCCGCTGATGACGCATCGCTTGGCATCGACCCTCCCTTGCGCCGCGAGGAACCGCGCGCCGGCGACGCAATCGTCGACGTCGATGACGCCCCAATTCAGCCGCCGCCACAAAAGCATTCACCGAAATAACGTTGTATCGGCGGCGGTCAATGCCTGCCACGTCAGTGTCGTTGCGACCCGCAAGGCCGCATCGAGTTCGCCAGCGCGTACTTTGTCGCGGGTGTCAGCGGCCGTGAGCACGAAACGAAGATTGCTCTCGGGTGCGTTGAATCCGGCGATCAGCCGAACGGCGGGGATGCCGTGCGCCGCGAAATTGGCGTGATCGGAATTGGCCATGAGCGGCAAGTGCGTCGCGATCGGCAGATCGGCGCGCGCGGCGGTCGCCTGGACCCAGGCATCCAGACGCTCGAAGCCGGACGTGAGCGCGGTCAGCCCGTAGGCGCCGCCGACGGAGTCGAGATTGATGTTGATGACCATCGACCGCCGCGCGGCCTCGTCCATTTGCTCGAGCCAGATACGCGACCCGATGAGCGCCCATTCCTCCGCGCTGAACAGGCATATTCGCAAACCGCGCGGACATTCGGACACCTGCGGCGCGAGCACGCGCGCAAGGGAAAGCGCAACCGCGACGCCGGTGGCGTTATCCATCGCGCTTTCGCCATGCGGGTGGCCGTCGATATGCGCGCTCACCACGACCCAATCCGGGCCTCGGCCCGCAACGTCGGCAACCAGTATGCGCGTCCGCGCCGGATGATCGTCAGCCTCGATGACCATGCGGGCTGCTGGGAGCGCGCCGTCCGGCAAAGCGCGGAACGCGTCCGCCGCTTCAGCGCCGATGCCGAGCGCGGGAATGCCGGCGCCACCGTTGCGCCCGGTCGACCCTGATACGGGGCCGACGCCCACTTCCGGATACGCGATCAGAAAGGCGGCCGCCCCCATCTCCTGCGCCAAGGTGAGCTTGGCGCGGCGGTGCACGTGGGCGCTCGTGAACGGATATTCGTGACGAACCATGACGATCCGGTCGCGGATGCGGTTCGCGTGCCGCTCAAAATCCTCCGGGCGGCCCAAGCCGAGATCGAGCACCTCCGCGACGAGGCCGCTTGCCGGTGCAGTTCCCAGAAGCGGCATGCATGGAAACGACATGCCCGTCATCGCGCTGGTCAGTTGTGCCGTGCGACACCGCCAGCCGGGATATGCGACGGGATGCTCGCGAACCTTTGCACCCGGCACGGCCGCGAGCCACGATTGGGCGAAGGCCAGAGCCGCTGCTTCGCCGTCCGAACCGGCGAGGCGGCCGCCCAGATCGCACAGCGCCTGAAAGTCCGCCCACATCAGCGCCTCGGCGGGGCTTGCAGGCGCAGCGAAGAGACGCCCCGCCGATGCGGCTTTCCTCACGGGACGCTGATCCCGACCGACTTGACGATATCGGCCCAGCGCGCCGTATCGCTTTCGATCAAGCCTCGGAATTGCTCGGGTGAAGCATGGGAGACCGTCACGCCCAGCGGCTCGAGACGCGTCGCGAACTCGCCCGACGCGAGAATGGCTTTGAGCTCCCCAATCAGGCGTGCGGCGATCTTAGGCGGCAGGCCGGCCGGAGCGAGCACGCCCCACCAGTGCTCGACGACGAGATCAATGCCGCTTTCCCTGAAGGTCGGAATACTTGGCAACGTCGTCAGCCGCGTATTGCTTGCGACGGCGAGCGCGCGAACGCGATCGAGAACGGAGCTCGCGGTTGCGAGCGTGGTGAAGCCCGACTGCACGTGACCGGCGACAAGATCGTTCATGGCAGGGCCCGCGCCGCGAAACGGCACATGCACGAGCTTGATTGCGGCTCGCGCCTGAAAAAGCTCGGCGGTGAGGTGCGTGGCGCTGCCGATCCCGCCCGAGCCAACGGTCATTTTTCCCGCCTCCGCCTTCGCGAGCGCGACGAAGTCCGGGATTGTCTGCGCCTTCACGGCCGGATTGACGAAAAACACCATCGAAGCGGTGCCGATCAAGCCAATCGGCGCGAAGTCGCGGACCGGGTCGTAATGCACCCCGTTCTGGATCGCCGGAATGATGGTGTGCGGCATGTCGGCGAGCAGGAGGGTGTAGCCGTCCGCCGCGGATTTGGCAGCGACCTCGATGCCGAGGCGACTGCCGGCGCCGACACGGTTGTCGATCACGACTTGCTGGCCGAGCGATTTCGACATCCGCTCACCGATGAGGCGCGCGAGCACATCCGAGCTGCCGCCGGCGGCATAGGGCACGATGAGGGTGATGGGGTGATCGGGATAGGGTTCAGCCGCCAGCGCGGAACCAGCGAGGGCTATGAGGGCGGCGAGAGCAACTTTTACCGGCATTCCCACTCCTTACGCGCGCAGGCCTGATATCGAGTCCATGATTATCGATGCTTCCTCCTTTATCAATTTCAGCGCTTTGAGTCCTTTTGAGAAGTGCACCTGACGCGGTTGCGCAGCGGATTGCGAGTACAACTGGCGAAGACTAAGGGGTCGGTGAGATCGGCGGCAGAAAGAACTTTGGCCTGTCGTCCTGACATCGTGAAAGAGCCAACACTGGCAAAGCAAAATCGTACGGTAATATTTCGGCTTCAACAATCAGAATGGGTTTGATCAAACAGCGGAACTGACTGATAAGCAAAGCGCGATTTGCTTATCAGTGTGCAAAAAGGTCTCGTTGTCCGCCTAGTCTCGCGCAGGCGTGATACGCGCCGCTGGCCAGCCCGCGACCGGAACAGTCCGATCAAGGCACAGTAGATCAACCTGCCAAGATCGCTCATCGAGAGCGAGTATCAGCCGATT
>WNFS01003437.1_pt1 | contig 12013 bp, 9 predicted proteins | sample 5400141 | NCBI WGS metagenome assembly WNFS01 (sample SAMN13153358, study PRJNA577476) | soil metagenome | isolation source: 60 cm saprolite under Madrone tree | place: USA:California | collected 2016-06-14 | reverse complement strand
TGTGGCGGCAGGGCAGCGCGACGTCCTCGGCATCACAGATAAGAAAAACAGGAAATGCGCGAGCAGCGACAGACTTTTCCGGGGACACTTCGGACGCAGGAAACCCGGCGATGGATTCACCGCGATAGATCAGCGTCCAGGTTCCAGGAGCCAAGAGCGTCTTGCCCAGCCAGGGGTAACGCCGGAGCCCCGCATAGTCGTAGGCAGCCTCGCGAAGATTTGCGAAGGAAGCTTCGGCGACGACGGCTTCGATGCGCGGATCTGCGCCTGCGGATTGCAGAGCGATGCCGGCGCCCATCGATTCGCCTAGGGCGAACAGATGAAAAGGCGGCGGAGGCCCTTGCCATTGGATCGACTCATAACGGCGCTGCTCGGAGGAAATCAAAGCGTCGATGATGGCGTGCGTGTCGTTGCGCTCGAGCCAGCCGTAGGTGGCGATGGGGCCCTCGCTCGCGCCGTGGGCGCGGACGTCCATCATAACGACGCTGTAGCCGGCGAGGAGAAGGATGCGGGCGTGTTCGAGAACGCCCATGCGGTTATCCGCAATGCCGTGGAAAACCAGTGCCCAATTGCCGTTGGGGTTCGCGGGACGGACTTTCCATCCTCGAAGCAGGACGCCGTCAGGTGCGCGAACGTCGAACTCTTCGCGATGAGCGTGGATCTGACCGAACGTGGCATCAGCTTCGAGGATGAGATCGGGAGTGAGCTCCCTGCGGATGGGATGGAGAAACGTGGGTCCGAAGAACCATCCGCCCACAGCCGCCAGTGTTGGCGGGAAGAGGAGCAGGATCAGCAGGATGCGAATGAGCCGGCGGCGCATGGGTTCTGTCTAGAGATACGAGAGAGTAGCCAGCCTGGTTCCGGTGCTACTCGGGATATGGATGTGGACAGGTACCCCCTCCCCCCTGTTTTTTCATAAGTGTTGATCCTAAAGGAAGTTAAAGTCGCTTGTTTTGATACACTTTTGCAAGTGTTGATTCTAAAGAGTTTGTATTGCACTAAAATTGTGCAGAATCGGCTGTTTCTGATCACTGTCGATTCAAAAGGGATTCACGTCCAAGGGCGCAGCCACAAGCCCAAAAATAAAAAGCAGCTGCTTCTCGCCCGACAGGAGTCGGGGTAAGCTGCCGCACTTCAGAAATTCGCACTAATTCCTAGAACAGATAGTAACAGGATCGTACTGGTTCGTCAAGGATTTTCTGGTGGTGGGTCAGTTTCCGGTAACTCAACTTACCGGGAGTTAGCCCGCCGCTCCAGGGCCGATTACTGGCGGTAAGGCAATTTCGCAACAAACTCCGCGTGCGGTCCTCAGCTCGCGCTCTTCTCTGGCTTCCACTTATTCAAAAACACCAGCACATCCTCCGTTGCCATCGACCGCGCCGCCTCAAACTCCCCGTGCTTTTGGCTGAACAGCAGTTTGCCGTCGCTCTCCAACACCGCCGAGGCTGGCACGCCCTTCTTCAGAGGAACCTCATATTTGTCCGCAATGTCCAGGTTCTTGTCGTACTCCCCGATGTTCACGTGCACCACGACAAAATTCTTGTTCAGCGTCGGCGCAATTTCTGGGCTGTGGAACGCCGCGTCGAGCACGTGGCAGTCGTAGCACCAGTTCCCGCCGAAAACCAGAATCACGCGCCGGTGCGTCTTCGCGGCATTCGCAAGCGCCTCCGCAATTTCCGCCTTTGCATCAACATTCGCCGGATAGATGTCCCGTTTCTCCGTTGGCTTGGCTAGCGGTTTCTTGCCTTGTGCACCCCCAAGGGGTGCGCTGACCGCTATGGTCAATAGCAAAAAGGAAAGCGTGCTGTAGGTTCGTCCTTGCATCTCGACTCACCTCGTGACTTCCAGTCTAGGAGATGCCTCAGCCTCCGCGCAAGATGCGCCATTGCGTAGAATCGATTCGGCGGTGCACAAGTTCCGGCGACGCCCTTCACAGTTCTGCCCGAGTGGCGGCGTCATCACCGACGGCGCAAGACCGTCCCGCTCGGAAGTAATCCACTTGGACGATTAACGCGCAAACCGGACAAGTGGGGTATTAGGAGAGGACTTGATTTCATAACAATGTCGGCTCCCTCGACCCGAGTAGACTTGGAAGAGCGTGTGAAGTCGATCCAGGCATCAACGAGCAATCCCAACTAGTGCCGTTCCAACTATTTAGGCCAAATGACGGTCCAACGGTCGGACCCGAAGATAAAAAAACATCGTTGAAAGGATTTGCTCGAACAAGTTGGAACGGCACTAGAGGAAAGCCGGAGTTGCAGGAATGTGCGATTCCTGCCGAACTAGGGTACCCGTCGCGTCTGCGGGGGTGGCGTGGTGTGGGCGGAATGGGCACAGGCTCCCGACCAGGTCGGGATAAATTCCGCTGTGCTACTGGTTCGAGAAGCGCACAGCCCCTTCCTATGTCAGGGTAAACAAGAATGGCTGTGCCACCAAGCCTGAAAGGGTCGCCGGGTTGAAAAGAGGGTGCAGGCGGGCGCAAGGGCGCAATATATTGCGCCCCTACAAAGGCGAGAAAGCTAGGAGCGGAAGAGGACGGATTCGCGCTGGAACATTTTGACGGCGAGGAAGAGAGCGGCGGCGGCGTAGGCACAGGTGGAACCGAAGATCATAGCGATTACGTTCCAATGGTACGTGCCGGCGATGAGATCTTTGCAAAGAAGGCTGACGTTGAGAATGGGGATGAGAGCGAGTTTGGGGGTGAGTTCGACACCCGGGAGCATGGAGGCGATCGCCGGGATGACGACCACGAACATGAGGGGCGTGATGTAGCTTTGGGCTTCCTTGTAACTCTTGGCGAACAGCGCAATGGTGATGAGGGCGGCGGAAAACATCACGGCGAGCGGGAGCGCCATAAGGAAAACGGAAAAGATTGCGCCCATGCCGATGTGGAGCTGCAAGGAAGCCGCGTCGGAGCCATTACCTGAATCGAAGGCACGGAGTCTCTGGGACGCCCAGAAAGAAACGCCCATGGAAATCACCGAGAGGGCGGCAGTGACCAGAGCAGCGGTAAGTACGAGAAAGAACTTGCCGAACACGAGATGCATGCGCGAGACGGGGCTGGAGAGAATCGTTTCCATCGTGCCGCGTTCTTTCTCGCCGGCGGTGAGATCGATTGCAGGATACATCGCGCCCTGAAGACACAGGACAATGACGAAATAGCCGAGAAATCCGCCGATGGCGGCGCCGCCAACTTTTTCCGGAGGTGCCACGTTTTCCTGCTTGATTTCGAATGGATTCAGCACAGAGACAGCGAGATTCCTGGCTGCAAGGCGCTCTTTGACGACTTTATCGCTGTACTTTTTCAGCGCTTTTTCCACGTGGTTGGCAGCGAACTCCGATTTGATCTCGTTCTTGTAGTTGTAAATTTTAATGGTGCTAGGTTTCTGCTGGGCGAGGCTGGCTTCGAAACCCTCGGGAATTTCCACCGCCGCGCCGACCTCTTTATTGACGATGCGATCCTTCCAATCGGGAGTGGAGTCCACGAATTGAAGGCCGCCGAACTTTTTCAGATCCGACAGCACGTGCGGTGAATCCGCGCCGCCTCGGACAATTACCTTCGGTATTTCCCTCTCCGCTTTGTTCAAGAGGGAGACCATGGCGGCGCCGAACCCGACGGTCAGCACGGGAAACATCAGCAGCGGGACGACGATGGTGGAGATGAGGGTGCGGCGGTCACGGAGGGCTTCCGTGAGTTCTTTCTTGTAAACGATGCCCACATTGCGCAGCGACATTTCAGCGGGCCTCCGCCTGGAGGTAATGGGGCGTGACAATCTTGACGAAGATTTCTTCAAGATCGCGCTCGCCGTTTTTTTCGCGGAGCTGCTGGAGAGTGCCTTCGGCGAGGAGCTTTCCGCCGTGGATGATGCCAATGACGTCGCAGAGCTTTTCGACTTCGCTCATGACGTGAGTGGAGAAGATGACGGTTTTGCCGTGATCGCGACATTCGCGGATGAAGGCGATGATGGTGCGCGCGGTCATGACGTCGAGGCCAAGGGTGGGCTCGTCGAAAATCATCACCGGGGGATCGTGGACCAGCGTGCGGGCGATGGAGGTCTTTTGCTTCATGCCGGTAGAAAGTTTGTCGCAGCGGCGGTCGCGGAATTCGTTCATGTCCAGGCGGTTGAAAATGCCGTCCACACGCTCTTTCAGCGTGGGCTCGTCGAGGCCGTTGAGGCGGCCGAAGTATTCGACGATTTCCTGGGCGGTGAGGCGAGGGTAGAGAGCGGTGGCGGTGGAAAGAAAACCGACGCTGGCGCGGACTTTTTCGGCCTGCTCGACGATATCGTAGCCGCAAACGAGAGCGGTGCCGTCGGTGGGCTCAAGAATCGTAGCGAGTATGCGCAGCGTGGTGGTTTTTCCGGCGCCATTGGCGCCGAGCAGCCCGTAGATTTTTCCGGGTTCGCAGCGAAAACTGACGTTATCCACGGCCCGGATCTCTCCGCGTTTTTTGTCGCGGAAGCGCTTGGACAGACTGCGGGCTTCAATCATGGATAATCCGTTCGTTAACTCCTCGCAAGACCTTCCACGGCATTGGCACGGCGCACTACGCGCGGCGCCACTCAAATGTTACCGGAGAATGCTACGGAAATGCGAAGAGAGAGCAGGGCTGGGGAACGGGGCAGAGGCCGAATTCCGCTGTGACGGTTGGGGCATTGTCGGGCATCAAATGATTGAGGAGAGATGCAGAAGAAGTTATAGCGGTGGACGGACCCGGAGGAAGCAGCATCCCCAGAGCAGCAGGGTCGCATCTATTTTGATGCGGGATAAGCTACCGAAGAGGGCTTTGCTATAGAAAGCTGCGGCGCTCTTGCTAGAATGAAGTACTTCGCCGCCTCCAGACGCAGGGCCAGCAAGCCTCGGACAAGACGTAGAAATGCCCTGGAGCGCGAAAGCGCGCAGGTAGTGCGCTGCGCTGGAAGCGCGGGGGCGCTGAAGAACAGGAAAACGTGGACCGCAGGCTACGCAACCGGATTGTGATCTTCCTGGCGCTGGCGGGAGTGCTGGCGTACGGGTTAGTGTGGCTGAGCGGGCGGAAACCGGCGGCGAAGATTTCCGCGGTGACGCCCCGGCGAGAGAACCTGATCTCTTCGATTAGCAGCAACGGGAAGGTGGAGCCGATTGCGCCATACGTGATGCGGGCGCAGCTCGACACGTTTGTGGAGAAGGTTCGCGTAGTCGAAGGGCAAGCGGTAAAAAAGGGCCAACTGTTGCTCGAATTGAACGTGAAAGGGGCGACGGCTCAGCTCGACGAAGCGCGAGCCAAGCTCTTGAAGGCGAAAAACGATTTGCAGGCAGCCATGACGGGCGGCAAGGCCGATGAGGCAGCCAGGGTGGTGGGCGATCTGGCCAAAGCGGAGGCGGAGCGCGACCGCTTGCAGAGGAGCCACGAAGTGCTCACGCGGCTCGTGGCGGGACAAGCGGCGACCAAAGAGGATCTCGCGGCCAACGACCTAGCGCTGGCAAAGGCTCAGGCGGAAGTGACGCGAGCGGCGGCGGCAAAGCAGGAATTCGACCGGCAGGTGAGGCTTGATACCGACCGCATCGCGCTGCAGGAACAGCAGGCGCTGAGCGAAATGGCCGCGCTTGAGGACAAGGTGGCAAACGGGAGAATTACGGCGCCGTCCGATGGGACGCTTTACTCGCTTCCCGCGAAGGCAGGGGATTACGTGAAGGTGGGAGATTTGCTGGCGGAGATGGCCGATCTCCATAAAGTTCGCGTGCGCGTATTTATCGATGAGCCGGAACTTGGCGCGCTCGAACAAGACCAGCCGGTGAAAATCACGTGGGACGCGCTGCCGAACCGGAGCTGGGTGGGAAAGACAGAAGTGATCCCCAAGCAGGTGGTGACGCACGGGACGCGAAGCGTGGGTGAACTGCTCTGCGCAGTAAACAACGACAAGCTGGAGCTACTCCCCAACATCAACGTCAACGTGCGCATCAATTCCAAGGTGCGATTGGGCGTGTTGTCCGTGCCGCGCGGAGCGGTAGAGGCCGAGGCCGGACGCCGGTTTGTATTTGTGGTGAAGGATAACCAGATGGGTGTCGGAAAGTCGAAGCTGGAAAAGAGGGAAGTGCATGTCGGGATTGCCGATGCGACCAACTACGAAGTCCTCAGCGGCCTTCAAGAAGGCGAGATGGTGGCGCTGCCCGGCGACGTCGACCTGCGCGACGGCATGAAGGTGCAAATTGTCAATACGGACGCGGACGAAGTGCAGGGAAGGCAAGATGAGAATTAGAGGGTACACCCTGCTCGGTGTGCTGCTGGCGGGCGCTCTAGCGACGGCGGAGACCGTGAAGCCGGATGAGCCGCTTGCAGGGGCGCGCGAGGCTTATGAGTTGAGCGACTACGGAACCGCGGCGCAGATCCTGCAGGCAGCGGCAGCGAAAGATCCGCAGAACGCTGAAATCCAACTCCTGCTGGCAAAAACATATTACGAACTGCAGGAGCATGACGCGGCCATCGCGCGAGCGGAAAAAGCGGTGGCTCTGGAGCCCGGGAATTCCGTGTATCACGAGTGGCTGGGACGAACGTACGGGGAGAAGGCCGAGCATGCTTCGATGTTTTCCGCGCTGCCGCTGGCGAAGAAGACACGCAAGGAATTCGAGGAGGCCGTGCAACTGGACGGAAATAATTTTTCGGCAAGGCAGGCGCTGATCGAGTATGACTGCAGCGCTCCGGGGATCGCCGGTGGCGGCGAAGACAAAGCCCGCCCGCAGATTGCGGAGCTCGCTTCACTGGACGCGGCGGAGGGGCACTACGCAGCGGGGAATTGCCGGCGCCGGAAAAAAGATTTTGCAACGGCCGACGTGGAATTCGCAAAAGCCCTTGCGAGCAACCCGAAATCTGCGGAGCTGGTCTACGATATCGGAGACTACGCGTTGAAGCGCGGGCAGCCGGAGCGGCTCTTGACGGTGGCGGAGACCGGGGAACGCCTGAACCCCGGGGACCCGCGGGGAAAATTTTACGGTGCGGTGGGGTTGATCCTGCAAAAAGAAAAACCGGAGGAGGCGGAGAACTTGCTGCGGGAGTATTTGAAGGTTGCGCCGAATCGCATGAACTATCCACGGCGCGGGGATGCACATTTCTGGCTCGGGCGGCTATTGGAGAGTCAGGAGAAAACCCAGGCCGCAGCCTGCGAATACGAAACCGCGGTGAAACTTGACCCGAAGAACAAGAATGCCCGCGAAGCCCTGAAGAAACTGGGGACGAGTTCACACCGGTAAGAAGCCATGATGGACATACGAGAAACGCTGTCGGTGGCGATCGACGCGCTGCGCTCCAACAAGCTGCGCGCGATGCTGACATCGCTGGGCGTGATTATCGGCAGCGCGTCGATCGTGCTGGTGGTTACGGTGGCGCTGACCAGCCGAAAATTCGTACTCGGCCAGATTGAAGCCACCGGCTCTAACCTGGTTTGGGCGGAGCTAGTTCGCGCGGGCGGGAAGGGGCAGCCGCTGAGTTACGAACTCACGGTGGATGACATGAACGCCGTGAAGGCCAGCGTACCAGGAGTTGTGCAAGTCGCCGGGGCGCGCGAGCTGCCGATGGCGGTGGTGGCAGGAGGCGTGGAGCGTCCGGTGAATTTGATCGGCGTCACAGAAGGCTATCAAGAGATCCGCCGGCTGGTTGTTCTGCGCGGACGCTATTTCGATGCCGCGGACATGGAAACGCGCAGCAAGTTCTGCCTGATCACGGCGCAATTGGCGAACCACATTTTCGGGCTGGAAAATCCGATAGGAAGAACGATCCGGATGGGGGAGCTGACGTTTACGGTTATCGGGGTATTCCGGGAGCGCGTGGAGACATTTGGCTTGTCCGACATCGAGGAAAACACCGTCATCATCCCGTTTACGCTGATGAAGTACTACACGGGCGTGGATGTGCTGCGCCTGCTGGACGCGCAGGCGGCGGGGCCGGAGTTTGTTCCGCTTGTGGAGCGACAAGTGGGTCAGCTGTTAAAGAGCCGCCATCCGGCGGGGGCGGAGTACAAAGTGCAGACACTCACGGCGATCCTGGGAGCGGCGAGAAACATCTCACTGGCGCTGACGATCGTTTTGATTGTGATTGCGTTTATCGCGCTGTTGATCAGCGGGGTCGGGATCATGAACATCATGCTGGTCACGGTGACGGAGCGCACGCGGGAGATCGGCATCCGCAAGGCGATTGGAGCGGCGCACCGGGAGATTCTCTACCAATTCCTGATCGAGGCCTTCTTGATCAGCGGAGGCGGCGCGGTGCTTGGGATTTTGATCGGGTTGGCGATTCCCGCGGGAATCCAGCCGTTTTTGCCGGGGAATTTGCGCGTACCCGTCTCAAGCTTGAGTGTAATTATTGCATTTGTGGTGTCCTGCTCCACTGGACTTTTTTTCGGTTACTTGCCGGCAAGCCAGGCTGCGAGTCTTCAACCGATCGAATCTCTGCGGTACGAATAGAGCGTGATTTCCGGAACCAAAAAGAGAAGAAGGCCAACGACAAAGGGAAGGAGCAAACAGATGAGAGGACTTCGCCGGGTGGCTTGGATTGCGGCTCTAATGTCAACAGGGTGCGTAGCCGGGCGCGCGCAGGATGCGACGCCGCCGGCGGGCCAGACTGCCCCGGGGCCATTGACCCTGCGGCGCGCCATCGAGCTGGCGCTGCAGAACAGCAAGGATATCCAAGTGGCGAAGATTCAGGCGAGCATCGCGGATCATGCGGCGCTGATCAGCAGGGCCGAATTCATGCCCAATCTCTATGCGGGGTCGGGGGCGGGCTATTCGGACGGAATTCCGGAAACGCCGGGCGGGCGTGCACCGTCGGTTTTCAACATGACTTACACGGAGAAGATTTTCAATGAGCCGTTGCGGGGACAGGGGAAAGAGCTGCAGGAGCAGGCCAGATCGCAAAAGATATTGCTGGAAGACATGAAGAATTCCGTTATCGCAAGAACCGCGGCGGCCTATCTGGAACTGGGGAAAGTGCGGCATTCGCTCGAGCTGTTGCGCAAAGAGCAGGAGAGCGCGGAAAAGATATTGCAGGTAACGCAAGAACGGCAAGGGGAAGGATACGAGCTGCCGGTGGAAGTAACCAAGGCGCAGCTTACCAAAGCGCAGGTGGTGCAGCGGATTTTGCAGCTCGAAGGACGCGAGGATGAGCTGGAAGTATTTTTGCGAAATCAGCTGGGGCTGGGGCAGGACCAGGTGGTCGAGGTAACTCCCGAGGATCTCCCGGGGGAAGCGGAGCAGGAAGGGGCGAACCTGATCGCCATGACCATGCAAAACAACGCGGGCTTGCGGATAGCGGAATCGGACGTCCGGGCGAAAGAATTCCGGCTCATGGGCGAAAGGCGCGGAAATCTGCCGACGCTGGAGCTGGTGAGTGTTTACAGCTTGCTGGCCAGGTACAACAACTACGCCCAGTTCTTCAACCACTTCCAGAAAAACAATTTTAACGCCGGCGTGCAAGTGCAAGTACCGCTTTTCAGCGCGAGAACAAAAGCGGCCATCGGCCTGGCGAAGGTGAACCTGGATGTAGCCAAGGCCAATCTGGCAAATAAGAAGTCTGAAGTGAGCGCGGACGTGCGGCTGAAGACGCGGCGATTACGCGAGAGGGATGCGGCGAAGGAAGTGGCGAGACTGGAATTGCAACTGGCCCAGCAGAATGTTGCGGTGCTGCAGTCGCAGTTTGGCGAGGGGAAACTTAACCTGCGCGAGGTCGAGAAGGCGCGGCTCGAGGAAAGTGAAAAGTGGATGGCGTACCTGGACGCCAATTTCCTGCGGCAGCAGGCACAGATCGAACTGTTGAGGACGGCGGGACAATTAGACAAGGTGTGGCAGTAAAGTGGTGACGGGTGATTGGTGACTCGTGCAGCTGGAGCAAAAGAGTCTGAGCGCGTTGCTCGAGGCTCTGAAAAAGCTCGAACAGGGTTTTTCCAAACTGCCTGAATTTGAATCGAAGGCCGCGGGAATGGAGCGGCTCGCAGAAGTGCTGACGGCCACCGCGGGACGGTTGCAAGACAACTATCCCTATTTTCACCCGTTGTACGCGGGCCAGATGCTGAAGCCGCCGCATCCCGTGGCGCGGCTGGCTTACGCGCTGGCGATGTGGATTAATCCCAACAATCACGCACTCGATGGCGGACGCGCGACTTCCGCGATGGAGAAAGAAGCCGTTGCCGAAATTGCCGGCATGTTCGGCTGGAAGACTTTTCTCGGGCATCTCTGCGGCGGCGGCACGATGGCGAACCTCGAAGCGCTGTGGGTGGCTGGGCAGATGCGTCCGGGAAAGAAAATTCTGGCGAGCGAGCAGGCCCATTACACGCACAAACGAATCAGCGGAGTTTTACGTCTGGAGTTTGAAGGTGTGGCGTGCGACGCGCGCGGGCGGATGGATGCGAACGCGGTCGAGAAGCGTGTGGCGCGGGGCGACGTGGGAACGGTCGTTGCGACGCTGGGTACGACGGCGACTGGTTCGGTCGATCCCCTGCCGGATATTCTGGCGCTGAGGGATAAACACGGGTTCCTCGTGCATGCCGATGCGGCCTACGGCGGCTACTTTGTGCTGGCCGAGAATCTCGGCGAAGACACAAAACGCGCCTTCGCGAAGACAGGCGAAGCCGATTCGATCGTGATTGATCCGCACAAGCACGGATTGCAGCCGTACGGGTGCGGTTGCGTTCTCTTTCGCGATCCCGCGGTTGGACGTCTTTACAAACACGATTCGCCCTACACTTATTTCAGTTCCGCGGAGCTGCATCTTGGAGAGATCAGCCTCGAATGTTCGCGCCCGGGAGCGGCGGCGGCGGCGCTGTGGGCGACGCAGAAATTGCTGCCGCTGGTTCGAGGGGGAGAGTTCGCTCGGAGCCTGGAGCGCGCGAGGGAGGCCGCTCTGGCGTTTTATGAAAAGTTGCGGGCCGATGAGCGTTTCTTGACCGTATTTGCGCCGGAATTGGACATCATCATCTTTGCGCCACAGGCAGGAAGCGTCAGCGATGCATCGGCGCTGTCGCGGCGAATCTTCGAGGCCGCTGCGAAGCGGGATCTGCACCTGGCCGTGGCCGAGCTGCCGGCGATTTTTTGGAGAGATCCCGCGGTTCGCATGAAACAAGACCGCGGAACGATGACCTGCTTGCGCTCGGTGCTCATGAAGCCGGAGCATTTCGACTGGATCGACCGCATCTGGGAGCTACTGGCGGCGGCGACGGACGAGTCGCAGGGCAAGCGATCCAGCTTTGCCTGAGGCTTTGGGCAAGTTCCCGGCTATGGCAAAAATTGTTCAGAAGCCTCCCAGAGACGGAGGGGAAAACGCCACTTAATGCGGTATTTAGCCTTTCGCTGCAATATAATGCCTAATTACGGAATCACCTGGGATGGGACAGCCAACTCGGGTAAACTAGTATCTAGGCTAGGGGCTCCAAACATCTATCGGTGCGGCCCCTATGGGGTGCCGCACGACGCGCAGCGGCAAGAATCAGGGCAAGCGATTTTTTATCAAGAAGGCTGAGGGTGACGAATGCCGGATGTGATGAAGACGTTGTTATTGAATCCGCCGAGCTTTGAAAACTTCGACGGCGGAGCAAGTTCGCGGTGGCCCGCGACTCGCGAAATTGAGTCTTACTGGTATCCCGTGTGGCTGACCTACCCGGCGGGGATGATTCCGGGGAGCAGGCTGCTGGATGCTTCGCCACACAAGATCAACTGGCGGCAGACCATTGAGATTTGCAAGGACTACGAATTCCTCGTTTTGTTCACGTCCACGGTCGGCTTCGGGAGCGACATCAAACTCATCCGCAAAATCAAAGAGGCCAATCCCAGCCTGAAGATCGCCTTTGTGGGTCCCCACGGGCACATCAAGCCGGATGAGACGCTGATGGCGAGCGAGGACATCGATTTTGTGACCCGCGGGGAGTTCGATCATTCCGTCGTGGAATACGCGCACGGCAAACCACTCGACCAGATTCTCGGGATCAGCTATCGCGAGGACGGCCGTATCATCCACAACGCCTCCCGGCCGCAACTGCACACGGAGGAGCTG
>WNFS01009821.1_pt1 | contig 12020 bp, 8 predicted proteins | sample 5400141 | NCBI WGS metagenome assembly WNFS01 (sample SAMN13153358, study PRJNA577476) | soil metagenome | isolation source: 60 cm saprolite under Madrone tree | place: USA:California | collected 2016-06-14 | reverse complement strand
AGAACGCCTGAGAATATGCACGATGAGCGCGCTGAATATCCACAGAACGACTACAAGCGCAGCCAGCAGAAGGAGGTGTGACGCGCCTGCCCGCCGGTTCTCCACGGTCACGGCCGCTGACGGAAGCAGTGCAATGACTACCAGGATGCTCAGCATGATGGCGAGCGCATACCAGGCGATACCGCGCACGTCCTGCGATTCTTGAACATTGAGCGCGATACCCGAAGTTTCCCGTAAGGCCAGCGTGCAGAGGCCGAGGGTGATGGCAATGTTGTAGATGTTGGAGCCAACGATGATACCTATGCCAACATCGATATGACCGCTAATGATCGCGAGGGTGGAAGCCGCGTAATTGGGAATGTTGGCCCCGATGGCACTGAGCAGGCTCAGTATTCCTATTGAGAGGCCAAACAGTTCACAAAGCGCTTCAAGCCTGCGCGTAAACCAGGCAGAAGCCACCATCACGATGACGAGCGAGATGAGAAAGAGGAGGAGCGCAACGGGAAAAGGTGAAAGGATGTTGAGGGTAAGCATGCTCTCCTAGTGCTCATGGGGGAGGATTACGCGAACATACACATAGGCCACCAGCAGGAAAAGCACCCCAAGGAAAGCACTCCCAGCGCGCTCCTGTGCCGGCATGGAGGAAGCGACAATACCCCAGATCACGCAGTAGAGACCGAACAGTGCGCTCAGAGATGATGCCAAAATTGAAAGAACGCTCATGATATCCTCGCTTTCTGAAAAACCTTTGTTGCCTTGCCATGGTCGCAGCTCTTCCAGACAAGAAAAGCACCGGTTCTGATCTGATGGCCTGATGCCTGGCGCACGTCTTGCTTCTGCGAAACGTGCACACGAAACCTTAGACCGACCAGACTTCCCGGTGCTCCTTATGATGCCAAGAGATCTCTACTCGTAAGTATAGCACATGTGCCCTTGCAAAACAAAGGTAAGGGCACAAGACAATCATGCCTCTAATTCTCTCCAATTCTTGAGTATTTCCAGAACATTTTCACACGTATCCAGAACTCGCATTGACTCTTTTTGCCCTATACTTCTCTCTGGAGTTGAGCTTTTCGATCACTGACATAGCTGAAAGACGGAATAAATACGGAATGAATACATCCGAGAAAGAATAGTAAGGAAATGATATGAGTGGGTCTACTTGTCCGAACTGTCGTCAGCCAGTCGCGCCCACTGATGACATCTGTGAAAACTGCGGCGCCGTTCTTTCATCTCTGGGTGCTCAACCGGTTCGCGTAACGGCAGCTGCTTCTGCAGCACCGGCGAGTTCACCGGCTCAGGCTCACAGTATGACCGTCTGTCCGAACTGCCAGCAGCCCATCACGCCGGGTGACGAGATCTGCGAGCGGTGTGGCGTGGTACTGGCAACGGCGACGATTGTAACACGCCCGACCGGCTTCTCCCCTCCTTCGCAACAACAAGAGGAATGCCCGCAATGCCATACTCCCCATGCCCCCGGAGTGAAGTTTTGCAATTCCTGCGGCTATCGCTTTGCGACGGTTACGAGTCCGGCCGCTTCGTCAGCGATCAGCCAGCCGCCTCTTGTTTCTCCAATGGTGCAGCTTGGCGTTGGTAGTGTGCTGAATGGCAAATACCGCATCACGAAAGAGATCGGGGCCGGTGGCATGGGAGCGGTCTACCTCGCCGAAGACGAGGTGCTCAAGCGCCGCGTCGTGATCAAGGCGCTCCTCAGCGACGATGATCCCGACCTGGTTACGCAGAGCATTAAGGAGCGCGAGTTCCTGGCTGCGGTGAAACACGCCAATATTGTCTCGATCTATGACTTCATCACCGTGGGCACGCACGGCTACATCGTGATGGAATACGTCGGGGGCAAGACCCTGGATCAGATTATGGACGAGCGCGGACAACCATTCGATGCCGCGGACGCCATCAAGTACATGATAGGCATCCTGCCCGCCTTCGCATACCTGGCAAAACTGGGGCTGGTGTATTGCGACTTCAAACCGCAGAACGTAATGCTCGAAGTGCTCAAAGATGGGACGCAGGTCGTCAAGTTGATCGATCTGGGGACGGTCATTAAGTACGTCCCAAAGCCCGACGATGTCTACGGCACGCACGGCTTCTACGCTCCCGAGGCCGTCAAAGCGCCCTCCCCCGAGACCGATCTCTATTCCATCTGCCGCACGCTGGCCTACATGGTCAGTCGGATGGATCTCGCTGATCCCATTTTCGGGATGCCAGCAGCCGAGCGTTACAAAGCCTTCCGTGACCATCCCGAACTCTATCGCCTGCTCCAGAAGGGGACACACGCCCAACCCGCGCGGCGCTTTCATACTGCGGAAGAACTCTCGGACCAGCTTGCGGGAGTACTGCGCTTCATCGCCGGGGGTAAGCCTGGCGTTCCGGTGAGTTCTCGCCTGTTCGTTTCGAGTGTGACAACCACATCGGGAAAACTGGGTCCGCGTGGAGAGGTTGCCCTGGACGAAAACGACAGGGCCATCGATCTCCTGCGCGTTGGGGACCAGGCACTGCGCAGCGGGAACTACGATTCCGCGCTCAGTCTATATAGGCAGGCTGTTGGCAGCTATATCAAAAGCCTTGATGCCCATTTGCGCCTCTGCGAAGTGTTGATCGATCTCGGTGAGTTCTCGCAGGCGGAAGCCGAGTTAGCCTGGGCGCGGAGGCTGACATCGCACCACTGGAAGATCACCTGGTATACGGGACGATTTCTCGAAGCGCAGGAGCGTTTCGCTCTCGCCGCCGACAAATACCAGGAGGTGATCGCCGACCTGCCGGGAGAGTTGTCACCATTGCAAGCACTTGCTCGCGTGAAGGCGCACGCGGGCGACGACGCCTCTGCCGTAACGCTTTACACGACCGTCCTCAGGGCGGACCCGAGCAATACAGATGCCATTCTGGGCATCACTAGTTCGCTGCTCAATTTGCGGCACTGGAACGATGCCATCAAGGTGCTGAACGGCGTGAGCGAGGCGGCAGCAAAGTATGTCGATGCCCAGTTGTTGCTCTGCGATCTTTACCTCAATCGCATCACCCCACTGACCGTTCAAAACATTGAGCAAGCTTCTCACGCCGTGAGCGCTTTGGAGGGACGCACCGAGGATGCACGCTACTTCCTTGCGCGCGGCGACGTCTACAGAGCGGCCTGGCAGATGGCCCGCGCGAGCCAGTTGCCACCAGGGGTCGCCATCGCAGGCGTCACCGATACAAGACCCGCGACGCTGGGAGCCGCCTCCGAGGAAAGCTACAAAGAGTATTTGAGACGAGAGCAACATCCGCAGGGTCGCGAAGCCGTCGTTCGTCGCAAATTCGAAGTTTCCCCCTGGCGCCTCTGGTAAGATCAAAAATGAGAGAAAAGGATTGATCTATGTTCACTATCAACGCTCATAACAACCCGTATCTACGTGTCGATCAGCAAACGACACAAGCGCTCCTCTCGGTCGGGTTGGACTCCGCTGCTGGTCTCGCACCCGCACCCCTGACACTGGCTATTGCCCTTGATCACTCTGGCTCAATGGAGGGTGAGCGCATGAGCGCCGCCCGCGATGGGGCCATCAAGGTGGTACAGGCCGTTGATGAGACGATGAACTTTTTGGTCGTCACCTTTGACAATTACGCGCGCATCATCTTCGGTCCGCAGCCGGGCACTCCAGAGAATAAGCGACGCGCAGTACAGGCTCTTCAAGCTGTTTCCAGTGGTGGAGGAACCTGTATGAGCACTGCGCTCAATGCAGTCGTCGACAGGCTCGGCCAGGACCGCACCAGGGCGACAAAGATTTTGTTTCTGACCGATGGCAAAAACGAAGGCGAGAAACGCCCCGTGCTCAACGAGGCGGTTGCGCGTTGTGCGGCGGCCAATATCAGCGTCAACGCCTGGGGAGTGGGAACCGATTGGGACGCGGCGGAACTGCGCCACATTGCCGATGCGACCCATGGAACCGCCGACATCATCCCCACGCCCCGACAGGTTGCGATGGCGTTTGCAAACTCGTTCAATGAGATGCGCAAGACGGCCTTGATGAACGTGCGCCTCTCCCTCTGGTCCCCGGTAGGCGTCACGATCACACGCATACAACAGGTCTATCCCACACTTGTGCCTCTGGGCCTGCAACCAGACCCGGCCAACGCTCGCCAGCAGATCGTCGACCTCGGCTCGTTCGCTGCGGGCGACCAGTACGAGTACCTGTGCGATTTCGAGACGCCGATCTATCCTCCTGGCCAACAGTTTCTCTTGCTGCGGCCCGGCATGAAGTACTTCGCCGCCGGGACAGGGGAGCAGGAAGAGAAGAGCGCCCGTGAGGGCTGGGTTTTTGCCCAGTGGACCGAAGATGCAGCCCAGGCCGCGCAGATCGAGCCGCACATCGCCCACTACACGAACCAGGAAGAGCTATCGCAGCGTATCCAGGAGGGCCAGGCGGCGCTCGCGGCGGGTGATAACGAGCGCGCGACTCGTCTACTAGGCGAGGCGCTCGAGATCAGCGAGCGCACGCACAACGAGCGCATCACGAAACTGCTCGGCACGATTGTGCTCAAGGACGCCAATGGCACGATCCGTCTCAACAAGCAGGCCGATGCCATCGCGCGTAAAACCCTGGCGATTAATGTTGGCCGCACTTCGAAATTGAAATAGCGGGATGAAAGGCTACACTTATGGCTCTCTCGACAAAACCAGGACCAACGCAATATGCAGCGCCTTCCCCTGGTGCCGGGTCTACAGGAAATAGGGTCCCACTACGGCGGCGCATTGACGTCAAGTCGCTCTGGAACCAGGGCAGAGGGACGCTCAAAGGGCAATTTACCGTTCTGGCTCTCTGCATCCTGCTCGTTGCAGTGCTGGCAGGACTGTTCATCTCAGGGGCTTTTCGCCAGTCGTATGCCTATCTGCACACGATTGCCATCGACAGCGTCCCCAGCGTCGATGCTGCCCAGGCGATGGCCGAATATATTCAGGACATCGATGCGAAATCTGCCGACTACCTGGCAGCAGCAGGCTTGACCGAGCAGGTCGCATGTCCCATCCCTGGTACCAGCTACAATCCGGGCAATATCACCATCCACCAGTGCGATGATCTGACCATCAGTGCCGAGATCACACTTGCCAACAAGGAGCTCTACATTGCTGCCCACAACGTGACCTATCCGGGCGAGCGCACCGCTGTCGAGCGCATCACAGCGGGCTTTGAAGAATACGTTGGCGACATCTCCGTGATGCGGCACGAGTACGAACTGGCAGCCAACAAGACCAATCCGACTGACGTCCATCTCATTGGGGCCCGTCAGGCCTACATCGCTGCTAACAACGTGCTGCTCCAGCGGATCACGCAGCGGCCCACCGTCGACGCCTCCGGCAACCCCGTCTATAACGAGCAGGGCATCCCGGCCTGTGCGATCAACGATCCCCTTGGCAATCGTACTGTCGCAGCCAAAGACTGGCCTCTGGGCAGCATCCAGGACAATATCGACTGCCTCAACAGCATCAACAAGGGGTTTCTCGATAACGCCTACCATGACACGGGGAACTTCCTGGGCTACACGATCGTGCTCACCCTGCTCTTTTGCCTTGTCTTCTGCCTGCTGATCGGATTCGCCGCGTGGCGCATGGCAGCAGTAACGCACCGTTTCGTCAATATCGGACTGACCATGGCCCTGCTTGTGGGCATCGTGTTCAGTTTCTTCGTGGCAACGCATCTCTTCGAGCTCTCGGGACAACACGGCGCTTATGGTCAGATGGTCAGTGAAGACTATGACAGCGTCTACTATGCCGCGCAGCTCAAGCACTATGGAACAGCAGCCAACGCCGACGAGTCGCGCTGGCTGATTGCGCTCGAATTCGGCGACCAGGCTGCGGCCGACCGCTGGCAGCAGGACTGGCTGGATAATACCAGCAGGGTGAGGATGCTCATCGCACAGGTACAAGCCAACCGCACCTGGCCAGAAGAGGATCAGCCCCTGGCGGCCATGCAGACAAATTGGAACGGCTACTTCACGCTTGATGGACACATACGTGCAGCAGCAAGGAATACGGGAGACTCCCAAAGGATCATTACAGCTGAGCGTATCAGCACGGGCATCTCGAATCAGACGTTTGGCAAGTTTACCGATGCAGTCGACCATCTCAGTCTCGTCGACCGGGGCCACTTCGACCAGACCTATGCGTCTGAAGCGGCCAACCTGACGCTCTATACCACGCTGGGCCTCGTGCTTTTCCCACTGATCGGGTTAGTCGCAGTATGGGGGGTGTCGCGTCGCTTTAAGGATTTCTAGCTTTAAAGATTTCTAAAGGGTCAGGGAATATGCCATTTTACCAGGTACAGGGCGAAAGGAGTTCCTATGCAAGCAATTGAACAGATTCCACAACTCCCAGTGCGTGCAAAGAAGTCTGGACAGCAGTACCTCATTGATGGCTTGCTGGGAGCGGGAGGAGCGCTGGCCGTGACGGGCATCATTTACGGATACCATTTGTATCCAACCATTCCCAACATTTCTATTGTCTACCTGTTGGTCATCCTGGTTCTGGCAAGCACGCGCGGCCGCTTTGCGGCGCTCGTGGCCTCGGTGGTTGCCTTTCTCTCATTCGATTTTTTTCTCGTTCCTCCCCTGTATACCTTTGTCATCTCGCGCTGGGAGGAATGGATTGCGCTGTTTGTCTTTCTCGCGACGGCCCTGATCACGAGCCAACTAGCGGCAGTGGCGCGGCAAAGCGTCGAGCAGGCGAGACTACGAGAGCGTGAGGCACGGATTCTCTATGAAGCGGGGCGTGTCATCAATAGCACAAACCGCCTGGATGAGCAACTGGATACCATCGCGTTGGCTCTCGTCAGAGTGTTTTCTCCCTGGGGGGTGCGCGAGTGCGCGTTGCTGGTCCCTGACGAAGACGGAACACTCAGCATTCAGGCAGATGCCCCTATCCGCATCGAGCATTTCACCCTGTCACACGACGAGGTGGTGGCAGCTCAAGAGGTGATGGCTCAGGGAAAAATGAGGGAGGTAAGCCAGGCTTCACCGGCTTCTCAATCTGCTTCTGCTGCTCCGCCACAGCACTCAATATTACGTCTGATCCCCCTCAAGACTGCTAACCAGGTACTGGGTGTGCTCTGCCTGCGCATTGAACATGGGGTGCATTTTTGCAGGGTATTGACGGATTTGCCAATCAGTTTCCCAAATTGTTTGGGTGAATACGTATGTTCCATGCATACATTTTAACACATTATCCTAGATTGTTCAATACTGTTGGCTCTCTCTTTTTGCCCTATACTTCTCTCCTGGGAAGGAGCGCTAATGAAGAGGAGGGATGTGTGTCAAATGCCAACGGCCTACCATCCGGGTCAGAGGATTGATCACTATGAGATCATCCGTCCGCTTGGACGAGGGGGCGCGAGCCACGTCTACCTTGCGCATGACTGGCATGCGCAGCAAGAGGTCGTACTCAAGTTTCCCGACGACGAGGTGATCGGTGGTGCGGCTGTCTTCAAGCGCTACAAGCGCGAAGAGGAGATCGGCAAACGCCTGGATCATCCCCGCATACTGCGACACCTGAATCTGGGCGAACAGCGGAGCAGGGAATACCTGGTCATGGAGTATCTGCATGGTCGGACCCTGCGGGCCGTCATGCGGGAACGGGCACCAGCGCTGCTGCCTCCAGCAGAGGTGCGGTGCATCCTTCTTCAGGTGTGTGAAGCGCTGCTCTATGTCCACGAAAACGGGGTGACCCACCGCGACATCAAGCCAGAAAACATCCTGCTCCTGCGGAGCGACGACGTCAAACTGCTAGACTTTGGCATTGCTCTCCTTGAGGGGGAACAGCGTGGCATCTGGCAGGGTTTTTCGTCGCCCATCGGCACACCAGACTACATGGCTCCTGAACGCCTGCGGGGGAGAGATGGGGATGCGCGGGCTGATATCTATGCCGTTGGGGTTGTCCTTTATGAGCTGCTCTGCGGGCGAACTCCATTTGAGGAACACGATGGATTTCCACTCGTCACCAGGCATACCTCCCACGACCCTCCGGGGATCCTCGGGCGCAATCCGTCTGTCTCCCCTGCACTGGCGACGCTAGTCATGCGCGCCATCCGGCGAGACCCGGCCAGGCGGTATGCTTGCATGCGGGATTTGCTCAACGACCTGCAGTACTTAGACACGGTGACGCCGGTGGACTATGTTCCCGATCGGCCTAAGCTCGGTGGTCGTTACCGGCAAGCGATCCGCGTCGCACTCATCGTGCTGGCCGTCTGCCTGGTCATCATCGCTTTCGGCTTCTTCGCCCAGGTTATGCATTCTTTCGTCCGCTGAGCTGAGAGCAGGGTATCAGCATCGAGACGACGAGACAGGCAGAAAGATTTCGAGTAAGATGGAGAGAGACAAACCACAGCATCAAGGAGGTGATGAATGCTGACACTTTTTGGCGCGGGCGCAGTAGCGTTCATGCTTCTCTTCTATATGCTTGAAGAGCGTTCTCCCTGGTGGGTGCTCGCCTTTGCGCTGGCGTGTGCGGCCTCGTCGGTGTATGGGTGGCTGGCCGGGACCTGGCCATTTGGCGTGGTAGAGGGAGTATGGGCACTGGTCGCTTTCCGCCGCTGGATCCGCCATCGAGCCAGTGACCGGGGGCAGATCAAACGCGCCCGACCTTGACATAACTGCAGAGTCTATTTTTCAGGTGAGAGCCAGAATGCGCTTGGATGAACGTGTAAATCGCAGAATATAACCCACATTCCGCTGTTTGTTTGACAGATTTGGGGAAATTGGTGTTGAAGAGTCGAAAAAAGGCTGGAAAATCCACCAGAAAAAATACCTCATGAAAATAAACTCTACTCGTTTCTGGATGCCACTGACGAGCGAAGGCGCGCACGCTCAAGGATAGATGTGGCCTGCTCAAGGAAGGTCCAGAAGAAGTCGATGCGAGAATTGGAGCGCGCCTGCTCCTGTTGTATACGTTCAATGGTGGTAAACCAGGGTACAGGATGTTGAATGTGCAGTGCGAGTACGCCAAGCACCTGATCTGCGGTCTTCAAGGGAATGAAGCGGAGGGTTGTGACAGGTCCTATGTTACTGTATTGACTGATATGGCTGACGCTATCGCGATAGTCAGGGGGAGGAGTAGTGCGCTTCTCCATCATGCGTCCCTGAGTTAGAGCTGATACTGCCATGGCCTGCTCCTCCTGGGATAGGACAATCTCTCTGCTGCCGATAGTAGCTTGGGCGGGCAGCGTGAGGGTTTCATCTGGACCGGGCAGGAGCAAGGCACAGTCGCGCACCCCCCAGGCTGCGAATACGCGTACGATGGACTCGACCACGATGCCCAGCTGCTCCTCGAAGAGTTCTTGCGAGTTGGCAAGACGGATCAGTTCATACAAAATCTTCGACTCGCGCTCACGACGTCGGGCAAGGGCGGTGCGCTCACGAAGGACGACCGTTAATTGACTGGTCAAGAGAGCCGTCAGCAGGAAGATAAAGAGGGCAACCCACTCTTCCCAGCGGTTAATGGTAAACACGTAGAGAGGTGGCACCAGGAAGTAGTCGAAGGAGAGAAAGGCAGTGAGAGATGCGACAATGGCGGCATAGAGGCCGAAGCTACTTGCCAATCCCAGCACTACCAGTAAATACAGGAACGAGATATTTGGAATGAGTGGATAGAGATGGAAAAAGTAAATGATCCCTGTCACCAGCAAAGCGCCGACAATAGCGATGACAGTCTCTAGCAGAACGCGCGACAAATCGATCGGCTTTCTGGGTTCAAGTGTTGGAATGCGCTCGATAGCCTGCATATCTTTATCCCTTTTCTCTCATTACTCAGTATATCACATTGAGCAGCAGCGATTTTGATGCAGGCTATGGATGAGCGAAAATGAAGTATTGTAACAATCTAACAGCCAGCCGACCGATGGATGGGCGTGTTTTATAAGCCCGCAGACCTGAGTAGTTACCAAAGGGAAACCTTAAAGGTATCGAAAATAGTTTGCCTAATGTAGTAATATATGCGTATGGAAGAGAAGCATGCAGAAGCTAGAGATGCAACAGACAAGCCGTTGCTGAAAAACGATCCCGATCAGGGTGCGCCCAGTGGTCACCCACCACCTCTCGATGAGAGTGACATTGACTTTCTCTTACCTGGCCACCCTGAGGAGCTCCGGGGCAGCCGGCCAGGCGATGCGCGCGTGCGCATCGTGCTTCCGAGCCATCCAGAATTCCGGCGCGTCAAAAGCGGCGTGGTGGAAGCCACTGAAGCCGCCTACACGCCTCACAGTCGCCTGGGACAGTCGGTCGCCTTGCTCAAGCGTATCCTGATCGGGGTGCCCATCTCCACGACGGGGGCAGAACACGAACGACTGACCAAATTCAAGGCGCTGGCCGTGCTTTCCTCTGACGCCATTTCCTCCGTGGCCTACGCGACGGAAGCCATCCTGATCAACCTGGTTGCGGGTGGGTCGCAGCACCTGGGGCTGACGCTGCCCATCAGCCTGGTGATCATCGGCCTGCTGTGTATCGTCGCGATCTCCTACCGCCAGACGATTCCCGCTTACCCCAATGGAGGCGGGTCGTACATCGTGGCGAAGGAAAACCTGGGCACACTGGCAGGCCTGGTGGCCGCCGCCGCCCTGCTGATCGACTATGTGCTCAACGTCGCGGTCAGTATTGCTGCCGGGGTCCACAACCTGGCTTCCCTCTTCAGCGCACTGGCACCCTACGTGGTTCCCATCGGTATCGCGCTGGTTGCCCTGATGATGATCCTCAACCTGCGCGGGGTGCGCGAATCGGGTTCGATCTTCGCTCTGCCCACCTACTTTTTTATTGTCAGTGCGCTCCTGCTGATTGTCGTCGGGCTCACGAAGGCCTTTGTCCTGCACCACCAGCCGGTCATCGGTGAGTACGAGACGGTCAAAGCGCTTGAACCTCTCTCGCTCTTCCTGATCCTCAGAGCGTTTGCCACCGGCTGCTCCGCGATGACGGGAGTGGAGGCTATTTCCAACGGCGTCCCGGCCTTTCAGAAGCCTGAGACGCGCAATGCACGTATCACGCTCACCTGGATGGCCGTAATTCTTGGCACCCTCTTCCTCGGCATCACGCTCCTGGCCACGACCTACCACGTGGAAGCCAACGCGACAGGGAACCCCACCGTGATTGCCCAAATAGCTAAGCTGGTCTTTACGGGGCCGCTGGTCTTCATGTTTCCGGTCTTCCAGCTCGCCACCCTGGGGATTCTGACCCTGTCGGCCGAGACCAGCTACGCGGATTTTCCTCGCCTGGCGTCACTGCTGGCCCGCGATAGTTTCCTGCCCCACTTCTTCGCCCTCCGGGGCGACCGCCTGGCGTTTTCGGTGGGCATCGTGTTCCTGTCAGTCCTGGCCAGCTTACTGCTCATCGTGTTTGGTGGAAATACCAACGCGCTCATCAATCTGTTTGCCGTCGGCGTCTTCATGTCCTTCACCCTCTCGCAGGGTGGGATGGTGCTCCACTGGTGGCGCCTGCGCGCTACAGACAAGGGGTGGCGTCGCAGCATGATCATCAACGGGACCGGGGCTGTGACTACGCTTCTGGTAGCCCTGATCATCTCCACTTTCAAATTTCTGGAGGGGGCGTGGATTGTCGTGCTGCTGATCCCCTTGCTGGTACTGATGTTCTCCGGCATTCATCGTCACTATCAACGTGTGGAGCGAGAACGCGTCTCCGATATCCCCATACAGCCGGAGCAGATCCACCACCGCTTCGTGGTACCGATTGCCGGGCTGGACCGCGCGGCCATCCAGAGTTTAGCGTATGCCCGCTCGCTCTCCCCGCATGTGACCGCCGTGCACGTGGCGATTGACGCGGACGAGGCCAATCGCGTGCGGGCCGCCTGGGACGAGTGGCAGAAGCATCTGAAGGAAGCAGAGGAAACCCACCTGCTCGTGATCGAGTCGCCGTATCGATCGCTGCTCCCTCCCCTGCTGGCCTATATCGATACCCTGCACGAACGTCACCCCGGCGACACGCTGACCGTGATCCTGCCTGAATTTGTGGTTGCCCACTGGTGGGAATATCTC
>WNFS01011269.1_pt1 | contig 12021 bp, 12 predicted proteins | sample 5400141 | NCBI WGS metagenome assembly WNFS01 (sample SAMN13153358, study PRJNA577476) | soil metagenome | isolation source: 60 cm saprolite under Madrone tree | place: USA:California | collected 2016-06-14 | reverse complement strand
ACTCGGAGGTTATCCAGAAACTGGGCTCTAGGAAATGAATGGGGGGCTGCTTCGGAGTTCGTGAACTTTTTCCAACCCACAACCCAACCCACAAAAACCTATGTCTTATATGACTTGCGCGTAGTTTGGCAGTCCCCGCAGTCTTGTAAGTTACTCTGATAAGGGCGAGGTCGGTCGTTCAAGTCCACCCAGGCCCACCATCCATCCCTAGTATTCTCTGCCGGGCGCGGCAGAAAATTCGGCCCCTTTGAGCAGATTAGCTACTGCACAAATCCCACATTGGGCGTCGGCCCGCCTTCGGGCATTTCCTTGATGGTGCCGAATTGCGCTTCGTAGCGCGCGATGTTCTCTCCTAGGGCGCGAAAGATGCGCTTGGCGTGGCCGGGGCTCACGATCATGCTTTTCAGCAGCTTGCCTTGCGCGCCGTTGGGGAAAATATAGATAAAGTTCAGCGTAAATTCCTCGAGATTGTGGTGAATCATCACGAGATTGCTGTACTCGCCCTGTAGTTCCTTCTCGTCCGCCTTGATCTGCACCTGCCCTTGCACCGGTTGCTGTTGGTCCATCGTGTGCGCCTCTCCGTTTGATCCCTGCGTCGTCCGCATCTTGAAGGTACCACAGCGCGGGCGCGCGCCGTGAAGCGCAGCCAGCCCCGGAATCCGCGGTCCGCAAGGCTTGTTGTGCGGCAGGAAAAAATTGGCCGAGTCCCATTGACAATCGACGATATTAAGTATAGTTTAGGGCTCGTATTTAACATAGTTAACGTCAACGATGACCCCGATCGTACCCAGCGAAATCGAACACGAACTCGCCTCCAGCCCGGAGGCCCCCGCCAGCTACTCCGCCGGAACTTTTCGTCCGCGCGTCGCCGGATTGCCATCTTTGCCCGAAGCCCACCGCACCGTGGCCTTCAGCTCCGGCGCTTCCTGGTTCCGCAAAATGCTGGCGTTCGCCGGCCCCGGCTATCTGGTCGCCGTGGGCTACATGGATCCCGGCAACTGGGCCACCGACATCCAGGGCGGCTCGAAATTTGCCTACACGCTGCTCAGCGTCATCGTCATCAGCAGCCTCATGGCCATGTTCCTGCAAGCGCTCTCCGCGAAGCTCGGCATCGCCACCGGTCGCGACCTCGCGCAGGCCTGCCGCGATCACTACTCGCGGCGGACGTCGGTCGTGTTGTGGGTCCTGTGCGAAATTGCCATCGCCGCCTGCGATCTCGCGGAAGTCCTGGGCTCGGCCGTCGCGCTGAAGTTGCTCTTCGGCTTGCCGCTGCTCGCCGGCGTGCTGATTACCGCACTGGATGTTCTGATCGTCCTGGCGATGCAAGGCCGCGGATTCCGGCTGATCGAGGCTTTCGTTGTGACGCTGATCGCCACCATCGCCGCCTGCTTCGCCTACGAAATCTTCTTCGCCCAGCCGCTGTGGCGCGACGCCTTGCAGGGGATGATTCCGCGCGCGGAAATCTTCCGCAACCCCCAGATGCTGTACATCGCCATCGGCATTCTGGGTGCCACGGTAATGCCGCACAATCTGTATCTGCACTCCAGCATTGTGCAGACCCGCGCCTTCGGCATCTCCGTCGCTCACCGCCGGGAAGCTCTGCGCTACGCGGTCTTTGATTCCACGGTGGCGCTGACCTTCGCGCTCTTCGTGAACGCCGCGATTCTAGTGCTCGGCGCGGCCGCCTTTCACACCCGCGGCCTGCACAACGTCGCGGAAATCTCCGATGCCTACAAACTCTTGAGTCCCGTGCTCGGCGTGAGCCTGGCCAGCACCGTTTTTGCGTGCGCCCTGCTCGCTTCCGGGCAAAACTCCACGCTCACCGGGACGCTGGCCGGGCAGATCGTGATGGAAGGCTTCCTGAATATTCGCCTCAAGCCTTGGGTGCGCCGGCTCGTCACGCGCGCTCTGGCGATCACTCCCGCGGTGCTGGTGATCGGATTTGCAGGCGAGGGCAAAGTCACGGCATTGATCGTTCTCAGCCAAGTGATTCTTAGCTTTCAGTTGCCGTTTGCCATCATTCCGCTGATTCAGTTCACTGGTGACCGCGCGAAGATGGGCACGCTAGTGAATTCGCGGGTGACGCAGGTCGTTGCTTGGGCCGTGACCGGGATCATCCTTTTCTTCAACGGCGAACTCCTCTGGTTCATCTTCCGCGGTTAGCCTGAACACCGCATTTTGCTGCCGCAGCGCGCGAATGTGCGAAACTTTTCTGCGCACAATGGCCACCCCGACAAAACGGAATCGGACTCTACCCAGGGCGATGTTCTTACTCGTGCTCGCGATCGTTGCCGCCGCGATTGTCTATTCCGCCGTCAACAATGCTCCGTGGTCCTGGCCGGTCCCCGAAGAAGCGAAGCAACTGAAGAATCCTTTGCAGGCCACGGCGCCGGCGCTGAAATCGGCGCGCGAAGTTTATGCCGACAAGTGCGCGCACTGCCATGGCGACACCGGCAAAGGCGACGGCCGCGACGCCAGCCGCTACGATCCCGCGCCCATGGATTTTGCGGACGCCAAGCGCATGAGCGAGGCCACGGACGGCGAGCTGTTTTACAAAATTAGCGAAGGCAAGAAGCCGATGCCGGTGTTCAAGAACAGGCTCACCGAGGACCAGCGCTGGGAGTTAGTCTTGCTGATTCGCTCCTTCGCCGAATCAGCAACGCCAGCGACCAACAACACCCCCAAATGAGTATGTAAGGGCGCAGCACCGTTGCGCCCTAGCTCGCCATGATCTAAACCGCGTGGCTCTTCGAAAGCTCTAGTGATTCATGACATCGTGTAGGGTTTCGCCGTGCACTGAAGCGGGATTGGCCAGAAATTTCCCCACCGTCGGGCCGACCGAGATGCAATCGAGGCTGATGTGTCCGCAGGAAGAGTCCAGCGTGATAACCGGCGCGGCGATCGCGGCTGCAAACTGCTGGGCGGGAATCGGATTTACGTGATGATCTTGCGGCGAGACCACCACGAGCAATTTTGCGCGGACCTTTTTAGCCGATTCCGCTAAGGTCAGGCCCAGCTCGCCGGGAATGTCCAGTGAGATGATGGCCTCCCGCTGCCGAATTTGATTGCTCGCTAAGCCGCCGTCGCCGCCCGCCCGCTTCTTGAGGCCTGCGAGAAAAGCATCGAAATCCTTGGGAGTTGTATGCGCCACTCGATACGCCGGAGAGGTAAGAGTCATCTGATCGATCTCCTCGGAAACGGAAAATCCCCGCGCGAGCGGCCCAGTGGGATTGCCGTGATTCCACGCGGGGTCGAGCTCGATGGCGTCGATCTGGGAGGTCCACATCAGCTTGTCGAACGAAGTCGACTGCGGCGAACCTAACATGGGGATGGCCAGATCCATGAAGTCGGGATAGGTGACGGCCCATTCGAATGTTTGCATGCCACCCATGGAAATGCCCATGACCGCGCGTAGATGGGAAATGTGCAGCACCTCAATGAACAGGCGATGCTCCGCTTCCACCATGTCTCGAATCGCGAACACCGGAAATTTCATGAGCGGCTGCCTACCGCTGTTCGACGGCGAGGAGGACACTCCGTTTCCGATAGCGTCAACGAGAACGACAAAATAGCTCGTCGTGTCGACAACCTTCCCCGGCCCCAGAAATTGCAGCAGGTTTTCGGATGTACCGCCCAGCCAGCTCGGCCACAGAATGGCATTCGACTTCCCGGCGTTGAGCGTCCCAAGCGTGCGATACCCCAGCCGGAAATCCTGAATCACGCCTCCACCTTGCAATTTCAAATCGCCAAGCGCCGCAAATTGCTGCGCGCCCTGCGCCGGAGAAGCTTGCGCGCTGGCGGCGGGAGTTCGCCACGCGAGTAAAATCAGCAAAATGCAAATTGCGAATCGACATTTGTCTTTCATGCCGCGCATTCTACTCGATTGTCCCGCAAGAGGCGGCGTGCTTCAGTTTCCCAAACGCTTGCCTCTAGATGTATGCTGCAAGGCTTTAGATTCAGAGCCATCCAAAACTGAGGGGGATTGATGCGCAGGATTCTGCTGTTTCTTTCGTTCGTGTTTGTTATTACGCTGGCCGCGTCGCGGGTTTTTGCCGCTCCCGGAGCGGTGCGCTGCGGCAAGCTGCTGGACGTGCGCTCCGGCCGGATGCTCACGGACCAGGTCATCGTGTTTGATTCGAACGGCACGATTACCGCCGTGGGTCCGGCGGCTTCCACCTCGGCGCCCGGGGGCGCCGCTCCGGCCGATTTATCGGGCGCCACGTGCCTTCCCGGTTTGATCGACGTGCACACGCACCTCACCGGAGATCCCAGCGGCAGCGGCTATCAAGGACTCGGCATTTCCATTCCGCGCGAGGCCATCACCGGCGCCAAGAATGCGCGGCGTACCGTGCGCGCTGGCTTCACCACCGTGCGCAACGTCGGTGCCACCGGCTATACGGACGTTGCTCTGCGCGACGGCATCGACGCTGGCGATATCGAAGGGCCGCGCATGCTCGTTTCCGGGCCGCCGTTGGGCATCACCGGAGGCCACTGTGACGACAATCTTCTGCCCTTCGAATATCACCATACAGCGGAGGGTGTGGCGGACGGCCCGTGGGCTGCGCGCGCCAAGGTTCGCGAGACTGTCAAGTATGGTGCGGACCTGATAAAGATTTGCGCTTCAGGCGGTGTGTTGAGCAAAGGCGACCAGCCCGGGACGCCGCAATACACGCTGGACGAAATGCAGGCCATCGCCGAGGAAGCGCATAAGCTGGGGCGCAAAGTCGCCGCGCACGCGCACGGCACGCAGTCCATCAAGGACGCGATTCGCGCCGGAATCGATTCGATCGAGCACAGCAGCTTGATCGATGATGAAGGCATTGCGCTCGCGAAACAGCACGGCACGTACTTGGTGTTCGACATTTACAACGACGATTTCATTCTGCAGGAAGGCGCCAAAGTCGGAATGCTTCCGGAATCCATCGAGAAGGAAAAGAAAATCGGGCGCTTGCAGCGGGAGAATTTCCGCCACGCTTTTCAATCAGGCGCAAAAATCGCTTTTGGCACGGACTCGGGGGTGGGGTGTATCCGCATGGTGACAACGCCAAGCAATTCGCCAAAATGGTGGAGTGGGGGATGAAGCCGATCGATGCCATTCAAGCCGCGACGATTCACGCTGCCGACCTGATGGGCTGGTCCGCAAAAGTGGGTGTCATCGACCCTGACCACTATGCCGACATCATCGCGGTGAGCAGCGATCCGCTCTCCGACGTTCGTGTGCTGGAATCCGTGAAGTTCGTCATGAAGAATGGCGCGGTCGTGCGCAACGATTTCAGTGCAAAATAAAACAGGCTGCGTAAATCGCGCCGCCGCCTTCGAAAACATGCTTGCGATCGTCTTGATCGATCATCGCCTGGCGTTGCTGGCGCTCGCCGCGCTGCTGATAGCCGCGGCCGCGCCTCTGGCGTACGCGTGGGCGAGACTCTTGCCCGAAGAGCCGCCACCGTTCGAGGTTCCTCCCGTAAATCCTCCGGCCGGGGACCTTGATTCGAATCCAAAGAGTCCGACGAAAAAGGATCCCGTCGCGATACTTTTGCTCGCTTGCGTGACGCTGAGCTATTTTCTGAAATTTCCGGGATTGCCGCTGGCCGCGGGCCTGCAGTGGCTATCTACGTTGCTGCCCGCGGATTATTTTAATTACGCCATGCTTGCAGGCCGATGGTTCTTCGTGATCGTGCCGGGAGTGGCTGCGGCGTATTCCGCGCTGCGCCCGAATCCGATGCGCATTGCTTTGCTTGTCGCCGGGCTACTGGTCCTGGCGCTTTGGCTCGTCAGCCCAATCCTGCGAACGGCGATCGCGGCTGCGTGAGCGCGACGGGCACGGCCTCCTGCCCCACTGGGGAATAGCGTCGATTAAGCCGTTGCGGCTTTCACTTCGCTCAGCGCCGCGGCCACTTCCTTAAGGTCCGGCACGACGGGAATGTCGTAATTCTTGAACCACGCGATCTTGCCCTGCTTGTTCACGATGGCGATGGCGCGTCCGCTGATGCCCTTGTCGGCCAGATACACGCCGTATTTTTCGCTCATCGCGCCCTTGGGATGAAAATCCGCGAGCAAGGAATATTTGATGCCCATCTTGTCGGCGTAGGCTTTGTGCGACCACGTGCTGTCTACGCTGACGCCCAGCACTTCCGCATCGAGCTGGTCAAACGACCGCATGTCGTTAACGAAGCAGGCGTGTTCGTTCGTGCACGTCGGGCTCCAGTCCAGCGGATACCACACCAGCACCACGTTCTTCTTGCCCGCGAAATCGGAAAGCTTCACATCCTTCTTGTCCTGGTTCTGCAACGCGAAATCCGGCGCCGTTTGTCCCACTGCTATCGCCATGTTCGTTCCTCCGATCAATTTGGGAATCAAGCCACCATCTTATCGAATCCTACCCAGCCTCGCCAATCGGCGCGGCGCACATCGCTCCGCCTTGCATCGGACTTTTTGGGTGTACACTTCTTTCAGAAAATCTGCCGGTCGATGATGCCATGTCCTCCGAAGCAACTCGCCGCGCACCGATGATGCCGCTGCGCGAACTAGTCGATCGCTATCTTTCCGCGGTGGGCAGGTTCGGCATTCCCGTGGCCCTTTCTTCGTTTGCGCTTTCCACTGCAGAGACCGAACGGCTCTTTTCCAGTTACGACGAGGACTACCACATCTCCCGTTTCTTCCATTTTTCGCAGGACGCCGGCGCGCCGTTTTCGATCAACGGTTTTCCGGCAACACACGTTGCGATTGACGCCGAAATCGAGTCCATTCTTTAGAGGACCAAAAAGGAGCAGGAACTTTGTTGCGGGGTGACTCCCGCTCCGCAGTCTTGCTATGTTTTCTTCCAGCTAGACAGGGCTAGCGCGCTATTGATGCTGAGGCGCCTTTGGTGCTGAGGCGGCGCGAGAGTTTTTCGTGCTCCTCGCGGAGTTCGCGGGGAAAGCGGCTGCCGAACTTGTCGAAAAACTGTTTGCTATCGGCGAGATCCTCGTCCCACTCTTCGGAGTTCACACTCAGAAGTTCTTCAATCGCTTCCGGCGAGATTTGCAGGCCGTCGAGTGTGAGCGCGTTGCGCGCGGGCACGAATCCCACGGCGGTTTCTTCAGCAGCGGCGCTGCCTTCCACGCGTTCGAGAATCCATTTCAACACGCGGACATTTTCGCCATAGCCGGGCCACAGGAATTTTCCGTCGGCGCCGCGCCGGAACCAATTCACGTGGAAAATTTTGGGCGGGTGCGGGACGCGCTTGCCCATTTCCAGCCAGTGGCGGAAATAGTCGGCCATGTTGTAGCCGCAGAATGGCAGCATGGCCATCGGATCGCGGCGGACTATGCCCACGTTTCCGGTCGCCGCAGCGGTCGTTTCGCTGGCCATGTTCGCGCCTACAAAAACACCGTGCTGCCAGTCAAAGGATTCATAGACCAGAGGCGCGACGCGTGCGCGGCGTCCGCCAAAAATGAACGCGGAAATGGGCACACCTTCCGGCGCGTCCCACTTCGGCGAAATGGAGGGCGACTGTCGCGCCGGAACGGTGTAGCGAGCATTGGGATGCGCCGCCGGCCCTTTTGAGGTGTCCCACTTTTCGTTTTTCCAGTTGATGAGCCCGGGAGGCGGCGGGCTGCCGATGCCTTCCCACCAAGGTTCGCGGTCGGGCGTAATCGCGACATTCGTGAAGAGAGTGTTTTTGTGCAGCGCGCCCATCACATTGGGATTCGTGAGCATGCCGGTTCCGGGCGCGACGCCGAAGAAGCCGGCTTCCGGATTGATGGCGTGCAGGTAGCCGTCCTCGGCGATTTTCATCCAGGCGATGTCGTCGCCGACGGTCCAGACGCGGTAGCCCTGACCCTGAAGCGCGGAAACCATCATGGCCAGATTGGTTTTGCCGCACGCGCTGGGGAAAGCCGCGCCCATATAAGTGACTTTGCCGCTGGGCGATTCGAGGCCGAGGATGAGCATGTGCTCGGCCATCCAGCCTTGCTCGCGCGCCAGATAGCTGGCGATGCGCAGCGCGAAACATTTCTTACCCAGCAGGGCGTTGCCGCCATAGCCGGAGCCCACGCTCCAGATCAGCTTTTCCTGTGGAAAATGCGCGATGTAGCGGCGCATGGGATCCAAATCGCCGAGAGAGTGCAAGCCGGGAACGAAATCGGAAGAAGAGCCGATGCGGTCGAGAGCGACCTTGCCCATGCGCGACATGATCCGCATGTTGGCGACAACGTAGGGGCTGTCCGTGACCTCGACGCCTGCCTTGCTGATCGGAGAATTCACCGGGCCCATGATGTAGGGCACGACGTACATGGTGCGGCCGCGCATGGCACCGTCAAAGAGCGCGCCGATCTTGTGTTTGGCGGCGCCGGGGTCCATCCAGTTATTGGTGGGGCCGGCATCGTCTTTGTCCGGCGTGCAGATGAAGGTGAGGTGCTCGGTTCGGGCGACGTCATTGGGACTGCTGCGATGCAAATAACAGTTTGGGTAGGTTTTTTCGTTGAGCGTCTCGGAATCGCCTGCGCGAAGCATTTCCGAAATGACGCGCTCGTTTTCCGCCGTGGAGCCGTCGCAATACACGACGCGGTCGGGCTTGGTGAGCCGGGCAGCTTCATCAACCCAGTTTTCGAGTGGAGTCCCCACGATGCTCCTTCTGCAAGAAGGCCAGCGTGCGCCGCAGATGGCGCGTGAAAGCCGTTGCCGATAACGAGTCGCCGCTTGCGAGCCGCAGCTACCCGCTTGCGGCGAAGCCAACCCGACGGCGTGAGGTGGGAAATTCAAGCCAGGCTGGCAGGGCGGTATGCAATCGACACCGACAGTGTATGTTACCGGTCGGCGCATGCGCAAGATGGGGTGAGAGACAGCCACGTGGCGAATACGACGGGGGTTGCCTGAGTTGGACTCGGAAGTTGCTGATTCTGAAACGGCGGTTTGCAGGGGTACCCCCCTCCCCCTATGTTTTTCATAAGTGTTGATTCTAAAGGGAGTTAAAGCTCTTTATTTTGATACACTTTTGCAAGTATTGATTCTAAAGATAGTTAAGGTTGCTGTTTTGGTGTTTATGGAGCGGTGTCGCTGGGACGGGGCGCTAGTGATGGGGCGGGCGAAACGATGCTGGGGCGCCGATATCACAAACAATGCTAGCACGGAACGGGGCGGTTGTCAATAGGAATCTTTTACTTGTGAGGTACTCGCTCGAACGGCTTGCTAAGTCATTCAGATGCGGAGGGTTGCAACGAAGATGGGGTGAAAAAGTAACCATTCAGAGACCCGGGAGCAAAACCGATGTTCGTGCCAATCGAGTCAGAAGAACGCCCCGAGTTGTTCGAGAGGGTCAGGGCGTTTGCCTACTTGGCGGCTGCGAAGCTGACTCTAAACCCACAAACCGCGAGACCGGGGTATGCAGCACCCAAATTCCCTTCCCACGAGTGTATCGGCCCCCCGCCACAGGCTGTATTCTGCTGACGCACCGGTCTATAACTTCTATTTAACGAAAGTGAGGCTAATGCGATGTCGAAACCACCCTATCGGGTTTTGCGAGTCATTCTGGGTATCTTCTCGCTGTTCACGGCGGTCGGAGGGCTGATCATCATTTTCAGCAGCAGGCCGATGGTAATGCGTCTTTTTCTGCGGCCTCCCGAGTCGGAGGTATCAACCTTGCTGCTGCTGGTAACGAAAGAGATGGGCGGGGTAATTCTCATGCTCAGCGTGATGCTGTTCTTCGCCTATCGCGATCCTGCGCGAAACGTGGCCATTCTCGACGCGCTAGCTGTGGGGCTCTGCATATTGGCCTTTACGCCGTTATGGTCTCTTTACACGCTGGACCTGCGACAACTTTATCCGAGCTATCTGATTTGGGGGCGGTCTGTCGTGCGTTTGGTGGTGGCGGCGCTGCTTTTCTACCTGCGACCGCAAGAGAGTGTTCCTAAGCCATCTTAAGAATTGCGCTTGCTTTCCCGGGAATCAGGTCTCGGATTCTGCGGGGATTTCTCGGCCGTTTTCTGCACATGAGACGACAAGGAGAGCCGTGTAGCGCTCCCCGCTAATTTAGTTCAGTTCCCTCTTGGTGCACTTCCGAGCGCTATCTTGGCTGTAAGCAGAGGATTCGATCTGCTGTCAATGATCGAGTCGGTCTCGAGCCGGCTCCTTGAGCCGGTCAAGGGATTGGGGAAGGGTTGCCGACAATCCGGAAGTTATCGCATTGTGGATAGAACTGAAATGCTAAGTGTAGCCAATTCTAGGACAGCTTAGCGCCTCGGATTGGTTCTAAACTAGGCGACGACAACCAATATAAATGAAGAGTTCGCGGGCAACAGTGATAGTTTTGGCCTCATGGGGAATATCCCTCCATCAAACGGCGGCGATAAGGATGCTCAACGCCGCAGTCAGCGTGTGATACTGAAAGTCACCGTGGTCGTTTTAGCGCAGGGGAGCGACAACAAACTAGTCTCCGACGTGACGCGGACCGTCACCGTGAATGCACACGGGGCACAAGTCCTGCTGGGTTTGAGGGTATCCATTGGACAATTGCTTACGCTTCGGCACTCCGGAACTGGAGAGGAAGTGTCGTGTCGAGTGGTGTATCTCAGCCCTCATCAAATCAGAGAAGCGAGAAGTGGGAGTCGAATTTATGAAGCCTTCCCCCGGATTTTGGCGCATCTCCTTTCCTCCACCTGATTGGACAACTCGAAGTCCTGAAGCCAAAGGCAGCAAAAGCCGGCCCAGCGGCACTGGGATAAATTCAAAACAGAAGAAATGAGATCAGGTTTTCGATTTACGGGTGTTCCTGAGGGCTTCGCCCACCTTGTGCACCAGCGTATCCCGTGAGAAGGGTTTTTGAAGGAAGAAGCCCTCCTCCAAGAAGTCTTCGTTGCTTCGGTTGTATTCAAGGTAGCCTGACATGTAAACGATCCGCAGGTTAGTCCGGAGGCCCTTTAGCCGTTTAGCAAGTTCCGGTCCTCGCATCTTGGGCATCACGACATCTGTAATCAGCAGATGGATCGGCTCGTCCGACTGTTCCGCGATCGCGAGGGCTTCTGTGCCATTCTTGGCACTAAGCACTGTGTACCCAGCGGACTCTACGAATTCGGAAGCAAGCTCTCTAACCGCCTCCTCATCTTCAACAATTAGCACTGTCTTGCGCCGGCGAACAGGAGTGGCCGCAATTTCCTCAAACTCAGGAGGCTCCGCGACCTCGTCGACGAACGGGAGATAGACCTCGAACCGCGCGCCTTTCTCCGGCTCCGACTCCACCCAAACGCAGCCGCCGCTCTGCTTAACGATGCCGTAAACGGTGGCAAGCCCCAATCCAGTTCCCTTACCCTGCTCCTTGGTTGTGAAGAACGGCTCGAAAATGCGCGCCTTCGTTTCGGCATCCATGCCATGACCGGTGTCCGTAACCGCGAGCAGAACATACTCGCCGGGCAGAATCGGAGGCCGAGCCAGGGCGAATTGCTTATCTACCATCACATTGTGCGTTTCGATGGTTAGACTGCCACCCGCTGGCATGGCGTCACCAGCATTCACGACAAGATTCATGATGACCTGCTCGACCTGCCCTGGATCTGCCTTCACTCGCCCAAGAGACTCACCCGCATGGAATGTGAACGCAATGTCTTCGCGAACCAGCCGTCTAAGTAGTTTACACATTTCCGAGACCAGCATATTCAGGTCCAGGATTTTTGGCTGCAATACTTGCATACGACAGAAGGCCAGCAACTGGCGAGTCAGCGAAGCTGCGCGGTCCGCTGCGTTCTCTATTTGCTGGGTACGTCCAAGGAGGCGATCGTCGGATTGCAGGCACTCAACTAGTAAAGCACTATTCCCCTTGATGACCGTCAGCAGATTGTTGAAGTCATGAGCCACGCCGCCTGCCAGGCGCCCCATTGCATCCATCTTCTGGGCTTGGCGGAGTTGTACTTCAAGCCCTTGCCTCTGCATTTCGAGTTGTTGCCTTTGTACTTCATGCTGTTGTCGTTGTTCTTCGTTCCTCTGCAATGTGTTGCGCATGTCCTCGAAAGCCCGGGTGACCTGTGCTACCTCATCACCACCATGCGATTT